>Ga0181537_10000448_pt1 | contig 38747 bp, 24 predicted proteins | sample PEATcosm2014_Bin_39_FD_119765 | JGI IMG/M metagenome (GOLD analysis project Ga0181537, IMG submission 119765) | Peatland microbial communities from MTU Mesocosm Facility, Houghton, MI, USA - PEATcosm2014_Bin23_10_metaG | ecosystem: Environmental > Terrestrial > Soil > Wetlands > Peat | place... | reverse complement strand
GGTGAACATGTTGCTGAAGGCACTGGTGAGTCCCAGCCCCGACGGTCGGCGCTAAAGCAGAAGTAGGCACAAACGTTGAAACCAAGGATGTTGGGTGGCGCAGCGCTTCGAGCGCTGCGATAACGGCGCGGTGAAGGTCGCGGCTTCAGCCGCCTAGGGACTTTTCGTCCCGCCTGCCCTCAGAACGAATACTTCAGCGAAAACTGAATCAACCGCGGCGTGCCGATCACTGTAGTGATGGGTGCCGACCCTCCCGCCGGTCCAACCACCGCCGCCGACGGATTCGCGAACGACGGATGATTGAACAGGTTGAAGAAATCGGTGCGGAACCGCAGACTCTGTCCCTCGGTGATTTTGAACGTCTTGCCAAACGTCAGGTCCACGTTTTTCTGCGGCGGCCCGATAATGCAATTGCGCGGCGAGTCGCCATAAACCGTGGCGTCGCTGGGCCCTCCGGTCGACAATGTCAAAGTCGCATCCGGCTGGTAGGCGGACGCATTCACCCAGTTGCCCAGTCTTGAAGTGATGCTGCCCGAGCTGGGGGCACTCGCACAAGTGGATCCGGAGGTAAACGTAGCCGTCGCCAGGTTCGGACTGCTGAGTGCGTAGGCGCTGCCGCCCGCCGGGTCGATCATCGTAAATGGCGTGCCCGATTGCACAGTGACCACGCCGCTAACTTCCCATCCACCCAGGGCGCCTTTTGTTAAACCGCTGGCGCTGCTGAAAAAAGGCAGCTGATAAACCGAGCTGGCGATGAAGCGCTGACGGCGATCGAAATCTGAAAGGCCGCGAGAATCCCGCGCGTTGTTCTGGTCGTTGAAGCGCGTGTCGAAGGCGACGCTGGCTGTCGAAACATCGTCGATCGATTTCGAGTATGTATAAGCGCCCTGGAAATAAAGCCCCTTGGCAAAGTGATGGGCCAGGCTGGCCTGCAGCGCGGCGTAGTGCGAATCGGAATTGGGCGCGAACTCCTCAAAGTTTGCGGGAGCAATTCCCAGGTACGGCGCGCGGGCGCTGGCGTTCTCCGCCGTGGAGTCGACAATCGTGCAACTGCCCGCGCCACCTGTACAGGCGTAGGGAATCGTCACCGGACTCTGCTGAGTCGCCAGCGTGGCCTCGTCCGGATCGTAAGTGGAGCGCAGACGCGTTCCTTTGGTGCCCACGTAGCCCAGTTCCGCGAACCACTCGCGGCCCAGTTCGCGCTGAATTGTGAAATTCCATTGCTGCGTTGTAGCCGCGACCCAATGCAGAGGCACAGCGAGTTCGATCAGGCTGTTGACGTTCCCGCTAAAGCTCGGGCCGCATTGTTGCATTGCCTGCGCTGGAGGGAGAGCCCCGAAGGCCAATTCACAGCCGCCGGACCCGAGCGGCGCAAAGCCCGAGAAAACCGCCGGGCTCGGCACGAACGAAGCATTGTTCGCCGCAGTTACCGGGCCCAGTCCCGGGATGCCCGTTGGAAAGTTCGCCGACGGCTGGAACAAGTTTGCCAACCCGCCGGTTGTGGTTCCGTAGGGTCCGGGAAGGAAGTTGATGCCGATGGGGAAGATCGGTGCCGAGAAAGAAAGATTATCAACCGCGCCCAGATCTTCACGCACGCTGTAGATGCCGTAGCCGCCGCGGATCGAAGTGGTGTGGCGTCCGCCCAAAGAGTAGGCAAATCCAATTCGCGGCTCGAAGACTGTAGCCCAGTTGTTGTTCAGGCCGGAATGCGCCTTCGTGCCGGTCAGACCGGGAAGATTAAATTTGTTTACACAGGTCGGATAGACAAACGGCTGCGTCGGCGTGGTAAACGGCTGTACGGAAACCGAAACCAGCGAGGGATCCGTGTTGCCGATGTGGCACAGATCGTCGTAGGGAGCTCCAAGAAATTCGTTGCGCACGCCCAGGTTCAAAGTCAGCGACTTGGTCACGCGGTAGTCATCTTGAGCGAACCAGGAATAAGCTGGGATGCGGTAATCGTGATTGCTTGCTCCGCCGCCTGCTTCGCCGAAGAATGGCGACCCTTGCAGGAAACCCTGGAAGTCCGTCGGAGCCTGCGGACCGGCGAAGAAGATAAGCCCGTTGTCGGCAACCGGAAGATTTCGGCGCAAGGCAACCCTGTCGGCCTCTCCGCCAAAGCGAAACTGGTGCTTGCCGTGCGTCCAACTCACGGTATCGAGCCAGACAAAATTGTCGGACAGCGCATACTGCAGCTGCGTTGGATACGGTCCAAACGCCCAGCTCCCAAATTGCAGACGATACATGTTGGGGTCGCCCTCGGGTCCGGTCGACGTGGGCAGATTGATGCCAAGCTGCGCACCCGTAACCGGTGCCTGATTGTTCAACTTGTCGCCGATGATGTTGATGCCGAAGCGAAATTCGTTGACCAGATTCGTGCTGAAGAGGTGAGTTTCGGTGAGGCTGCCGAAACGGCTGTGCAGCGGAACTTCGATCGGGAAATTTAGATTGTTCGGCGCGGACGGAAGTCCGACCTGGATTTGAAACGAATCCGCGCCGAACGGTTCATACGTGTCCGAATCTGACCAGAAGAAGCGCTCCGAAAGGTGGTCCTTCCCGGAGCGGAATTCGCGATCCCACGTTTCCGTGAATTGGTTGTCGGTGAATTTTCCGGGGGTGGAAAGGATGAACGGACCGTAATTCAGCACCGGGCCGTTTGATGTGGAGGTGAAGCCTGCCGTCCCGGGGACCGTTGGCCACAGCCACCCTCCGCCTCCGCCACCGAACTGATTGCCTTTGGTCTGCAAAAGCGCCAAAGCAACGGTGTCAATGGCCGTGGCTCCGGCGCCCGGGCAATTGGAGCAATTAAGAAATGTATTGAGCAGCGTATTCTGGTCGCGAGCCGACGGCAGCACGGGAATCGACGTGTTGATGAACGTTCCCGGCGAATCGCCGCTGCGCTGGCGAGTTCCCTGATAGTTCAAATAAAAATAGCCGAGCTTGGCTTTCTGTCCGAGGGGCCCGCCAAAATCTCCGCCGAAGATGTTCTGCTGGATCACCGGCCGCGGCAGGCCAGCGGCGTTGAGAAAATAATCGTTGGCGTCGAGTTTTGTGTTGCGGAAATATTCGAACATACCGCCGTGGAACTTTGAAGTCCCCGTTTTCAAGCTGGCGTTGATGTTGCCTCCGCCGTTGCGCCCCTGGGTCGCATCGTAAAGGCTGGTTGAAACCCGGAACTCCTGGATCGCATCCGGGCTGGGCAGCGGAGTGTAAGTCAATTCGCCGAAAGCATAGTCGGATGCGCTGATGCCTTCGATTAAATAGTTGTTGTTGTCCTCGCGTCCGCCGTTGACGTGGATGTAGACTTGGCCGCGGCCCAATTGCGAAGCATTATTCAGGTCGGATGAAGCTCCGGCGGAAAGCGTCAGCAACTGCTGGAAGTTCCGCGTCGCCAGCGGCATGGAAGTAATGGTGGTCGAACCCAGAGATTCTCCCGTAGTCGCGTCCGCAGTGTTCACTTGCGCAACTTCGGACTGAACCTCGACCACTTCCTTAACCGCCGCGGGTTTCAGAATGGCGGTCATTCTAGTAGTCTCCGTGATCCGCACCGCAATGCCGGAAAACTTCACGGTGCCGAGTCCTGTGGCCGTCACTTGCACGCTGTAGGTGCCGACGGGAAGCAGCAGAACGGAGAACAATCCCGACGAGTCCGCGGTCACAGTGCGCACCAGTTCGCCCGTCGCTTCGTTGGTAACTTCGACCTTGGCTCCGGCAAGCACGGCGCCCGAAGTGTCCTGGACCGTGCCACTGATCGCGCCTGTGGCTCCGCCCTGAGCAAACATCTGCAGGCTGCACGACAAAATGAAAACGGCGAGCGCGAAATGTCGACGAAGCATAGTGCCTCCAGGTTCGAGATTTGCTTAGCCGCGGCCATGCTGATGCGGAAAGCCGGGTTAGGAATTACGAGTTGGAGTCGTATACCACCGTCAACTCGCAGCTTTCAAGAAATTTTCGTTCCGACTGTCCGCAAAGAAGAGCATGCACGGAACAGATAATTGATTCCTGTTATGTTGCAGCCGAGCTGCAAGTCAGAAGTAGGAATGCAGAAGTAAAGACAGTCTAAGTTCTGCAATTTTGAATTCTTACTTCTGCATTAAAGAAGGGAACCCAGGTTGCCGGATTTCATTTCACGTCTGCTTCGGCGGTTTTCTGGGTTTGAGCGATTCCCAGTCCTCGTTCGTGAGCAACCGTCCTAGGTCGCTGAACTCCCCGGCCCCCTGCAGAAACTCCCCTCCGTCCATGCGGACGACTTCGCCGTTAATGTAAGCGGAACCATCGCTCACCAGAAACGCGGCCAGATTCGCCAGCTCTTCAACCGTTCCGAAACGATGCTGCGGATTGCGGTCGAGTGCCGCAGTTTCAAATTCCGGACGCGGCAACACGCGCGAAAACGCCCCCTGCGTAGGAATGGGACCGGGAGCGATCGCGTTCATGCGGATGCCGCGGTCGCCCCATTCCACTGCGAGGCTGCGCATGAGAGCCTCCACCCCGGCTTTGGACACGGCGGACGGCACCACATAAGCCGAGCCCACCGGCGCATATGTGGCCGAGATGCTGAGCACCGTTCCTTTGTGGTTGGCTTTGAGCCAGCGGCGTCCGCAAGCCATGGTCGCGTGCAGCGTGCCCATGAGCACGATGCCAATCACAGATTGGAACGCGCGAGGCGAGAGTTCTTCGGTGCGAGCAATGAAATTACCGGCGGCATTGTTGACCAGAATGTCGATTGGGCCGTGCTTCCAGATCGCATCGATCATGGCTTCGACGGAATCGAGTTCGCGAACGTCGCACGGGAGAGCGTGGATGCGTCCGCCTGTGGCTGCCGACAGTTCAGCTTCAGCTTCTTTCAAAACCTCTTCGCGGCGGCCGCAGATGTAGACTTCCGCGCCGAGTTCGAGAAACCGCCGCGCCATGCCTTTGCCGAGGCCGGTGCCGCCGCCGGTGATGAGGATGCGTTTGTTGAGAAGAAGATCAGTGCGGAACATGAGCGCTCCCTTAGGCATTCTGATGCGATGCCGGCAAAAAGCAGATTCCTCGCCGGGCGCCGGCCGTTTCGGAATGACAAGAGTATATGTGGTTGCGATTGAACGGTGTCACGCTACAGATCGCAGGCTAGTCGAAAGCCGTAATCTGCGTAGTGGAATTCTGGTGGGATGCTGGAGCGCGCCGCGCAGCGCGCCACTTTCACATGATGCCGCCACGATCCTCCGCGCGAGGCCTTGCGCTGGCCGCTCGCCGGACCGCGTGGATTGCGCTCGGGCGAACTCGCGTAGTAATTCGGATCGTACCAGTCGCTGCACCACTCGTGGAGATTGTCGCAAATGTCGTAAAGGCCAAAAGCGTTGGCGGCGTAGCCGGCAACCCGCTCCGGGCCGGTTTGCCAGCGCGTCGCGTAGTCGGGAAGCGACTGCGGCGGTTCCTCACCCCAGGGAAAGTTTTTCTGTTCAAGGCCGCCGCGCGCCGCACACTCCCATTCGGCCTCGGTAGGTAAACGATAGTTGCGTCCGGTTTGCGCGCGAAGCCACTCGCAGTAGCGGGTCGCCTCAAACCAGGAGACACCAGCAACCGGCTGCTGAGCGCGGCTGAAATTTGAATCGCTCCAGAACGGCGGCGGCGCAGCCCCCGTCGTATGCAGGAAGCGTTCATACTCGGCGTTGGTGACCTGAGTCACGGCCAGCAGGAACGCATCCACCCATACTCGGTGCACCGGACGTTCGCAGTCCTGCCCAGAATCCGACCCCATGAGGAACCAGCCTTCGGGCACGCGAATCAGAGTTGGCTCTGTGGCCGGCGGCGGCGAAGTGTCTGTCTGAGCTGGAGTAAGTGTCATGACATAGAAAAGCTTGTTGCTGTGTTAGGTGACGGATAAATTTTAACAGCGCTGTAGGCGAGGCCGGTTCAGAATTCTCTTCGACGAGGGAGTCGGTCTGGGCTGACGGCTAACGACTAACGACTGAGCGTCATTAGTCCGCGGCCACACTCCGCAAAGCAGTACCGCGAGAAGATTTGCCAGGAGTTAATTCCAAGTTGTGTTGAATTCTAAGTTGTCCTCTCAGGGATGGCATGATGTTAACTTTTAAGCTGATCTCATCACTAGAAACGATTTTAGGCACGCTTAATCGTCGGACGATGGTCAACTCGTTCCCGACACTCGAACGGCGTCCCTTGCGAGCCTGCAAACACAATACGGGCCATTCTGCGCGGGCAGCCGCATGCCATTTTCTGTCTCAGAAGGTTGCTTTCATCGGAATCAATCACTTCCACGCAGCTTCCACGACTTAGCCGAAAGTGAACCTGGATTAAGCTGCCAGCACTCAGCTATCAGCCGTCAGCCCAGACAGGCTTCCGCGTCGAACAGAATTATGAACAGGCCTTTCCTGCCCTGCTAGACGGACGGCGCTAGACGGACGGAGTAAGAGAGCGAAGCTTCTCGACCACCGTTGCAATGTCGTTCTCCTGGAATAGCCGGATGGCGGCGATTCCAGCTGCGCCCGCAGCGAAGCAGGATTGCGCATTCTCCAGAGTGATTCCTCCCAGGGCGAGTACCGGAATTCCGGCGCGGCATGCTTCTCGGAGTGCGCCGAGGCCCATGGAGGGAATGCCGGGAGCATCTTTTTTTTCGAAGACGGGTGCGAAGACTGCGAAGTCTGCGGCTTCTGCTTCGGCCTGGACAACTTCTGCTCGGGAGTGACAGGAGACTGCGATGATTGGACTCCGTGGTGAGTTTTCGCGGGCAAGACTGGCCGCGCCACATTTGCTCGCGCCGCCCTTGCTCGCGCTACGCGACCAAATCATTCCGACATCACAGGCGGGCACATCGTCAGAGCGCAGATGAACGCCATCGGCGCCGGCGGCCAGAGCCACGTCAGAGCGGGAGTTGATGAGGAGAGAAGAATCTCGTCGGCTGCCCGGAGCTTGTTTCTTCGCGCTGCTGAGGGCTTCGATCGCCTGCTGCGCCAACCGCTGCAGTTCGCGCGGGGAAAGATCTTTTTCGCGAAGCTGGATGTAGTCCACGCCGCAGCGGGCGGCTTCGGCAATCTTATCGAGCAACTGGCGGCGACGCACCGGCTCGTCCCCGGAAAAAGCGGCGCGGTCAGTGACGTAGTAGAGCACGGCGCTGCAGGCCTAGCCTCGGGTCTTCGCGATCTCGGGCAGGACTTCGCCTTCTTTTTTCGGCGTGCCTCCGAGATGGTATTTGGTCAACCCATCACGCAGGAACTCGAAAGCGTCCTCGGGCGAGTCGACGATCTTCAACAGATTGAGGTCCCCCTGCGAGACGGTGCCGGCATCGACAAAGGCCTGGAAATTGATGATGCGGTTCCAGTATTCGCTGCCGTAGATTACCACCAGAATCTTCTTGGCCAGCTTGTCGGTCTGGGCGAGTGTGAGAATCTCGAAGAGTTCGTCCATGGTGCCGAAGCCCCCGGGAAAAATCACCAATCCCTTCGCCAGGTAGGCAAACCAGAACTTCCGCATGAAGAAATAGTGAAACTGGAAGTTCAGCGACGGCGTGACGTAAGGGTTGGGATTCTGCTCGAAAGGCAACGCAATGTTCAATCCGATCGTCTTGCCGCCGGCTTCGCGCGCGCCCAGGTTGGCCGCCTCCATGATGCCAGGACCTCCTCCGGTGGTCACGACGAAGCGGTGCCGGCGCGCGGGAATCTGGATCGACCACGTGGTCAGCATGTGGGCGAGGCGGCGCGCGTCTTCGTAATAGCGGGCCATATCCACGCTGGCGTGGGCGCGCTTCAAATTTTCTTCCTGTTGCGCCAGGGGCGCATTCGCTTCGTTCTTTTCCAGTGCCGTCAGGTGCGTTGCCGCGGCGCTCTTTCCTTCGAACCGCGCCGAGCCGAAAAAGACTACCGTGTCCTGAATCTGCTCGCGGCGAAAGCGCGCCAGAGGTTCCTGGTACTCGGCCAGGATTCGCAGGACGCGTCCATCGGGACTGTTGAGGAAGGTTTCGTTCTGATACGCCAGCGGCGCGGATTGGAGCGGGTCGGTCATGAAAGACTCTCGTGGTGAAAATATTTAAGAGCGGGCAGGACAAAACACTACTAAACCGCCGGAGCCCGCGTGAATGTATGGGCGACTTCCGCCCGCCCGGCTCTACCTATGCTCGTGGTAGTGGAGCGCCTCCCAGAAGCCAATCCAAATATCGAGCAGGCCCAAACCAGTGCAGATGCCGCGGAAAAAGCCGCTCGATACCAAAGTCCGCAGGCTGGGATAAGAAAGCAGCAAGTAGTTGTCCGTCCATTCCGGCGTCCACGGCAGAATGATCAGAAGCACGCCCGCAACCGCACTGATCAAAACGAAAAGGAATACCGAGCTGCGGTGCAGCCACAACTGCAAACCCGGCAGCAAGCGAGGTTCGGGCACGAGTGGCGACGGATCATTAGGCGACGGATCACCGGACGGCCGATCGGACGAGGGCCGATCGTTGCGGGGATCGGTGGAGTCGAGCACCGCGGCGCGAATCTGAGGCGCTCCCGGCACGGGGCTGCCGCCTACGACAGGGGCGCCCGACAATGGGATCTTGGAATCGGTGCTCACGAACCGCTCCGCGAAACCGGGCCCCGCGAAACTGGGCATGGAATGGCCCGCGCGGTTCTGCAAGTGGCAGGAGGTTCGCGACGAAGGCGATAGGGGATAGAACCCATCCGACTATTCTACGACTTCAGGGCCTTGATGCGCTCGGCCACGTCACGATAATCGATGTTGCTGCCGTAGACTTCCATGAAGTGCTTGAGTGCCAAGGCTTTGTCCCCGGCAGCCTCATGAGCGGCAGCGAGCTCGTAATTCAGAGCGGTGCGGGTTTCCTGATCAATTCCAACCACGCCCAGAGCCTTTTCGTACCAGCGGATTGCGGCCTCGGGTACGCCTTTGTCGAGGAAGCATTGCGCCAGCCAAGTGTAGGTCTGCATGATCTGGGGGAACGCGTGTCCGCGGTCTACCGACTGGCAGGCTTTTTGTAACTCTCCGATCGCTTCGTCGAGCAATCCCATTTCGCGGAATGCGATACCCAGGTTGTAGTGAGTCTCAGGGTCCTCATCGGTGGCTGCGACGTCGGATTCCAGATCGTGCCTGAGTTCGCCGAACATCTCAGCCAGGTCGACGCCGGGTTCGTCTCCGAATGGTGACGCTTTCGCGGCCACAGCGGGCGGCGCCGCAGGCGGCGGTACGGGCATGGCCGGTTGTGGCTTGGGCAGCTCGACCCTGGGCGAATCAATAACGCTCGGCTCGATAATGTGTGGAGCAATAACTTGCGCAGCGTGTGCCGCAACCGCAGGCACGCTCGGCGGCGGCGCCGGTGTGACGCGTCCCATCGCAGGTGCAGCAGCTGCGGCGCTCGCGGCCGGAGCGCTTACGTGCGGTGTGGGTATGGATTTTGGCAGCCCGGGCGTCAGCTTAGCGGTTACTGGTGGCGCGATTTCTGGCGCAGCGACCGGAGCCGCGGCGAGGAAGTCATCACCCAAAGACTCTTCAAGGTCAGCCACGAACTCGCCCAGAACTGGAGCCTGCTGCCCGGCAACGACTGGTTCGGTGTGGGCGACTGGAGCAAGTTCCGGGTCGGCGGTGACGGCATCTTTTTCGGCGTGCGGCGACTCGGCCGGTTGAGCTACCGCACCAGCCATGAAATTGTCGCCCAACGACGACTCGAGATCGGAAACAAACTCCTGCAAGACGGCCGGAGCTGGTTCTTCAATCTCGGCGTCTTTAATCTCGGGTTCGGGGGCTGGCGCGGGCGTCGGCGCAGGCTTCTTTTTCTGCGGCGGCGCGGGTGCGGCTTTAACCACGGGCGGTGGCTCGAGGACGGCTCGCACGACTTCTGGTTCCGGTTCTTGTTCCGGGGCTGGGGCGGGCGCCTCGATTTCGAAGGCGGCTACCGGCTCCGAAATTTCCGGTTCGGCAACCGTTACCTCCGGGATCTTTGCTTCGACGGCCGGCGCTTCGACGACTTCGGGTTCGGCGATCTCGAATGCGGCGATTTCGACTTCCGGAGTCGGCGCCTCAGCAACCTCCGCCTCGGAAAGCTCGACTTCAACGACCTCAGCTTGCGGGATATCGTCGACCGTGATTTCCGCGATGGACTGTTCCGCGCCCGCAGTCTCCGCTTCCGCGGCAGTCTGCGCTGCGGCTTCAAGCTCCGCGCGCACTTGGTCTACCCGGGCGTCGTCAGGCGCCTGCGTCTGCAACTTGGCCAGGGCGGCCCAGGCTTGTTCGGGCAGTCCCTGCGCAAAGTAGAAGCGAATCTCGTCGATGGTTTCGTTGATCTTTTCGTCGCTGGCGAGATTGGTGGTCTCGACCGGCTCGGCGCTCTCGCTTTCCGCCGCCGTTTGCTCAGCAGAGTCCGCTTCAACAGTGACCGAATCGTCCCATTCCGATGAAAGGTCGATTTCATCCGTCTGCGTGTCGCCCTCGGCCGACGGCACTGTAACTTCTTCGACCGCGGTTTCTTCGCCTGCGGGCACGATGGGTTCCTGGGCTGGAGCTCCCCCGGTAGGCCAGGGCGCAGCCACTTCAGCCTCCGCAACTTCAACTCCGGGAGCTTCCTCAACGGCAAACTCCTGTGCACCGCCATCGTCTGCGACGGCTTCCTCGGCGACGGCTTCGTCCGCCACGGCTTCCTCGGCCACACCGTCTGACATCTCGATTTCTTCTTGCACGGCGGGACCGGCGGCGCGTTCCTCATATCGGTCCGCGAGTTCGCCGTAACGCGTGGCTTCCTCCGGATACCCTGCATCGGAGTACACCGTCTGCAGCGTGCGACAACAAACGCCGGCCTCGGTCAAACGCCCGGCGCGGGTGTGCAGGGACGCCAGGCGCTGGTTCAAACGCAAGTCATTCGGAGCCTGAGGCAATACCGCGACCAGCGGCCCCAGCGCCTTGGCGGGCATGTTGTAAGAGTTAAAAAGTTCAGCGTCGGTCAGCGCCGCGCGCACCGCGAGCGAAACTTCGTCCGAATAATGCTGATGGACCGATGGGGCAGTCGCCTCCAGTTCGTCCACAATCACAGCAGCTTCTTCCGGCGTGATGAGCCGGGCGCCGCCCGAGGCTCCTCCGAGCCGTGCCAGCATCTGCTCGTAGTTCTGCAGGTGCATGGTGTTGTCGGGTTCGCGCTGCGACAGTTTCTGGTAGAGGTCGCGGGCCCGCGCCAGATCGCCTGATTGCACGCTGGCGTGGGCCAGCAGTTCGGTCACTTCGGTGGTGTGTGTGTTCTCTCCCGCCTTGTTGAACAGCGCCAGCAGCTTCTCGAGGGAAGCGGGGTTATCCCGCACATGGCCGATGATGCCGTGCAGATGGTCGAGGATTTTTTGAGGATTTTCCGCCAGCAGTCGCTCGGCATTATCGTCGTAGACCTGCAGCGCGCTTTCGAATTGCCCGGCCTGCATCAGCGCATCCGAGAAATCGGAAATAGCCGAGAGGTCGTTATGCACCGTCAGCAGCTTGCCGGCGATGGGTCCGGCATCGGAGAGTCGTCCCGCTTGCAGGTACGCCTTGAGCAGATCGCGCAAGCCTTCGGGATTCGAGTCCAGGTCCGCGACCTTGGTCAGCGCAGTGATGGCGCCCTCGGCGTCTCCCGATTCCAGCAGGTTCTTCCCTTGCATCAGCAGGGCGTAGGCGTTGACGGGGTCGAGCGCGAGCATGCGGGTAAGGATTTCGTCGGCTCCCGTGAGCGAGCCTTTCGCTCGCATGGTCTCGGCAGCCGCAGAAAAAATTTGCCACGCTTCGGTTTTCTTTCCCATCCGGACGTAAAGTTCCGCCAGCTTGATCCGCATGGCCGTATTTTCCGGATCCATTTCCAGTATCTTCTGGAAGATGCGCACCGCATTCTCAAGCTCACCGGACTTTGTAAATTCGTCCGCCACTTGCAGATACTGGGCGCGGGCGTCATTGAAAAGGCCCTGCTGCGTGTAAAGTTCCGCCAGCTTCAGCACGCTCTCCAGCGAAGGCTTGAGCTTGCTGATTTTCTTGTACATCGCGATGGCCTTGACCGTGAATCCCTGGCTGGCATAGGCATCGCCCACACTCTTGAAACACTCGGTAGCTTTATCGCTTTCCCCGATGCGGGAATAGAGGTCGCCGACGGTGTTGGCTACCGTCAGATCCTTGGGGTCATTCTTGAGGACTTTGTCGTACTCAGCGATGGCATTCTGTATCTTGCCCTGCTGGACATACTTCTCCGCGCTGCTGAGAACCTTTTGCTTGTTGAATCCAAACAGCGCCATAATCGTTCCGGTCCCCAGTCCTGATTACTTAGAAACGTGCGCGGAACATCTTGCGCAATTCCCGAACTACTTCCCGGGAACACTCCCGGTTGTCGCGGAAGGAAATCGTACAATTCGACGAGGACCCTTCGGACAATGCCAATTGTACTTCCGGGCGTCATCTACCGCATGGTTACCGATGGGTTACTTGGGGTTACCAAAAGGGAGTGTACGAATGGGCTATGGGGGTATCTTTGGCTGTTTGCCTGTAGGTTCGACCCCATAACCGTTTAGAAAAAGGCGCGGATGGCAGGCGTTGGGCCAGATTCCCACCTGTTTCCTGCATTTCGGGCACGAAAAACGGCATACTCCTACCCTGCGATCGCTTTAGTATTAACGTGATATGTGCTTGCGGTTCGCAATCGCGTATCGTGCCTCTTGCCTCTTGCCTCTTGCCTCATGCCACATGCGCAATCGGCGAAAGCCCGGGCCAAGAGCAGAACAAAGAGCAAAACAAATTGAAAGGCAAGCAGACCTATGACCTGGATTCGAACTGTACCTCTGACCGAGGCCGACGAAAAACTGCGCCAGGCGATTGAAGGCGAGAAGTTGCTGTATCCCAAGGAATACGCGACTCCGGTGCATCCCGACGCCTCGGGAGCATCGTCGATTGTGGGCTCGCACACTCTGATTCCCGACGCGCTCTACCACGCGTTCAGCACTTTCGGCGCGCTCATGTCCCCCGATCTTCCACTCTCGCGCCGCCAGCACGAGATGATCGCGACCATGGTCTCGGTCACGAATCGGTGCGTGTATTGAATCGAGTCACACGCAGAGTTTCTGCGTAGGGTGACTTTGGATAAGACGCTGGTCGAGGCTCTGGAGAAGGATCACACGACTGCGCCCATCACTCCTCAGGAGCGGGTGATGGTGGACTACGTAATCAAGCTGACCAAGGACGCAACCAAAGTGTGGAAAGATGACATCGATGGCTTGCGCGCAGCCGGGTTTGACGACCGCGGAATACTGCAGATTACGCTGATCGCCTCGTGGTTCAACTACATCAATCGCGTGGCCGACGCGCTGGGGGTGGGGCGGGAGTAGTAGGACAGTTTGAAAACTGTCCCGATGTCGCTTTTTCGCGGGCTCGTTCCACTAAACTTGAGATGGATCGAGGCTGAATTCCGAATCCCGCCTCGCCGCCACTCATGGCCGAATCGCTAGCCGAATTTTTCTCCGCCAACTTTCAGGCGCACCGCTTTGAGCGGGCCTACGGGCAGCGCCGCGGCTACCGCATGGAGTGGTTTACCTACGGGCAGGTTCTGGACCTGGCCTTCCGTTTCGCCCGTGAGTTAGACGCGCGGCAAATCGGCAAGGGCGATCGCGTCATGCTCTGGGGCGAGAACCGCGCCGACTGGGTTGCAGCCTTTTTCGGATGTGTGCTGCGCGGCGTAGTCGTCGTCCCCATGGACAACGGTGCTTCCGCCGATTTCGCGGCGCGGGTTTTTCGCCAGGTGGAAGCAAGACTTCTGGTGTGTTCCCGCCCGCACGCGCAGGAAACGCCGGACAAATTTCCCGCGGTTGGCCTGATTCTGGAGGATCTGGTGCAAGCGCTGGGACAGCATTCTGCGGCTCCCGTCTCTGCTGCCGCCATCGGCCGGGGCGACAGTCTGCAAGTCGTTTTCACCTCAGGCACCACCACTGAGCCGAAGGGCGTAATCATCACGCATGGGAACGTGCTGGCCAACATCGCCCCGCTCGAAGAGGAGATACGCCGTTACCTGAAGTATGAGCGCTTCGTGCACCCGGTGCGCTTTCTGAATCTGCTGCCGCTCAGCCACGTCTTCGGACAATTTCTGGGATTGTTCCTGCCTCCACTGTTAGCCGGCACGGTCATCTTCCAGGAAGAATTCAAGCCTTCAGAAATTATCCGCACGATTCATCGCGAGCAAATCTCAGTCCTGGTCAGCGTGCCACGAGTCTTGCAGTCGCTCAAACAGAAGATCGAACACGATCTCGAGGCTCGAGATCTCGAAGATCAGGGCAAGCCGAATGATTTTCAGGAGCGGTTCCGCTCTGCCGAGGGCAAGCATTTTCTCCGCCGCTGGTGGATCTTCCGCAAGATTCGCCGCCAGTTCGGATGGAAATTCCTGGCATTCATTTGCGGCGGCGCTGCACTCGACCCGGAAACCGAAGAATTCTGGGGACGCCTCGGCTACGCCGCCATTCAGGGATATGGCCTCACGGAAACAACATCGCTGATCAGCCTGAATCATCCTTTCAAGCTGGGCAAAGGCTCGATCGGAAAAGTGCTGCCCGGACGCGAACTCAAGCTTGCCGAAGACGGCGAAATTCTGGTGCGCGGTGGAGGCGTCGCCGCCGCTTTTTGGGATGCCTCCGGCCGCCACGACCTTACCGGCGACCAGGGATGGTACCGCACGGGCGACGTCGGCGCTCTCGACGACGCCGGCAATCTGTATTTCAAAGGCCGCAAGAAAGAAGTGATTGTCACTCCGGCGGGCCTCAACATCTATCCTGAGGATCTCGAAGCTGCATTGCGCCGCCAGCCCGAAATAAAAGATTGCGTGGTTGTCGGGATCGAGCGCAGAGGAAACGACCGCGGAGAAAATGCCGAACCTTGCGCGGTCGTGATTCTGCGCGACGAAGGAAGTGACACAACCCAGGGTGGCACGAGGGGCGAGTGGAGTCTTGAGCAGATTGTCCAGCGCGCCAATCAATCCCTGGCCGAATATCAGAAGATGTGCATATGGTTCGAGTGGTCGCAAGAAGACTTCCCGCGGACCAGCACGCAAAAGCCGCGCAAGAATTTGATCCAGGAAGTGGCCCAAAAACACTTCCTCGCAGCCGACTCGAAATCCGCAAGCAGCCCGGCCCCCGGGGCGGAGCCCGATTCACTTGCGGAACTAATCGCCCGCGTCGTCGGACGTCCTGTTTCCGGGCTCCGAGCGAACTCCAATCTCGACTCCGACCTTGGTCTCAGTTCGCTCGATCGCGTGGAACTGATGGGCGCATTAGAAGACCGCTACCAGGTCGACCTCAGCGAAACCCGCTTCAGCGCAGTCCATACCTTCGGCGACCTCGAACGGACGCTGCGCCACGGTTCATCACAACAACCCCAGCAGAAAGCCGTGTATCACTATCCCCGCTGGACCTTGCGCTGGCCCGCCACGTGGCTGCGATTTTCGGCTCATTATTTATTGTTGCGCCCGGCGATGGTGCTGCTCGGCTGGCCTCGAATCGAGGGTCGCGAGAACCTGCGCGGAGTGACCGGCCCGCTTCTCGTGGTCTGCAATCACATCGCCGACGTGGATTTCGCATTCGTCCAAACCGCGTTGCCCGCGCGCTTCCGCCATCGCCTGATCACGGCTACTCGCGGCGAAGACCTTGAAGCCTTGCGCACGCCGGCTCCGTCCCGCGGATTTTTCGCGAGCATCTACGACCGCATGTTGTGGATGCTGGGCGTTTCTCTGCTGAATCTTTTCCCTCTGCCTCGAGAAGCCGGATTCCGGCAAAGCTTTGCCTACGCCGGAGAAGCCGTCGACCGGGGGTACAGTGTTCTGGTTTTCCCCGAAGGCCGCCATACCGTGGATGGAAACATAAATTCTTTTCGCGCCGGCGTTGGACTGCTGGCCAGCAACCTCAGCATCCCGGTTTTACCTATGCGAATTCTGGGATTATTCGAGGTGAAACTGGCAGGGAGGAGGTTCGCCGCGCCGTGGAAGATTCGCGTGCGCATCGGCCAGCCGATGAAATTTGAGCCGGACACCGATCCCCGGCAGATCGCCGCCGCGCTGCAAAAAGCTGTGGAGCTTCTTTAGCGGGCTATCTCATAAATCCGGCGGCCGGGAACGAGGGAAGCCTCAGAGGCTAAGCCCGCGTCGTTATCGGCTCTTCACGGCACGGTTGGAAGCCGCGCCGCCCTTTCCGAACCCACTAAGTTAAGATGACTTCTGAGTGAACTATTCTTCGTCTCCCATTGGTTCTTCCATCTGCAAGGTGGATTCAATCTCGATCTCCGGCAGATTTGCTTCTTGCAGCTTGCGATTGAGTTCGGGTACCGCATCTTTCTTGAACGCAGCCCAACGCTTCATTACGGCAGCGCCTTCATGTTCCAGCGTCGCGACAGCTGCCAACTGTGCCGATGTCGGCGTCGCATCTACGTGCCAAACCTGCCCATAGAGCGTGCTCGCAGTTCCGTTCACCAATAGTAGAGTAGGCTCCTCGGCCTCCGGGCCGCCGAATTCTTCGGCGCCGCCCAGCAGCGCCGCAAGTTCCGATTGAAAGGTCCGAACAGCCTCTCCGGCCACTCGCAACGGCTCACTCTGCTTTTTGAGCTGTGCGTCAATCGAATTAGCCTGCTGAGCCGCCAGCGAAGTCTGGCTCAGAAGAGATGACAACCGCTTCTCCACGTCGAATTTCCTTTCCAGTCCCAGCGCCGGAGTCTTCACCCGGGGGTCCATCTTCACGGTCAAGGCTGCTGTCTGGGTCTTGCCGTTCGCAGTCAGACGCACAGTGTAGTGCCCGGGCAGCGCCGTAGGCCCCAGAGGCAAACGCGGCGTGTCTCCCTGAATCGCCGCGATGGGATATTCGTGCCGTATTGAATTCGGAGTCTGATAATGCAGGTCCCATACCCAGCGGTGCATGCCCGCCTCTGCCGAAAGCGCACGGAATGGACGCAGCCAGTAAAGCGGGATCAGTTGCTTCTTCACATCAGCTTCTGAAGCCTCGGGCTGGTCGGTGTTCGAAAAGCTGCGCACAATCTGGCCGTTCGCGTCCAGTATCTCGAGCTTTACCGCGCCCGCAACCGCGCTTCCGAGATAGTAGTCAATCACCGCGCCGTCTGGAGGATTCGCCGCGGCCGGTTCATCCGGCGGAAGCGGCGTGTCGGTGTAGGTGTCCCGCTGCACCCGATAAGCGGGAGCGGGCACGAAAAGATGCGCATCCGAACTCAAGACTGCTTCCGAAATCTGGCGCAGCGGAGTGATGTCGTCCAAGATCCAGAAGGATCGTCCGTGCGTTCCCACGATGAGGTCGCTGTCTTGAATCCAGAGATCGCGCATCGAAGTGTGCGGCAGATTCAACTGCAGCGATTGCCAATGGTCGCCGTCATCGAACGAGACCCAAACCGCATTCTCCGTGCCCGCAAATAGCAGACCCTTGCGCACCGGATCCTCGCGCACCGTATCTGCCGGCCCAAGATCCGGAAGCCCGGCCGTGATCAGCTTCCAGCTCTTGCCGCCGTTGTGCGTGCGATAAATGTATGGATGAAGATCGTTGATGCGAAAGCGGCTCACCGATGCGTAAGCAGTCTCTTCATCAAAGTGCGAAGCCGCAATTTGTGTAACCTTGCTCCACGGCGTGAGTTCTTTCGGCGTAATACCATTCCAGTTTTTCCCGCCGTCGCGAGTCAGCCAGATGAGGCCGTCGTCAGTTCCTGCCCATAGAGTGCTCACGCTCTTGAACGAAGGCGCCAGCGCGTAGATCACGCCGCGCTGCTTCTCCGCGCCCTTGCGGACAAGTTTGCCCACACTCGGCGGGACGCCCGGATTCTCCCGCGTCAGGTCGCCGCTGATGGTTTGCCAGGTATTCCCGCCGTCGATGGTCTTGAAAAGTACGTTGGTTGCATAATAAAGAATGTGCGGATCAACCGGAGAAAACATGGTTGGTTCGGTTCGGTCCGTACGGTATTTTTCACTGCGCACCGGAATCGGAGTTACGTCCTGCACCTGCCCCGTCGACCAGTGAAACCGTGAAAGTTCGCTGCGCCCGCCTCCATAAATAATGTCCGCGTCGAGCGGATCGGGCGCCACGTAGCCATATTCGATCACGCCCACGGGATGCCATTCGCGGTAGGTGATCGCGCCGTCGTTGCCCCGGCTCGAAATGCAGACCGACCCGCTCTCCTGCTGGCCTCCGCACACCCGATATGGAAACGTATTCGTCACGGCCACGTGATAAATCTGCGCGGTCGGCTGGTTGTACCAGGAACTCCAGCTGGCTCCTCCATTCACGGTCACCAGCGCGCCCTGGTCGCTCACCAGCAGAATCATGTTGCCGTTGTTGGGATTGATCCACAGATTCTGGTAGTCGTCACCGCCGGGTGCGCCCCGGAATCCGGCCCACGTTTTTCCGCCATCGATCGAGCGCATCGTCACTGTGCTGGCGACGTACACCAGGTCAGGATTCTTCGGGTCAACTTTCGGAATCGGCAAATCGCCGCCGCCGATTCTCCCCGAGGGGCGCGGATCGTCGGTGATCTGCGCCCAGTTTTCCCCCGCATCATCCGAACGATAAACAGCAAGCTTGCTCCCGCTTGTACCCAAAGTCGCATAGAGACGCCGCGCATCGCTGGGCGCGATGGCTACATAGATTTGCGAAAGATCAGTAGGCAAGCCGTTGCTGAGCGGCCGCCAGGTAGCGCCTCCGTCGACCGACTTGAACAGTCCGCCTTTGCTGCCGTTGAATTCGTTGCCGTCTTCCCAAGGGCCTTCACGCACTTCCCACATCGAGGCATACACAACATCAGGATTCGACGGATCAATCTCCACGTCCGAGCCGCCGGTGTTCTCGTCCTTGGAAATCACTTTCTGCCAACTCTGCCCGCCATCGGTCGAGCGGTAAATTCCTCGCTCCTCGCTGGGCCCGTAAGGATGCCCCAGCACCGCGGCGAACACCCGATTGGGATCGCGGGGATCAACCGCGAGCGCGGGAATCTGCTGTCCGTCGCGCAATCCCAGATGGGTCCAGGTCTTGCCCGCGTCCGTGGATTTATAAATTCCGTCGCCCACCGAGAGATCCGGGCGATGCAATCCTTCTCCGCTGGCCACGTAAATAATGTTTGCATCCGAAGGCGCAACCGCGATCGCCCCGATCGATTGCGTCGGCTCGTGATCAAAAATAGGATTCCAGGTGCGACCGAAATCGTCTGTCTTCCAGACTCCGCCGTTTACCTGCCCGACATAAAACACGTTGGGCTGGCTTGGAACGCCGGTGGCGGCGCGCGTTCGCCCTCCGCGGAACGGACCAATCATCCGCCAGTGCAGGTCCTGATACGAGCCCTCGGGAATCTGTTGTGCGGGCACCGAACTCACTGACAGGAAAAACAACGCAACCGCGAATAGACGCACCACCATCCTGGATCTGATCATTTCCTCCTCAGACACGAAAGCGAAGTACTAGAATAATCCAAAACGTTCGTGACCGCGGCATATTGCTCGATACCCAAGAAAACCGTCGAGCTTCGCTCGACCGGACGGCCGGGGGCGGCTGTCACCACATAGCACTCTCTATCTCAGTCTCTGCCGTTACAATGGCGTGAACATGATTGCCCATCTGCGCGGGAAACTGCTGGCCAAACACCCGAACCGAACTGTCGTTGAAACCGGGGGCGTCGGCTACGAAGTCACGATCAGCGTACCCACATTTTCCGATCTGCCCGCGCTCGGGACCGAAGTATCGCTGCACATCCATACGCATGTGCGCGAAGACTTGATCGCGCTCTACGGATTCCTGCGCCCGTCGGAAAAGCTGTTGTTCGAGAAGCTGATCACCGTGAGTGGAATCGGCCCCAAGCTGGCGATCACCATCCTGAGTGGAACGCCAGCGGACGAAATGGTGCGCGCCATCCGGGGCAACGACATCACGCGCCTCACGCGCATTCCTGGCATCGGGAAGAAGACAGCCGAGCGCATGGTGCTCGAACTGCGTGACAAACTGCCCGAGCCGGGTCCGAGCTCCGCACCCGCCACTCCGACGATGAGCGCCACAGAAGAAGATGTATTGTCAGCATTGGTCAACCTTGGCTATCAGCGGCCCGCCGCAGAGAAGGCTCTGGGCGTCGTAACGAAAAACGGCACGGCCGCATCCTTCGATGCAATGTTTCGCGACGCGCTGGCCGCGTTGTCGAAATAGCTTCCAGCCACTCTCGGATGCGGACTGTAAATTTGCTCCGCAAATCAGCCAGAAATTGCGGCAGGCGGTGGGCTAGCCCTGAGCCGGTCCACGACCGATGCCTCGGCATTTTGGGCAGCTGGTCGTGGTGCGGGAAACGCGCTCACCCTGCCCACCTGCAAGGCAGGCCGCTTGGCAAGAGATTTGTGGTCAGAGGTTAAGTCGAACAGCCGCAATTATTTTCCGATGCAGAACGTACTGAAGATCAAATTCAGTATGTCGTCGTTTGTGGTAGCGCCGGTGATCGAATCCAGCGGACGTAGAGCGCCATAAAGATCGAGCAGCAGCATTTCATGCGGAACCTTACCCGTCACCGCATTCTTCGCCGCCGCGAGCGCCGCTAGCGCATCCTGGACCAGCCCCTGGTGCCGGACATTCGTGAGAAATCCGCTCTCCACCTGCGTCCCAGCGTCGCCGCCCACATGCCGCAAAATCTCGTCGCGTAACCCGGAAATTCCCTCGCCCGTCAAAGCAGAAGTATGAATCGAAGTAGGAATCGAAGACTGGCCCCTGGCCCCTGATCCCTGGCCACTGACCTCTGACCCCTGGCCACTGCCCTTCAGATCCCACTTGTTCCGCACAACAATCGTGGGCCGGCTCTCGGCAAGCCGCAGCAAGTCATCGTCCTCTGCAGACGCAGGTTGCAAAGCATCCAGCACCACCAGCACCAGATCGGCATCAGCGAGCGCTTCTTTGGATTTGCGAATACCAATCGACTCCGCCTCATCGAGAGCCTGGCGAATGCCCGCTGTATCCACGAGCTTCACCGGGATGCCGCCGATCGCAACCGTTTCCGTCACCAGATCGCGCGTTGTTCCCGGAGTGGCCGTGACAATTGCCCGCTCCCGCTCCACCAGGCGATTGAACAGACTTGACTTGCCCACATTGGGCCGTCCCACAATCGCCAGCGTCAGCCCTTCGTGAACGATCTTGCCATAAGCAAAGCTGGCGGCAAGTTGTTCCAGTGGCTTCTCGACAGCGTCGATGCGTTCGAGAATTGCGGCATCCGGCAGCACCGAAACGTCGTCCTCGGCGAAGTCGATGCCAGCTTCCAGCACGGCGATCAGCTCAACCAACATCTGCTTGATCGGCTGCAGCCGCTTCGACAACGCGCCTTCCAGTTGCTGCGCAGCCACCTGCGCCTGATACAGGGTCTGCGATTCGATCAGATCGCGCACCGCCTCCGCCTGCGCCAGATCGATGCGCCCATTCAAGAACGCTCGCATCGTGAACTCGCCCGGCTCCGCCAGCCGCGCCCCTGCCGCCACGCAAAGGTCGACGATGTGCCGCAGCACTACCGGCGATCCATGCGCGGAAATTTCAACAATGTCGTCGGTAGTATAAGAATGCGGTCGCGCAAAGTAGGTGACCACGACCTCGTCGATCCGCCGAGCAGATTCGTGTGAAGCAGGGTTGTGTGGAGCGGCCACTCGTGCCCGCTTAGCCGGCAGAGGATCAAAACTGGAGGGACTCTTTGATGATTCTCCCCCGGTAATCTGAGCTTCAGGTGTCGTAACGCGGGGAGGAGTGCTCGCTCCACAGGGCTCCACAAGTTCCCCGAAAACTGCCCGGCCGGCTTCCATATCATGCCTCAGCCGTAACATAGGCGCGACAATCGCTCGCGCTTGCGCTCCGGCGACGCGCACTACGCCGATCCCCCCGCGCCCCGCAGGCGTAGCAATCGCCACAATCGTGTCGTCGAGGTTCACGCGCCGATTGTAACGGGTACACTAAGATGGAACCAACGCCAGATACCCCATTTCTAGCTTCTTTTTGCGAGAAGTGGGGTTTTGGAATGCAACCATAGACGGTCTCATCTGGAGCACACAACTTGTCCGTAGCCGACGAATTGCTAAAAGCCAACGAAACCTTCGCCCGCAATTTCACTCTGGGGGATCTCGCCGTCCGCCCCAAGCGGCACGTTGCCGTCCTAGCCTGCATGGACTCGCGCATTCTTTTCGAGCACTGCCTCGGGTTGCATCCCGGTGACGCCCACATGATCCGCAACGCCGGGGGCATCGCCACTGACGATGCTCTTCGCTCCCTGATCGTGTCTCACCACCTGCTCGACACGCAGGAGTTCATCATCATCAACCACACCGACTGCGGCCTGCTGAACCTGCGCGAAGACGAACTGAAGGCGCGTCTCACCGAGAAGATGGGAGCCTCCGCGAACGAGCCCGCACATTTCCATGCCTTCGACGACCTAGAAGCCAACGTGCGCCTGCAAATGCAGCGCGTGAAGTCGCATCCATGGATACCGAAACACATTCCGGTGCGCGGGTTTGTTTACGACGTGAAGACTGGCAAGCTGAAAGAAGTCAAAGAAGGCTGATCGTAGGGCGATTGTGTGGCGCAGGCACTCTTGCCCGGGTCTTTGCATAAGACGGCCCGCTGGCAGAACTGCTGCGCTGACGAGGAAAAAATCCTACCGCGCCACTTTCTCAATCTCCGCCCTTAACTCCGCGTACGGCAGTGCCCCAGGATGGTACATCGCCACTTTTCCAGCCCGGTCCAGCAGCACCAGCGTGGGCGTGGTTGAAGCTCCGTAGGTGTCGAAGTCGTATTTGCTGATTGGAACCGGCATGTCCAGCAATCCACCATAAAAGTGATGCCGCACCGCGTCGATGTATGCCAGTTCGTCCGCTGACGTGGCGTGCTCCACCTGCGCCGTGTACCCATACAGTCTCGTAGGACCGATCACCGTCAATCCCTTGGAGGCAAACTCCGCCCGCAATTGCGTGATGATCGGTGCCTCCGCCTTGCAGTCGCCGCACCAATGTGCCCAGAAAAACAGCAGCACCGGCGATCCCTTTAGCTGAGCCAGTGCGGGAGGCTTCGCTCCCAGAAACTGAGCATCCTTCAGAACGGGCGCTGGTTTTCCGGTCAGCGAAAGCAGATTCAGATTCTTCTGCAACCGCGCTCGAATCGAGGTGTTGCCATAAGTCTGTAGCGCCGTCTGCAGCAGCGCCACGGCCTGTATCCTCTGACCGCGAGCCGCCAGCACCTGCGACTGCACTTCGAGCGCCGCGCCCAGAGCGATCGGCAAATGCGGCTCCGCGTCAAGCGCGCGCACTTTCAATTGCTCAACCACCAGTGCCTTGGTCTGCTTGGCATAAGCCGCCGCCTGCTCATATTGCTTTGCTTGAAGGGCGGCGCGACCCATCCACGAGTAAGCTTCGAGATAATCCGGCGTTACTCCCTGCTGCTCCCGATAGGCCTTCAACTGCGACTCCGCGGCCGAAAAATTATTCTGGGAAAGAGTCTGCCGAACATCGTCGACAATTCCCGCCCACGCTGACGCCACCAGGGCGAACCACAACAGAACCGTACCAAAGCTCATCTGTAGATGATGATTCTTTTCCGAGAAAGTGGCAACTGAACGCCGATAATCCGTGTCACAGTCTTCCCGACTCCCGGCAATCTCCGCGATTCGCCAGCTTACATTGTGTGCCTTTGTGTCCCCTGTGGCGACCGGATTCAGGACACCATCCCGCTCGCCTTTCCCGTCCCGTCAGGCCGGTTACTCCATGCAAAATCAATCACTTAGGCAAGATTATCAAAAAATCTTGTAGCTATTGCGGCGGGATTTTATATATACTGCGTCTGCGTTTGATCTTTAAGCTTGCTTCGCAGTACCCAGTTTCTCCGCTCAACCCAGCGTGTGACCTGCCTGCAGAAGAATTCTTGAAAGTTTCAGCGCCACATCAAAGAAAAGGAACATTGCAACATCATGGAAACAGGAACAGTGAAGTGGTTTAACGACGCCAAGGGCTACGGTTTTATCAGCCGCCAAAACGGCGAGGATGTCTTCGTGCATTTCTCCGCCATTCAGGCGAGCGGTTTTCGCAGCCTGCAGGAAGGTCAACAGGTTCAGTTCGACGTGGTCAAAGGCCCCAAGGGCTGGCAGGCCGAGAACGTGAAGGGTGTCTAACTAAACCGCTTCACCGAAACAATTCGAAAAAAGGGCGGCCAGAAATGGCCGCCTTTTAATTCTTCCGGGTCATTACATTCGGCCGTTACATTCCGAAGTCCCCGCAGTTCTTCCGCTCTCTATCGCACGCAAGTCTCCAAGCTGCGCCCCTCATTTGGGTCGCGGGCGGTCTGGCGCTGCTGCTGGTGCCGAACGCGGCAATGGGTCCGACCCAGCGGATGATCCACACCATCGAGATCCTGGCTCAAAATGCGCCTCTGGGCAGCATCATCGCCGTACTCCTGTTGCGCCGTAAGTCCATCGCGAGTCCGGCACCGGCTTCAAAACGCGCCGCTGCTAGCGTGTAGAGCACGCCCGGTTCGAGCTAAGGCTGCGCATCCCGAATCAAAACCACATCGGAATCCGCGTGGCCGCGCACAAACGCCAACTGCTTCCCATCGAACGACCAATGGAAGTCCCAGAGATGTTCTGCGGTAAACGCCGTGAGTTGCTTTCCCGGTGAGCCATCCAGCGGCTGCGACCATAGATTGTCGGCGCCGTCCTGGCGAACCGGGTACACAATGGACTTGCCGTCGCGCGAGAAGCGGATCAGCCCGGTTCGTTCACGTTCGAACTTGAGCATTTTTGGGATCTTGCCCTCACCGGTCTCGACCAGCGCCAGTTTTTCCTCGTGACCGCCGGCGTGATCAACGGTCGCAAACGCCGCCGTGCTGCCGTCGGGAGAAATGTCGAAAAAGCCCATGATGGGAAGGTCTGTGATCTGCTGCGCAGCGCCGCCGTCAATCGGCACCTTCAGGATGTGTCCAGTCCCGCCATCCATGTAGTAAACCCAGCGCGAGTCTGGAGAACACACGGGATAATTGTCCTGCTTGCCATTCGACAATTGTTTCAAATTCCCGCCGGAAGCGTCAGCTCGCCAAACATTCTCGCCTTTGCCGCCAATCAGGCTGAGCAAGAACACAATGTAGCGGCCGTCGGCACATTCCCACGGATCGCCGTTCACGGAATTCATCTCCGTGGCGAAAGTCCCCTTGGCTCCCGTATCAGGATTCACCCAGCGCAGCACGTTGTCATTGTCGTCGATCAACCGGCCCTGGTGTGTCCAGGTGAAGTTGGTGAAAGCGGCAGCTGGACCAACTTGCCTTGCGTCGCTAGAACCCGAGGTGGCCGGCATGACAAACACATTCCATCGCCCCTGACTGAGCACTGTGGCCAGCACTTGCCCGTTCGCCGCCAGGCTCAGATCGGAATAATTGTTGGTGTCGCGGGTGACTGGACTCAACCTGCCTTCGGGATAAGAGATGAAGACGATTTGCGCCCGCGTATAGTTCGTCGAACGATCGGTGTCCAGGGCCAGCAAGCCTTGACCATCCGGCATCCACGTCGGGAGACCCATTCCGTCAGCAGACGCCATCAGTGAGTGTTGCTGACCGGTCTTGACGTCCACCGCCACCAATCCGGATTTGGCATTCTCCGGCTGATTTTCGATGCACAGAATAGTCTTGCCATCGGGCGACCATGCAGGACCGGAGAGCGTATGTTCTTCGGCGCCGCTGGCGAGCGCCGTCTCTCCTCCGTCTTCGAGGGATCGCACAATCAACCGGTACTTACCCGGATCGGGATTGTCATACCGCATGAAAGCTACCTTCCGGCCGTCCGGGGAAACCGTGACGTTCGTGTCCACATCCTCCGCCAATTTCTCGGGTGTGCCTCCCAGAAGCGGCGCACGATACAGAAACTGCAGATCGGGAGTCCCCGGATCGCTGCGCACGAAATAGAAATAGTTCCCGTCGGGCGAGAAACGCAGACCGTTGTAAACCACGTCGGCCGGGGGCTGCACCTGAGTGACGCTGTTGGTCGGAACGTTCCGCAGCGACAGGCTAGCCAGACCCTTGTCCCGGACCATGCTGAGGATGTACTTTCCGTCCGGCGAGATTGCCACCAGTGCCACATTGCCTTCCTCAGTAACCTTGCTGACGGAGAAGTTCCGGAATGGCATGGTTTGGTGCCGCAGCAACGAATAAAGGCCATAACCGGCAGCCAGCAAAACCACCACGCCAAGAATTGCGAAGACGCCGGTTCCTACCTTGTGCCGTCCCGCCGCCGCCACCACTGCAGAGCTCTGCGAGGAACGCGCAGCGGCAACCGCCGCCGGCGAAGCCGATGTTTCCGCCGCAATCGACCCCGCCGCTGAAACCGGGCTCGACCGAGTCGACGACCCCGAAGCAGACGCCAAGCCCGAAGTAGATGCCGGACCCGAGCCCGAAGCAGCAGGTGAAGCCCCAGCCTTGCGTCCCGATTCAAAATCCCGCTTCAGCCGCCTCAGATCTCCCCGCAGATCGGCCGCCGACTGGTAACGCAGTTCGCGGTCTTTTTCCAACGCCTTCTCGATAATCTCGCCGAGCTTCGGCGGCAATGCTGGATTCAGTTGCAGCGCCGGAACCGGTTCCAGCTCAAGAATCGCGTGGAAAATTACCGCTGAGGTATTGCCCGCAAACGGCAGCCGCCCCGTCGCCATTTGGTAGATCACCGTTCCCAGCGAAAACAAATCCGTGCGCGTGTCCAGCTCCAGCCCGCGCGCCTGCTCCGGCGACATGTAAGCAATCGTGCCCACCGTTGCTCCCGGACTGGTCAGATGCGCTGGACTCGGACTGTCCTGCGTGGTAGCTCCAACGGTTTCCAATGCCATTTCCGGATGCGCAAGCTTGGCGAGTCCGAAATCCAGCACCTTCACCGCTCCGCGCTTGGTCAGAAATATATTTGCCGGCTTGATATCGCGATGGATGATTCCTTTCGCATGCGCTGCATCGAGCGCATCCGCCAGCTGCGTGCCCCAATCCAGCAGCCGGTCCAAGGCCAGCGCGCCCATATTCAGCTGATGGTAGAGCGTCTCGCCCTCCAGCAACTCCATGGCGATAAACGACTGATCGCCCACTTTCTCGACCGCATAAATCGTGCAGATGTTGGGATGGTTCAGCGCCGACGCAGTGCGCGCCTCCAGCAGAAAGCGGTCCAGCGCATTTTGATCGCCCGAGAGTTTTGGTGGCAAAAACTTCAGCGCCACCCGCCGCCCCAGATCGAGGTCCTGCGCCTCATAAACAATCCCCATCCCTCCGCTCCCCAACTGCCCCGTGATGCGGTAATGCGAGATGGTCTGGCCGATCATAGGAAAATGTCCAAGCGGAAATTCATTTTAACGCCAATCGGTTTCTAGGAAGCCATTGGCTCTTAGCCGTTAGCCACCACAAAGCGGGTGTCCCATCCTAAACGCAGCCTTTGCGGTTAGGTGGGGATTTTGACGTTCATTTCGCTGGGATGCTTTCGCTGGGTGTTTCTGACTTCGGGGTCTCGATCCCACCCCGCTCACCCTAGCTCTTCCACGGGCTCAGATGTTTCGGCTCGTAAATACTGATTCTTCCGCCACCAGGAAGCCTGAAGCTGGCAAGTTTCCCCCACCGCTGTTCGCTCACTTCCGAAACCTTCACGTTCTTGGCCTCGAGATCCTTCAAAGTCGCCGCAATGTCATCGCACATCAGGGACAGTTCGTGCCTGTCCTGATTCTCCGGAGTAGCGTTGTCCAAAGTGGGCCCCGCAGCCGCACCGACTCCCAATTCGTGAAAAGCCGCTTCGGTTCGGGGCATCGCAAAAATCAGCCAGCCCCGGCCTGTATCCACGAAAGGGAACTGCAGCACATCGCGAAAAAACGCCCGGTCCGCTTCCGGATCTTTCGTATAAATAATCACATGCGCCCCGTTGATCATCGCGTGACCTCCAGTTTCCAGAGTGCGACGGCCATGTTCTCACCACGCCGCAACCTCCGCAACGCCGCACGACAATAACGGAGACAAGTCGCACAGTTTACAATCCCCCCAATGCTCGCGCTCGCCATAACGACCGTCGTCACTGCAGCTGCCGCGACGGCCGGTTACCAATCCTTGGCTCCCACTGGCCAGTGGTACGGAAAAACTTTCACCGGTCTCGCACGCGGCACTAAACAAATCGCGCTCACCTACGACGACGGCCCCAACGATCCCCACACCCTGAAGTTGCTCGAGATTTTAGCCAAGCACAACGTAAAGGCAACTTTTTTCATGATCGGCCGCTACGCCCAGCAACGCCATGATATCGCCCGCGAAGTCGCTCGCGCCGGCCACGCCATCGGCAATCACACCTTCACCCACCCCTTGCTAACCTTCAAGAGCGACGCCGAGATTCGCCGTGAACTCTCCGGCTGCCGCGCCGCCCTCAGCGATGCCGTGGGTCAGCACGCCAATCTCTTTCGTCCTCCGTTCGGTGGACGCCGCCCCGCCGTGCTCCGCATCGCCCGCAAGTTAGGCATGGAGCCCGTCATGTGGAGCGTAACCGGCTACGACTGGACCGCGCCCCCAGCCACAGTCATCGAACGGAAAGTCGCAAGGCAAATTCGCGGCGGCGACGTGATCCTGTTACACGATGGCGGCCACAAAGAAATGGGCGCCAACCGTTCCCCGACCGTAGCCGCCACCGACCAGCTGCTCATCACCTATAAGTCCGCGGGCTACGACTTCGTCACCATTCCGCGCATGATGAACGACAAAAGATGAGCAAGAAATGAGCGCCAGGACTTCGCCGGCGCAGATTTTGGGTGGCGCAGCGCTTCCAGCGCTGCGATAAAGATTTTGCTTCGATTGCGGCTATAGCCGCTGAGGTACTTTCTCAGAACTGATTCTAGGAGCTCTCATGAACCGCCTCCTCCTTTTTCTTCTCGCCAGTGTCATCACATCCGCAGCCGAGCCCAAGGCGCTGTTCTACATGACGACCAATCCCACCTCCGTGAAGTCCTTCGCCGACCATGCCGACAAAATCGACATCCTCGTGCCCGCCTGGTATGGAGTTGACGGCAACGGACTTATGTGGGGCGGACCGAATCCGTTAGTGCTGCAAACTGCCGCCCAGCACCACGTGCAGGTCATGCCCATCGTCGCCACGACCGTGCAGTCTGACCTGCACAAACTCTTCACCACTCCAGCCGCGCGCCAGGCCTTCGTCGATTTTGTTCTCAGCGAATGCAAAAAGAATGGCTACACCGGCTTTCAAATCGATTTCGAAAACGTGAAGTGGACCGACCGCGATCTGCTCTCCGCCTTCGTCGGCGAAACCGCCGCTGCCCTGCACCAAGAGAAACTGCAACTCACCATCGCCACCGTGCCCAATGCCCCCGGAGCCCCCGGAGATAGCGGCTTCGCGCACTGGCTCTACGCCAACTGGCGCGGCGCTTATGACCTGAAGGCGCTGGCCCAGTCGGTCGATCTGATTTGCCTGATGACCTACGATCAAAACACTCGCTATACCCAGCCCGGTCCGGTCGCTGGCTATCTCTGGATGGTGCAGCAATTGGACTACGCCCTGCAGTTCGTTCCCCGGGAAAAGTTGTCGCTGGGCATTCCCGTCTATGGCTATCACTGGTTCGCCGGCGATCCCGGCGAGAGCGACAAGCCCAACCCGACCGCCGAATACATCGGACAACAGGAAGTCGACCAATATCTCGCCGCCTATCATCCGCATCCCGAGTGGGACGCTTCCGACCGCGCGGCCTGGTTCTATTTCTACAAAGACGATAGTCGGGAATGGGTGTTCTACACCGACAAACGCGGTTTTCAGGAACGCTGGAATCTAGCCCGCGACCGCAAGCTGCAGGGCTTCTGCTCGTGGGTGCTCGGCACGGAAGATCCCGAAATCTGGACCTTGCTGCCCTCGCACCAATAAAAATTCATCTCAGGAAATTCAGGACTTCGCAAACGCCTGCTTGGCCGCCGCAATCGTCTGCTGCACATCCTGTTCCGTATGCGCCGCGCCCAGAAACGCAGCCTCATACTGCGATGGCGGCAGGTACACCCCGTTGTCGAGCATCCCGCGGAAGAATTTCCCGAACGCCTCGGTATTCGATTTCGACGCTCCGTCCCAATCCTTTACCGGTCCCGGCGTAAAAAACCACGTGAACATTGATCCCACGCGATTGTGGCACAACACAACTCCCGCCTCTTTTGCCGCCGCTGCCACGCCCTCAACCAGTTCGCCGCTTAGTTTCTCCAAGCGCGGATAAATCTCCTGCTTGTGATCGCGCAAATGTTTCAGCGTCGCACATCCCGCAGCCATAGCCAGAGGATTCCCGGAGAGCGTCCCTGCCTGGTACATCGGCCCCAGCGGCGCCACCAGATCCATAATCTCGCTGGGTCCGCCGTAGGCGCCCACCGGCAGCCCGCCTCCAATGATTTTGCCCATCGTCGTCAGATCCGGACGAATGTTATAAATCTCCTGCGCCCCGCCAAACGCCAGCCGAAATCCCGTCATCACTTCATCGAAGATCAGCACCGAATGTTCGCGTTCGGTAATCAATCGCAGCCCCACCAGAAAATCGTCGGCGGCCGGCACGCATCCCATGTTGCCCACCACCGGCTCCACAATCACGCAAGCAATCTGATGCTTGAACTTTTGGAATGCATGCTCCACCATCTGGATGTTGTTGAACGGCAACGCCACCGTGAACTGAATAAATTCTTCCGGAACGCCCGCCGAGCCCGGAATCCCCAGCGTCGCCACACCCGACCCCGCCTTTACCAGCAGCGCGTCGGCGTGCCCGTGATAACAGCCCTCAAACTTCACAATATATTTTCGTTTCGTGTAAGCGCGCGCCAGCCGGATCGCAGACATGGTCGCTTCCGTCCCCGAACTCACGAAGCGCACCTTCTGCATCTGCGGAAACGCGGATATCACCAGCTCCGCCAGGTCCGCCTCCGACGGCGTCGAAGCCCCGAAACTCGTGCCATTGCAAGCCGCGCCCAGAATCGCGTCCAGCACATCCTGATCCGCGTGCCCCAGAATCAGCGGGCCCCATGAACCGATGTAGTCGATGTAGTCGTTCTCGTCCGCGTCCCAGATGTGCGACCCCTTGCCCCGCACTATGAACACGGGATCGCACCCCACCGCGCGAAAAGCCCGCACCGGCGAATTCACGCCGCCCGGAATCATGCTCTCCGCGCGCTTCTGAAGCCGCTGCGACTGCTCAACCTTCCGCGATGTTGTGGACGGCATCAGATCCTCCGACTGCGCAACCACTGCACACGGCAAACCGACGCCGACTACTATAGCAGCGCCCGCACCCGCAAATTAACCAGATATTCACCGCGCGTCCATCATTCTGCAACATTGCGGCGCTACTCTGAAGTCCATCAAGATGCCCTTCTAACCGGGAGGGTTTGAAGGACGGCTTCGGGGGCTCCGAGCCGTCTTTTTATTTCCCGCCCCGAGATCAAAACTCCAGCGCCGAAGCAGTTACTCCCGAAAGGTTTCCTTAGTGCTCCTTTGTGTCCGTAGTGGTTGAGATTCGAAGCCGTTCAGCCGCAACTTTTCCTTTGTGACTAGTCTTGTTAACCATAGCTAACTACTAATGCTATACTCGCGTTAAATATTCACCGGGATTGGAACACCGCGAAGTCAGGGCCGTCCGAGGCGTGGCCAGCTTCGATGCCAAATACGGGCGAACTAAGCGATGAAAAGCTCGACGAAACTCGCGCATCCCCGCAGACCCTTCATTTTCTGCGCCGCAGTCGCGATCGCTCTGGCTCTCCCGGCCCTCGCCCAGCAACCGGACGCGACATTGCCCGCGTCCCAGGCGTCCCCGACCGTGAGTACCCCGGCCTCCGAAGCCACGCCTGTCGACATCCCCGCAGACCCGTCCGCCGAGTCTCCCGACAACGACAACCCCGAAACTCTTTTCCCCCATTTTAAGGACACGCGCTTCTGGCTCTCCGGCCAGGCGAATTTTATTTTTCAAGCGCATCCTGGTTTTCACTCCCCCTACAGCGGCACGAACAGCCTCAGCGGACACTACCAAAAGGCGACTTCCCGCGTCCTGACTCTCTACACTGGCGTCCGCCTTAACCATTCCACCGAAATCCTCGTCGACATCGAAGAAGCCGGCGGGTCCGCGCTCAGCCTGGGCTTAGGCCTTGCCGGCAACACCGACCTCGACATTGTCCGCAACCCGCTCTTAAGCAAATCTCCCTATTTCGGCCGCGGCATGATTCACAAAGTGTTCGCGCTCAGCAAAGACAAAGTTGAAAACACGCGCAGCTATTTATCGCTCTCCGACGAACTGCCCCGCCGCCGTTTGGAAATCCGTGTCGGCAAATTCAGTCTGCCCGACTTCTTCGACCTCAACTCGGTGGGTTCCGACACTCACTTGCAGTTCATCAACTGGTCCACCGACAACAACGGCGCATGGGATTACGCCGCCGACACTCGCGGCTACACCGTCGGTGCCATGGCTGACTTCGAAGACCGTAACTGGGGATTCCGTTTCGTCGAAGCCCTCATGCCCAAGGTCGCCAACGGCATCGATCTCGTCTGGCGTCCCTGGCAGGCCCGCGGCGAAAACTTCGAATACGAGTTTCGTCACGGACTTATCCCCCAGAAAGCCGGAGTAGTGCGCCTTCTGGCCTACGTCAACCATGCCAACATGGGAATCTATCGCGACGCGGTTATTCAGTTTGAAGATGGCCAACTCAACGAGACCGTGCCGGAAATCACGAACCACCCCTGGCACATCACCGCGAAGTACGGCTTCGCGGTGAATCTGGAACAGAACCTCACACCCACCCTCACCGCCTTCGCGCGCTGGGGATGGGACAACGGCAAGACCGAATCATTCGCCTACACAGAAATCGATTCCACGGTGGCCGAAGGCATCGGAGCAAATGGCGCCAAGTGGCATCGCAAGCAGGACCGCGCCGGCATCGCCTTCATCACCAACGGAATCAAGAAAGACCACCAGAACTACTTGGCCGACGGCGGCCTGGGCTTTCTCCTAGGCGATGGCAAACTCAACTACGGCCGCGAAGATATTCTCGAAACCTACTACACCTTGCACGTATGGCGCGGCCTCTATGTTGCTCCGGGCGCGCAGTACATCGTCGATCCCGGCTACAACCGCGACCGCGGTCCCGTCTTTGTGGGCTCTTTCCGCGCGCACATGGAATTTTAGTGTGGCGTCCCAGGGCGCTCTTTTCAGCGCTCGTCATCCTGAGCGGAGCAACTGCTTCGCGAATGCGAAACAGTTGTGCAGTCGAACGACCCCATCCCCGCCGGCATCGTCACGAACCCTAACAAAAGTTCCCGTCGCGGCCCCATTTCTTCGCTATCAGAGAAGTCGATCTAAAACAACCGTCTCGAATTCCTCGATCCGCGCGAAGACCGGGTCGTTCGTGATGAATCCCGTTGCATTCGCTTGAATGGCCGTGGCTAGTTTGGCGTTGCTTCTTGACGTGTTGTGAATAGCGGAAAGTAAAGGCGTGCTGTCCTTATATTATATTTGTTGTCGTCGCCGGCTGCACGCCACTACTTCTCCACCTTCACACCCTTCCAGAAGGCCACGTACCCCGCAATCTGCTTCGCCGCTGGCTTCGGTTCCGGGTAATACCACGCCGCCCCGGCATTGCGTTTTCCATTGACCTCCACATCGTAGTAACTCGCCGTCCCCTTCCAGGGACACACCGTCTGCTGTTCACTGGACCGGAAATATTCCTTGCGAATCGCATCCGGCGGAAAGTATTGGTTGCCTTCCACTTCCACAGTCTGGCTGCTTTCGGCGAGCACCGCGCCTTCCCACATTGCTTTTGCCATAATGTACCCTTAGATTCCTAATCGGGACAATGGTTTCAGATGATTGTTCGATCAAAACTCGAAAGCATACTGCCCGAAGTTTTAATCAACAATCACAACAATTCTGAAGCATCAGCCATCCCTGGAGGCGCGATGGAAATAACTACGCGCGACACTGTCGCCACAACCCAGTTCAACGGACATTCCATGGTCGGATCACTCCAGCGCGTCCTGGTATGCTCCCCCCGCACCGCAGGATGGAATCGTCCCGAATACGCCGCTCGCTCGCGCGACCTCGGCTTCCACCACGAGCCGGACTTCGCCACCGCGCAAGCTCAGCATGACGCGCTATGCCGGGAACTCGCCGGCGCCGGCGCTGAAGTCATCGAACTGGCGCCCGCGCCCGAACTCTCTCTCGACGCCGTCTACGCGCACGACGCTTCTCTCTCCACCGATTTCGGCCTCATCGTTATGCGTCCCGGCAAAACCAACCGTGTCTTCGAAGGCCAGCATCAGGGCGCGTTCTGCGCGCGCTTCGCTATTCCCACGCTGGCTAAAATCATCGCTCCCGGCGCCACCGAAGCCGGAGATATCCTCTGGCTGGATCGTAATACACTGCTCGTCGGCCACGGCTACCGCACCAACGCTGCCGGCATTCAGCAGCTGCGCGATCTGCTCGCGCCCAAAGGCGTCGAAGTGCTCTCCGCGCCGCTCCCCTACGGTCCCGGGCCCTCCGCTTGCCTCCATCTGATGTCGCTGATCAGCCTGCTTGACGGACACACTGCCCTCGTTGACTTGCCCTGGCTCGCGGTCGAAACCGTCGAACTGCTCAAGTCACGCGGCTACCACTTCATCGAGATCGACCCCTCCGAGCGCGACACCCTGGCCTGTAACGTCCTTGCTCTCGGCGGCAAGCGGCTGGTGGCCATCGAAGAGAACAATAAGACCAACGCCCGTCTCCGCGCAGTCGGCTTCGACGTCCGCACCTTCCCCGGCAGCGAACTCTGCATCAACGGCAGTGGCGGCCCCACCTGCCTGACCCGCCCGCTGCTGCGCGGATAAGGCCGCAGGGCCGGTCAGGCTGGTGTGGGAACGGGCGCCTCGCCCCTTCCGCCAAGCGCAGCGAGGCGGCTTCTCCTTCCACGAAACGTTCCTGAAGGAACACATCGCCAAAGCACGGAAGAGGTCGCGCGAAGTGTTCCTTCAGCAACGTCTGTGCAAAACTCTTTTCTGCGGATCGCAAGCGCCTTGCTTGCCTCCGGCTACACATCGCAGATTGAGACTGTGGAAATCGTGAAATTCCGGAAGCGCTTTTGTAGCTCTCGAGACGACGGAAATACGGTTGCGGAAGTGTATAGAGCGCGTCGGTCGATCCGAGCGGCCTCGATTTTCTAGTTTGCTACGTTGCCCTCACATCCAAGCCGCGGGCAAGAGTGCCCGCGCCACACTTGCTCTCCTGCTAAAATAGTCCTGCATGCTTCTTCCCTTCGTCCGCGAACTCTTCGCGGACGTGGAAAAACTTTCCGCCTTCACGCGTGTAGCCTCCCACCTGCGGGAGGGCACGGGGCGGACGCGTGTCTCCGGCCTTACTCCCTCAGCCAAAGCCTTGCTGCTCGTGCTTTTGCAGCGTCGAGCCGAGCGTCCGCTCATCGTCGTTGTAAACGACAATCGCGCCGTCGAGGAATTCATCCCTGTCCTCCGCGGATTCTGCGAACTCACTGCCGCCTGCGATCCGGAAGCCGTGGTCTCGCTGCCCGCCCGCGACGTGTTGCCATTCCAGAATCTCTCGCCGCATCCTGAACTCCAGGAAGAGCGCGCTACCGCTCTGTGGAAGATTTCTACCGGCACTGCGTCGATCGTGGTGACGCCCGTCGCGGCTACCGCCATCCGTCTGCGCGCGGCCGAGTTTTACACCGACCTCGCGCGCACGATTCGCCGCGGCGAATCGCTCGATACCGACGCGTTACTCGCGCACCTGAACACAGTCGGCTACAACCCCGCCGACGTCGTCGAGATGCCCGGCCAATATGCGCTGCGCGGCGGCATCCTCGATGTCTACTCTCCCGAAGCCGAGCGCCCGGTGCGCATCGAATTCTTCGGCGATGAAGTCGACTCGATTCGCAGGTTCGACCCCGCCTCGCAACGTTCTTCCACTGCGGTGGACGAAGCGCTCCTTCTGCCTCTTACCGAAACCCCGGTCAGCGATCACTTGCTGGCTGCGATCCACACGCGCCTCTCCGGCAAGCGCATAGTTGGCTCCGGCGAACCGGGCTCGGAAGAAATTGTGGAAGCAGCCATCCGCGCCGGCGGAGTCACCGTTTTTCCCGGCTGGGAATTTTACGCGCCCGTCGCCGGAGCCGATCGCACCATCTTCGATCTTCTCCCCCGCGCGGCTGTTCTCCTCGACGAACCGGAACAACTCCACCAGGAGTTCGACCGTTTCTGGACTCGCGTCGAAGAAATGCACGAGCGCAGCGGAGTAGGAAATCTCGTGCGTCCCGAAAATTTATACTTGCCGCCCGACGACTGGTGGAAGAAACTCGCGACCATGCCCGGCGCGGATGTCGAACACCTCGGTATCGCCCGCCCCGATGGCGACATTCCATCCGTGACATTTCTTTCCCAGCCCGCATTCCGCTTCCACGGCGCGGTTCCGGCCATGCTGCAGCAGGTGCAAAAACTCCGTCAGGAAAATATGCAGGTTCTCCTGGCCGTTCCTAACAACGGAGAAGTCGAACGCCTCGCCGACATTTTCACGGAGTACAACGTTTCCTTTCGCCTCGGCACCCGCACCCGCGGCGGCGAAAGTTACGCCGACGAAACCAGCTATTTCGCCGGCGACGTTTTGACCACCACCCTGGCCAAGGCCTACATTCCCGACGGCGTCGTTTTTCCCGAGGCGAATCTCGCCATCTTCGGCGCTCGCGACCTATTTGACGAATCTGACACCGTGGCGACACGCCCGCAACGCCAGAAGTCGAAAGTGTCCGCATTTCTTTCCGACTTCCGTGATCTCCAGGTCGGGGACTATGTCGTCCATGTGGAGCACGGCATCGGCCAGTATCAGGGTCTGAAGGAAATCAATCAGGGCGACGGCAACGCTGAATTCATGTTGCTCGAATACGCCGACGCCGCGCGGCTTTACGTCCCGCTCACGCGGCTCGATCTCATCCAGAAATATCGCTCCTCAGAAGGCGCCAAGCCCGCGCTCAGCAGTCTGGGCACGGCCGCCTGGTCGAAGACGAAAGCCCGCGTACGCAAGGCCATGAAAGATATGGCCGACGAACTGCTCAAGCTCTATGCCGAACGCAAAACAGCGGTGGGACATGCTTTTCCCGCGGGCAACGAGTGGGTGCGCGAATTCGAAGACGCCTTCGAGTTCAACGAAACCGAAGATCAGGCGCAAGCCATCGCCGACGTAACCCGCGACATGGAATCGACCCAGCCCATGGACCGCCTTCTCTGCGGCGACGTCGGCTATGGCAAGACAGAAGTCGCCATGCGAGCGGCTTTCAAAGCCGTCGGCGACAATCGCCAGGTCGCATTGCTCGCTCCCACCACCGTGCTCGCCTTTCAGCACTACGAAACTTTCAAGCAGCGTTTCGCCGCTTTTCCCGTCACCATTGAAATGATCAGCCGATTCCGCAACGCGAAACAACAAAAAGAAATTCTGCAGAAAACCGAAGCCGGCAAAATCGATATCCTCATCGGCACGCACCGCATTCTTTCCAAAGACATCAAGTTCTCCGACCTCGGCCTGCTCATCGTCGACGAAGAACAGCGCTTCGGCGTGCGCCACAAAGAACGCATCAAGCAAATGCGCAAACAGGTGGACGTGCTCACCATGTCGGCCACGCCCATTCCGCGCACCCTGCACATGTCGTTGGTCGGATTGCGCGACATGAGCGTGATCGAGACTCCGCCCAAGGATCGCATGGCGATTCAGACCATCGTCGCGAACTGGGATGAGAAACTGATTCAATCCGCGATCGAGCAGGAACTGGAGCGCGGGGGCCAGGTTTATTTTGTGCACAACCGCGTGGAGAGCATTTGGGAAATCGCCGCCAAGTTGCAGACGATGGTGCCGAAAGCGCGCGTCGCCGTTGGGCACGGCCAAATGTCGGAAGGCGAACTCGAAAAAGTGATGCTCAAGTTCATGCATCACGAAGCCGACATTCTGGTGGCGACCACGATCATCGAAAACGGTCTCGACATTCCGCTGTGCAACACGATTCTGATCAACCGCGCCGACCGCCTGGGATTGTCGGAACTCTACCAGCTTCGCGGCCGCGTCGGCCGCTCCAGTCGCCGGGCCTACGCGTATTTGCTTTTGCCTTCGGAAATCGAGCTGACGCCGATCGCGCGTCGCCGATTAGCAGCATTGAAAGAATTTTCCGATCTTGGCGCAGGCTTCAAAATCGCCGCGCTCGATCTCGAACTGCGCGGAGCAGGAAATCTCTTAGGCGGCGAGCAGAGCGGACACATTGAGGCTATCGGCTTCGAGCTCTACACGCAGATGCTGGAGCGCGCTGTCCGCGAAATGAAGGGCGAAGCCGCGCCCGATGAAGCAGAAACACAACTTAATCTTGGCCTGAACATCCGCATCCCCGGCGACTACGTCCCCGAAGAAAATCAGCGCCTGCAGATGTACAAACGCGTGGCCCGCGTGGAAACGGAATCGCAACTGGGCGACGTCGGCGCCGAGTTGGAAGACCGCTACGGCCCACCGCCGTCCGCGGTACGAAATCTGCTCGACTACGCTTCGCTGAAATTGTTATGCATGCGCGTGGGCGTGAATGCGATCGACCGCAAGCGCGAGACGGTGACTTTCAAGTTCCGTCAGAACGCCGCCGTCGATCCTGAACAGCTGGCCCGCTTCGTCTCCGCGCAGCGCGGCGCGCAGTTCACTCCGGATGGCATGTTGAAGTTCGGCTTGAAGGCTACCGCCGCAGAAGAAGTGCTACGTGCGCTACGCACCGTTCTCGAACAGTTGGCCAGTGCCG
>Ga0181537_10000447_pt1 | contig 38750 bp, 46 predicted proteins | sample PEATcosm2014_Bin_39_FD_119765 | JGI IMG/M metagenome (GOLD analysis project Ga0181537, IMG submission 119765) | Peatland microbial communities from MTU Mesocosm Facility, Houghton, MI, USA - PEATcosm2014_Bin23_10_metaG | ecosystem: Environmental > Terrestrial > Soil > Wetlands > Peat | place... | reverse complement strand
TTCGATCCGGCGCAGCGATTGAAAGGCATCCGGCTCGATCTCGCCGACTATCGCCGTCCCGATCCGAAGACCGCGCCGTGTCTGGCCAAGGCCGCCGGCCTCTACATGATTTGCACGATCTCAAAACATCGTGCCGAGCAGCGCGGCTATGCCGACGCCATGATGCTCGACTGGCAGGGCCGTGTCGCCGAATGCACCGGTGCCAATATCTTCTTCGTGCGTGACGGCAAGATCCACACCCCGATCGCCGACTGCTTCCTCGCCGGTATCACGCGCGCCACCGCGATCGATCTGGCGCGACGCGCCGGCATCGAGGTAATCGAGCGGCGCATCATGCCCGACGAGCTTGCGGAATTTTCCGAGTGCTTCATCACCGGCACCGCGGCCGAAGTGACGGCGGTGTCCGGGATCGCCAACTGGAAGTTCACGCCGGCGCGCATAACTGCGCAGTTGATAAGCGATTACACTCACACGGTGCAGCCTGCGGGCAAAGCCGCGGCAGCTTAAATACTTATCGCTCGCCCGGCTCGGTGAAGAACCTCTCGCCATAAGCAAAGCGGTTAGGCTTGAGGAAGAAGCCGAGCAGGACAGCGCCATTCGGCGCCTTGGCCTCGTGCTGGTTGCCGGCCGGCCGCCACACGAACTGGCCCGGCCCGCATTTACCCTCGTGATCTTCCAGCGAACCTTCGATGACATAGGTCTGCTCGAGCGCGGTGTGCTCGTGCAGCGGCACGATGGCGCCGGGGTCGAGTTTGAACAGCGCGGTGGTTACGCCCTTGCCGTCGGTGTAGAGCACCTTGATCTTGATGCCGGGGAATTTGGTGGGCTCCCACGGCATGTTTGGCACGTCAAGATAATGCGCGGCACGCTCCGGCGGATTTTCCTCTTTGATGTCGTTATGCACGGCCTTGCGGGCTGGCGCGGACATGGCAGTCTCCCTTGCGTTTTCCTGTTCCCGGCGTCTCGGTCGCCAAGTTTACCGGCGGAATGACAGCTCCGCCAGGGTGCCGGAAGTCGACTCCTGCCTGCAATTGGAGGTAGCGCCTATTGGACGTCATCGCGCAAATATGGCCAATCTCGCGTGCGCTCCGCGAGGCTCAACGTGGCAAACCCTTCGCTCGCCGTTCTGCTGGCGCTGATCTCGACGCTTGCTTATGGCGCCGCCTTCGTGCTCACGCAGGTCGCATTGCGCCTGATGTCGCCGTGGCTCGGCGCCGCGTTCAGCGTCCCGACATCGACGCTTTTCTTTTGGTGCCTGGCGTCGTTCACGATCGATGTAACGCAAGCAGATTGGAATGCGGTCGCCATCTTTGCCGGCGTCGGCTTGTTGTTCCCGGCGACGGTCACGCTTTTGAATTTTGAATCGAACCGGCTGATGGGCCCCAACATCGCCGGCGCGCTCGGCGGTGTGGCTCCGCTTTTTGCCGTGCTGCTGGGATGGGCTCTGCTTGGCGAGCATCTCCGGCTGTCGCAACTTTTCGGTATCGCCGCCATTGCCGGTGGCGTCATGCTGATGTTCCGCGGTGGCCGGCTCGCGCCGACCGCCGCGTCGTTCCGGATGCTGCTCTTTCCGTTGGGCGCCGCGGCTATTCGCGGCGGCGTGCAGCCGGTCATCAAGCTCGGACTTGAACATTGGCCGAGTTCGATCGCAGCCGTCGTCATCGGCTACACGCTGTCGTCATTCGTGCTCATCGGTTTCGCGATTCTGACCAACCGCGGCATCCCACGCAATTTCGACCCGCGCGGCGCACTGTGGTTCGCCGCCGTCGGTATCTGCAACGGGCTCGCTGTGCTGCTGACCTATGCAGCGCTGGGGCGCGGACCCGTGGCGCTGGTATCGCCACTGGTCGCAAGCTCGCCGTTGGTCACCGTCCTGCTCAGCCACTTGTTCCTCAAAAAGGAGGAGCCCGTCACCGCGCCGCTCGTGGTGGCAGTCGCCGCCACGGTCACGGGCGTTATCATCCTTATTCTCAGCTGACGGGCGGCTACTTCGCCGCCTCGCGGTGCGGCAGCGGCGACGACCAGCGCTCGCTGGCCGCATCATCGGTCGATTTCGCCTCGACCCAGGTTTTGCCGCCCGTGGTTTCAACCTGTTTCCAGAACGGCGCACGGGTTTTCAGATAATCCATCAGGAATTCGGCCGCGGCGAAGGCAGCCCGACGATGGCTCGACGCCGTGACGACCAGCACGATGCCCTCGCCCGGCGCGATGCGCCCATAGCGATGGATCACGGTGACGCCCAGGAGCGGCCAGCGCGCGTGCGCTTCGTCGACGTAGCGCACGATCTCGGCTTCCGCCATGCCTGGATAATGTTCGAGGGTGAGCGCGGCGATCGCTTCGCCGTTCTCGTCCGCGCGGCAGACGCCGGTGAAGGTGACCACGGCGCCAACGTCGCTCCGCCCGCGCGCCAGCGCCGCCGTTTCTGCGGCAACATCGAAGGCTTCGCGTTGCAGGCGGATCGCTGTAGTCATTTCAGCCACCGGTCATCGGCGGAAAGAATGCAATTTCGCTGGCGCCTTCGATCCGCGCCTCGGGCCGTACGTGGCTCTTGTCGATCGCCGCACGGATCGTTTTCGGATTGGCGAAGGCGAATGCATACCCCTCGCCGCGCCGCGCCAACCACTCGATCAAGTCGGCAACTGTGAGAACCGCGACCGGCGGGTCGATGTCTTCTTCGGCAAAACCGATACGCTCACGCACCCACGCGAAATACCGGACCTTCATGCATCCTCTTTGGTCAGGTGGTGCAAGCCCGCGTGTAGATAATCCCAGCCGGTATAAAGCGTCAGCAGCGCCGAGAGCCAAAGCAGCGTGATGCCGATCCGCGTCACCACCGGCACGATGGCATCACCGGCTTCGCCGCAGATCAGAAAGCCGACGGCGACGAGCTGCAGCGTCGTCTTCCATTTGGCGAGCCGCGTCACCGGCACGCTCACCCGCAGTTCGGCAAGATATTCGCGCAGGCCCGACACCAGGATTTCGCGGCAGAGAATGACCACTGCGGCAAACAGCGCCCAACCGTGAATAGTGTTCTCGGCGGCGAGCATCAGCAGACACGATGCCACCAGAAGCTTGTCCGCGATCGGATCGAGCATGCGGCCGAGCGAGGACTGCTGCGCCCAGATCCGTGCGAAATAACCGTCGAGGAAATCGGACACGCCGGCGGCGATGAAGATCGACAGCGCGACCCATCGCAGCCACAGTCCGCCTTGCAGGATGTTCTGCCAGAACATGCAGCCGACGACGACCGGCACCGCCACGATCCGGCCATAGGTCAGGATATTCGGCAGCGCCAGCGGATGGGCACGCAACGGGGCCGGTGAGGTTGTCGTCGTTGACGAGTTCATGGCGCCAGCATAGCGCCGCGCCGACGCAATCGACAGGTCCGGTTCAAGACGTCGCTGTCACTTTTGCGGATCATGTTTATTTTTCGTTGGCGCATGCCCGAACACTCGCGCGCGCGCCGCAGCATACCCTTTTCGTAAGGCCGGTTCCCGTTCCTCCCGGTCATGCTTGTCCCGCCCCCTCATGGAAGAATTCGTAAATCCGCCGTGCCGTTTCCGCATTGATACCATCGACCTGCATCAGGTCCGTGACCGAGGCGCGCTCGACCGCCTTGAGCGTGCCGAAATAGTGCAGCAATGCGCGCTTGCGGGTCGGGCCTATGCCGGCGATCTCCTGCAGGCCGGCTTCCCGCAGATCACGCTTCCTTCGAGCCCGGTGTGAGCCGACGGCGAAACGGTGCGCCTCGTCGCGCAGCCGTTCGACGAAATAAAGGACCGGGTCGCGCGGCGGCAGCTTGAACGAGTCGCGGCCGGGGAGGAAGAAGGTTTCACGGCCGGCGTCACGGTCGGGACCTTTGGCGATGGCGACGAGCGGCACGTCAACGCCGAGCGCGGCCAAAACCTCGCGCGCCACAGTGAGTTGGCCCTGTCCGCCGTCGATCAGGACAAGATCGGGCCACGGGGATTCATCCTGCTCCGCTTCTTCCCCCTCCCCTTGGAGGACGGGCTCAGCACCTCCCGGAATGGGCAATGACGCTTCGGCGAGAAGCCGCTTGAAGCGCCGGGTCAAGACTTCGCGCATCATGGCGAAATCGTCGCCGGGGGTAAGATCGGTCGAACGGATATTGAATTTGCGGTAGGCGTTTTTGCGAAAGCCTTCCGGCCCGGCGACGATCATGGCACCGACGGCATTCGAACCCTGGATGTGGCTATTGTCATAAACCTCGATGCGGCGCGGGGCGCGCGGCAGCCCGAAAGTTTCGGCGAGCTGGCGCAATAGCTTCTCCTGCGAACTCGTCTCCGCAAGCTTTCGGCCGAGCGCTTCGCGTGCATTGGCAAGCGCGTGCTCGACCAGGTCCTTTTTCTCGCCGCGCTGCGGATGGAGGATCTCGATCTTATGCCCGCTTTTGGTCGACAGCGCCTGCGCCAGGAGCGCATGGTCGGCGATTGCATGCGAAACTAGGATCAGCCGGGGCGGCGGCTTGTCATCGTAAAACTGCGCCAGAAACGCGGAAAGAACTTCGCCTACCGCAAGCGAACGATCGGCTTTTGGGAAATAGGCACGATTGCCCCAATTCTGCCCGGTGCGGAAGAAGAACACCTCGACGCAGATAAAGCCGCCCTGCTGGTACACGGCAAAGACGTCGGCCTCCTCTACGCCGCGCGGATTGACGCCCTGATGCGACTGAATCGCAGAGAGCGCCGCGAGCCGGTCGCGATAAATGGCCGCGCGCTCGAAATCGAGCGCGGCAGAGGCTTTTTCCATTTCACCCGCGAGCTCGTCCTTGACCGTCTTGCTCCGTCCGGAAAGAAACTCGTTGGCCTCGCGCACCAGTGCTGAATAATCGGGAAAGTCGATCTCCTTGGTGCACGGCGCCGAGCAGCGTTTGATCTGATAGAGCAGGCACGGCCGGGTGCGGCTTTCGAAAAACGGATCGCTGCATGAGCGCAGAAGAAAGGCGCGCTGCAACGCATTGACGGTGCGGTTGACCGCCCATACCGAGGCGAACGGCCCGAAATAATGTCCGGGCCGCGTGCGCGCGCCGCGGTGTTTCAGGATCTGCGGCGCCCAGTGGTCCGACGTGATCAGGATATAGGGAAACGATTTATCGTCGCGCAACACCACGTTGAAACGCGGCCGCAATCTTTTGATGAGATTGGCCTCAAGCAGCAGCGCTTCGGTTTCGGTGCGGGTGACGACGAATTCGAGTGTGCGGGTCGCCGCGATCATGCGTTCGATGCGGGTGTCGAGCCCAGTCGGCCGCGCATAGGCCTGGACGCGTTTTTTGACGTTCTTCGCCTTGCCGACATAGAGCACGTCGCCGCGCGCATCGATCATGCGATAGACGCCGGGCCGCGACGGCGCGAGCTTGGCGAAATGCAGGATCGCGGCACGCCCCGCCGCGAGCGAACCAGGCTCTTCATCGAATACCAGCTTCGCCGTCTCGACTTCGTCGGGCGACGGCAACGTCTGCTCGTCGTCTTCCTCGACGGTCTCAGGCTCGGGCGCGATCTCTGGTTTGGGAATGCTCATGCTGCCGCAAAGCTTCTGGAGGCCAAGGTCAAATATAGACTCTCTTAACGATATCACCTTGGAACTACTTACTGATTCAGCACTGCTTAACTTAAACATCGCGATAAATTCTATCGGTCGGAGGCACGGCCAGCGACACCTTCTTTGAGGCTGCAAAGGCGTTTCGCGCCGATGCAGCGTCACGCGTTCCGCCCGATGTATTGGGAGGCCATATGAGAACAATTACTGGCGCGGCTTTGGCATTGGCGATCTCAAGCGCGGCATATGCCGCCGACATGCCACCCTCGCCCTATTACACCGCGCAGCAACCGTATCTCGCCGGCACCTGGGCCGGTCCCTACGTCGGCGGCACGCTCGGCTACGAATGGGGCACGGTCGACAACAATCCGACGAAGCCGTCGGGCGTCACCGGTGGGCTTGAGGGCGGCTTCAACTGGCAGCGCGGCAATTTCGTTTATGGCGCCGAGGCTGACGTTGATCTCTCCGGCGCCGACGACACGCTCGCGCCGTGGCAATTTTCCAATCCATGGTTCGGCACTGTGCGCGGCCGCGCCGGCGTCGCTATCAATAACGTGCTCATCTACGGCACTGCCGGTCTTGCCTACGGCGAACTGACCGCGGACACCGCCGCTAATCTTTCGGAGAGCCACACCAGCTTCGGCTGGGTCGCGGGCGGTGGTGCCGAAGTCGGCTTCGCGCCGCATTGGTCCGCCAAGGCCGAGTGGCTCTACCTCGATCTCGCCGACAAATCCTTCAGCGTCACCGGCGCCAACAACGGGCTTACCGCCAATCTGTTGCGGCTCGGCGTCAATTATCACTTCTAATCGCCAACGTAGGGCGTCAAAGCACGCCGTGTAATGTAGTCTAATATTTCCTTTACTAAAACCGCAACGACTTAACACTTTCAACACTATAAATGCGGCATCTCTAAGTATATTTTAGCCACAATACAGACGCATTATCTTAGACGACTGTTGTATTTCTACACTAGCCGAAAAATCATCAGTCAATATTATCCGCGGACCTTGTGCGTCATGGAGTTCCCAGATGAAGCGTTTGTGCCTGGCAGCGATCGCGCTCGTGGCGCTCGGCGGAGCGGCCGCAGCGGCCGATTTGACGCCCGCGCCGCGCTATTACCCGAAGGCTCCGGCTTACATTCCGGCGCCGGTCTATAACTGGACCGGGTTCTATATCGGCATCAATGGTGGCGGCGCCTTTGGCGGCTCGTCGTGGAATTCGACCGGCAACCGCGACATCAGCGGCGGGCTCGTCGGCGGCACGATTGGGTACAATTATCAGATCGGACACGCCGTGATCGGCGTCGAGGGCGACATCGATTGGGCCGACATCAGCGGCTCGACCACGAACGGATGTCCGCTCGGCTGCAAAACCAGCGACACCTGGCTCTCGACGGCGCGCGGCCGCATCGGCTATGCCGCCGATCGCTTTATGCCCTATGTCACCGGCGGCGCCGCGTTCGGCGATATCCGCGCTTCGACACCGGGCTTCGCGACGGCGACCACGACCAATGCCGGCTGGACGATCGGCGGCGGCCTTGAAGGCGCGATCGCCGGCAACTGGACCGCGAAGGCCGAATATCTCTACGTCGATCTCGGCAACTTTAATTGCGGCCTCAATTGCGGCGCAGGCGTCACCAATAACGTATCGTTCCACGCCAATGTGCTGCGCGCCGGCCTGAATTACCGGTTCTGGTAAGCCGCGCGCCTATAAGAAACATCAACCCCGGGACGTCACGCGTCCCGGGGTTTTGCTTTCATCTCCAAATCACCGGCTAGCCGGCAGGCTTGGTCGCGGTGAAAGCAGGCACCTGCGCGGCGAATTTATCCAGCCAGGCGAGGAGCCGCGGATGTGCGCCGCGCCAAGCGTCGCCGAAACGGAAATCCCGATAGCCGAGCGTGCAGGCGAGCGCGATCTGCCCGATATCCGGCAGCATACCCGGCTTGATGTCGATTGCCGGCGGCGCGGCCTCCAAAGCCGCCAGTCCGCGCTCCACCTTGCCGGCCTGATGTTCGAGCCATTTCGGCTCGTGGTTTTCCGTCTTGCGCCAGCGGTTTTCGTAGATGGTCAGGATCGAGGCATCAAGAATGCCGTCGCATAGCGCTTGCAGGCGTTCCGCCGCGAGCCGCGCCATCGCCTCGCGCGGGATGACTTTGCCGCCGCCAGCACGGTGATCGAGATAATCGAGAATGACGCGCGAGTCGTAGTAGACGATACCGTCGTCGGCGATCAGCGCCGGGATCTTGCCCAGCGGATTTTGCTGGCGGAGGTTATCTTTGATATTGGTGGTGTCGGCCAGCTCCACCTTCGTCTCGCTATCAAGTCCGAGAACCGCAAGCGCGATCCTGATCTTGCGCGCGAACGGAGAAGACGGCGAGGAACGTAAGATCATCATTGCGGCACCGTTACTTCATTTCAATTGCGCACAGCACTTGCAACAACAAAGCCGCGCTCAAAGCAATAGCGCCGCGGCCGGCGACCGCGCCGCCTGCGTATCAGCTCTGCGGCGACGTCGTCTTAGCTGGTGACGACGAGATTGACGGCCTTCGGGCCTTTGCCCTTTTTGTCAGGTTCGACGTCGAAACTGATGCGCTGCCCCTCCACCAGCGATTTCAGTCCGGCGCGTTCAACGGCGGTAATGTGCACAAACACATCGCGGCCACCGTCGTCTGGCTTGATGAAGCCGTAGCCGCGCTCGCCATTGAAAAATTTGACCGTTCCGGTCATTGCCATCGAGTGACTCCTTCCCCGTAGTTCGCCGCCGCAACCCCCACGGTGCGGTGGGTTGGCCGACATTCACACGGGCAAGGAGTTTGAGCCCCAGATGCTCAGTCACTCCGCCGGCCCCCCAAGGAGGCGGAACGCCTGCCAGCTCGAGTCAAATAGACCAATTTTCATCTGTGGAAAAGTGGGCAGCTGCCACCCTTCCCCTACCGTTCGGGCGCCAGCCAATCGAGGCGATGGCCGCCTTTCGGCGCCAAGAGCCGGCCAAGCGCCGGCAACACGATGCGCATATCCCGCTCCAAGGGGTAAGGTGGATTGACCATCATCAGGCCGGAGCCGACCAAGCCTCCCTCGGTGCGTGGCCGCTCAAGCATGAATTCGCACCGCAATATCTTTGGTATTCCCAGCTGGCGCACTTGGCGCGCCACGGCGTCGGGCCCGTCGCGGTGCTTGATCGGATACCACAGCAGATAAATGCCGGTCGGCCACTTGCGGTGGGCGCCGGCCAGCGCGCCGGACAGGCGCGTGAAATCGGCCGCCTCCTCGTAGGGCGGATCGATCAGAACGAGTCCGCGGCGCTCCTTGGGTGGAATATTGGCGTTGACCGCCATCCAGCCGTCGAGCGCCAGCACCTTAACGCGCGCATCGCCGCGCAGGACCCCTTTGAGCGCTGCGGCGGCGCGCGGTTCGAGTTCGCAAGCGATCAGCCGGTCGTTCTGGCGCAACAGTGCTTTGGCGATAAGCGGCGATCCGGGATAGACGCGAAGCGTGCCGTCGGGATTAGAAGCTGCGACGATGTCGAGATAGGGCTTGATCAACGTGCCAGCCTCATCCCGGGAGGGTGCCACGAACAACCGGGCAATGCCGTCCTGCCATTCCGGCGAACGCGTCGCTTCAGGCCCGTAAAGATCGTACCGGCCGGCGCCGGCATGACTGTCAACGACACGAAACGGCGCAGGTTTCTCGCGCAAATGTTCGAGAATGCGCACCAGCACGATGTGCTTATGCACGTCGGCAAAATTGCCGGCATGAAACGCGTGCTGATAATTCATGACGAGGCGCGCGAAAGCTCAGCTATTACCGCCGCGCACCGGCGGCATGACCAATTGACCGCGCCGGCAAGTGCGCCTCGCGACCTCCGGACAATCGTGAAATTTCACGTCGGCGGATAAATCCTTGACGAGGCAAAGCCGGACCTCGGTCAGCCGCCGCCTGTCACATTCGATTGCCATCGCACTCAATGACAGTCCGGGATTGGCCTTGACGAAGGCGTCTTCGACCGAGCCCGGCGCAACATTGAACGGGGACGCAAGGTTCGCGTAGTCGGCCGGAATTTTGATCGCCGCGCGCGCCTTGCGCACTGCATCGAAATAGGCGCTGGGCGAAAGGCCCGAACAGGTGCCGTGCTTGTCCCATTCGTTGTAGATCAGATGCGGCGCTGGCATCAGATCGAGCATCGAGGAAACGATGCCGTGATAGAGACGCGGCGCTGGCGTCTGACAATATTCCGGGAAGCCCTTGTCGTATTGCGGCCAAAGGCCATGCACGACGAACGAATAGGGTCGCGCGCCGCATTGCGGCCCGGCCGATCGATTGTGATGCCGTTCGGCAGCCTCCGCGCAGAATGACGGCGACCAGGACAGCGACAAAACGTAGAAGTCGAACTGCCCCGGCTCGTCCTGGTGCGAGTTGCTACGAGAGTCCTGCGCCTGTGCCGGCGCAGGTGCGGCAAAGGGGGTGAGCAACAACAACGCTACAAACGCAACACGGATCATACACATCATCCTGACACCCCCAATGACGCACCCAACTCTACGCCACCAACAACTGCATCAGGCTAGGATAATGACGATAGCTCCCTGATAAGAACAAATCAAGAACGATGTTGCTGGCGGATAGACTACTGTGGACATAGCTGTAGGGTGGGCGGTCGAGCACGAAGAGGGTTGGCCATGGCGGTCTACCGTCTGTTCCAGAGCGAAGCCTTCGAACCCGAAGCCATCGTCATCATGACGCGGGCCTATGCTGAGGTTTGCCAGACGCTTGGCGTGGGCGACAGCGACCGGCGCGAAATCAACCGCGTCGCTAAGACTGTGATCGAATTCGCCCAGCGCGGTGCGCGCGATCATGCGCGGCTGCGCGATTGCGTATTGCGGGCGCTACGAAATTAGCAGCGGAACTTGAGCTTATGGCTGTGCGGCGCGGCAGCCGGCGCCGTAGGCGTCGCTGCGGTCGAGGCCCTCGACGCAAAAATTGACGCCCCAATCCATCCCGATCATGCCGGTGTCCTCGGCGATCGAATAGAAGATTTTATGCTTGGTGTTATCGTTGACCACAGCCATGCCCCGGCAAAACCGGCGTGGAATGCTTTGCGCCGCCCACGGCATGAAGTCCGATTCCTGGATGTTCTCGAAGCCGACAATGCGCAATTCCGAATTCCAGAACCGGAACTCCTTGGTGCGGAAATCGGCGATGATGCGGTCGAGCGCCGGATGATAATCGCAAGACGGGACATCGCGGCTATATTCGGGTCCGGACATCCAGAAATTCTTCTCGAACCAATTCGCCGCACGCGCTTGCGTTGCCGCAAATACACAAAACAGGACGGCGAAGCTGGCGCCGGCGACACCGCCCGGCGCAACCCCGAATTTGGCCCGTAATTTCATGCCCTTCCTCGTACCGCCGCCACCACCCGCAGGCAGTCAGAAACGTGCCGCGCCATAAAGCGCGGGTCAAGGGCGCAAAATCATGGGTTTCCCCATTGTGCAGGACTGCGGCAAATAAGACGCGCTGCTCCATTTCCACAGAAAACCTGTCACGGTGAAATGTTCTTCACAGCTTTACCGCGCCGATAATTCGCGGCGGCTCTACAGCAATTGTGGTATCTGTCTTAATCTCGTACTTCCTGATTCGTTTTGTCGGCATTTGCGTCGCCGGAGCAAAAATCGCGCAGCGGTTTTGCCCCGGCCTGTTGGCGCAAGTGGCTGCGTATCAAATCAATCAGCGTAGGTCAGTCTTTGTAAGCCAGTCTGTGTAGGTCAATCCGCGTGCAAGAGGTTTGCGATGAACCGGCAAAAGACACCGGCGGGCCATTGGGGACAGATTGGGGGAGATTGGCGATGGGCGAGGTGCACCGGCTTGTAACGCCCGCGGTTTCGTTTGGTCTGCAGGCGGCGGGGCGCCTGATGACCGAGATATTTCCGTCTTGGGTGCAGGACCTGGCGCTGCTGGTGGAAAGCGTCGAGGCGGCTCGGCCGCCGGGCGCATTGCCTGACTGGCAACCCGGTGCCATCGTAAGGCTGCCGTTCTCCAAGAAGATTTGCTCCGACGGCACGACCGTGTGCAGCCAGGCGCTCATGGCGCTTGCCGACACCGCTATGGTTATAGCCTGTTCGGCGGCCTGGAACGGCTATCGGCCGATGAGCACGATCGACCAAACCACCCATTTCCTGCGACCGGTGAGTTTTGACATCGTCGCCGATGCGCGCGTTGTCCGTATTGGCCGCAATACCAGCTTCGGGCGGGTCATGCTGCTCAATGCCGCCGACAAAAGGCCGGTCGGCATGGTCGCAAGCGCCTATTCGATGGCGTGAAGCCTCCGCGGGTCACGGTGACCCGCTTTCATTCGCTCCCGTGAGCCACTAAACTTTGCGCCTCAATGTCGCGGGAGGGGTCGGACGATGAAGCGGAAAATCCTGATTGCGCTTTTCATCGTGCTTGCGGCTGGCACAGCGGCGATGGCCACGGGCGCAGAATTTACCGGTACCGGGCCCGGTATAACCGGCAATGACACCGGCGGCATCTTTCCCTATTCACCGGCCGATGAAGACACCTTTCAGCAGATCGCCGACGGCCACTGTTCCCGCTATGGCCGTATGGCCAAGGTAACCAGCGTGCATCGCATCTACGGCGATTACGTGAGCTTCGTCTGCTATGATCGACCGGGCCGGATTCATTGATCGTTCTGGGGCTAGCGCCAATCGCCAAGCACCGCTTGGACCAGTGCCAGCACGGCGACGGCGGCAGTGTCGGCGCGTAGGATGCGCGGCCCGAGCGCTAACCGAACCACGTTCGACTGCCGGAGCAATGCGACGCGTTCATCCTCGGCAAATCCGCCTTCGGGCCCGATGAGGACCGCAAGCGGTGAGTGCGGCGCTAATGTGCCAAGCGCTGCCACGGGATCGCTGACCTCGGCGGCCTCGTCGCAGAACACCAGATACCGATCCGGCTCGCGTTCGCCGAGGTAATGGGCCAGCGGCAGCTGTGGAACGATTTCCGGCAATACAAGAACGCCGCATTGCTCAGCCGCCTCGATGGCGTTCTTGCGCATGCGCTCGGCGTTGACCCGGCTGACCTGGCCGTGGCGGGTGATGACCGGCACGAGCCGCGATACACCCATTTCCACCGCTTTCTGCACCATGTAGTCGAGACGCGCCGATTTGAGTGGGGCGAATAAGTAGTGCAGATCCGTCGCCGTAGTCTGCGGTCGGGTCTGGCTGCCGACGGCCAGCGCCGCCGCACGCTTTGTCCCCGTAAGCGCCGCGCTCCACTCGCCGTCCCGGCCGTTAAAAACGAGGACTTGGTCGCCGGCCTTAAGCCGGAGGACATTGACGAGATAGTGCGCCTGACGGGCTTCGAGCGCGACTTCGGCTCTGGCGGCTAGCGGCGTGCTGACATAGAGCCGGGTACTGTGAAAATCATAGCCGGGCATGGCGGGAAGACCGCTTGGGATGCTGGGGTGGATTAACCTTGCGTTTAGTCGCCTTATCGGACGAGCACCAGCATCGCACCCGCACCTTTGCTGGCTTGCCGCCGTGTTGTCGCCGAAATCGGCGAGTCTTTAATAGCCCCGGGATTTCGGGCAGAGTGACGGAAATTGGGAGCGGGTTTGTTATGAAACACGGCATCGCCACGGTTATGGCGCTGACGGTCCTGGCGCTGGCGGACGCGGGCCGCGGCACGGCGGCCGCGCAGGGAGCCCCGCAGTGCAATCAATTTCAAACCTTGAATCAGGACACCCAGAACAAGGCGAACGCCGTCACGGCCGGAATGAAGAACAAGACCGACCGCAAGGAACTTTGCAAGCTGATGAACGTCTTCGTGACCGCCGAGGGCACCACCGTCAAGTTTTTGGCCGACAACAAGACTTGGTGCGGGGTCCCGGACCAAATGCTTGCCGTCGCCACTGCCAATCACCAGAAGTCTTTGAAGATGCGCGACGTCATCTGCACCGATGACGCCCCGCATCCGAAGGCGCCGTCGCTCAGCGACGCGATCAAGACGACACCGCTCGACTCATCGACCAATACCAAGACCGGTTCTTTTGGCACCTTCGACTCGCTGACCGGCAATCCTCTCGGGAAATGAGCGCCGCGCCCGGTTCGGTCGCCGATGCGACCGGCAATTGGGTCGACACCATCGCGCCCGCTTGGGCGCGTCCTTATTTGCGGCTGGCGCGGCTCGACCGCCCAATCGGCTCCTGGCTGTTGCTGATTCCATGCTGGTGGTCGTCGGCGCTCGCAGCCGTTGCCGCTCATGCGCAGGCGCCGACTCTTTGGCATCTTGTTCTGTTCTTGGTCGGCGCTTTCGCCATGCGCGGCGCCGGTTGCACCTGGAACGATATCGTCGACCGCGACCTCGATGGCGCGGTGGAGCGAACCGCCTCGCGGCCGATCCCGTCCGGCCAGGTCAGCGTCCCGCAGGCGATTGCCTTCCTTGTCGCGCAAGCGCTGGTTGGCTTTCTCGTTCTGATCTCGTTCAACGCCTTCACCATCGGGCTCGGCATCGCCTCGCTCGCCATCGTTGTGGTCTATCCGTTCATGAAACGGATCACTTATTGGCCGCAGATCGTGCTCGGGCTGGCGTTCTCGTGGGGCGCATTGATGGGCTGGGCAGCGGCGTTCGGCCAGCTCGGCATCGCGCCGCTTCTCCTCTATGCCGGATCGATCTCCTGGGTGATCGGCTACGATACGATCTACGCCCATCAGGATCGTGATGACGACGCGCTGATCGGTATCAAATCGACTGCGTTGCTGTTCGGGCCGCGCACCAAGCCCATGCTGGTTCTATTTTACGGCATTGCCGTCGCGCTCATCGGCGCGGCCGGTTACGCTGCTGGCGCCGGTTTCGTCTTCGCGCTTGGGCTTGCCGCTTTCGCCGGCCATCTCGCCTGGCAGATCGTGCGGCTCGATATCGGCGACCCGGACAATTGCCTCGCGGTGTTCAAATCCGACCGCGACGCCGGCTTGATCCTGTTCGCCGGTTTGCTGCTCGACGCAGCGCTGCGCGCCTAGTGACTAATTCCGCGCGATGATCTCGCGCTCGCCGCAATGCACCGGCGGCGTTTGCGACAGCGAACCGGCACGGCGGCGCAACAGCCGCGGCGGCCGGCGGCGCGCAACAGCGCTGCGCCGGCGGCGGCGCCAGGTCGGCGCGGCAATGCGGAGCGCCCCAATGCGTGCGAACGGCTCGCGAAAATTGCCGTCCTCTCCCGCCACCAAAAGTGGCAGCCCGAGCACCCGGGCCCAGGACTGCCATTCGGCGACGATGTCGTCGCTCTCGGGCGCCGTGAACAGCGGCAGCGACAAAGCCGGATCAGAATGTTCGAGCATGACAGCGATAGCGTCCGGCGCGCGCCCAGCCTCGCCGTAAAGCCGGATGGCCACGCCGCGGAAGGCCGTGACCGGCATATTGAGTGCCATGCGCATGCCGCGGACCGAGCGCCTCAGCACCACGCGCTCGCGGTGCAGATCGACGACGCACAGCCGCGAGTCGGCCGCTTCGTCGGCGGCTTCGAAACGCACAGGCAGAGAGAAGGGGTCGAGCCGCATAGCGCGGCTCGACCCGGCAGTGATCCTGCCGACTTCCATTTGACGCCTCGAAAATAAAGCTCCCCACCGGACTGTTGCCGCCCGGTTGCCGCAACCATGCCACGGCGCCGTCGTGATCGGCTTAAAAACCCTGGTTAAGGGCTCGTAGTAGCGGTTCGAACGCGCTGCATGCTTGACGACTGGTTGCCGCGATCGGACAAATTCGAATGGCACGGGTTGAATCGCGCGTGTTCCGCCCACATTTTGTTCCTGTCCGCGGGACGAGCCTTCCTTCTTGTCTTCGCGCGCAAGCCCCCATAAACCAATTGCCAACCGCAATGTCCTCGCTGTTCGACCAATCCGCCCTTTCCGATCTTGCCGAGCGCCTTGTCAGCAAGGCTCGCCGGGCCGGTGCCGATCAGGCCGATGCTGTTGCGGTGCGCGCGATCTCGCTTTCGGTCGACGTGCGCGATGGCGCGGTCGAGGAATCGCAGCGCTCCGAGGGCGACGACGTCGGCTTGCGGGTTCTGGTCGGGCACAAGCAGGCGGCTGTTTCGACCAATGACGTCAAGGGTGACGGGGTCGACGCGCTGGTGGAGCGCGCCGTCGCGATGGCTCGTGCGGCGCCGGAAGATAAGTTCGCCGGCCTCGCCGATCCGGATCTGCTGGCGAAAAGCTTTCCCGATCTCGATCTGCTCGATCCCGACATGCCTGGCGTCGATGTGCTGGAAGCCCGCGCGCGTGCCGCCGAGGCGGCGGGACTTGCCGTCCAGGGCATTAGCAAGTCCGGCGGAGCATCGGCCTCCGCCGGCATCGGCGGCATGGTTCTGGTGACCAGCACCGGTTTTCGTGGCGTAACCATCGGATCGCGGCATTCGATCTCAATGTCGGCGATTGCCGGCAACGGCACCGGCATGGAACAGGACTACGATTACTCGTCGACGCTGCACGCTTGCGACCTGGATCAGGCCGACAAGATCGGCCGTACCGCCGGCGAACGCGCGGTCGAGCGCCTTAATCCGCGCAAAGTGACGACGCGGCGGGTGCCGGTGGTGTTCGACTGGAGGGTTTCAGGCTCGCTGGTTGGGCATCTGGTCAGCGCCGCTAACGGGGCATCGATTGCGCGCAAGACAAGTTTCCTGAGAGAAAAGCTCAGCCAGCGGATTTTCGCTCCCGGTGTCGACATCGTCGACGATCCGTTGCGGCCGCGCGGCCAGCGCTCGCGCGCCTTCGACGCCGAGGGTGTTGTCACCCAAAAGCTCAAGATTGTGGAGGACGGCGTACTCAAGAGCTGGATTCTCGACAGCGCCAGTGCTCGCGAACTTGGTTTGCAAACCACCGGCCATGCCCAGCGCGGCGTGTCTTCTGTGCCCTATCCGGGGCCGAGTAATCTCTACCTGCAAGCCGGCAATCCAAGTCCGGATGAGCTCATCGCCGACATCGCCGACGGTTTCTATGTCACCGACCTGATCGGCATGGGCGTCAATATCGTCACCGGCGACTATAGCCGCGGCGCCGCCGGCTTCTGGATCGAGAACGGCAAGCGGACCTATCCGGTCAGCGAGGTTACAATCGCCGGCCAGCTCAGCGACATATTTGCGAGCGTAAAGCCGGCGAACGACCTGTCCTTCCGCTACGGCACCAATGCGCCGACCTTGCGTGTGGAAGGCCTGACTGTTGCCGGTCATTGAAGCCGAAAGACTTTCGCACATCGCGGAGCGGCTGGCGATGGCCGTCCGCGAGGCGGGTGCATTGGCGCATTCGTTATTTCAAACGCCGCTGAAGAACTGGACCAAGGGTCCGAACGCTTCTCCGGTCAGCGAAGCCGACATCGCAGTGGACAAATTATTGCACGAACGATTGAGCAGGATCGGCGACGGCTTCGCCTGGCTTTCGGAGGAGAGCGCCGACGACCCGAAACGCCTTGCCGCCCGCCATGTCTGGATTGTTGATCCGATCGACGGCACGCGCGCTTATATCGCGGGTCTTCCGGATTGGGCGGTGTCGGCGGCGCTGATCGAGGATAGCCGGCCGATCGTGGCCTGCCTTTATGCGCCGGCTATGGACGAGTTTCTCATGGCGCGGAGCAACGACGGCGCGACTTGCAACGGCGCAGCGATCGCGGCGACCAAGGGCGGAGACCTTAAGGATCTGCGTATCGCCGGACCACGAAGTCTCCTGGAGCGGCTGCCCGGCATGGTGCCGCAGTTCACCGCCATGCCGCGCGTTCGGTCTTTGGCGCTACGGCTCGCGCGGGTAGCGCAAGGAACTTGCGATATCGCCTTTGCCGGCGGTAACAGCCACGACTGGGACCTTGCAGCAGCTGATCTTTTGGTGCACGAAGCGGGCGGTGCATTGACGCCCTTTGGGGGCGGAAGTGTAACCTATAATCGTCCTGTGCCGCGGCATGGGATGCTCGTCGCGGCCGGCCGGGACAGGCATGCGGCGCTGATTGAACTTCTTGGGGACGGACGCCTCGCGTTTTCATAAATCGCGAATCGAACGCGTGGATCGAACACTATGGCAGACGCTCCAGCAAAACAGTTGCTCCATCTTGTCATCGGCGGCGAAGTCGTCAGTCTGACGAACACGGAATTCAAGGATCTCGACAGGGTCGACATCGTCGGTGTTTATCCGAATTACGCCACCGCCTATGCCGCCTGGAAATCCAAGGCCCAGGGAACCGTTGATAACGCCGAGATGCGGTACTTCATAGTTCATCTTCACCGCCTGCTCGACCCGGAAAGCACGGCGCCGCAAAATTAAAGGCGACGCATGCAGCTTTGGCGCCGGATTGGAAAGCAGCGTTGGGCGAAGGTGACGATTGGCGTCGTCACCGCCGAGTATCTGCGCTTTGTCGGCATGACGACGCGCTTCACGCTCGAGCCGAAGGATATCTATGAACGCGGCGAAGCGGATATGCCCATCATCCTCGCGTTCTGGCACGGTCAGCACCTGCTGGCGCCGGTCGCGCGCAAGATCGAGCATCGCGTGAACATGCTGGTGTCGCGCCACCGCGACGGTGAGATCAATGCGGTGGCCGCCGAACGGCTCGGCATCGGTACGATCCGCGGTTCCGGCAATCACGGCGGCGGTTTCGTGCACAAGGCCGGCGTCGCCGCGTTTCAATCCATGCTCGATTCGCTCGCCGAAGGCAGTTCGATCGCGCTGTCGGCGGACGTGCCAAAGGTCGCACGCGTCGCCGGTATGGGAATCATCAAGCTTGCGCAAGCCTCCGGCCGCCCGATCTATCCGAGCGCCATCGCAACAAGCCGGCGCGTCGTGCTCGACAATTGGGACCGCACCACCATTAATCTTCCGTTTGGCCGCGGCGCCGGCGTTGCTGCCGAACCGATCGTGGTGCCGGCCGACGCCGACAATGCCAGGCTCGAAGCGGCGAGGAAGCTGCTCGAAGACAGGCTCAATGCCGCGACGCGGCGCGCCTATGAGCTCGTCGATCAACCGCAGCGCAGACATTAGCCGTGCCGGATCGGCTCCCGCTGGCTTTGCGCGTCTATCGCTGGGCCTCCGTTGTCGGATCGCCGATAGCGCCACAGGTCTTGGCGCGACGCCTGACGCGCGGCAAGGAACACCCTGAGCGAATTGCCGAACGCCGCGGCGAACCAAGCTTGCAACGGCCAGCCGGGCCGCTGGTTTGGGTGCATGGTGCAAGCGTCGGCGAGATGCTTGCAGCGGTGCCGCTGATCGAACGGCTTCGGGCGCAAGATTTCGGCGTTCTCGTCACCTCGGGCACGGTTACGTCTGCGGCACTCGCCGAGCAGCGGCTGCCTAAGGGTGTCCTGCATCAATTCATTCCGCTTGATGCGCCACGCTTCGTGGGCCGCTTTCTACACCATTGGCGGCCCGGGCTCGCTCTATTCGTCGAATCCGACTTGTGGCCCAATCTCATTTTGTCTTGTGCCGAGCGTAAAATTCCGATGATCGTCATCAACGGCCGGTTGTCGGAACGTTCGTTCAGCCGTTGGCGGCGGGTTCCGGGCGCAATTGGCGCGCTGCTCGCCCGTTTCGACCTGTGTCTTGCCCAATCGGGCGCCGATGCCGAACGTTATGCCGAGCTTGGCGCGCCACGCATCATCACGACCGGCAATCTCAAGCTCGACGTACCGGCGCCTCCGGCCGATCCGGCCGTTTTGCAGCGCCTGCGCGAGATCGTCGGAGCACGGCCCGTGGTCGCCGCGGCTTCGACGCATCCAGGCGAGGAGGAAGCCGTCATCGCCGCGCATCGGCGCCTGCGCGCAAAATTTCCTTCGCTGTTGACTGTGATCGCGCCACGCCACCCCGCCCGCGGCACAGGCATCGCGGAAATCGCCAAGGCTGCGGGACTTACCGTCGTGCTGCGCTCGCAACGGGCGCAGCCACTGCCTGACGTCGGCATCTATGTCGCCGATACGCTGGGCGAGCTCGGGCTCATCTACCGCATTGCACCGATCGTTTTCATGGGCGGCTCGCTCGCGAGCCACGGCGGACAAAATCCCATCGAGGCGGTGCGGCTGGGCGCCGCCGTATTGCATGGCCCGCATGTGTGGAACTTCGCGGAAATCTATTCCATCCTTGACCGAAGCCACGGCGCCGAGCTCGTGGCCGACGGCGAAGCCTTGGCGGCGCAGCTTGAAGCCTGGCTCACCGACGCGGCAGCGCGGCAAGCGGTGGCGACGGCGGGTTCCGGCGCCGTTGAAAGGCTCGGCGGCGCGCTCAAGCGCACGCTCGCGGCGCTTGATCCTTATCTGATGCAGCTTCGACTCGAGCAGCAGGCGTCCTAGAGGATCATGCCGTGATCAACCGCGAGCCGGACTTTTGGTGGCGGCCCGGCACGGGACTTCTACTGACGCCTCTTTCGGCGATCTATGGCGCCGTGGCGGGCTTGCGCATGCAGCCGCGTGGCGAACGCGCCGGACTGCCGGTAATTTGTCTCGGCAACCTCACCGTCGGTGGCGCCGGCAAGACGCCGGCGGCAATCGCCGTCGCACAGATACTAAACGCCGCGCAACAGCGGCCGTTCTTTCTCAGCCGCGGCTATGGCGGACGTCTTGCCGGACCGTTGCGTGTCAATCCTTCGATCCATCGCGCCGACGATGTCGGTGACGAGCCGCTCCTGCTCGCGCAGTTTGCGCCCGCCGTCGTCGCGCGCGATCGCGCCGCCGGCGCGCGGCACGCGCAATTTGCCGGCGCCAGCGTCATCGTCATGGATGACGGATTGCAAAATTCGTCGCTTGCCAAGGAACTGACCATCATCGTCGTCGATGGCCGCCGCGGCATCGGCAACGGTCATATGATTCCGGCGGGCCCAATGCGCGCACCACTCGGCTTGCAGCTCGAAAAGGCGCAGGCGCTCATCGTCGTCGGTCCGCCAGACGGCGCGGCTTACGTTCTCGACCGTGCAGGCGCGCTTGGTATGCCGATCTTTCACGCCATACTTGAGCCCGATCGCGGCGTCATCGCAGCAATCGGCACCCGCAAGGTGCTGGCGTTCGCCGGCATCGGTAATCCCGCGAAATTCTTTGCAACGCTGACCGCAGCCGGCATCGATGTCGCCGAGCGCGCAGAATTTCCCGATCACCATTCTTACACGGCAGCGGAGGCGCAGAGTTTGATCGCGCGGGCTCAAGCCAAAAGTTTGATGCTGGTCACCACCGAAAAGGATTTGATGCGGCTCATCGGCCCGCCGCAACTTGGGACGCTGGCCTCACGGGCCAGCACGCTGCCGGTGCGGCTCGTTGTTCAGGAAGCCGACAAGTTCCGCGAACTGATTCTAAACGCGGTAAAGCGTAGCTAGCGCGGTTACGATTTCCGCGCATAGGCGCCGGTCTGCCGCTGTAACACGGCTTCCAGCGTGGCATAGGCCTCCTGGAGATCGACACTCCAGTAGCGCAGCTCTTCCAGCGGTATGGGCGCCCCGGTCACGGCGCAGCGCACGAAACCGCCCGGCCGCACCACGCGAAAATCGCCGTCAAGATATCTGACGTCGGCCTCGCCGGGCATCGGACCTGGGCGATCGGTACGGTTGAGCAAGAGCACCTCCCACAGGGGCCCGGCCGAGTTCCGCCGACCTCCTGAATCGCCAAGAAGATAATCACTTCGCGGCCGCGCCGAAAGCCGCCAGCGGCACTACCGTATGATATTCTTAAGTGCGGTGGGGCGCTTAACCGGCTTGGCAAGACCTTGGCTTGGCGAGGACGTGGCACCATGGTTCTGCGGACGCTCGTCTTTTCCCTTGCCGCCATATTCGCTGCGACCAACGCGCTCGCGGTCACACCGGAGCACATCGATATTGCGGAGGGAGACCTGATCCTCCATGCGACGCTCTACCGGCCCGAAGGAGCTGGACCATTCCCGGCCGTGGTGGCGCTCCACGATTGCGGCGGCCTGTCGAACCGTCCGCTCGCCCGCTCGCGGCTGTTCGTCGGCTGGGCGCGGCTTCTCGTCGCCAACGGCTTTGTCGCGTTGTACCCGGATTCATTTGGCTCACGCGGACTGCATTCGCAGTGCCGCGAACACGACCGAAGGATCCATGCTTCGCGCGAACGTGTCGCCGATGCCAATGCGGCGCGGGGTTGGCTGCAGAGCCAAAGCTACGTGCGCGCCGACCACATTTCGCTGCTGGGCTGGTCGAATGGCGGCGTAGCAGCTCTGTGGGCGGCGCGGCGCACCGCAGCGCCGCCAACCGGCACAGCGGATTTCCGTTCCGCGGTCGCACTCTATCCGGGTTGTCAGCGCCTGCGGCAAACCGCGTGGAGCGCGCGCATCCCCACCTTGATTCTAGTCGGCGCCGCCGACGACTGGACGCCGGCGGCGACCTGTCAGCAAATGGTGGCTGGCGCTCACGGCCGCAGCGCCCGTATCGAGATCGTGGTCTATCCCGGCGCGCAACACGAATTCGACTGGACCAATATGCCGGTGCGGTTGCACACCGGCCTCGTCAACACCGCCGATCCTTCGGGACGCGCCCATACCGGCACCAATCCCGCCGCGCGCGCCGATGCGTTCAAACGCGTGCCGGAATGGCTGGCGAAATAGCGGCCATCGCAAAAATAAAAGCGCCGCACCGATAGGGATCGGTACGGCGCAAGAGTGACGCGTTTTCGTCGGCCTCCGCTTCAGCGGAGCGCGGACATTACCAGCAATGCCGGTAGCCGTAGCGCCAATAGCAGTGACGCCAACCCCGATGGTAGTAACCGCGGTGATAGTAGTAATAGACCGGCGTGACGCCACCGGCCGCGGTCGAATTAACGCCGCTCAGCGGCGCAATCGGCGCCGCCTGCGAAGTCCCGGAAACGGCCGCCAGCACAAAGATGGCGGCGGCCATCGCAAGCACAGTTCTCAACATTCTCGTTCTCCTCGGCGCGAACCGTGCGGGACAGATAACACGCCAACAAGATGGCGGTTCCGCGGCTTTGGAGCGCCTCGGAGCATGAACAATAATTTAGAATTGGGATCGAGCTCGCGTCTTATCCGCTAGCCGAGACCGAACAGCGCCTGCGCATTGCCGCGGCCGATTTTGGCGCGGTCGGCTTCCGCGATCTCCACGGCGTCGAACCACGACGCGGCCTGTGCATGATCCTCGAACGGATAGTCGACGGCAAACAGCACGCGTTCCGCACCAAGCGTGCGCATCGCATAGAGCAGCGAGGGCGTGCAGAAATTGCCGCTCGTCGTGACGTGGAAATTCTCGCGAAAATACTCACGCATGGTTTTCTTCGCCGGCCGATTGGGCACTTTGGCCAGTCGATGATCGAGCCGCCACAGATCGTAAGGTATACGTTCGCCAAGATGCCCGATGACCATCTGCAGCTTTGGATGATCGTCAAACAGGCCGGAGGCCATCAGGCGCAGCGCATGGATCGCGGTTTCCTCGGCAAAACCCCATGCCGAGGCCATGAGCCACGGATGGCCCTCGTAAGCGGGACGGTGCAGCGGCGCCGGATAGCGCGGATGCAGATAAAACGGCACGCCCAGCCGCTCGGCTTCGGCCCAGAACGGGCGATATTGCGGCAGGTCGTAATAGACGATGTTGTCGGATGAACCGGTTTGCGAAAAGCCGTTGACCAGCGCGCCTTTAAATTTGAGATCGCGAATGCATCGTTGCAGCTCGACGGTGGCCGCTTGCGGATCCTGCATCGGCAGCGCAGCAAGGCCGGCAAAGCGTTTTGGCCGCTTCGATACCGCGTCCGCCAACACATCATTGGCCTGCCGCGCCGTTGCCACCGCTTTGGCAACGTCGGGAATGGCCTGGATGCCGTCGGCGTTGAGCGACAACACGGCGAGCTCGATGCCGGTCTGGTCCATCTCGGCGAGACGCCGGTCGAAGAGATCGATCAGCTTGCCGTGCATTTCCGCCCAATACGGCGTCGGCCACCGCGCCGCGCCAGGCGGCGTCGTGTCCGGAATAGCGAAATGCTCCTCGACCGCGATCTTGCCGTCCATCGCCTGTTTTCTCCCCACGTCCGCCTAGAACAGACTGCCCTGCCCTTCACCGCCGCCGGGACGTCGCCGCCGCCTCGGCAAGAGCGGCGCAGATTCTGTCACCGGGGTTACGTGCGCATCGCCCGCCACCGCACTGACTCGCCCGTCGGTGAATTCGATGTCGAGCCTCATGCCGGTGCCGACCGCCGCAGCGGCTCGCAGCGGGTCGCCGGCGGCGTCGCGTACAAGTGCAAAGCCGCGCGCCAGCACGCCGCGATAGGAGAAGGCCGTGAGCAATTGTGTGGCGCGCTCAAGCTGCGCAGTCCACCGGTCGAGAATGACGCCGATGGCGCGCTCGCCCCGCTCGGCGAAAGCAGCAACGCGTTCGTTCTGCCGCGCGATGCGCACTTTATAGGCCTCGATATTGGCGGCAACACTGGCGCGAAGCCGATGCGCGATACCGGCATAACGCTCGCGCCGCCGCTCGACGGTCCCGCGCAGCAGATGCGGATGAAGCCGCCCCGCGATACGCGAAAAACCGACACGATGGATTTGTGCATTGGCGCGCAGCCCGCGGCTCAAGCCCGCTGCGGCATGGTCGAGCCGTTGCCGCGGCAGCGCCAAAACTTCGTCGGCATCCGGCAACGCGCGCGCCGCCGAGCGCAGTTCACTCCGCCGCGCCTCCTGATTACGCGTCCAGGCGGCGAGCGCCCGCTGTTCCAGCGAATTGACGTCGAGCAGGAGTTCGGTGCGCACCGGTACCGCCATTTCGGCGGCGGCCGTGGGCGTCGGCGCGCGCCGGTCGGCGGCAAAATCGATCAGCGTCACATCGGTCTCGTGACCGACCGCCGAAATCAGCGGAATGAGGCTTGCCGCCGCGGCGCGAACGACGATCTCCTCGTTGAACGACCACAAATCTTCGAGCGAGCCGCCACCGCGCGCGACAATAATAAGATCAGGCCGCCGCAGCGCACCAAGCTCGGGCAGCGCATTAAAGCCGTCGATGGCGGCAGCGACCTCGGCGGCGGAATCATCGCCTTGCACCTTGACCGGCCATACCATCACATGCCGCGGGAACCGGTCGGCCAGCCGATGCAGGATGTCACGGATGACCGCGCCGGTCGGCGAGGTGATGACGCCGATCACCGCGGGCAAGAATGGCAACAGCTGCTTGCGCGCCTCATCGAACAGTCCTTCGGCGGCGAGCATTTGTTTCCGTTGCTCAAGCAGCGCCATCAGCGCGCCGAGCCCGGAAGGCTCCAGCGTCTCGACAATGATCTGATAGCTGGAGCGGCTGGGATAGGTCGTAAGCTTGCCGGTGACGATGACCTCAAGGCCTTCCTCGGGCCGAAGCCGCATCCGGCCGAACACGCCTTTCCAGATCACCGCATCGATCTTGGCGCCCTCATCCTTAAGCGCGAAGTAGACGTGGCCCGACGAATGCGGGCCCTTGAAGCCTGAGACTTCGCCACGCACGCGAACATAGCCGTAGGCGTCCTCGACGGTGCGCTTGAGCGCCGTCGACAGTTCGGACACCGTCAGTTCCGGCAAATTGAGCCGTGGTTCGTTCATGACGTTCTGCACAGGGCCGATTGCGGCGATTCGGGCAAGCCCGCGTATTTTGCTAGATAATTTAGCATGAACATCCTGCTGTTGGGGTCCGGCGGCCGCGAGCACGCGCTGGCCTGGAAGATGGCGGCGAGCCCCCTCACCGACAAGCTTTACTGCGCGCCGGGCAATGCCGGTATCGCGCAGGAAGCCGAATGCGTGGCGCTCGACCTCGCCGACCACGCCGCGGTGATCGCGTTTTGCCGGAACAGCAGCGTCGATTTCGTCGTGGTCGGGCCGGAAGCGCCACTCTGCGCCGGCATTGTCGACGACCTCGAAGCCGCCGGCATCAAAGGCTTCGGACCGGCGCGCATTGCGGCACAGCTCGAAGGCTCAAAAGGCTTCACCAAGGATCTGTGCCGCGCCAACAATATTCCGACCGCGGCCTATGAGCGCTTCCGCGCCGCTGCTCCGGCCAAAGCCTATCTGCGCGCGCGCGGCGCTCCGATCGTGGTCAAGGCCGACGGGCTTGCCGCCGGCAAGGGCGTGGTCGTCGCGCAAACGCTGGCCGAAGCGGAAGCCGCGGTCGACATGATGTTTGGGGGCGGCTTGGGTGAGGCCGGCGGCGAAGTGGTGATCGAGGAATTCCTCGACGGCGAGGAAGCCTCCTTCTTCGCGCTGTGCGACGGCACGACCGCGCTGGCGCTGACCACGGCGCAGGACCACAAGCGCGCTTACGACGGCGACCAGGGCCCGAACACCGGCGGCATGGGCGCCTATTCGCCGGCACCGAATATTGATGAAGCGATGAGCGCCCGTGTTATGGCCGAGATCGTCATGCCGACCATGCGGGCGATGCGGGCGATGGGCGCGCCCTACAAGGGCGTGCTCTTTGCCGGGCTGATGATCACGCGTGAAGGGCCGAAGTTGATCGAATACAATGTCCGCTTCGGCGATCCGGAATGTCAGGTACTGATGCTGCGGCTGATGTCAGATCTGGTTCCGGCGCTGCTCGCGAGCCGCGACGGCATGCTGAAAAACTTCGACCTGCGCTGGTACGACGATCCGGCGCTCACCGTCGTGATGGCGGCCAAGGGCTATCCCGGCAATTACGCGCGCGGCTCGGTGATCGATGGCCTCGACGACGCCGCCAAAGTGGAGGGCGTCGAAATCTTCCACGCCGGCACCAAAGCCGAAGGCGGCAAAATCCTCGCCAATAGCGGCCGCGTGCTCGACGTCTCGGCGACCGGCAAGACGGTAAGCGAGGCGCGAAGACGCGCCTATGAAGCCATATCGCGAATCCGCTGGCCGGAAGGCTTCTACCGCCACGATATCGGCAGGCGCGCGGTGGAGCGGGAAAAGTAAGTAATTACAATATGCTGGTATTACCGCTCAAGGTGATATATATTTTATCAATCTGATATATATGGAGGTCGTGTGGCCATTCTCATCAAGGATCAGGAAGCCGATCAAATGATCCGGACGCTGGCCGAGCGAACCGGTGAAAGCATCACTGACGCGGTCAAACAGGCGGTACGCGAGCGTCTCAAACATGTGCCATTAAACGAAGATGAAATCGCCTCCCGGAAGCGCAGGCTGGCAGAGCATTACGCCTACTTCGATTCCCTGCCCAAGATTAACGAACACCTGACCGACGACGAAATCATCGGTTACGACGAAAACGGATTGCCGACCTAATGGTCGTCGATACCTCGGTGCTCGTGGCGATGATCCTTCGCGAGAAGGAGCGTTACATTTTCGACGATCTGATCCTGCGAACGCCGACCGTGGTCATGTCGGTTGCTTCGGTCGTCGAGACCATGATCGTTCTGATGAATCAACGGCGCGAACCTGACGCGGCGAGACTCGATGATACTCTGGCGGACCTTCGAATCGATGTTAGCGGCGTGGATGGAAGACAGGGAATGCTCGCAAGGAAGGCGTTTGAGCAATATGGCAGAGGACGCGCTCCAGCAGCGCTGAACTTCGGCGATTGCTTTGCTTACGCGTTGGCAAAAGCGCGCGATGATACGCTGCTATTCAAGGGTGATGATTTCTCCAAGACCGACATCGTGGCGGCGTGGCGGCCATAAACTACATAAACTAAGTGACATGACATAGGACGGAGCTACCCTCCCCTATGACCTTATCCGATCGCCAGAACGCCTTTTCCGGCACCAAGGACGTCGCCGAACGGCTGCGGTTCGACGCCGGGCGGCTCGAAGCCTATCTGCACGCGCACGTACCGGGATTTGCCGGGCCGATCGTGGTCAGCCAGTTCAAGGGCGGCCAGTCGAACCCGACCTACCTCGTCGAAACAGCGCTGCGGCGTTATGCGCTCCGCCGCAAGCCGCCGGGCAAACTCCTGCCGTCGGCGCACGCCGTCGATCGCGAATACCGGATCATCAGCGCGCTCCATGCGCAAAACTTTCCGGTCGCCGAACCCGTGCTCTATTGCGCCGACGATGCCGTGATCGGCACGGCGTTCTTCGTCATGGGTTGTGTCGAAGGCCGCGTATTCTGGGAACCGCATATGCCGGCGTCCGATCCCGTCGAGCGCGCCGCGGTCTACGACGCCATGAACGCGACGCTGGCGCAACTGCACACATTCGATCCTGCCGCGATCGGGCTTGCCGATTATGGCCGCGGCGAAAATTACGTCGCGCGGCAGGTCGAGCGCTGGTCGAGGCAATACCGCGCCTCAGAGACCGAGCCGGTCGAGGACATGGAGCGCCTAATCGCCTGGCTCCCGGCGCATCTGCCGCCGCCGCAAACGCCGCGCGTCGTGCATGGCGATTACCGGCTCGACAACATCATCGTTGCGGCGGACGAAGCAAAAATCTCGGCCGTGCTCGATTGGGAGCTTTCCACGCTCGGCGATCCGCTTGCCGATTTCTCCTATCACCTGATGCAGTGGCACATGCCGCACGCCGAGGCCGGCACCGGCTCGCTCGTCGGCCTCGATCTCGCCGCGCTCGGCATTCCGGCGCTCAAAGACTACGTCCAGGCCCATGTGGCGCGCACCGGGCTCGATCCGCGACCGTATCTGCCGGTCTATTTTGCCTATAATTTTTTCCGCCTCGCCGCGATCATGCAAGGCATCGCCGGCCGCGTACGCGATGGCACGGCGACCAGCGCGTTCGCCGCAGCCAAAGCCGAACTAGTGCGTCCGCTCGCCGCCAAGGCGTGGGAATTCGCCCGGCAGGCGGGCGCATGAAAACCTTCGCGCTTGCGCTCGGTTCCGGCGCCGCGCGCGGGCTCGCCCATATTGCCGTGCTCGAAGCGCTCGACGACATGGGTGCAAAGCCGGCGGCCGTGGCCGGCACCTCGATCGGCGCGCTGATCGGCGCCGCTTACGCCGCCGGGATGAGCGGCAAAGACATCCGCCATCATGTGCTGACGCTGGCGCACGGCCGCGGCGAGATGCGGCGGCGCTTTTTGAAAGCACGCGCCGGCACGCTTGCCGATTTGTTGTCCGGCGACCTGAGCCGGGCGACACAGATGGATGCCGAAAAAGTCTGCGCGCAGTTCTTGCCGGAGACTATGCCGGCCGATTTCTCCAAGCTCAAAATTCCGCTGACGGTGATGGCGACCGACCTACACAAGCGCGAACCGGCCGCGTTCTCGACAGGACCGCTGCATCCGGCGCTTGCGGCTTCGATCGCCATTCCCGGCATTTTCCAGCCGGTCGTCATTGAGGGCCGCATTCTCATCGATGGCGGCACGACCAATCCCCTGCCCTACGATGCGCTCGCGGGACTTGCCGACGTGATTGTCGCCGTAGACGTGTTCGGCGTGCCGGCAGCACAGCGCGTCGACATGCCAAGCATCTGGGAAAGCCTTTATATCACCGTGCTGATCATGGGCGGTGCCATCCTCGCCGCCAAATTGAAACACACGAAGCCTGATCTCATGATTCGGCCCAACGTAGCGATTTTCCGCGGTATGGACTTCACCCAGGCGAGCGCGATCATCCGCTCGGCGGAAGCCGCGAAGGCGGAAGTGAAGGAGAAGCTTGCGGCGTTGCTCAACGCCGCTCCTTGAAAAACTCCTTCAGCAGAGCGCCCGCTTCGGCCTCCGCAAGCCCGCCATAGACTTCCGGCCGATGATGGCAGGACGGCGAAGCAAAAAATTTCACGCCGTTGTCCACTGCGCCGCCCTTGGCATCGGCGGCGCCATAATAGAGCCGGCGGATGCGCGCGAATGCGACCGCGCCGGCGCACATCGCGCACGGCTCGAGCGTGACATAGAGATCGCAATCCTCAAGCCGCTCCGAGCCGAGGCGAGCCGCAGCCTCGCGAATGGCAAGCATTTCCGCATGCGCGGTCGGATCGCGGTGGGCGAGCGTGCAGTTGCCGGCGCGCGCCAGCACGTCGCCGTTACACACGACGATGCAGCCGACCGGCACCTCGCCGCGTTCTCCGGCGGCGCGAGCTTCGGCCAGTGCCATGTCCATGAAAGATGCCATCAAGACACCATGGTCGCGAGCGGTCCGGTCTGCTATCAGCCGCCCGACTATGGATGGCAACGGCGACCAGCACAAACAAAAGTCCGGCGAGCGCGTCGCCAAGGTGATCGCGCGTGCCGGCCTTGCCTCACGCCGCGAAGCGGAGGAATGGATCGCCGCCGGCCGCGTCGCCGTTAACGGTGCAGTGATCGCTTCGCCCGCGCTCAATGTCACCGCGAACGATCGCGTCAGCGTCGATGGCGAACCGTTGCCGGACCGCGAGCGCACCCGGCTTTTCCTCTACCACAAGCCGCGCGGGCTTCTCACCACGCATGCCGACCCGCAGGACCGGCCGACCATTTTCGACCGCTTGCCGCAGGACCTGCCGCGGCTCATTAGCGTTGGCCGGCTCGATTTCAATACCGAGGGCCTGCTGCTGCTCACCAATGACGGGGAGCTGGCGCGCGTTCTCGAACTGCCGTCGACCGGCTGGCTGCGCCGCTACCGTGTGCGCGCACACGGTGGCGTGACGCAGGCCGCGCTCGACCAATTGCGCGGCGGCATCACCATCAGCGGCATTCATTACGGCGCAATCGAAGCCGCGCTCGACCGCGTCCAGGGCACCAACCTGTGGCTGACCTTCGCCATCCGGGAAGGCAAGAACCGCGAAGTGCGCAATGTGCTGAGCCATCTCGGCTTGACGGTGACAAGACTCATCCGCGTCTCGTTCGGCCCGTTCCAGCTCGGTGAGCTGGCCGAGGGCGCGGTCGAAGAAGTGCGCACGCGCATCTTACGCGAACAGCTCGGCGGCAAGCTCGGTGCCAAGCGGGATTTCGATTTTTCGGCTCCGGTCACGCCGCGCCAAGTCTTGCCGCGCGAAGTACCGCCAAAGCCGGATAAGTCGCGCGCGGTCGCGCAGCGAAAACGGGCCGGCCACACATCCGGACATCATTCCTGGCGCGCGCGGGAGGAGGAGCGGCCGCAGAAACCGGTACGGCGAAAATTTCACGGCGCGCAGCGCAATGACAAAAAACGACCCGGGCCGGCCAGCGATCCGCGCCCTTCCGTTCTGAGCGACCGCAAAGGCCGCCCGGTGCTGGTCGAGCGTTATGGCAAGCCGCCGGTCAAGGAAACGCCGCTGCCCGAAGCGCCGCGCAAGAGCCGGCGCGGCCGCCGCGCATTCGACCGCGCCTCCGGTCCGCGGCCGCGCCATCCGAAGGGACGGCGCTGATGCGCGTTGTCGGCGGCCGGTTCCGTGGGCGTCCGCTGGCCGGTCCGAAATCGAACGCGATCCGGCCCACCGCGGATCGGCTGCGGGAGTCGCTGTTCAATATCTTGCTGCATGCCTACAACGATCCGATCAGCGGCGCGCGGGCGCTCGATCTCTTCGCCGGCACTGGCGCGCTCGGCATTGAAGCAGCCTCCCATGGCGCTGCTTTCGTTCTATTCGTCGACGACGGCGCCGAGGCACGCGCACTCCTCCGCGAAAACGTCACGGCATTCGGCCTTGGCGGCGCGACCCGCATCTTCCGCCGCGACGCGACCAACCTTGGCCCCGCGCATCCCGTTGAGCCGTTTTCGCTCGTCTTCCTCGACCCGCCCTATGGAAAGAATCTCGCCGCAGCCGCGCTCGCCTCGGCGCGCGACGGTGGCTGGCTCGCGCCCGGTGCGCTCATCGTTGTCGAAGAAGGGACGAAATCCCGCTTCGCCGCGATGGAAGGTTTTGCCGAGCTCGAACGCCGCGCTTACGCCGATACCGAGTTTGTGATTCTGCGTGCGAGCTAGCGCCGTCCGAACAGTCTCTCGATGTCGGCGAGCTTTAGCTCAACATAAGTCGGCCGGCCGTGATTGCACTGACCGGAATTGGGCGTGGTTTCCATTTCCCGCAGCAGCGTGTTCATCTCCTCCGGCTTGAGCTTGCGCCCGGCGCGCACCGAACCGTGGCACGACATCGACGACGCGACCGCCATCAGACGCCGTTCGAGCGGCAGCGTCTCGTCCCATTCGCTGATGTGCTCGGCGAGATCGCGCACAAGTCCCCCGCCGTCGATCTCGCCAAGCAGCGCCGGCGTTTCGCGCAATGCCACAGCGCCGGGACCGAAGGCTTCGATCATGAGGCCATAGCGGGCCAGTTCCTCCGACCGCGCGACAAGCCGTTCGACGTCGGCTGCGTCGAGCTCGACGATTTCCGGAATGAGCAGGATCTGGCGCGCGACGCCGCTCTTCTCCAGCGCGGCTTTGAGGCGTTCATAGACGATGCGTTCGTGCGCGGCGTGCTGATCGACGACCACGAGCCCGTCGCGAGTCTGCGCAACGATATAGGTTTCGTGGATCTGCGCCCGCGCCGCGCCGAGCGGATGATCGACGAAATCGGCGGGGGGCGCATCGCGCGCGATCTCCGCGGCGGCATCGGCGCGAATATCAGCCATCGGTCCGCCGACATCGAAGGCGGCCTGCGCCGCTTCGGCAAAACCGCCGCCGCGGATCGGCGCGAAGGCGCGCCGCCACGATCCTGCGCGCGCGGTCGAGGAATACGGCAAGGGCTGCGGCCGGAACGCGGCAATGGTCGCCGAGCCGCCGGTCGACGCCGCGCGCGTCGTGTCCCGCGCCAGAGCGGCTTTGAGCGCATGCACAATCAACGCCCGCACCAGGCCCGCATTGCGAAAACGCACCTCGGCCTTGGCCGGATGCGCGTTGACGTCGACCTCGCGCGCATCGAGCGTGACGAACAGCGCAACCAGCGGGTGACGGTCGCGTGGCAGATAATCGGCATAGGCCGCGCGCACCGCGCCAATCAGGAGCTTGTCGCGCACCGGCCGGCCGTTGACGAACAGATATTGGCCGAGCGCATTGGCGCGCGTCATCGTCGGCAGCGCCGCGAAACCCTCGATGGTCACGCCGTCGCGCTCAGCGGCAATTTCGACCGCATTGGCACGGAAATCGGCGCCGAGCACGTCACCAAGCCGGGCGAGCCGCCCGGTGGCGCCCGGCAGCGTCGCCGCAAAGCTCTGTGGCATGCGCTCTTCGCCGGCAAGCGTAAAGGCGACATCCGGCCGGCTCATGGCGAGCCGGCGCACCACCTCGCGCACCGCTTCGGCCTCGGTGCGATCCTGCTTGAGGAATTTCAGTCGCGCCGGCGTTGCATAAAACAGATCTCGCACTTCGACGCGCGTGCCTTCGCTGAGCGCCGCCGGCTTGACCTCGGCTTTCGTCCCTGCATCAACCGCAATCGTCCAGGCATGCGGCTCGCCGGCGTGGCGTGTCGTGATCGAGAGCCGCGCCACCGCCCCGATCGACGGCAATGCCTCGCCGCGGAATCCGAGCGTGCGGATCGACACCAGATCATCGTCGGCAAGCTTGGAAGTGGCGTGGCGCTCGACCGCAAGCGCGAGATCGGCGCGCGCCATGCCCTCGCCATCGTCGGAAACGCGAATTAGCCGCCGGCCGCCGCCGTCGGTGAAAACCTCGATCCGTCTCGCGCCGGCGTCAAGCGCGTTCTCGGCCAGTTCCTTGACCACGCTCGCCGGCCGCTCAACGACCTCGCCTGCGGCGATGCGGTTGACGACGGCTTCGGAAAGCTGGCGGATCGGCATGAGTTTTGGGCTTAAACGGCGATTCGGCCGCAACGGTAGCCCGGATTGAAGAGCGGCGAAATCCAAGGCAAAAAGCACCGGTGGACGTTGTGGAGTAGGTTTGAATGAACTTGCACTATTGGATCGACGTGGTGCTCGCCGCCTTTGGCGTCGTCATTTTCGTCATGGGGATTATCCTCTACATGGTCCCGCACTGGCACCGCACCAGATTCTCGCCGACCAGGTTCTGGCCGTCCGTGGTCGGCACCGTCACCGCCTCCGCGCTGGAGAAGACGGAGAACAAGAGGGTCTATGCCGCGGTTGTGCGGTACAGCTATCGCGTCGCCGGCAAGGACTACGAATCCGACCGCGTTTTTTGGGGCCCGCAGGAAGGGCCTGAGAAGGACATGGCGGCGATCGTCGCCGCCTATCCGGTGGGGCGCGACATCTGGGTGCAGCACGATCCCAAGGATGCAACCAACGCCGTGCTGGAGCCGGCGCGCAACACCGCCGTATCGGGCGGAATTTATTTTTATGGCATCGCGCTGATGGCGATAGGACTGGCCGCGTTGTGGCTCGGCCTATATGCGCTCAGCCACTAGGCGTCCCGCTTTAATCGAACGACGGTCTGCTGTGCCGAAGTTTTTTGATACCGGCACGCCGCTTCTTGCCCTCGATGCGGCGCTCGCGCGAGGCCCGCGTCGGCCTGGTCGGCCGCCGTTTCACCGGCGCCACCGCGGCGCGGCGAATGAGATCGATGAGGCGATCGAGCGCATCCTGCCGGTTGCGCCCCTGGGTGCGGTGGCTTTGTGCGATGATCACGATAACGCCGTCGCGGGTCAGCCGCGAACCGGCGATCCGTTCCAGCCGCGCGCGCACCTCAGGTGCCAGCGAAGGCGAATGCCGCACATCGAAGCGTAATTGCACCGCCGTCGAAAGCTTGTTGACGTTCTGGCCGCCCGGTCCCGAAGCACGGACAAATTGTTCCTCGATCTCACGCTCATCGAGGCTGATATGCGCAGTGACCGGGATCATGGGCCAACGGTAGCGCGATTCGCGATGGCGGGGCACGCGGTGCCCCGTAGCGACGATGCTAATTCGCCGTCGTCGAGGCAACGCCTTCGGGGCGCCCGACGACGGTGACCAAGAGGCCGTTGTCGAGGAACCGCTTCGCCGCCCGTTTGGCATCCTCAATCGTCACCGCATCGATCATATCGGCGCGGCGCTGGATGTAATCGATGCCGAGACCGTCGAGCTGAAACTGCGTCAGAAGCGAAGCAATCTTGCTCGATGAATCGAGATTAAGCGCGAACGAGCTTTTAAGATAATTCTTGGCCTCGGCGAGCTCGGCTTCGGTCGGGCCGTCTTCGCCAAGCCGATGGATTTCCTTTTCAATGACATCCAGCGCCTCGCCGGTGCGGTCGGCGCGTGTCGCGGTGCCGCCGAGGAAGAGAGCGGCGTGGTTGAGCCAAATCAGATTGTCGGCGACCGAATAAGCGAGCCCGCGCTTTTCGCGAACCTCCCGGTAAAGCCGCGAGTCGAGCGAACCACTGCCGAGAATGTGGTTGACGAGATAGGCGGCCATGAAATCGGGATCCTTGCGCGCAATGCCGGGACCGCCGAAATCGACGACCGCCTGCGGCACGTCGAGATTGACGACGACGCGGCGGCCAAGGCCCTGCGGGACAATGTTTTCGACCGGCGCCAGATCGGGCTTTTCGGGAAGCGCACCGAATACGCGGTCGAGCAGCGGCTTCAATGTCTCGGCATCGATGTCGCCGACCACCGCGACTTTGAGGTTCTGCCGCGCCAGCACCCGGTGGGTATAAGCCTTAAGATCGTCGGTGGTGATGTTCGGCAGCGTATCGAATGTACCGTTCACCGGCCGGCCATAAGGATGACCTTCAAAGGCGGTCTGCCACCAACGCTGGCTGGCGATGTCGCCCGGACTGGTGGTGGCGCGGCGCAGCAGCGAGAGCACCTGCGCCCGATTGAGTTCGACATCGGAAACATCGAAACGCGGCGCGTTGAGCGCGAGCCGCAAAAGGTCAAAAGCCTCGTCGCGGTTTTCGGATAGCGTGCGCATCGAGCCGCTGACGGCGTCGCGCTCGGCGGAAAAATCCATCTCGATAGCCTTGCGCTCGAGCCGGTCGGCAAAGGCCCTGGAATCGAGATCGCCGGCGCCCTCATCGAGCAGCGACGCGGCAAGATTGGCAGTGCCGGATTTGCCCTGCGGATCCTGAGCCGAGCCGCCGACAAAAGCGAAGTGGACGGCGATCAGCGGAATCGCAGGCTCGTGAACGAGCCAAGCCTCGATGCCGCCGGGGCTCACCACACGCTCGATCGTCGTTGCCTGCGCCGGCGGGGCCAGTGTCGCGATCGCCAATGGCACGGCGAGCGCGATGGCGGCGCGCCGCAGGATGGAACGGACCAAAATGGCATTCACGAGTGGCTCTCCTCCGGCTGCAGACTTTGCACCAGATAGCCGGTCACCGAACGGCGGCGATCGAGCCAGGCGCGGGCGGCTTGTTGCACGGCGTCGGCGGTCACGGCGCGAATACGGTCTGGCCAGGTACGGACCTGATCGACAGTCTCCCCGGTCGCCAGCGCCGCACCGTACCAGCGCGCCATTGTCGCCTGATTATCCTGTGCATAGACGGCGTCGGCGATCAGCCGGGTCTTGGCGCGGTCAAGCTCGTCGATGGTGATGCCGTGATCGATGACGTTGGCGAGGACAGCGTCGATGCCGGCCTCGACGTCGTGCAGCGATATGCCCGGTTTCGGCGACGCGTAGACGCCGAACTTGCCGTAATCAAGCATGGTGCCGTCATAGAAGGCGCCGGCATTAAGCGCGATGCCCTTGTCGACGACCAGCGTGCGGTAGAGCCGGCAATTATCCCCGCTGCCGAGCGCGTGAGCGAGCACTTCGAGCGCCTCGCTCTCGCCCGCCTTGGCGGTGATTTCCGAGGGCACCAGATAGTCGCGCGCGACGCTCGGCTGCTGAACGCGCGGATCGGCGAGCGTAACTGTCCTCGGCGCCTCCTGCTGCGGTTCCATCGGCCGCTGCCGCGGATTATCGGCGGCGCGGTCGGCGACCTTGCTATAGGTTGCCTCGGCGTCGGCCTTGACCTCGTCGGCGGCGACGTCGCCGGCAACAACGACGACGGCATTGTTCGGCGTGTAAAAGCGCCGGTAGAACTCAAGCGCCTCGTCGCGGTTAAGCTTTTCGATCTCGTGGCGCCAACCGATCACCGGACGGCCATAGGGATGATTGAGATAGAGCGCGGCGTCGATTTGCTGTTCGAGCCGGGCGCCCGGATTATTGGCGATCCGCGTGTTCTGTTCTTCGAGCACGACGTTGAGTTCGGTCTTCACCACGTCGTCGCCGAGAACGAGGCCGGTCATACGGTCGGCTTCGAACGCCATCACTTCCTTGAGGTGTTCGCGCGGCACGCGCTGGAAGTAGCCGGTGTAGTCGCTGGAGGTGAAGGCATTCTCCTGGCCGCCGCTTTCGCTGACGGCTTGCGAAAAGGCCGAGCCGGGATTTTTCGCTGTGCCTTTGAACATCAGGTGTTCGAGAAAATGGGCGAGCCCGGACTTGCCCGGCGTCTCGTCGGCGGCGCCGACCTTGTACCAGATCATATGGGTAACGACCGGCGCGCGATGATCGGGAATGACGACGACTTCAAGGCCGTTCGCGAGCTTGAAATCCGATATATCCGGGCCGGCGGCGTGCGCGCGGGTTGCGGCGACAACGGCGAGCGCGACGGCGAGAGTCGCCGTTTTTGACAAGACTGCACCTGTGCGAACCAATGCGCGCCCCTTAAAGCATTTCACTTTACGCAAGAAAGGGCTCCCTCGCCCCCAGTCGAGCCGCAAGCGAGGCGTGCTCCAAACCCTGTTTAGCGCTGTAGCTCGGTGCGCTCGGTCAGCGTCGACGGCTTATACGCCTTGTGTTCCGGAATGATGCCATAGGGCTGATTGACCGATGGCGTCAGATAGCCGGGCGGCGGATCGGTGAGACTCACGCGCGGCGGCTCTCCGGTGAACGTGCCGTAGTCTTCCTTTTTGAGCCAATCGAAGTTCAGTGCGCCGCTCTTATGTTCACCGAGCTGGGACGGCGTGCTCTGTTCCGGGATGCCGGGCGCCGATACCTGCCTGCCGACACCGAGTTCGGCTGGCGTCAAAGCCCGCTCTTCGTGAATCACGGAGTCGTATGGGCGCGGCGCGACCTTGTCGTCGGACTTTGCCTTCGCGCGCGCAGTGACTTCGGGATCGACCGGCCAGTTCGGAACCGGCTTGGTAGTCGCATTCTGCGGGGGCGGCAGGTCGCGCGTCGGCGGCACGACCAGCGGCGAGCGCTCGCCGTAATTGATTTCGTATTGGGTATCGAACGGATTGTGCACGCCAACTGCGTCCATAAACTTGTCGCCGAAGGTCTTGTTCTGCTGCGTGTCGTCGTCGCCGGCACGCGCCGCCGAGCCGCAGCCGCACGCGACCAACGCCGCCAAGGCGCCGGAAAGCGCAATCTTGAGGAATCTCGTCCCGCGATCCTTGCGGCCGCCGATTACGCGGCGAGCATTTCGATCCAGCGGCATGCCCTCACCCGACCCGCCTGCATCGGACCTTGCCGATGCCCCAATTCAGGGAACCCCTAAACCCTTACCCAGCGTCAGGTTTATATACGCGATCAGGGCGCTTTTACGGCACCCCCGCGCATAAACGATTCATATAGCAGGCCAATTACCCCTGCCACAATGGCCACGTCGGCGAGGTTGAATACGTACCAGCGGAAGGAGAATGACGCTGTGTCGATGTGAAACAGCACAAAATCCATCACACCCGGCCAATGCAGCCGGTCGATAGCGTTGCCCACCGCACCGCCGATAATCAGTCCCAATGCCACCGCGGTCAGCCGCAATGTCACCCGCGTCAGCCAGGCCCAGAGGAAGATCACCGCCACGACCTTGAACGCCAGCAGCGCCCAAGCACCGACCGGCCCATCTTGCGGGAACAAACCGTAACTGATGCCGGTATTGAAGGTGAGCGAGAGATCGATGAAGGGCGTTAATGAATACGGCGAGCGGCCGCCGAGATCGAAATCGAGCAGCAGCCAGAATTTCGAAGCCTGGTCGACAGCACAGGTGATTGCCGCAACAGCAAGCCCGAGCCCGCTTAACCGTCCCCAAAAATAGGACCCGACCGGCTTATTATCCTGCAGAGTGTCCGCCAATAACGCCCCCTACTCCGCGGCTTTGCGCAAAGCTTCCCATTCTCGCAGCGCCTGGGCGTCGCGGGGCGTCACTTCGGGATATTGCGGATCGTCACCGACTGCAGGCGAGATCTTCCAGGATCGCGCGCATTTGCGCCCTTCGGCAAGGCGCGGCTCGACCGCGACGTTGCGGACATCGTCAAGTCTGAACGCAGAATTTGGCCCCTCGCCTTCGACGAGCGTCGCGGCCGAAGTTATGCACAGTTCGGCAAGATCGTCATGGACCGCCACAGCAAACAAATCTGGATCGTCCACATAGACGATGGGCGCGGCTTCGAGCGAAGAGCCGATGCGCTTGGCGGCCCGTTCGAGTTCGAGCGCGCCGGTGACCACGCGCCGGATGTTGCGCAGCTTGCGCCATTTCTCCGCCAGCGCATCGTCGCGCCACGCGGCCGGCACTT
>Ga0181537_10000446_pt1 | contig 38756 bp, 31 predicted proteins | sample PEATcosm2014_Bin_39_FD_119765 | JGI IMG/M metagenome (GOLD analysis project Ga0181537, IMG submission 119765) | Peatland microbial communities from MTU Mesocosm Facility, Houghton, MI, USA - PEATcosm2014_Bin23_10_metaG | ecosystem: Environmental > Terrestrial > Soil > Wetlands > Peat | place... | reverse complement strand
TTTGACGATTTTTTGCGCGGCATCGGCAAAATCATCGGCGGTGATGATCGGCAGGCCGGATTGGCTCAGGATCTTGCGGCCCAATTCGACATTGGTGCCTTCGAGCCGCACCACCAGCGGAACGTGCAGATTGACCTCGCGCGCCGCGGAGACGACGCCGTCGGCGATCACGTCGCAACGCGCGATGCCGCCAAAGATATTGACCAGGATCGCTTCGACATTCGGTTCGGAAAGGATCAGCTTGAACGCCGCCGTCACCCGCTCGCGCGTCGCGCCGCCGCCGACATCAAGGAAATTCGCCGGGCTGCCGCCATAAAGCTTGATGATGTCCATCGTCGCCATCGCGAGGCCGGCGCCGTTGACCATGCAGCCGATATTGCCGTCGAGCTTGACGTAGCTCAGCGAATTGCGCTGTCCCTCGCGCTCGGTCGGGTCTTCCTCATCCTCGTCGCGCAACGCCTCGATCTCGGGATGGCGGAAGAGGGCGTTGTCGTCGAACCCCATCTTGGCGTCGAGCGCGACCAGCGCGCCCGATCCGGTCACGACCAGCGGGTTCAGCTCGATCAGCGACGCGTCGAGCTCGCTAAACGCGCGATAGAGCCCGCCGACCAGCGCGACCATCGATTTGACCTGCGCCGCGCCAAGGCCGAGCTCGAACGCCAGCCGGCGGCCGTGAAACGGCTCGACGCCAGTCGCCGGATCGATTGCGAGCTGCATGATCGTCTCAGGCGCGCGCGCCGCCAATTCCTCGATCTCGACCCCGCCCTCGGCGGCGGCGATCAGCGTCGTGCGCCCGCTGGTGCGATCGATCGACAAGGCGAGGTAGAGCTCCCGCGCGATGTCGGACGCCGCCTCGACATAGACGCGCTTGACGTCGCGGCCCTGCGGGCCGGTCTGATGCGTCACAAGGCGCTTGCCGAGCATCGCACCCGCCGCGGCGCCGGCTTCCTCGGGCGAATGCACCAGCTTGACGCCACCGGCCTTGCCGCGACCGCCGGCATGAATCTGCGCCTTGATCGCCCAGAGTTTGCCGCCAAGCCGGCGCGCCGCCTCTTCGGCCTCCGCGGCGGTATAGGCGACAGCGCCGGGCTGCACCGGCACGCCGTATTTGGCCAGCAGCTCCTTCGCCTGGTACTCGTGGATATTCATCGCCGGGCCTGAAACTAGGCCTGCAGCTTTTTGGCTACCTCGATCAGCTCGCGCACTGCCTCGCAGGATTTATCGAACGCCGCCTTGTCCGCGTGGTCCAGCTTGATCTCGACGATACGCTCGATGCCGCCCGCGCCGATCACCGCCGGCACGCCGACATAGAGGTCCTTGATGCCGTATTCGCCCGAGAGGTGGGCTGCGCAGGGCAGCACCCGCTTTTTGTCGAGCAGGTAGGCCTCGGCCATCGAGACCGCGGCGCTTGCCGGGGCATAGAAAGCAGACCCGGTCTTCAGCAGATTGACGATCTCGGCGCCGCCGTCGCGCGTGCGCTGAACGATCGCGTCGATCTTTGCCTGGGTCGTCCAACCCATCTTTACGACGTCGGGCAGCGGAATGCCGGCGACCGTTGAGTAATGAACCAGCGGCACCATCGAGTCGCCATGTCCGCCGAGCACGAACGCGGTGACGTCCTCGACCGAAACCCCGAGTTCCTCGGCGAGGAAATAGCGAAACCGGGCGCTGTCCAGCACGCCGGCCATGCCGACGACGTGGTGGTGCGGCAGCCCGCATGCTTCGCGCAACACCCACACCATCACATCGAGCGGATTGGTGATGGCGATGACAAAGGCGTCGGGGCAATGCTCCTTGATCGCCGCGCCAACCTGTCCCATGACCTTGGTATTGATGCCGATCAGGTCGTCGCGGCTCATGCCTGGCTTGCGCGGCACGCCGGCGGTGACGATCACCACATCGGCGCCGTAGATCGCGGCGTAATCGTTGGTGCCGATGATCGAGGCGTCGTAATCCTCGATCGGGCTGCCCTGGGCGATGTCGAGCGCCTTGCCTTGCGGCACCCCTTCGACAATGTCGAACAGCACCACGTCGCCCAGTTGCTTCAAGCCGATCAGCAGGGCGAGCGTGCCGCCGATCTGCCCGGCGCCGATCAGCGCGATCCTCTTGCGTGCCATATTATATCCTCGTGACTGGATGAGTCGGTCTTAGCGCGATTTCTGAGGTCGAGCAAGGCGGCCCTCGACCGCCGGTCCCCTCGAACAAGACTGGTTCTTGCGTCATTCCTCGATGATCTCGCGCCCTACATCGGGTCCCCAGTCGAATGCCTTGGCTAAAGAGCCAGCCGATCCCCGTTGCGCGACGTAGTCATCGCTCTGCATCTCGTAAAGGCGTGAGACGGTGCGCTGGAATTCGAAGCTGCCGTCGCCCTCGACATAGATCTGGTCCGGCGGCACCTCGGCCGAGACGATCAGCAGCGCGTGCGCTTCATAGAGCGTGTCGATCAGGATATGGAAACGCTGGGCTTCGTTACGCTGGTTGGGCAACAGGCGAGGGATACCCTCGACGACGAACGCGGCAAACCGCTCGGCGAGGGCGAGGTAATCGACCGCGGAAAGCGGTCGGGCGCACAATTCGGCGAAGGAGAACCAAGCCGTGTGGCCGGCGGCGCGCGGCACCTCAAGCGGCCGGGCCATGACGGTCAGGGTTTCGTGGCGCTCCGGCATGTCTTCGGTCAACGCGGCGAAGGCCTCTTCCAGCGAGCGCCGCGCCGCGTCGTCGAGCGGGTGGAAATAAGTCGGCTTGCCGACCATCCGCGCCAGCCGGTAGTCGCGCCCGCTATCCAACTCGACGATTTCGAGCCGCTCCTGCAGCAAGGCGATGAACGGCAGAAACCGGTCGCGTTGCAGCCCATGTTCGTACAACTGCTCGGGGTGCCGGTTTGAGGTTGCGACAACGACCGTGCCAGCATCGAACAGCGCGCGAAACAGCCGTTCGAGGATCATCGCGTCGGCGATGTCGTTGACCTGGAATTCGTCAAAACACAGCAGATGCGCCTCTTCCGCCAGCGCTTCAGCGACCCGCAGGATCGGCTGGCGCGAGTGGGCGCGCCGCTCCCGCTCCATCCGGTTATGAACATCGAGCATAAACGCGTGGAAATGCACGCGGCGCTTTTTGGCGATCGGCGCGGTGGCGAAAAACAGATCCATCAGCATCGACTTGCCGCGCCCGACGGGGCCCCACAGATAAAGTCCTTTGATGACCGGCGGCGTGGCGCCGAAGCCGAGCCGGCCAAGCCAGCCACGCGCCGCCGGCGCGTGGCTCAGCAAGGCCTGGTTAAGACCCTCTAGCCGATCGACCGCGCGCGCCTGCGCCGGGTCGGGGCGGACCAGCCCGGCGGCACAGCGCGCGTCGTAAAGCGACCGCGGGCCGGGGGCGGCGCCGGTTTCAGTATGGCCAGGCATCAGTCGGGCGTCAGGCATCGATCGGGATCAGCCGAGCACGACCGCGACATCGCCCTCGGCGATCGCCTCGCCCTCGGCGACGAGGATCTCCTTGACCACCCCAGCGCGCGGCGCGAGCAGCGGGATCTCCATCTTCATCGATTCGAGAATGATCAGCGGGTCTTCCTCGTCGACGCTGTCGCCGATCGTGACCTCGATTTTCCATACCGAGCCGGCGATCTCGCTCTTTACCCGCAAATCGGCCATGTCCCCTCGCTTGTCCCCGGCGGACGACGCGATACCGCCGGAAGAGAAATTACTCTATGGTTCGCCGCAATCCACTGCGGCAAACACGGGAGGCGGCAATGCCGGATGGGCAGGAAAAACCGCGGCACAGCACCACCGAGGACGACATCACCGCGACGGTGCTGGCGCGCTTCGCGGCGACGCCCGATCCGCGGCTCAAGCAGATCATGCTGGGGCTGATCAAGCACCTGCACGCATTCGTCAAGGAGGTCGAACTCACTGAGACCGAATGGTTTCAGGCGATCGAGATCCTGACCGAGGCCGGCAAGATGTGCAGCGACAAGCGTCAGGAGTTCATCCTGTTCTCCGATACGCTCGGCGTCTCGATGGTGGTCGACCTGATCGGCCACAGGAAGCCCGAGGGTGCAACGGAATCGACCGTGTTCGGCCCGTTTCATCGCCTTGGCGCGCCCGACATGCCGCCGGGCGGCAATATCGCGCATCGCGACACGACCGGAATCCCGGCGCTGGTCAGCGGCCGCGTGGTCGACCTCGACGGCAAGCCGATCGCCGGCGCAATGCTCGATGTCTGGCAGGCACAAAGTAACGGGCTCTACGATTCCCAAGATAAAAACCCCGACGCGCTGCATATGCGCGGCAAATTCCATACCGACAGCGAGGGCCGCTATCTGTTGCGCACGGTAAAGCCGGTCAATTACCCGATCCCGTCGGACGGGCCGGTCGGCGCGATGCTGAAGGCGACCGGGCGGCACCCTTGGCGTCCGGCACATATCCATTTTGTCGTGATGGCGGACGGCTACGACGCGGTGACAACCCATATCTTCGACCGCGCCGACCCCTATCTCGAAAGCGACGCGGTGTTCGCGGTCAAGGACTCGCTGATCTGCGATTTCACCCGCCACGAAACGCCGACGGACGAGGCCGCGAAGCTCGGGATCACCGGGCCCGTCCTGACCGCGCAGTTCGATTTCGTGCTGAAGCCGGCCGGCGCCACCGCGCAAGTCGATGTGCTCGACGCGCAACGCCGGCTTGCCGCGCTCGGGACACGCGCCTGAATAACGCTAAGCGGTTGTCCAACCCTCTCCGTGTAAAAGCCAAATCGGCAAATTTTACGGAAAGTTAACCACAGGCGTTTACCGTTGTTCGCCTGGGGACATGAGGTTGGGGGACCAGATGTCGATCACCGACGCGCCAGCGCCGTCACTGGATCACGTCCGCGAAAAATCGGCCGAGGAACGGCCGCTCACCGGGCGTGAGCGCCGCGAAAGCGAGCGCGTCATCTCCTACTGGGACAAGAAGGTCGAGAAGCTCGGCCGCAACGCGACGGTCGCCGCGCTCGATCTGGCTGACATCAACTCGCCCGACTGGTCGCATCGCTTTGTGATCGCCGTCGATCCCTGTGTCGAGAATTCGTCGCTGCTGCTTTACGGTTCGGATTTCGCCCGGCTGCTGGCACTGCCGCCCAAGGGTACGCCGCACGTGCCGATGGTGCGTCAGCTGCCGCGCTATTTGTCGGACGTTTTCGTGCGCGGCTGCGGTGACGCGCATCATCAGCGCCAAGCGGTGCGCATGGAGGGTGAGGTCGAGCGTTCCGACGGCAGAACCGAGCTCTATCGCGCCGCTTTCATCCCGGTCGGGGTCAAGGAGAATTCGCTGACGCATCTCGCCTTTGGCGCATTCAATAGCCGCGTCGTCGACCAAAGGATGGCGGCTTGATTAAGTTGCATCGCTGCTAGCCGATCAAAAATTGTGCCTTGCGCGCAAGACCGGTGACGCGTCGCCAATAGGTCGCGAAACGCGCGTCCTGAGTTTGGCCGCGCACATAGCGGATATAGATCTGCTGGATGATTACCGCGAGCTTGAACGCGGCGAAGACCTGGTACCATAGGATTTCGCCGACATCGCTGCCGGTGCGCGCGCCGTAGCGGGCGATCGCTTCGGCGCGGCTCGGAAAGCCGGGACGCCAGGTTGGCATCGCGGCGATCTCGCGCCACAGCGGGTCATCATTCGGCTCGACCCAGTAGTTCAGCAGGTAGCCGAGATCGGCGAGCGGGTCGCCTTGCGTACACATGTCCCAATCGAGCACCGCGACGACGCGCGCCGGGTCCGCGCTGTCGAGCAGCAAATTATCGAGCCGATAATCGTTGTGGAGCAGCGCGCTGGCACGCGCCTCAGGCAAGGTATGGGCCAGCCAGTCGAGCACCGGCGCCATGTCGGATCGAGATTCTTCTTCCTTCGGACCACCGATCGAGGCTTCCCAGCGCCGCGTCCAGCCGGACAGTTGCCGTTCGAGATACCCCTCGACCCGGCCAAGCCCGTCGAGGCCGATCTCGGCAGGTTCGACGCGGTGCAGATCGGCCAGCGCGTCGACCAGGGCGAAACCGATGCGGTGGTTGAGGTCGGGCCGACCGGCGAATTCCGCCGGAATGTCGTCACGGATCGCAAAGCCGTGGCGGCGTTCCTCGACGATGAACACCGCGCCGATGATGCTTTCATCCTCGCACAGCAGCAGGCTTTGTGGCGCGAGCGCATAGCGCTGATGCAACACCGATAATACGCGGTGTTCGCGCCGCATGTCGTGCGCGCCGGGCGGGATCGGCCCGAGCGGCGGACGACGGAGCACGAATTCCCGGTCGCCGAACCGCAGCAGATAGGTCAAATTGGCTTTGCCGCCGTGGAATTGGGCGATCGACAGCGCGCCCGCGGCACCCGGCAGGTGCGCGCGCAGATAGGGCTCGAGCCGGGCCGTGTCGAGCCGCTCATCCGGCCGCTCCGCGATCAGTTCGCTTGCTTCGAGCGATTTGCGCTGCATGACCGCCTCAGCGTCCTTCGAGACGGCTGCTTCGAAGCCTCCTCAGGAGGACGAGGGATAGTAGGTGGCTTGAAAGGCACGAGAAGATCGCCCGAGGAAAGCCGTCATCCTGAGGAGCGCCGATAGGCGCGTCTCGAAGGACGCCCCCGGCCGATCCAACCCTCACTTCCGCAATTCCAGCCGGGCGATCGCGCGTTTGTGGACCTCGTCCGGCCCGTCGACGATGCGCATGACGCGTGAGCGCGCCCAGGCATAGGCCAGCCCGAAATCGGCCGAAACCCCGCCGCCGCCATGCGCCTGGATCGCTCGGTCGATCACGCTCAACACCATTTTGGGTGCGATCACCTTGATCATCGCGATCTCGGCCTGCGCCGCCTTGTTGCCCACAGTGTCCATCATGTGCGCGGCCTTGAGCGTCAACAGCCGCGCCTGCTCGATCTCCATCCGGGAATCGGCGATCCACTCGCGGATGACGCCCTGATCGGCCAGCGGCCGGCCAAAGGCGACGCGGCTCTTGACCCGCGCGACCATCGCCGCCAGCGAGCGCTCGGCGACCCCGATCATCCGCATGCAATGATGAATGCGGCCCGGCCCGAGCCGTCCCTGGGCGATCTCGAAACCGCGTCCTTCGCCAAGCAGGATGTTTTCGGCCGGCACGCGGACATCCTTGAACTCGACCTCGGCGTGGCCGTGCGGCGCGTCGTCGTAGCCGAACACCGAGAGCGGGCGGACCACGCGCAGACCCGGCGTGTCGCGCGGCACGAGGATCATCGATTGCTGCTCGTGGCGGGGCGCGTTGGGGTCGGTCTTGCCCATCAGGATGAAGATCTTGCAGCGCGGATCCATCGCGCCGCTGGTCCACCATTTGCGCGCGTTGATCACATAACCCTGATTGCCGTCGCGCTCGATACGCGCCTCGATATTGGTCGCGTCGGACGAGGCGACCGCCGGCTCGGTCATCGCAAAGGCTGAGCGGATTTCGCCGGCGAGCAACGGCTTCAGCCAGCGGTCCTGCTGCGCCGGTGTCGCGTAGCGCACCAGCGTTTCCATATTGCCGGTGTCGGGGGCGGAGCAGTTGAACGCTTCGGGCGCGATCGGCGAGCGCCCCATGATCTCGCACAGCGGCGCGTATTCGAGATTGGACAGGCCGGCGCCCATTTCGGACTCGGGCAGAAACAGGTTCCACAACCCCTCGGCTTTCGCCTTGCGCTTGAGCTCTTCCATGACCGGCGGGATCTGCCAGCGGCTTGGTGCCTCGTTGAGCTCGCGCTCGAAGATCGCCTCGGCCGGGTAGACCTCGCGCTCCATAAAGTTCTGAAGCTGCGCCTTGAGGCGCTCGGTCTTGGGCGAAAGTTCGAAATCCATCGCGGTTTCCTCCCCCACTCACGCCGGCTTTTGCAATAGCGCGAGGATCTTGTCCAATTTCTGCAGTTCGAGACGGTTAAGCTCCTTGAGAATCGTCTCGATCTCCTCCTTCGCGGCCACGTTGGTGTCGTAATCGTGCTGCGCCTGGATGCGGTCGCGTTCGGATTGCCGATTTTGGCTCATCAGGATTAGCGGCGAGGCATAAGCCGCTTCGGCCGACATGAATAGATTGAACAGAATGAACGGGTACGGGTCGAACTGGTAGGCGCCGAATAGCCAAACCGTGTTGAAGATCACCCAAATCAGAAAGATGGCGCTCTGGATGATGATGAACTGCCATGAGCCGATAAAGCCGGCGACCCGGTCGGCAATGCGGGCGCCGGTCGAGGTTTCTTCGTTGTGCGCGTCGTGCCAGGATTTCCGGGGTCGCATGGTGTTCTGGGCCTCTCCGATCGTTTGCCGTCACCGGGATTGTCGGCTTTCGGCCGTCGAAGGTCGAGGCGGTTCGACAAGGCTATGTCGTCGGGTCGTTACCGAGCTTGATGATCAGCTTGCCAAAATTGCGCCCCTGCAGCAGACCGATAAAAGCGGCGGGCGCGTTAGCGATGCCATCGACGATATCCTCGCGAAATTTGAGCGCGCCCGAGCGCACCAAGGGCGCCGCCATCGCCAGATATTCCGGTCGCAGCGCGGCATGATCGCTAACGATAAAACCCTGGATCTTGAGCCGCTTGCGCACCGCCGCGACCAGGCTCGGCCCGGGGCGCGGCTCGACATCGTTATATTCCGCGATCATGCCGCACATGATCATGCGGCCGAAATCGTTGAGGCGCGGGTACACCGCGCGCTGCACCGCGCCACCGACATTCTCGAAATAGACGTCGATACCGTTGGGACAAGCGGCGTCGAGCGCGGCACCGAGATCGCCGCGGTGATCGAGGCAGGCGTCAAAGCCAAGCTCGTCGGTCACGTAGCGGCATTTGTCGGCGCCGCCGGCAATGCCGACGACATGGCAGCCGTCGCGCTTGGCGAGCTGCCCGGCGACCGCGCCGACCGCACCAGACGCGGCCGAGATCACCACGGTCTCGCCTGGCTTTGGCGCGCCGATCGTCTTTAGTCCGACATAGGCGGTCAGCCCCGGCATGCCAAGAATGCCGAGTGATGTCGAGATCGGCGCCGCGTCAGGGTCGAGCTTGGTCAGCCCTACGCCATCGACCGCGCTATGCGTCTGCCAGCCATAGCCGCCAAAGGCGTAGTCGCCTTCACGGAAATCGGGGTGGCGCGAGCGCGCGACCTGGCCGACGACGCGGCCCTCGATGACCTCGCCAAGCCCGGTCGGCTTCGCGTAGGAGCGTTGGCCGCTGATTCGCCCGCGCATATAGGGGTCGAGCGACAGATAGATGCCGCGCAGCAGCACCTGCCCCTCGCCCGGCTCGGGCATCGGGCTGTCGACGATGGCGAAATCCTCCGGCACCGGCATGCCGTTCGGCCGCCGCTTCAGCACGATTTGCCGATTGGTTTCGGGCATGATGTCCTCCCGTCTCAGCTTCCTGTTCCGCCTGTTATTATCAGCACAATAACAGGTGGCTGGAACAGGTGGCTGGCTCGCGGTTCGGAGGCGATCGTCGTAACATCCCATCCGATTGCGGCAACTTTAGCGTTATCGTGAAGCTCTTCCAGCGTGACATGAGCCCGGCGAGACGCGCGAGCCTCATCTCAAAAAAAAGCGCTTGAAACACGCCTGGTTTTCTTTGAGTGCTATCCGGTCAGGGGAAGAGCGGTCCGCCGGGCAAACCCGCGAGAGGGCATTGGGGCGGCGGCGCGCAGGGGAGCATGTGATGCCGAGATTAACGTTCTGGTTGATGCTGATCGCGACCGCGCTGTTGATGACGCCGGCTCGGGCGGCCCCGGCCCCGGAGGGCACGGTCATTCTGCAAGGCACCGTGACATCCGGCGGGACCGTCAGCACGACCCCAATCGTCGGCGCCCAGGTTACGATCTACCAGGCACAAATGGGCGGCACGCTGCCCTTGGCGTTCGGGGTTACCGATCAGAATGGCCGCTTCACGCTCGGGCTGAGCGTCAACCCCGCCAACGGCATCCTGTACGCGATCGCGCGCGGCGCCCCGAGTCAGAGCGGTGCCGCATCGCCGATCGCGCTGATGACAATTATCGGCGCGACGCTTCCGTCCAGCATCACCATCAACGAAATGACGACGATTGCGGCGGCCTACTCGATGGCCCAGCTGTTTCAGAACGGGGCGATCCTCAGCAACCCATCGCTGCCGGCGCAGGTCGCCGCCGGGATGGCGGCCAATCTGGTGTCGGCGACGACGGGGCTGCCGTCGACCGTCATACAAAGCCCGCCCAACGCCAACCAGACCAACACCTGGCAGGAACTGGGAACGCTCGCCAATATTCTCGCCAGTTGCGTCGGCAATCCCGGCCCTGCATGCACGGCCCTCTTCGCGTTGACGCCCGCGTCGGACGGCACCACGCCGACGACCACGCTGGCGGCGATCTTCAATATCGCCCGCAATCCAGCGAACAATGTCCGCGCGCTGTTCGCGCTGGGCCAGGCGGCGCAAATCTACACGCCGTATCTGACGGCGGCGCTTGACGGACCGGCCGCGCCCAACGCGTTTATGCGTCTTGACGCGTTCACCCTGGCGATCAAGTTCAACGCAACCGGCCAGGTCGATGCGAACGGCAATGAGCTGTGCCCGTTCAGCGGCTTGGGCAATGTCGCGTTCGACACCAACGGTTACGGTTGGATCGCGATGAACACGGTACAGGGGACAATCTATTCAGCGAATTGCCAGGTCGTGCTGAAGCCTGACGCCAGCCCCGCCGACGGCGCTGGGGGCACCCCGACCTCGCCGCTTTTTGGCGGCGGCCTCCTCGGGCAAGGTTATGGTATCGGCTTTGATCCCTCGGGCAATGTCTGGTCGGGTAATTTCGGGTGGGGCGGCGTCAATCCGACGGATGTCAATGGCAATCCCGGCGGCAGCGTCTCCGAATTCACTCGCGCCGGCCAGGCGCTCTCGCCGCCGACCGGCTACACCAGCAACGTTTTTAGGGCCCAGAGCGTCGTCTCCGACGCCCAGGGCAACATCTGGGTGGCGAGCTACGGTAACCCAAACAGCGCGGCAGCCAGCGGGGTGCAGATATTTCCGAGCGGCAACCCGAACTCGACTTTTCCCTTCTATCAGGACGCCAATGTCAATGCGTTCGATATCCGTCTCGACAGCGACGGCTCGGGATGGGTGACCTATACCGGGTCATCGACGACATCCAAATTCGCTCTGACCAAAACCGGATTGGCGCGTCAATTCACCGTGCCGATTGGCACGAACAACGACCCGAAGGGCATCGCCGTCGACACCAAGGGCAATGCCTGGGTCGCAGCCGGCAATGCCGACGCGATCTATGCCTTCGACCGGAACGGAAATTCGCTGGGTGTGTTTAAGGGCGGCGGGATTGTCGGACCGTGGGGCGATTCGACGGATTCGAATGATAACGTGTGGGTCGGGAATTTTGGCCCGCTCGCACCGGCGCCGACCCTGAAATTCGGCGTCTCGGAACTTTGCGGCGCCTCGCTGACTCAATGTCCGGCCGGCGCGAAGCTCGGCACTCCGATCACTCCCGTCACCGGCTATACCCTGCCTTCCGGTGGTGACCAGGTTCTGCTGCACAACGGGAACCCGCTCTACTACCCGATTGTGCAGCCCTCGTATCAGCCGCTCATGCGGCAAACCGCGGTCCGCACCGACATGGCCGGAAACCTCTGGGTCATGAACAACTGGAAGCCGGATTTCCAGATCGACACGACGAGCAATCCCGGCGGCGATGGTCTCGTTGTCTTTCTCGGGGTGGCGGCGCCGGTCCAGCCGGTTCTGTATTCCACACCATCGACGTCGCCCTTTGTGACGACCCCGTCGCCGCTGGTGGCCGCCGTCCTGCCGGCCAGCCGCTCGATCCAGGTCGGTGCCGCCGGTACGGTCTTTGCGACAATCATCAATAGCGGGTCGGCGAACGCCACCAGTTGCGCCATCACCCCGGCGACCAGCCTGCCGCTCACCTTTCACTACGGCACCACCAGCGCCCAGACGAACCAGATCACCGGTCCGCTCGATACGCCGGTCAATATTCCCGCGGGCGGGTCGCAAAGCTTTGTCATCGCGCTGACGCCGACCGCGGCGATCACCCCGACCAATCTGGCGCTCAATTTCGCCTGTACCGACATCGCGCCGGCGCCGATGATCACCGGGGTCAACACCTTGCTGCTGTCGGCGTCGACCAGCGCGACCCCGGATATCGTCGCGATCGCCGCCACCGCGACCAATGACGGGATTCTGCACATCCAGGGATCAACCGGCACCGGCGCGCTGGCGGTGGCGACGGTCAATGTCGGCGTCTCCGGCCCGATCACGGCGGCGACCAATACCGGCACGGCGACCCTGCCGCTCAACCTGACGATGTGTCAGACCAACCCGACGACCGGCCAATGCCTCGCGGCGCCGGCGGCAACCGTGACGACGACGATCAACGCCAACGCAACGCCAACCTTCGCCGTCTTCGCGACAGCGACCGGCGCGATCCCGTTCAACCCGGCCAGCAGCCGGATCTTCGTGACGTTTATGGACAGCGGCAACGTCGTGCGCGGCGAAACCAGCGTGGCGGTGCAAACGCAGTAGAGTCGTTGCCGCGCCGGAGGACAGCCGGCTTAAACCAAATGGCGCGGGCGAGGCGGGCGGGGGACGCGCCAGCGGGTCTCGGTCATGCACAGCACCTTAAGCGGGCAGGCGGGGCAGCGCATCCCGTGCGAGTCGAGACCCATTTCGCGGCACGCCTCGCCGAGGCTGAGGCGGCGGGACGGGCGTGGCGGGGTCGTGCGCTGGGGCCGTTTGGGTGGCATACGGCACCTCTTTGCCAAGCGGTTCCTCTCATTTTTACGATACCGTCCGTTTGGCCATTGATGCAGATCAATTTGTGCACCCCTGTCGCGTCGGATCGCTGCCGCTCGGCGAGAAATGCTCTACGATCGCCGCATCGACTTTGGGGAGGAGACCATCATGCCGGCGATCGTGCACAACGCCGCAAAGGATCGGCTGGCGGCCGGCGAGCTGGCGCTCGGCATCATCATCCGCCAGGCGCGCACCGTCGATATTGCGCCGGTCATGAAGGCGTGCGGCTATGACTGGCTGTTTCTCGACCTCGAACACAATTCGATGGATCTCGACATGGCGGTGCAGATCTCGGTCGCCGCGCTCGGCACCGGGATCGCGCCGCTCGTGCGCGTGCCGGCCCGCCAGTTGTGGATGGCGACGCGCGTGCTCGACGGCGGCGCGCTCGGCATCGTCGTGCCGCATGTCGATACGGTCGAAGAGGCCAAGGCGATCGCCGCGGCATTGCGCTATCCGCCGCTGGGTCATCGTTCGGTCGCGGGTGGGCTGCCGCATCTGCGCTATGAACGGCACCCGCTCGCCGAGAGCTGCGCCGCGATCAACGCCGCGACGCTGGTCGTCGTGATGCTCGAAACCCCGCTCGCGATCGCGAACGCCGAAGCGATCGCCGCGGTGCCAGGGATCGACGCGCTGCTGGTCGGCACCAACGACCTGGCGATGGAATTGGGCATTCCCGGCGCCTATGGCGACGAGCGCGTCGTCGCCGCGTACCAGACGACGATTGATGCCTGCCGCAAGCACGGCAAGCATGCCGGGGTTGGCGGCATCGCCGACCATGCGCTGATCAAGCGCTATGTCGAGATGGGCGTGCGGCTGGTCCTGCCGGGTAGCGATCTCGGCTTTTTGCAGAGCGCGGCGAGCGCGACCGCGACGGCGATGCGCGGCCTCCTCTGAGCGCCGTGGACGCGCGTTCTTCTCGTCAACCCCGCGCCAGCGGAGGTCCAAGGCAGCCGCACCGTCGGCTGCCCTGGATTCCCGCCTTCGCGGGAATGACGAGGTAAGGAGTTGGCAGAAGAACTCAGTTCGCCGGCTCAACGACCCCGCCCGACCCTAGCGGCCACACCCGATGTGTTGCGCGGCATCGTGCTGATGTGCGCGGGGGTCGGGCTGTTCCCGCTGATGAATGCGTCGGTCAAGCTGTTGACCGCGCGCTACCCCGTGCTCGAGATCACCTGGGCGCGGTTTACCGGCCACCTCATCGTGATGCTGATCGTGTTCCTGCCGCAATACGGGCGGCGGCTGATCGCGACGCGGCGGCCGCTGGTACAGCTGGCCCGCTCGCTGCTGATGCTGATCAGCAACGGGGTGTTTGTGCTGGCGATCGGCAAGGTGCCGCTCGCCACCGCCTCGGCGATCGGATTTACCTCGCCGCTGATCGTCACGGCGCTGTCGGTGCCGCTCTTGCGCGAGCCGGTCGGGTGGCGACGGTGGAGCGCGGTTTGCGTCGGCTTTGCCGGGGCGCTGCTGATCATCCGCCCCGGCCACGCTCTCGCCGACCCGGCGGTGTTGCTGCTGCTCGCCTCGTCGGGCGCCTACGCGCTCTATCAGATCGCGACGCGCTGGGTCATGGCGCATGACAGCCCGGCGACCGGCATTATATTTGCCGCGCTTGTCGGTTCGCTCGGAACGACGATGTTTCTGCCATTCATCTTCGTGATGCCACAGAGCCTGTTCGACCTCGGGCTGTTTCTTGGTCTCGGCTGCCTGGGCGGGCTCGGCCATTTCCTGGTGATCAAGGCGTTTCAGGCGGCGCCGGCCTCGATCATCGCGCCGCTGGGTTATGTCGAGCTGCTCGGCACTGCGGTGCTCGGCTACCTGATCTTTGGCAATTTCCCCGACGCGTTGACCTGGGTCGGGGCGCTGATCATCATCGCCTCCGGCCTTTACATCGCGATGCGCGAGCGGCGGCGGAAAGGGATCAGGTAGAGCCCCTCCGGCGCGGGCGCCGGAGGGGGGACGGCGACCGGACTTACGGTAACAGCACCTTGTTGACCACCATGATCACCCCGTTGCTCTGATACACGTCGGGGATCGTGACCGTCGCGGTGCCGCCTTTGGCATCGGTGACGATCAGCGCGCTGCCGTTTTGCGACACGATCAGCGGCTCGCCTTCGACGGTCTTGAGCGAAACGCGTCCGCCGGGCGCCGATTTCACGTCGTTTGCCAGCGTGGTCGCGTCATAACGGCCGGAAACGACGTGATAGGTCAGGACCTTGGTCAAGTCCGCCTTGTTCTCGGGCTTGAGCAGCGTGTCGACCGTGCCCGCTGGCAGCGCGGCGAACGCCTCGTTGGTCGGGGCGAAGACCGTGAACGGGCCGGGGCTTTCGAGGGTTGACACGAGGCCGGCGGCTTTCACCGCCGCGACCAGCGTCGTGTGGTCCTTCGAGTTGACCGCGTTCTGGACGATGTTTTTGGTGTCGAACATCGCCGCGCCGCCGACCATCGGATCGGTTACCGCCATCGCGGCGCTGCCCAGCGTCAGGGCAAACGCCGCGGTCGTCATCAGAAGCTTGATTTTCATTTGCATCTCTCCTCTCGTTGCGTCCGACGAAGCGCCGCTCGTGGGGAGCCCAGCGGCTCGTCGGGGCGCTTACGCGGCAGCGATGCGCGCGGATGCAGGCGCCGCGGAAAATTTTTGCGTCGTGGGTCGGCCGCCGGATTTATGGCTGGCGCGGCAGCATTTTGCCCTTGTAGAGCACCGGGCCGGTCGGCAACCCGGTCGGCGAGCCGCCGGCAGGCTCGACGCTGATCGCCAGAACGCCGTCCGGCGGTAGCGCGGATGCCTGTACCATCAAGGGGTGGTCTGGTGCCGGGGGAAGGATGCCGAGCGGGCGCGGCGCACCCCCGGCGATCGCCCACAACTCGAAGGCATGCGCCGCGTCGACCGCGACCGAGCGTATCGGCGCGATCGCGATTTCGTCCCCGCCGGCGCGGCTTTGCGCGATCCAGCCCGGATCGCCCTTGTCGTCGCTGAGGACCGCGACGACGGTGGTCGGCGTCGGCGGCGCCCGCACGGCGATATAGACGATCGCAACCGCCGCCACCGCCGCGGCGGCAAGGGTCGCACCGCGCCAAAAGCCAAGCGAGCCGAACCACCTCGGCCGCGCCGCCGTCCGCGGTAGCGCCAGGTGGCGCTCGACCGAGCGCCATATCCGCGCCGGCGGCTCCTCGATTTCGGTTGCGCGATCGATCGATCCGAAGCGGGTGGTCCAGTCCTCGACGACCCGGCGGAGGGCCGGATCGGCGGCCAGCAATCGCTCGAACCGGCGGCGCACCAGCGGCGGCATTGTGCCGAGCACATATTCCGCGGCGAGCTGTTCGCGCAGCTCGGGGTTGTCGTACTTCATGATTCGAGGCACCGTCTCAAGCGGCCAAGGCTGCGGCGGATCCAGCTTTTGACCGTGCCGAGCGGCACGGCGAGCTGGGTCGCCAACTCCTCGCGGGTCAGTCCATAAAGATAGGCGAGCAGCACCGCGCGGCGCGGCTGTTCCTCGAGCTCATCGAGACAGGCCCGCAGCGCGCGCAACTCGGCGCCGTGTTCGGCACTGTCCGGCGCGGCAAGGCGGCGCAGCGCTTCCTCCGGCGCGGCGTGACCCTCAGGACGGACGCCACGCCGGCGCAGCCGGTCGATGATGCAGTTGCGCAGGATGGCGATCAGCCAGCTCATCGCCGCGCCGCGTATCGGGTCGTAATCCGCGGCGCGCTGCCAAACCGCGATAAAACACTCCTGCAGCGCGTCCTCGGCGATCTCACCACGGCCGGCGATGCGGATCGCGACGCCAAACAGTTTCCCCGCCGTGTGCTTATAGAGCAGCGCAAACGCTGTGGCGTCACCGCCGGCGGTTTTGCGGAGCAACTCCTGAAGCAGCAGCGGCGACTCGGTCACTGGTATCCAATCCCGCGCTTTGTAGGAGGAACCCGTCGTTACGCACCGGTGGCCTTACGCAGCCGGTGGCGGTTTGGTTGCGCGGCGCGGCGCGAGTGTGCTTGATCCCGTGGCGACACGCGAATTCGCCTTTCTTGGAGGCCGATCATGGATTTCGCAATCCCCGACGAGCTCCGCGAGCTCGAGGAGCGTACTCAAGTTTTCGTGCGCGAGCAGATCATTCCGCTCGAAAACGACAAGCGGCTTGGCGCGCACGGGCCGTCCGAGGAATTCCGCCGCGAGCTGGTGGCGCTCGGCCGCGGCGCCGGCCTGCTGGCGCCGCATGTCGGCCGCGAATGGGGCGGGCTCGGGCTCGACCATCGCAGCAAGGCGGTGGTGTTCGAGGCGGCCGGGTATTCGCCGCTCGGGCCGATCGCGCTGCATTGCTTCGCCCCCGACGAAGGCAATATGCACCTCTTGGAGCAGGTCGGCGAAGAGCGGCAGAAAGAGGAGTTTCTGCGTCCGCTCGCGTCGGGCGATATCCGCTCGTGCTTTATGATGACGGAGCCAGCACCGGGCGCCGGGGCCGACCCGTCGATGCTGCTGACGACGGCGCGGCGCGACACTGGCGGCAACCGTGGCGATTTCGTGATCGACGGCGCGAAATGGCTGATCACCGGCGCGGTCGGCGCGAAGTTCGCGATCATCATGGCGAAGAACGACAGTGACGATCTCGGCCCGGCCGGTGCGACGATGTTTTTGGCGCCGATGGATGCGCCGGGCATCCATATCGAACGCATCCTCGACACGCTCGATGGGTTTATGGCGGGCGGCCACGCGGTCGTTCGGCTGGACGGGCTGCGCGTGCCGGAAACCGCGGTGCTCGGCAAGGTCGGGCAGGGGTTCCGCTATGCCCAGGCGCGCCTCGCGCCGGCGCGCCTGACGCATTGCATGCGCTGGCTCGGCGCCGCCCGCCGCTGCCACGACATCGCTGTCGACTACGCGAAGCGGCGCCACGCCTTTGGCAAGCCGCTCGGCGAGCATGAGGGGGTCGGGTTCATGCTCGCCGATAACGAGATGGACATCCACACCAGCCGGCTCGCGATCTGGCATTGCGCCTGGGTGTTGGATCAGGGCGAGCGCGGCCGGCACGAGTCGAGCATGGCCAAAGTCATCTGCTCGGAGGCGATCTCGCGCGTCGTCGACCGCTCGATGCAGGTGCTGGGCGGGCTCGGCATCACCGACGACACGATCGTCGCCCGCATCTTCCGCGAGGTCCGCCCGTTCCGCATCTATGACGGTCCCAGCGAAGTCCACCGCTGGTCGATCGCCCAGCGCGTGCTGCGCGACAGGTGACAATAGATCAACAGGACGAGCGACAGCCTACGGGAGAGCGCCCGTCTGTTGTCGGCGTTCCTTGGGCGCTACCAGCCGATGAAACATCCCACCGAAGATGGTCCTCCGCCGCCATCGTTGTAGAATGCGAGCGGGCTGGCGTCTGAGGCACTGAACGTCTCGCGATTATTGGTTTGCCAGCGCGTTCGGAATGGAGATTGCCGCGATGACCGCGCGAAACCGCATGATGACGCTGATCGCCTTTCTCCAAGCGCAGAACTGCTCGAACCTGCCCGGATCGTGGCGTCACCCAGCGACGATGTTGGACTTCCTGACGCCGGAATATTACCAGCGGATCGCCCGCACGCTGGAGGACGGCAAGATCCAGATGGCCTTCTTTGACGACCGGCTGGCGCTGCCTGACATCTATACCGGCGACCACGCCGAAGCGATCGCGGCTGGAGTGCGGGCGGTCAAGATGGATCCTTGCACCATCCTGATGGCGATGGGGATGGCCACACAAAGGCTGGGGCTCGGTGCCACTTACTCGACAACCTACTACGAGCCGTTCCACATCGCCCGGATCTTCGCGACGATGGATTTGATGCTGAAAGGCCGCGTCGCCTGGAACGTCGTCACTTCGCTCAACAGCGGCGAAGCCAGAAACTTCGGCCAACGCGAGCCTATGGCTCATGACGAACGCTATGACCGGGCTGACGAATTCATGGAGGTTGTGCTTGGCCACTGGAACACCTGGGAAGACGACGCGCTGACTCTCGACAAGGCTCGCAATCATTTCGCCAATCCCGCGCAGGTGCATCGGCTCGACCATGAGGGCCACTATTTCCGCTCGCGTGGACCCTTCAGCGTGCCGCGTTCGCCGCAAGGGCAGCCCGTACTGATCCAAGCGGGCCAATCGGGACGCGGTCAGGCTTTCGCCGCCAAGTGGGCCGACCTCGTCTTCGTGATCTTTCACAGCCTGCAGGATGGGATCCGGGAATACGCCGCGATCAAGGCCGCCGTGGCCGCCGCCGGTCGCGATCCGCAGAGCGTCCGCATCGCGCCGGCTTGTTATGTATGCGTTGGTGAAACCCAGGCAGCCGCGGAGGACAAGCGCGCCGTCATCGAGGCGACGGCACGCGAGATCGATGCGCTGGTGCTGCTCTCCGAGGTGCTCAATTACGATTTTGCCAGCAAGCCGCTCGATGAACCATTTTCCGATGACGAGCTGGCTCGTTTGTCGTTCCAGGGGTTTCGCGACCGGGTGGTTCGCCTCTCCGGCAAAAAGAACCCGACAGTGCGCGATTTCATCACCATCTCGGGACGCGGCACGGTCAAGGAGCACCCGATGTTCGTCGGCAGCCCCCAGCAGGTCGCCAACCAGATGGAGGCGTGGTTCACCGCGCCGGCCTGCGACGGGTTCGTGTTGGCGGCGACGAGCATGCCCGGCGCTTATGACGACGTCGTGCGACTACTCGTGCCGGAGCTGCAGCGCCGCGACCTCTTCCACAGGGATTACGAAGGTCTAACCCTGCGCGATAATCTCGGTCTGCCGATCCCCCGCGCCGTCGACTGGCACGCGGCAAGGCGGCGGGCGTTGAGTTAAATCCGAACAGATCCCGCTTCAGAACGCTCGCGGCTCTGCGGTTAAGGTCAGCCGCCGCGTTGGCCGGGGGGCTCTCGTTCCGCCACCGCTCGCCGTTCCGGATCGAGGTACTGCCAGATCTCGGTGTCGCGGCCGTAGACGTCGGGGCGAAATTGCAACTTGCCGTCGCTATCCGCAAACGCCGTCTCGTACACCACAAATACGGGCACGGCCGCCGGCAGGCTGATCTGCGCGGTATCGCCCGTCGCGATTGCTTGATTGATGACGTCGATGGGCTGCTGCATCAGCAGGGCGGCCAATTCGCGCGGCTTCTCCACCCGGATGCAGCCGTGACTGATGCGCCGGTCGTCGCGGCCGAACAGATTTTTTGACGGGGTATCGTGCAGGTAAACGTCGAACCGATTGCGCATCATGAACATCAGCTGCCCGAGCCCTGAGTTTGGTCCCGCCACCTGTTGCAGGATGCCATTGGGCAGTATCACCATATTGTGCTGCGCCAAATAATTCGGGTCGTTCACGGTCTTTGGCAGGATCTCGTTGGTGGCGATGTCCTCCGGGATGTTCCAGGGCGGGTTTAACAAAACGCCGTCGATTGTCGCCTGGAACTCCGGGCTCTGATTGTGCAGTTCATCCTGGCCGACAATGACCCGCGTCGAGAAGACCGGCTCGTCGTCGCGGTACAGCACCACCCGCTCATCGGCAACATTGACCCAGACGCGGTCAGCCGGCAGCCGCCGCGGCAGCCAGCGCTCGCGTTCGAGGTTTACCGTGATCTGGCGCAAGCGGTTCGTCGCGGTGGTCTTTCGGCCGACCGGAATGCCTAACTGCACATTTTGCAAAGCCTGGCGCAGCAATCGGTAGGTCGGCGTCGCCGGAGCCAGCGCTTCGATCGTCGCAGCGGGGTCGGGGCTGGCGATCGCGGCGTCGAGCGAGACGGCGACATCGATCGGCTCGGGCGTCAGAACCTCGTCATCTCTGCGGCGTTCGACCGGCATGACCCCGCGCGCCAGCGCGTCGGCATAGGACAGGAAAGCGTCCGATAGGACCAATTCCCGGTAAAGCGGCGGCAATGTCGGCGACAGTAGCAGGTTTGCGTGAAACAGCTCGGGCGCGAGGCCATGATCGCCGGCGTGCAGCACGGCATTCGTCAGTGCGCTCGCTTGTGCCGGCCGCGCCGTCCAAATCGGCTCGAAGCCATGGCGCGCGTAGAAATGGCGGAGTAATTGGACGTTCAGCCGCTCGCCGGCAATGACGAACTCGGGCGCGTTCCCGATCAGCCTATCGAGCTCGGTGGTGGCATGCGCAGCCATCGGGGCGGGTGGGGCCGCCCGGGGCGCCTGGTCCGCCGCAAGAACCGGCGACGCGGCAAGCGCGCATGCGGCAGCGAGGGCGATCGGTCCGCCCGCTATCGATCCGCCCGCTATCGATCCGCCCGCTATCGATCTAGCGAACCGCAAAAGGCCTCTCGTCGAACAGCTGCGTAAAGGGAACAAGATAGCCTCACCAAAAACGTGACCCTGGCGCGCGTTGTGCTGCCCGTTGGTGGAAACGGGGCACGCGTTTCGCGGTTCCGAATCCTAGGTTGAACAAGACCGAGCGATTGTGCCCACCTGAACGACGTTTCTTCAAGCGACAGTAACGGATACCCTAAAACGGATTTAGTGTCGGTGCGGGAACTAATGATGCGTCACTGACGTTGTGGGTTTCGGTAAATCGCTTTATAATCGCCATATTGTGTAAGTGTCTCAATCACGAAGGAACGCAAATGTCCGACGTTTCCGTTAAGTTGGCCCGGCGCAGACAGTGGCGCAATGCGGCATTGATCGCCATCGTGCTGCCCGCTTTCCTCGCGGCGTGCGCGCCAGCCCCGGCACCGCCGCCGCCCCCGCCGCCGCCACCCGCTCCGGCCCCGCCGCCGCCCCCGCCGCCGGTTCCGGTTGTCCGCGGCTAATCGGCGGCGCGGTAAGGCTCAGGCCTAACCGCCGTCGACAGGGTACGAGCGTTAGACGCGCGGGAGCCTAAGAGGCGCCCGCGCGTCTGTCGTTGTGCGCACAGAAGACATGCGCCAGCTGTGGGAAGCATCATCCCGGCGCGGCGCCTTGGATGCCGACTTGCAGCACGTAGAGCGATTGGCTGGCGCACATGAACACGCGGTCGCGTTTGGGCCCGCCAAAGGCGAGGTTGGCGCAGACTTCGGGCAGGCGGATGCGGCCGAGCAATTTGCCTTGCGGGTCGAGCACCACCACGCCGGCATAGCCGAGCGGCGCGTTCGAGCTGATCCATAAATTCCCGGCCACATCGGCGCGCATGCCGTCCGGGCCGCATTTGACGCCGTCGACCATCATATCGGTAAACGGCCGCATATTGCCGAGCTTCTGGCCCTGCACGTCGAATGCATAGATGTCGCGTTTGCCGCCTGACCCGGTGTCGCCGGGGCCCGCGCCGGTGCTGATCACGTAGAGAATCTTGTAATCGGGCGAAAAGCACAACCCGTTCGGGTCGGGAAGCTGCGCTTCTGGGACGACGAGATCGAGCCGTCCGCTCGGGTCCCAACGATAGACGGCGGTGGGCAGCTCGCGTTTCTTGCCGCCGATGACACCGGCGTTTGGCGCGCCGACGCCGGGCTTTAGCAATCCCTGCGGGTTGGTCGGGCCGTCCGCTTCGTCGGGGTGGCCTTCGCTGAGCCGGTCGCCATAAGGCGGGTCGGTAAACCAGATGCTGCCGTCGGGATGCGGCACGATGTCGTTTGGCGAGTTCAGCGGCTTGCCTTCGAAATTATCTGAGATCACGGTCAGCGAGCCGTCATGCTCCCAGCGCACGACCCGGCGGTTGAAATCCTCGCAGGAGAGCTGGCGCCCCTGAAAGTCGAAGCTGTTGCCGTTGCTGTTTTGCGACGGCCGGCGGAACGGGGTCACCCGCCCGTCATCCCAGATGTAGCGGTATTGGATATTGGCCTGGACGTCGCTAAACACGAGGTACTGGCCCTGGCTCGACCAAGCCGGGCCCTCGGCCCAGAACGCGCCGGTCCACAACCGATGCAGCCCCGCATTGCCGACGAAGAGCTGGCGGAAGGCCGGGTCGACGACGACGATATCCGGGTCCGGGTAGATCGCCGGGTGGCCGGGCGACCAGTCGCGCGGCGGAAGGGTGATCGTGCTCGGCGGCGTGCCGAGCTGGGCATTGGGCGCGGGCGACTGCGCGAGCGCGGTGCGGGTTAATGGGACGGCGCCGGCGAGCCCGACAGCGCCGGCGATCACGGAGCGACGCGACAGCTTGCGCTGCGTCATGACGATCCTCCCTGGACATGTATTTTGGGGGATAGTGACGGGCGGATTTGCCGCGCGCAATCCGTCATTGCTACACCGTAGACACGGCGCAGCCGGGGCCGAGCCGTATTCGGTGATGCCGTTATCCGCTCACGCGCCGATCAGCAGCGCTCTCGGCGCGCTCCACTCGACCGGTGGTTTTAGGAGCAGTAATCCCAATAACCCTGCGAGTTCGCCGTATTGGCCCAGTACCAACACAATTCAGGCGCCGGCGGTGGTGGCGGCGTGCTGGCGACAATCAGGGTGCCGATCGCCACGCCGGCGACGACGGCGCCGTAATAGGGCGCCCGCACCCATGGCCGATAGACCGCGCCACGGACGGCGACGCCGCCATTCGGGCCCCGCACCGCGGCAGCACCGTAGGGACCGCGAACGGCCGCGCCGCCATTGGGACCGCGCGCGGCGCCGGCGCCATAGGGGCCGCGCACGGCCGTGCCGCCGTTCGGGCCGCGCACGGCGCCGCCGCCCATTGGGCCGCGATATGCGGCACCGCCGCGCGGTCCGCTGACCGCGCCCCAGCCAAAGGCATCCGTCGCCGCCGACAGCGCGAGAAGCATGGCGAGACCAAAACTCGCAAGCCTGATCATGGCTTGGCTCCTAGCTCGGTGGCGGTTCGCGGCGGCAACTCCACCCGCGTCACGCCTTCCGGTGGCTGATAGGCAAAATCCGCGTCGGATGGATGGATGGAAAAATTCCAGTCCGACATGTCGGCGATAAAAATCGGTTGGCCGGGCAGCGAGCGGTAGGTGACGATCAAGCGGCGCGGCACCGATTGGTCGTTCTTCTCGACCCATAGCTCCAGCTGAATGCCCGGCGGTTGCGTGAACACCAGATGGCGGCAGAGAACCCCGTCGATCGTCGCGGTATCGACTTCCCGGCCGGCGGTGATACCCGTCAGGAACGCTTTGTCGGCGGCTTCCATCAGAAAATCCGCGAGCGGAAAATCAAGGCCGAAATGGCCGACGGCGACCTGCAGCATGCCCTCGATCGTGTTCGGGACCGGCAGGCTCACGTATTGCTTCTGGTCGACGAGGACGACGACGAGCGTCTTGCCGTCGTACATGATCTTTCTCGCCCCGTCGTCGCCATCCCCCTCGACCAACATGCGGTCCGGTCGCCGCACGGTTACCTTGAACGCATGTTCGATGTGAAGCTGCTGATCGCTTTCGTCCGAATAGACCCGGATCGTCCGCGCCTGAAACGAGAACGCCGGCGCGCTCAGCGTCTTGCCCATCTGCGCTAACGCGGTGCTGACATCGGCGCTGATCGCGGGTTGCGCCGGTCCAGCCATGGCCATTCGACCCACGCCCAACACGAGCGCGACGGCGATGCCCACCCAAAGGCGCGCGCGCAGCAATTCCCCGAGCTTCATTATCTGAATCCCACAACAAATACGGCCTCGGACGACCGGAGGAGATTCGGTCAATTGGCCTATGTGTGATCCATGGCGGCGGGTTCCGCAATCCGAAACCGAGCGAGAAAGCAACTTGTCGACGGTCTCTGGATCGCCGCTTCCCACCCGGATCGGGCATTTCACCAAGACATGCCTGGCGCAACCTGCCAGTCGCCCGACGACAGGCTGATATGATAAAAGCCCGTCATGCTGACTATTTCGGATGTTACCTACCGCGTCGGCGGCAAGCGGGGGCGCGCGCTGCTCGACCATGCCAGCGCGCAGATCCCCGAGGGCAGCAAGCTCGGGCTGGTCGGGCGCAATGGCATCGGCAAATCGACGCTGCTCGACCTGATTCGCGGCCGGCTCGCGCCCGATGATGGCGACATTTTTTTGCCGCGCGGCTATCGCATCGGCTTTCTGGCACAAGAGGCGCCGAGCGGCGAGGCCTCGCCGCTCGCGACGGTGCTGGCCGCCGATCGCGAGCGCGCGAAGCTGATGGCCGAACTTGACGCCGATCCCGCGCCCGAGCGCATCGCCGAGATCGAGGCGCGGCTCGACACGATCGGCGCCCGCGCCGCGCCGGCGCGCGCCGCGCGCATCCTCGCCGGGCTCGGCTTTGACACGGCGATGCAGGAAGGGCCGCTCGGTTCTCTCTCCGGCGGCTGGCGGATGCGCGTCGCGCTTGCCGCCGTGCTGTTCGCCGAACCCGATCTGCTACTGCTCGACGAGCCGACCAACCATCTCGACATGGAAGCCTCGCTATGGCTCGAGCGCTATTTGCGGCGCTACCGGCACAGTTTCATCCTGGTCAGTCATGACCGCCAATTACTCAACGCCGCGGCGACCTCGATCCTGCATCTCGATGGCGGCAAGCTGACGCTCTATTCGGGCAATTTTGACGCCTATCTGCGGGCGCGCGGCGCCGCCAAGGCACGTCAGGCCGCATTGGCGCAGCGCCAGGAGGCGCAGCGCCGCCACATGCAGGAATTTGTCGACCGATTCCGCTACAAGGCGTCCAAGGCGCGCCAGGCACAAAGCCGGTTGAAGGCGCTCGCCAAGCTGGAGCCGGTCGCGACGATCGCCGACACCCCGCCGATCGAGCTGCATTTGCCCGAGCCGGCCCATCTGCGGCCGCCATTGATCACGCTGGACAATGCAAGCGTCGGTTATGCCGATGGGAAGCCGGTACTCTCGGGGCTCGATCTGCGTCTCGACCCCGATGACCGGGTGGCGCTGCTCGGCGCCAACGGCAATGGCAAGACCACGTTTGCTCGGTTGCTCGGCGGGCGATTGTCGGCGATGTCGGGCCATGTGACGCGGCCGTCAAAACTGGTCACCGGGTTTTTCGCCCAGCACCAGATCGAAGAGATGCGGCCGGCCGAATCGGCCTATGACCATCTCTCCGCGCTGCTTCCAAAGCTGCCGCCGGAGGCGATCCGTACCCGGCTCGGCAGTTTCGGTTTTGGCCAAGACAAGGCGTTTGTTCCGGTCGGGTCGCTGTCGGGCGGCGAGCGCGCGCGGCTCAACCTGGCGCTCGTCACCCACGATGCGCCGGCCCTCCTGATCCTCGACGAGCCGACCAACCATCTCGACATGGAAACGCGCGAAAGCCTAGTCGAGGCGCTCGCCGAATATCCCGGCGCCGTCGTGCTGGTCAGCCATGATTGGCATCTGGTCGAACTGGTCGCGGACCGGCTGTGGCTCGTCGAGAATGGCGCGGTGACGCCGTTTGACGGCGATCTCGATGCCTATCGCCGCCGGCTCGACGAGAAGGATGGGGTCGAGGACGAGCGCGCGGCGCGCTCCGGCGGACGCGAGCCCAAGCGCGGTGCGCGGCGCGAGGCGGCACAGGCGCGACAGGCGCTCGAACCGTTGCGCCAGCAATCGCGGCGGGCCGAAGCGGCGGCGGCAAAGTTGACGGCGGAGCAGCAGGCGCTCGATCGCGAGCTGGCCGCGCCCAACGGTTTTGGCGCCGGCGCCGCCTTGAGCGAGGCGCTCAAGCGGCGCGCCGATTTGATGCGCCGGATCGCCGAGGCCGAAGCGCAGTGGCTCGCCGCCGAGGAGGCGATCGAGCGTGCGACGGGGAGTTGAGCCGCCCTCCGGCCGATCACGGATTTGTTCGAAAACATGTTGAATTCGCGCGGCCAAAGGCCGCACGCTGAGCGCCGGCTTTTGACAGCGGTCAAAGCGCCCGCGACAATGGTTCCGAGCCGTGGCGTTTTGCCGCTGCCCCCTGACGAGGCCGCCATGACAGACAGTTCTGCGATTGCCGACCGCAACCTTGAGGCAACGACAAATATCTCGTTGAAGCGCGAGCCGGCGTGTTTCGCTTTTCTGTCGGCGCATTCGGCGGCGGCGCCGATGCCGCTCGATTCGATCAATCTCGACCTCGCGTCGGCCGATTATTTTCAGGGTCGCGCCTCGCTGTGGACGACGCTGGAGATGCGCTCGGGCGTCAACGGCGAACGGCCGGTCGCGCTGCTGGGTTTTGACGAAAGCTTTCTGCGGCCGTTTACCCGCGCCCTGGTCGAGGCGGCGGCGACCCGCGCCGCCTATCGCATGACGATCCTGTCGCAGACCGCCGAGGGCGGTCGCTGTCGTGTGGTCGAATATGTCACCGGGCCGGGCAAGGCGCTCAAAGAACTGCTGATCCAGCCCTACGAATCGGTCATGACGATCACCGCGACGAGCCGCAGCGAGGGCGATGAAAGCCTGTTCCAGTTGCCGCGCACCGACAATTTCCTGCGCGCCTTCGCCAAAATGTCCTACACCGCCGATCAGGTGCTGCACGATTTGCTTGACGAGATGGACCGCGTCGCCCGCCAGCGCAATACCGAGGCCGGCGCCTAACCTTCGCCCGCACGCGCTGACGGAAGAGGCGGTTTAGTCCGCCGCGTCGCCGGTTTCGACCAGGTGCGTGAGGGCAAAGGCGCCAAAGAAGCTGCCGTCCATCGGCTTGGCGAACAGATAGCCCTGGGCGTAGCCGCAACCGCTGCGCCGAAGGATGTCGCGCTGGACAACGGTCTCGACCCCTTCGGCGACGACATCGGCGCCATAGATGCGCGCGATCTTTAGCATCGCCAGCACCAGCTCCTTGCCGTCGGGGGTGTCGATCGCCGCGGTAAAGCCGCGATCGATCTTGATCGTGTCGACATGGTAGTCGCGCAATGCGCCGAGCGCCGAATACCCGGTGCCGAAATCATCGATCGCGATGCGGATGCCGAGTTCCTGCAGCTCGGTCAGCACCGCGCGCGTCACCTCGGGGTTGCGCATCACCGCCGATTCGGTGATCTCGATCTTGAGGCGGGACAGCGGGAAGCCGCTGTCGCGGATCTCGGCGAGCGTTGCCAACAGGATCGACGGGTCGTTGAATTGGCGCGCCGAGACGTTGACGCTGACCCAATCGAGCAGGTCGCGGCCGTAAAGCATCTGCCAGACCTGCATCTGCCGCACGGTCTCGCGCAGCACCCAGCAGCCGACCGGCACGATCAGCCCGGTTTCCTCGAGCACCGGCAGAAACGCGGCCGGCGGGACGAGCCCGTCGCTCGGGTGGTTCCAGCGCAATAGCGCCTCGGCGCCGACGACGCGGCCATCGTCCATCCGCAGGATCGGCTGGTAGTGCAGCACGAACTGATTTTCGTCGAGCGCGCAGCGCAGCTGGTCGAGCAAAGCCAGGCGGCGACCGACGGTGCTGGTCAGCGCCGGCTCCCACGCCTTGGCGTTGTTCGGCCCGCGCTCCTTGGCTTCCTGCAACGCGACGTCGAGATCGCGCATCGCGTCATCCTCGGAACGGTGCGCCTCGGTGGTGACCATGTAGCCAAGATTGGCGGAGAGCCGGACGCGCTGCTCGCCAACGGTGACCGGGCTGACCGCGAGATGCAGCAAGCGGCGGGCGAAGGCTTCCGCGTCGGAAAGGCTCGGCGCCGGGTTGCCGAGAATGATCGCGAATTCGTCGGCGCCAAGCCGCGCCACCATGTCGGTGCGCTGAGTCGCGGGGTTTTTTCCCGCCCGTGACGCCGGCAGCGTTCGCGATCGGGTGCCGGCGAGCAGACGGTTGGCGATGACCCGCAACACGGCATCGCCGACGCTGGCGCCGTAGAGGTCGTTGACGCCTTTGAAATTGTCGATGTCGAGGAGAAAGATCGCGGCCGGCCGACGCGGACCCGCCTTGGGGGCGACGGCCGAGCGCACCCGGGCCATGAAGCAATGGCGGCCGGCCAATCCGGTTAGGGCATCCGACGCATATTCCAGCGATTTCTCGGTCGCGACCGCCGTCGCTTCGCGGATCGTCGCGACGACGCCAAGGATCGCGCCCTCGCGATCGCGATGGGGCCGCGCGCTGACGATGCGATGACTGGCGCCGTCGGTCAGCTCCCCGTCATCCGTGAGGCAATCCTCGACCGTCTCACCGGCAAGCGCGCGGCGTTGCAGGTCGATAAGGATCGGAGCGCTCTGCGGCTCCACCTGATCGTGACACAGGCCGATCAATTCCTCGCCGACAACACCAAACGCGTTTAACCATCGCGTGTTCGCCGCGACATAGCGCAGATCGCAGTCGAACAAGGCGACCGCAGACGGGATATCGGCGACAAAGCGCGTTATCCATTCCGGAACGGGGGTTTCCGGATCTTGGCTAGTCTTTGTTGCCATGACGACTGACAGTGGTTCCAGACATAGGTCCGGAGCCTATTGCCCGGCGAATTAAAGGAGTCTGAACGGGGCCCGCTTCGGCCAGCGCTATTAGCCACAAGACTGGCAAATTATTGCTTGAAAATAGATTAAAATGCAGCGCGGCTGAGAGTGGGACAGCAGTCTCATCATTTCAGCATTTTTGGGAAAGTTTTATTTTACAGGAAAATTTGTATCAATTTTATTGCTTATTACGCGAACCGCCTCGCTCACTAACACTGGAACGCAACAAGGGGGCCGAAGCCCCCTTGCGCTTGTAACGACAGAGCTATCGGCAGCCCTATTTCGGCGGCGGCGGCGCGCTCATGCCCGGAGCCGGGGATGGCGGCGGGGGCGGCGCGGTGTTGCCGCCCATGATGCGGTTAAGTTCTTGCTTGTTGAGATCGTCGGTCATCTGGTCGCCGCTGCTCATCATGCCCTTGTGCCTGTACATCACATGATGCATCGGCTTTTTCGCCATCGGCTTTGCCGGTGCGGTGGCCGGGGGCGTGGTCGTTGCAGGCGGCGGGGTCATCGGTGCGGGCGTTTGCGCCCATGCCGGCGCGGCGATCGCGAAGGCCGCGGCCATGGCGACGCCAGTCAGGAGATGTTTCATGTTTGTTTCCTCTGTGGCAGTTCTGGATTCGACACTACGGCTACGGTGCGCTGATACCGCGGGCGGCCATTGCGAGCCTTCGGTTGGAAACAACGCTGACGTTGTTCGGTTCCCACGAACACGCAACCATTTCTGTCGCGTATCCGACCTCATCGGCACCGGATATTATGGACCGCATTAACCTAGTTTCAAGCGCTTGGGGCGCGGCCGATGTACGCAACTGACGGTTCCCGCGGGGGCCACCGGGCGAACCCGCGCCGGCCCCGCTCGCGGCGTTGGTTGGCACTTGTCGCCGTGCTTTTGGCGTTCGCCGGAACACCGGCTTGGGCGCACGATCAGCTGACCATCGGCATCGTCCAGTTCCCGGCGACCCTCAACCCCGATATCGATTCCATGGCGGCGAAAAACTATGTGCTCGGTTTCGCGGTGCGGCCGTTCACGGTGTTTGACGCCGACTGGAAGATCGTCTGCCTGCTGTGCACCGAGCTGCCATCGTTCGAGAACGGCCGCGCGGTCAAGACCGAGCTGCCCGGCGGCAAGACCGGTGTCGACTTCACCTACACGATCCGCCCCGACGCGATGTGGGCGGATGGCGTTCCGGTCACCACCGATGATGTGCGCTTCACTTATGAATTCGGCCGCAACAAGGAGAGCGCGGTCGCCAATGCCGAGATGTATCGCGAGATCCTTTCGGTTGACGTCAAGGACGACAAGAATTTCACCCTGCACCTCGACAGGTTGAGCTACCACTACGCGGCGATCGACGATTTTGTGCTGCTGCCGGCGCATCTCGAACGAGCGGCCTTCGCCGATCCGGCGCAATACCGGCTGCGCACGCTCTATGCGACCGACCCGACCAATCCCGGGCTGTATAACGGCCCGTACCGCATCAGCGAATGGGTGGCGGGCTCGCATATCGTGCTCGAACCAAACCCGCATTGGGCCGGGCCGGCACCCTATTTCAAGCGCATCACCGTGCGGGCGATCGAGAATACCGCGGCGCTCGAAGCCAATCTGCTGTCGGGCACCATCGACATGGTGGCGGGCGAGGTCGGCCTGCCGCTCGACGAGGCGCTGGCGTTCGACAAGCGGCATGGCGGCCAATTCAACATCATCTACAAGCCGGGGCTGAGCTTTGAGCATGTCGATTGCAACCTCGACAACCCGGTGCTCGCCGATCTGCGCGTGCGTCAGGCGCTGCTTTTCGGTCTCGACCGCGAGACCCTGACAAAGACCCTGTTCGACGGCAAACAGGCTGTCGCCAACAGTTTTGTCGAACCGCAGGATGCCGGCTTTACCGACGATGTGCCGAAATATCCCTACGATCCGACACGCGCGCAGCAATTGCTCGAAACGGCCGGCTGGCATGCCCAGCCCGACGGCTCGCGCCAGAATGCCGATGGCAAGACGCTGTCGCTTGAGCTGGCGACGACCGCGGGCAATCGCTCGCGCGAGCTGGTCGAGCAGGTATTGCAGAGCCAGTGGAAAAAGCTCGGGGTCGATATCCGCATCCACAACGAGCCAGCGCGCGTGCTGTTTGGCGAGACCCTGCCGCATCGCCACTTCGACCTGGCGATGTATGCCTGGATCAGCGCCCCGGAGAATTCCCCGCGCTCGATTTTTCGCTCGAACGAGGTGCCGAGCGCGGCCAACGGCTATGCCGGGGAGAATTTGAGCGACTACCAGAACCCCGAAATGGACCGCATCATCGACGCGCTCGAAGTCGAGCTCGACCCCGACAAGCGCAAGGTCTTGTGGGCCGAGGCGCAGCGGCTTTACGCGACCGATCTGCCGTCGCTGCCGCTCTATTTCCGCTCGGACGCGTTCATCCTGCCAAAATGGCTGACCGGCGTCCGCCCGACCGGCAATCAGTACCCGACAACACTGTGGTCCACCAACTGGGGCGAGAAACAGTGACGACATCGCCGCATCATTTCCTTTCCGCCCCCAGGGGCGGAGAGGGAGACGACGACGGCGGATGATCCGCTTCACCGCCATCCGGCTCGTCGAGATCGTGGCGATGCTCGTGATGATGTCGTTTGTGATCTATGCGCTGATTGGGCTGATGCCGGGCGATCCGATCGACCTGATGCTGGGCGCCGACCCGCATTTGAGCGCGGCCGATGTGGCGCGGCTCAAGACGCTTTACGGCGTCGATCGGCCGCTCGTCGAGCGCTATCTCGCGTGGGCGCAGGCCGCGCTGTCCGGCAATCTCGGCTATTCCCGGCTGTTTTCGGCGCCGGTCGTCGCGACCTTGCTGCCGCGGCTCGGCAATTCGCTGGTGTTGCTCGGGTCGAGTTTTGTCGTCGCCTTTGCCGCGTCGCTGGCGCTTGGCATCGCCGCGGCGCGACGGCCGCGCAGCCGGTTGGACACCGCGGTCAATTTCGCCTGCTTTGCCGGGGTTTCCCTGCCGACATTCTGGCTGGCGCTGATCCTGATCCTCGTTTTCGCGCAGGGGCTCGGCTGGCTGCCGGCGGGCGGGATGGGTGGCGGCGAGGGCGGCGGAATGGCTGACCGGCTGCGCCACCTTGTCCTGCCGGTGGCGACCCTGACAATCGCGAGCATCGGCGGCTATACGCGCTATGTTCGCGCCGCGATGCGCGATGCGCTCGGCCAGGACCATATCCGCACCGCGCGCGCCAAGGGGGCGAGCGAGGCGCGGGTGCTGTGGCATCACGCGCTGCGCGGCGCGATGGTGCCGATCGCGACGATCCTCGCGCTGTCGTTCGGCTCGCTGGTGTCGGGGGCGCTCGTCACCGAGGAGATGTTCGCCTATCCCGGCATGGGCAAGCTGATTTTCGACGCGGTGATGGGCAACGACTACAACCTCGCGCTGGCGGCGCTGCTGCTGGCGACGGCGGTGACGATGTTGGCCAACCTCGCCGCCGATCTCGCCTATGCCTGGCTCGACCCGCGGGTGAGTTACCGATGAGCTCGGGCGGGTGAAGCTGCCGCTCGTCTTGCTCGCCGCGATCGCCGGACTCTCGCTTGCGGGCCCGCTGCTCGCGTATGTGATGGGTGCCGATCCGTCTTCGGTCGATCTGCTCGACCGTTTCGCCGGACCTTCGGCGGCGCACCCGCTCGGCACCGACGAGTTGGGCCGCGACATGCTGCTGCGGCTGCTGGAAGGTGGGAGCGTATCGCTGACGATCGGCATCGCGGCGGCGTTGGCCGCGGCGGCGGTCGGCACCGGGGTCGGGCTCGCCGCCGGCTATCTCGGCGGCTGGACCGATCGCGTGGTGATGCGCTTCGCGGACGGGGTCATCGCGCTGCCGCTCTTGCCGCTGCTCATCGTGCTGGCTGCGCTCGACCTCAACAAGATCGGGGTGCCGCACGCCCTCGCGGATTCGCCGGCGATCAGCCTTGTTCGCATTGTCGTGCTCGCGGTACTGGTCGGCTGGACGACCGCGGCGCGGCTGGTGCGCGGCGCGACGCTGGTCACGCGCAGCCGCGATTTTGTTCGCGCCGCGCAGAGCCTCGGCGCGCGGGTGCCGCACATCTTGTGGTGGCACATCCTCCCCAATGTCATGGGGCCGCTGGTGGTGGCGACGACGCTGTCGGTCGGCGACATCATCCTGCTCGAATCGGTGCTGAGCTTTCTCGGGCTTGGCGTGCAGCCGCCGCTCGCCAGCTGGGGCAGCATGCTGTCAAGCGCCGAGGAGCTGATCACCTCGTCGCCGCTCCTCGCGATCTACCCCGGCGCGATGATTTTCCTGACGGTGATCGCCTGTAACCTGCTGGGCGACGCGCTGCTCCAGCGCTTCGACCCGCGCGGGGCAATTCGCTAATCGTCGTCCCGGCCTTCGGTAATCAAACCACGCCTTTCTCCTTGAGGCGGGCGATGTCGCCGGCGCTGTAGCCGAGTTCGCCGAGGATCGCGTCGGTGTGCTCGCCGGCGTCGGGGCTGGCGGTTTCGAGGCGGCTCGGGGTGCGGCTCAGGGTCACCGCCTGGCCGACCAGTTCGATATCGCCAAGCTGTGGGTGGTGCACCTTTTGCGCGATGCCGAGATATTTGACCTGCGGGTCGGCGAAGACCTCATCCATCTTGTAGATCGGACCGGACGGCACGCCGGCCTTGTTGAGCCGTTCGATCCATTCCGCGCTGGTCGCGGTCTTGGTGATTTCCTCGATCGCGGCATTGAGCGCCTTGCGATTTGTCGAGCGCGCCCGGCCGGTCTTGTAGTCGGGGTGCTCGGCTAGGTCGGTCCGGCTGATCGCGCGGCAGAACCGGCCAAAAATCTCGTCGCCAGCCGAGGCGATGTTGATATAGCCGTCGCTGGTCTGGAACACGCCGGTCGGGATGCTGGTGGGGTGGTCGTTGCCGGCTTGCTCGGGCACCTCATGCGCGATCGTCCAGCGCGCCGCCTGGAAATCGAGCATCGCGATCTGCGCCGCGAGCAGCGAGCTTTCGACCCATTGCCCCTCGCCCGACACCTCGCGTTCGAGCAGCGCGATCAAGATGCCCATCGCGGTGAAGATGCCGGCGGTCAAATCGGCGACCGGGATGCCGACCCGCACCGGGCCCTGGCCGGGCAGGCCGGTGATCGACATCAGCCCGCCCATGCCCTGGGCGATCTGGTCAAAGCCGGGCCGGTCGCGATAGGGACCGCTCTGGCCGAAACCCGAGATGCTCGCATAGACGAGGCGCGGGTTGATCGCCTTGAGCGCGCTATAGTCGATGCCGAGCCGCTCCTTGACGTCGGGCCGATAGTTTTCGACCACCACATCCGCGTCGCGCACCAGCTTGCGAAAGATCTCGATCCCGTCCGGCGATTTGAGGTCGAGCGTCAGGCTGCGCTTGTTGCGGTGCAGGTTCTGGAAATCGGGGCCGAGGCGCGGCCCGCCGAGCCCTTCGCCCGGCGAGGGCGGCGCCTCGATCTTGATCACCTTGGCGCCCCAATCGGCGAGCTGGCGCACCGCGGTCGGCCCGGCGCGCACGCGGGTCAGATCGAGCACCTTGAAGCGGGCGAGCGGCATGGCGGGCTTATCGGGCATCGACGGCTACCTTGTTGGATCGTTGGCGGTATTGAGGCGCGGCGGAGCGCTTCGGTCAACGCTCCTCGTTAAGCGACAGCAAGGTCGCGTTGCCGCCGGAAGCCGTCGTGTCGGTCGAGACGGTGCGCTCGGTGGCAAAACGGTAGAGGTAACGCGGGCCGCCAGCCTTGGGTCCGGTGCCGGAGAGGCGCTCGCCGCCGAACGGCTGCACGCCGACCACCGCACCGATCATGTTGCGGTTGACGTAGGAATTGCCGATGCCGAGCCGGTCGAGAATGTACTGCACCGTCGTGTCGATGCGGCTGTGGATGCCGAGGGTCAGCGCGAACCCGGTCGTGGCGATCTCGTCGATCACCGCGTCGAGCCGGTCAGCCCGCCAGCGCACGACATGCAGGATCGGGCCAAACACCTCGCCGGTGAGGCGCCGCGCGCTGTCGATCTCAAAGGCGCGCGGCGCGAAGAAAATGCCATGCTTGGTGCCCGCGGGGAGTTGGCATTGATAGATAAGCCGGGCTTCGCGACCCATTCGTTCGGCATGTTTGTCGAGCGTGGCGCGCGCCTCGGCGTCGATCACCGGGCCGATATCGGTCGCGAGGAGAGCCGGGTCGCCGATCGACAATTCCGCCATCGCCCCGGCGAGCAATGGCAGCAGACGCGGCACGATATCGTCCTGTAGATAAAGCAGCCGCAACGACGAGCAACGCTGGCCGGCGCTGTCAAAGGCGGAGGTCACGACGTCGGCGACAACCTGTTCGGGCAGCGCGGACGAATCGACGATCATCGCGTTCTGGCCGCCGGTCTCGGCGATCAGCGGCACGATCGGGCCGGGGCGTCGGGCGAGCGCCAGATTGATCGCGCGCGCCGTGTCGGTCGAGCCGGTAAAGGCGATGCCGGCGATGCGCGGGTCGGCGGTGAGCGCACCGCCGACGGTCTCGCCGCTGCCTGGCAACAGATGCAGCACGTCGCCCGGAATACCGGCTGCCAGCAGATGGCGGATGGCAGCGGCCGCGGTTAGCGGCGTCTGCTCGGCTGGTTTGGCGATGACCGCATTGCCTGCCGCGAGCGCGGCGGCGATCTGGCCGGTGAAGATTGCCAGCGGAAAATTCCACGGCGAGATGCAGGCAAAGACGCCGCGGCCATGCAGCGTGATCCGGTTGCGCTCGCCGGTCGGGCCGGGCAGCGATATTGGCTCGGAAAAGTCGGCGCGGGCGCGGGCGGCGTAATAGCGCAAATAATCGGCCGCCTCGCGCACTTCCGACAAGGCCGCGGGGATCGTCCGCCCGCCTTCGCGGATGATCAGCGCCATCAGAGCCGCCCGGTCACGCTCGTAGAGGTCGGCGGCGCGGTCGAGGATCGCGGCGCGCTCGGTCGCCGGGGTCCGGTCCCATTCGGGCGCGGCGTGGGAGGCGGCGGCAAGCGCGGTTTCGACCGTCGCGGTGTCGGCGGCGATCGCCGTGCCGATCCGCCGGCGCCGGTCGCTCGGGTCAAAGACCGGCTCGCTTGCACCGGCGATTTCCGTGCCGCCGACGATCGGTCCGGAAGTCGCCAGTTGCGCCAACGCGGCCGCCAGCCCGTCGCGCAATTCTGTCAACACGCGGCGGTCGGCGAGGTCGATGCCCGCCGAATTCGCGCGCTCGGGCCGGTAGAGGTCACGCGGCAGCAGGATGTTCGGGTGTGGTTTCTCCGTGAGCTGCGCCAAGGCGGCGACCGGGTCGGCGATGATCGCCGCGATCGGCTGGCGCTCATCGACGATGCGGTTGACGAACGAAGCGTTGGCGCCGTTTTCCAGCAGCCGGCGCACCAGATAGGCGAGCAGATCCTCGTGGCTGCCGACCGGCGCATAGACACGGCACGGCAGGCCCATGGCGACGACCTGGTCGTGCAGCGCCTCACCCATGCCGTGCAGGCGCTGGAATTCCCAATCCTTTTGGCTGCCGGCGAGTTCGAGCACGGCGGCCAGCGTGTGCGCGTTGTGGGTGGCGAATTGCGGGTAGAACGCCACGCCGGCCGCGAACAGTCGCCGCGCACAGGCGAGATAGCAGACATCGGTCGCGACCTTGCGGGTGTAGACCGGGTAGGTCGCGAGCCCGCGCTCCTGCGCCCGCTTGATCTCGCTGTCCCAATAGGCGCCCTTGACGAGCCGTATCATCAGCCGGCGCCGGGTGCGCGCCGCCAGATCGGCGAGCCAGTCGATGACCGCCGGCGCGCGTTTCTGATAGGCCTGCACCGCGAGGCCGAGCCCGTCCCAGCCGGCGAGGTCGGGCATGCCTGCGAGTGCCTCGATCACATCGAGCGACAATTCGAGCCGGTCGGCTTCCTCGGCATCGATCGTGAGACCGATCCCGGCATCCCGCGCCTCGCGGGCGAGGTCGGCGACGCGGGGTAACAGTTCGCGCATGACCCGCTCGTGTTGCGCCATCTCGTAGCGCGGATGCAGCGCGGACAGCTTGACCGAGATGCCGGGCGCGGCTTCGACGGAGCGGCCGGCGGCCGCCTTGCCGATCGCCGCGATCGCGGTCGTGTAGGCGGCATGGTAGCGCTCGGCGTCGGCCGCGGTGCGCGCCGCCTCGCCGAGCATGTCGTAGGAATGGCGGTAGCCGTGCTGTTCGGCGGCCTCGGCGCGGTGCAACGCCTCACCGATCGTGCGGCCCATGACGAATTGCCGGCCGAGGATGCGCATCGCCGCTAGCACCGCCTGGCGTACCACCGGCTCGCCCGAGCGCGCGACAAAACGGTGCAGCGCATGGCCGAGATCGCTGTGGCCGGCATCGTCTCGCAACATTCGGCCGGTCAGCATCAAGGCCCAGGTCGAGGCGTTGACGAACATCGAGCCGGAATGGCCGAGATGGCTCTGCCAATCGGCGGCGGCGATCTTGTCGCGGATCAGCCGATCGATCGTGTCGCTGTCGGGGATGCGCAGCAAGGCCTCGGCGAGGCACATCAGCGCCACGCCCTCGGGTGTCGACAATTTGTATTCGTGCAGAAAAGCGTCGATGCCACCGCGCGACGGGCCGGTGTCGCGCACCGCGGCGACGAGGCGGTGCGCGGTCGCCGCGATGCGCTCGTTCGCGTCGGACGGCAGGGTTGCGGCGGCAAGGATCAGCGCATCGGCCGCTGTTTCGTCGCGCCGGTTGGCCTCCTCGATCGCCGCGCGCAGGCCGGTTTCGGGCGGTGGCGGGGCATCGAAGACGAGATACATGCCGTAAAAATTGTGTGTCTCGGCGGTGTTGCCAAGCTAGCGGAAATCGCGGCTGTGGATGTTGATGAGCGGCTCGAAGAAATCGCGCGCATGATGACCGGGGACGCGCTCCGGGCGTTTGAACGGCGCGACAGGTCCAGACACGGTGTCGTGCTCGCGCAAGGTGTGGAGGCGCGGGGTAAAGTCGCGCAGATCCTCGGCGACGACATGGATCACGCCTTCCTCGCGTTGCAGCTTTCCCCGGCAATAGAGCAGGGTGGCGCCGAGCGCGGTGCGGCGGAAGCGTTCGAGGATCGGCGGCCAGATGATCAGATTGGCGATGCCGGTTTCGTCTTCGAGGGTGATGAAGATGACGCCCTTGGCACTCCCCGGACGCTGGCGGATCAGCACGAGGCCGGCGACCGCGACCCGGTGCTCAACCGGCAGGGTCGCGAGCGCGGCGGCGGGCGCGATACCCTCTTTGTTGAGCTCGGCGCGCAGGAAGGCAAGCGGATGGCGTTTGAGACTGAGGCTCATGCTCGCGTAATCCTCGACGACATGCTCGCCCAACGGCATCGCGGGGAGCAGCGCGGCGGCTAGGGTTTCGCTTGCCGTAGCTGGAGGGAGGTGGCGCGTCCTTCGAGACGCCGGCTTCGCCGGCTCCTCAGGATGAGGAAGGGTTTGGGGTGCCATTAATAATCGGTCCTCATCCTGAGGAGACCGCGCAGCAATCGTCTCGAAGGACGCTTGTGGCCGTTGCATGGCAGTTTCTTTTAGCGGCATAGCGGCGAAAAGCGGCAGCGGCGCTTCGCCGAGCGCCTTTAGCGCCCACAATCCCTGACGGCGGTCGAGCTGCAGCGAGCGCAGCGCGTCGGCGGCGGCGAGGCGTTCGAGCGCGAGCCGGCCGAGCCCGCTGCGCCCCCACAGCATCTCTGCATCCGGATAACCTAGCCCGCGCGCCGCGACGAGACGCTCGG
>Ga0181537_10000445_pt1 | contig 38777 bp, 32 predicted proteins | sample PEATcosm2014_Bin_39_FD_119765 | JGI IMG/M metagenome (GOLD analysis project Ga0181537, IMG submission 119765) | Peatland microbial communities from MTU Mesocosm Facility, Houghton, MI, USA - PEATcosm2014_Bin23_10_metaG | ecosystem: Environmental > Terrestrial > Soil > Wetlands > Peat | place... | reverse complement strand
GGCGCGGCACCGCGGGGTGCTTGAGGCGCCCGCCTGCGATCTCGGTTTCGTACCAGTCCTCCGCGAGCTCCCTGAACTTGCCGCGCGCCTTCTTTGCCGCGCTGGCTTTGAGCTGCGCCTCGATTTCGTTCTGCTTCTCCAGCAGCGGGTCACGGCCCGCATCGACCAATGTGCGCTTGGCGCGCGCGGTCTTGCGGGCCTCCGCCAGCTCCATATCGGGGTAGCTGCCAAGCGCCATCCACCGATCGCGACCGTCGAAGCGGTAGCGCAGCGTCCAGGCCGCGCCTTGAGCGGATTGCTTGCGCAGGTACAGCCCAGCGCCGTCTGGAAGCAGCACGGGCTTGCCCTTGTCATGCGCCCGCTTGACCTCGAGCGCCGTCAGCCTATCCCGCGCCATGCAGATCCCCTGCCAAACGCCGTTGTTGCGTGACCACGACCCGCAGTCCTCGTGGTTGTAGCTAATATGTAGCTACGTACCCTGCAACAACAATAGCGCCGTCGGGCCCCGGAAGTCCATGACCTGCAGCAGACAATAATCGCTTGATTTGTAGAGAAATAGGCGGCCTGACCGGACGCGCCCGAACATCCCTTGAAGCTACTCGATGTTCTGCACCTGTTCCCGCATCTGTTCGATCAGCACCTTCATGTCGACGGCCGCGCGGGTGGTTTCGATGTCCTGGGACTTCGATGACAGCGTGTTGGCTTCGCGATTCAATTCCTGCATGAGGAAGTCGAGCCGCCGGCCGGCGGGTTCCTGGCCGCTGAAAGTCTTGCGCACCTCCGCGACGTGGCCGCGCAGCCGGTCTACTTCCTCATCGACATCGAGCCGCTGCGCCAGGATCGCGAGCTCCTGTTCGAGCCGCTCGTGATCGACGTCGCTCACCAGTTGTGCGATGCGCTCGAGCAGTTTCGCCCGCATCCGCGCCCGCACCTCCGGCAGCCTCTCCGTGACGCGGGCGGCGAAATCGATCAAACCCGCACAGCGCTGTTCCAAGGCATCGCGCAGCCGGCCGCCCTCGCTGTCGCGGGAGCGCGTGAGCTCGTTGAGCGCATCGGCGAGCAGCGCGTGCGCGGCGGCGATCATCGGAATGTGGTCGCGCGTGCCGTCGCGGATCACGCCGGGCCAGCGCAGCATTTCCATGACGTCGATGCGCGCCGCGGCGCCGGTTTGCTCGGCGACCTGCTGTGCGCGCTCGCTCAAGCGTGCCAGCAGCTCGGCGTCGACTTCGAGTGCGCTTGGCGTAACCGCGGGTCGAAAATGCAAAGCGCACTCGACCTTGCCCCGCCGCACCGAGGCGGCAATGGCCTGACGAAACTCGGCCTCGCCGACACGGAATTCCTCGGGCAGCCGGCAGCCCATTTCCAGAAAGCGATGATTGACCGTTTTCAATTCCCAGGCCAGCAACCCCCACGGGAATTGCCGCTCACGTCGCGCAAAACCGGTCATGCTGCGAATCATGGGGAACAGCGCAAAAATCGCCGCAAAGATCGGCCCAAAAAATCGGCCCAAAAAATCGGCACTGGGTCGGCCCTGAATCGGTGATAATCCTTCGTCCGAGTCTAGCAGAAGCCAGGGAGCAGTCATTGCAGATCGAGACCGCGGATGTGAGCCTCATCGGCCACCGCGACGAGAATCAAGACCGCGTCGCCGTGGCTGCCGCCGATCAGGCGGTGTTGATGGTGGTGATCGACGGCATGGGCGGTCATGCGGAGGGCGCACGCGCCGCCGAAACCGCGCTCGCCACGCTGCTCGAGGCATTTTGGCAGGCGCCGCATCCGATCTTCGATCCGCTCGGCTTTTTGCATTTGTCGTTGGGCCGGGCCCACGAAGAGGTCGTCAAATTGGGCGCCGGCTTGAGCGTGGAGGCGCGTCCGCGTGCGACTTGCGCGCTGTGCCTGGTCCAGGACTCCGCCGCCTATTGGGCGCACGTCGGCGACAGCCGCGTCTACCAACTGAGGCAGTCTCAGGTGCTGGAGCGCACCCGGGATCACAGCCATGTGGAAGTACTGCTGCGCGAAGGCTTGATCACCGAGGCCGAAGTACATGGTCACCCGATGCGAAATTACGTCGAATGCTGTCTCGGCGGCGATGCGGCGCTGCCGGAAATGAGCATTTCGACGCGGCGCAAATTAAAACCGGGAGATGTCCTGCTGCTGTGCACCGATGGTTTGTGGGCGAATCTCGCTGACCAGGACTTTGCGCGCTTCGCCCAGCCCGCCGGCAAGACCTTGCGCGATTCGCTCACCGATCTCGGGACCCGGGCGGTGGAAGCCTCCGCGCCCTACAGCGACAACACCAGTGCGGCGGCGCTGCGCTGGCGGGCGGCATGACTATCAGGCCGAGCGGCCGCGCCCCGGATGAGCTGCGAACGTTGAGCTTCGAGCGCGGCTACACCAAGCACGCGGAAGGTTCGGTGCTGGTGGGCTTCGGTGCGACGCGGGTGCTGTGCACCGCCAGCATCGAGGACAGCGTGCCGTCATTCCTGCGCGGCCAGTCGCAAGGATGGGTGACCGCGGAATACGGCATGTTGCCGCGCGCCACCCACACGCGCTCGGCGCGCGAGGCGGCGCGGGGCAAACAGACCGGCCGCACCCAGGAGATACAGCGCTTGATCGGCCGCGCGCTGCGCGCCGTGGTCGATCTCAAGGCTCTCGGCGAACGCACGGTGACCATCGACTGCGACGTCCTGCAGGCGGACGGCGGCACCCGGACGGCGGCCATCACCGGCGGCTTCGTGGCGCTCGCGGACGCGGTCGATACCTTGCTCAAGAAGCGCGCGCTGACCTCGAACCCCTTGCACGGACAGGTGGCGGCCATTTCGGTGGGCATCTACCGCGGCACGCCGGTGCTCGATTTGGATTACGCGGAAGATTCGAACGCCGAGACCGACATGAACGTCGTGATGAACAGCGGCGGCGCGTTCGTCGAGGTGCAGGGCACGGCGGAGGGCCATGCGTTCCGCCGCCACGAACTCGACCAAATGTTGGATCTTGCGGCGCTCGGGATCGGCCGCCTGCATGCCGCACAGCTCAGCGCACGCGCCTAGCAGCCTCATCGTCGCCACCGGCAATTCGGGGAAGCTGCGCGAGTTTCGGGCGCTGCTCGTGGGTTTGCCCTTCACGCTCAAGAGCCTGGCTGACATCGGGGCCGAGCCGCCGCCGGAAACCGGCGCGACCTTCCTCGCGAACGCCACCCTGAAAGCACGCCACGCGGCGGCGACGGCTGCCGCCGGCCCGGAGGGCATTGCCGCCGCCGCGATTGCCGACGACTCCGGACTCGAAGTCGATGCGCTGGGCGGAGCTCCCGGCATTTTTTCGGCGCGCTATGCCGGCGCGGGCGCAAGCGATGCCGAGAACAACGCCAAACTGGCGGCGGCGCTTGCGGGCATTCCGATGGCGGAACGGAGCGCGCGTTATCGGTGCGTCCTGGTGTTTGTGCGCGGCGCGGCTGACGCGCAACCGCTGGTCGCGGAAGCCGTCTGGGAGGGCTACATTCTCGACGTGCCGCGGGGCTCGGGTGGGTTCGGCTACGATCCGTATTTCTGGCTGCCGGACCTGGGACTGTCGGCAGCCGAGCTCGATCCCGCGCGCAAGAACCGCCTGAGCCATCGCGGCCGGGCGATGCAGCTGCTGCGCGATCGGCTCCTCGCCGGCGACTCGCGGACGGCGCCGGCGTTGAGACACCAAGGATGATCGACGCCTCGCTCGCGCTGTACGTGCACATGCCGTGGTGCGTGCGCAAGTGTCCATATTGCGATTTCAATTCGCATCAATTGACCTCGGCCCGCCCCGACGATGCGTATATCGACGCGCTGCTGCATGATTTCGACCTGGAACTGCCGCGATTGACGGGACGCAGGATCGATACCGTGTTCTTCGGCGGAGGTACGCCGAGCCTGTTTCAGCCCGAGGATTTCAATCGCTTGCTGCAGGCGCTGCGCCGGCGTATCGAGTTTGCGGCCGATGTGGAAATCACCCTGGAAGCGAACCCGGGGACCATCGAACGGGGCCGGTTCGCGGGATATCGTGACGCCGGCATCAACCGGGTTTCCTTGGGTGCGCAGACATTTGCCCCGCGCGCACTCGAGTTGCTCGGCAGAATTCATGGCGCCGAGGACACGTATCGGGCGGTAGAGGAGTTGCGCGCGGCGGGGCTCGAGAATTTCAATCTCGATCTGATGTATGCGCTGCCCCAGCAAACGCTCGAGGAAGCGCTCGCGGATGTGCGCGCGGCGTCTGCGCTTTGTCCCGCGCATATTTCGCACTACCAGCTCACGCTCGAACCGGGGACGGTGTTTCATGCGCGGCCGCCGCCGCTGCCGGACGAGGATGCGGCGTGGGAAATGCAAGCCGCGTGTCAGCAGTTGCTGGCCGATGCGGGCTATGCGCAGTACGAAATATCGGCGTATGCGCGCGAGTCGCGACGCTGTCGGCACAACGTCAATTACTGGCTGTTCGGCGACTATGTGGGGATCGGCGCCGGCGCGCACGGCAAGCTCAGCCAGGTGCTGCCCCACCGCATCCTGCGCACCGTCAAACCCAAACAGCCGCGCGAGTACCAAGCACAGGTGCGGTCGAGATCGGTCGTCGGTGAGAGTTCGTTGATCTCGGAATCGGACCTGCCATTCGAATTCATGCTGAACGCGCTGCGCCTGAACGAGGGCTTCTCGCTGCAAGATTATCGCCGCCAAACGGGCCTTGAATGGGAGTCGATCGAGCACAAGATCCGCGAGGGCGAGGGGCGCGGGTTGCTCGAGCCAATTGACCTGCCTGGCTGGAGGCCGACGGATTTAGGGCGGCGCTTCCTAAATGATCTGCAGCTGAGTTTCCTCGCCTAAGCTTATGCACACGAGCCTTTGTATCCCGCACGTAGGCGGACCTACAGCACATTGCACCTGCAGTAGTTCACATGCAATCCGCAAGTCATTGAAAGTAATATGAAAACAGACCTGGCTATTTTTTGATCAAGTTAACATTTATGCGAATTTTCGCTGTTTGCAATAGCCGGGCCCGACACCGTCCACAGACTTATCCACAGTTATTGTGGACAAACTTGGAAGCGGTTACTGCACAATGGGTTATGTTAAATGGATTGTTTAAAAATGACCCGTACGGTAGAATGTTCGGCCGCGTTTTGGGCGAGCCTAAGTGCAGGATTCGCCGGAAAATAGCGGCACTTTTGGCGTGGCGATGAGCACCCTTGGCGGGCCCATCGATTCTGCCGCCACCGACAGAATCGAGGTTCTCATGAAAGCCGGCATCCATCCTGAATATAAAGCCATCTCGGTTACTTGTACCTGCGGTAACAAGTTCGAGACGCGTTCGACCATCGGCCAGGATTTACAGGTCGAGGTTTGCTCCAATTGCCATCCGTTCTACACCGGCAAGCAGAAAATCGTCGATACCGGCGGTCGCGTCGATAAGTTCCGAAAGAAGTATGCGGTAGCGGCGAAGGCATAGGACCCTGACAGGGCACCTGAGCCTTTACCGTTTCATCCACGTGCGTGCTGTGGAGCGCGGATCCCTCGCGAGATCCATGCGCCCGGCTCGCGCTTGGGTCCTGTTCGCTTGATTCCGCTGTACTACCGTGCAAGGCTGGCTGGTCTTGATCGAATGAAGCAACATCCTCGTCGGAAAAGCGCATGAGCACGAAATACGAACTCAAAAATCTCGCCACCGAAAAGACAAGTGAGCTGGACGCGATCTCGGGCACGATCGGACCCGCGGTTCTCAACATCTCCAACCTGACCAAAGAACAAGGCGTCTTCACTTTCGACCCCGGCTTCATGGCGACGGCCAGCACCGAGAGCAAAATCACGTATATCGACGGCGACGCCGGCGTGCTGCTGTATCGCGGCTATCCCGTCGAGCAATTGGCGGAACAATCGAGCTTCCTCGAGGTGGCCGATCTTCTCATCAGCGGCGCTCTGCCGACCCGGGCGGAGCTCGACGCGTTTCAGAATTCGATCATGCGGCACACCATGGTGAACGAATCTCTGCTGCGCTTTTTTCAGGGCTTTCATCACGACGCACACCCCATGGCCATGGTCTCGGCGGTGGTCGCCTCCATGGCCGCGTTCTATCACGACACCACGGACATCGAGGACCCGCGGCACCGCGAGATTTTCTCGCACCGGATCATTGCGAAACTGCCCACCATCGCGGCGGCGGCGTACAAGCACACTCTCGGCCAGCCGTTCATCTATCCACGCAATGACCTGCGCTACTGCGCGAACATGCTCAACATGTTCTTCGCGGTTCCGTGCGAACCCTACGCCATCGATCCGGTCGCGGCGGAGGCCCTGGATTTGCTGTTCATCCTGCACGCCGATCACGAGCAAAACGCAAGCACCTCGACGGTGCGTCTGGCCGGCAGCACCGGCGCGAATCCTTACGCCGCCATTTCGGCGGGCGTGTCCGCGCTCTGGGGACCCGCACACGGCGGAGCCAACGAGGCGGTGCTCGACATGCTGGACGGCATCGGCTCGGTCGCCAACATCGACAAGTTCCTCGCCCGCGTCAAGGACAAGAGCGATCACGTGCGATTGATGGGGTTCGGCCATCGGGTCTACAAAAATTTCGATCCGCGCGCCAGGATCATCCGCGGGATGTGCTATCGCGTGCTGGAGAAGCTCGGCAAAACCGACAACCCGTTGTTCGAGCTGGCACTGAAACTGGAGGAGATCGCGCTGAAGGACGACTACTTCGTATCGCGCAAGCTCTACCCGAATGTCGATTTCTACTCCGGCATCATCTATAGCGCGCTCGGTATTCCGCGATCCATGTTCACCGTCATGTTCGCGATCGCGCGCACGGCCGGCTGGGTCGCGCATTGGCAGGAAATGGTCTCGGACCCGAACATGAAAATCGGCCGGCCGCGCCAGCTCTACACCGGGCCTACCAAGCGAGATTATCTCTCCATAGACAAGCGCTGATCGATGCCGGCGCAAGCCCACCCCTCGGTGTGCGTATTCGCGATGCTGTGTCTCGGCGGGTTCGCCGCCGGCGCTGCCACTGCCGCCGCCATTGCCGCTGCGACTGAGGGATTCGACGCGACGGGTCAGGCCGCCGCGCCGCCGCCGGCCTCCACACCCCTGCTGCCGGAAAAAAACCTCTGCGAAAACAGCGCGGGCGCGGTCGCCCTCGGCAGCGTGCAGTGGAATGGCTGGGGACGGGATCTCGACAACACCCGCTATCAGCCCGAGCCGGCGCTGCGTGCCGCCGATGTCGCGAAGCTGGCGCTGAAATGGGCCTATGGCTCTCAGAACGGCGCGGAATTGGGCCAGCCCACCATCGTCGACGGTCGGGTGTTCGTCGCCGGCGCGGCCGGCCGCATTTATTCGCTCGATGCGAAGACCGGCTGCACTTATTGGACCTACGATGCCGCTGCGGCGAGCCGCACTCCGATCATCATCGGCGAACTCGCGCGTGCGCGGATCGCCGCCATGCCGCGCAAGATCAAGCGCACGTTGGCGCACCTCGACATCATCAAGGCGCCGAGCGCGGCATTCTTCGGCGACGACACCGGGGCCGTGTATGCGGTGGACGCGCAGAAAGGGACCCTGCTCTGGAAGACTCAGGTCGACAGTCACCCGCTGGCGCGCATCGTGGGCGCACCCACCCTGTCGAACGATCGCCTGTATGTCGCCGTCTCCTCGACCGAAGAGGCCCTGGCCGCCGCCAATCCCAACTACAGCTGCTGCACCTTTCGCGGCAGCGTGACCGCGCTCGATATCGCGAGCGGCAGAACGGTGTGGAAGAGCTATACCGTGCTCGAAGAAGCGGCGCCGACGCAGAGGAACAAAGCCGGAATCCAGGAGTTCGGTCCCGCCGGCGCGGCGATATCCTCCGCGCCGACCATCGACCTCAAACGCGGCGTGCTGTATGTCGCGACCGGCCGTGCGTCGGGCAGCGTGGATTCGGCGCTGACCAGTGCGGTGGTCGCCTTCGACCTGACCGACGGCAAGCTGCGCTGGGTCAAGCAACTGGGCCGGGCGGACTCGGCGGCATCGAGCGGCTTTTCGAGTTCCCCCGTGTTGCGGACACTGGCGAGCGGCAATGAAATCCTGTTGGCCGCACAAAAGTCCGGCGACATCTACGGACTCGACCCGGACCACGGCGGCGATATCCTGTGGCAGACCCGGGTGGCCGGCGCGGCCGCCGCGCCCCGCGCGGGAGCCACGGAGGCGGCGGGCGCCGTCGGCCCCGGCGAAGCGGGCGGCGTCGCCTGGGGCACCGCGGCGGATCACCGCAGTCTCTATGTCGCGATTTCCGGCCTGCTGGCCCAGCCGGCCGCCATAACCGGCAGCCTCACGGCGCTCGACCTGAAAACCGGCATCGCGCGCTGGCACGCCACCGCGCCGGAGCCGCCCTGCTCCTGGGGGGCCGGCAATTGTTCACATGCGCAGGCGCAGGCGGTCACCGTCATTCCCGGCATCGCCTTCTCCGGGTCGATGGATGGTCATCTGCGGGCGTATTCGACCATTGACGGCAACATCCTTTGGGACTTCGATACGGCCAAGGACTGGCCGACTCAGAACGGAATCAAGGCGGGCGGCGGACCTTTGGACCACGGCGGAGCGACGATCGTCAACGGCACGGTCTACGTCAACTCCGGCAACTCCCTGCTCGCATTCACAGTGAACGGAAAATAGGATACAGAGCGAACCCCATGACACGATGCATTCGGCTTGCGACATTGAGCTTCTGCCTGCTCGGCGGCATTCACACGGGGATGGCCTTCGGCGCCGCGGCACACGCAGAGGGCGCCGATAAGCAGTCGTCCATCGAGAATTCCGTGGTGAAGGTGTTCGCCACCATGCGCTACCCGGATCCCTTCAAACCCTGGACCAAGCAGGCGCCGAGCGAAGTGACCGGCTCGGGCGTGGTGATCGAAGGCAGGCGCATCTTGACCAATGCCCATGTCGTGCTCTACGCCAGCCAGGTGCAGATCCAGGCGAACGCGGCCGGCGACAAGGTGTCGGCCAGCGTCGTGGCGATCGCTCCGGGCATCGATTTGGCGGTGCTGCAGCTGGACGATGCGACGTTCTTCGACACCCATCCCGCGGTCGCGCGGGCGGGCAAGCTGCCGCAAATCAAGGACGCGGTGCTCGCCTACGGATTTCCCACCGGCGGCAATTCGCTCTCCATCACCAAGGGCATCGTGTCGCGGATCGAGTTCGTGTCGTACAACTATCCGGTCTCCGGCCTGCGCATCCAGGTCGACGCGGCGATCAATCCCGGCAATAGCGGCGGTCCGGCGATTGCCGGCGACAAAATGATCGGGTTGGCGTTCAGCAAGGCGGGCGGCGACACGCAAAACATCGGCTACATCATCCCCAACGAAGAGGTCGAATTATTCTTGAAGGACATCGCGGACGGGCACTACGACGGCAAGCCGGCCATGTACGATGACCTGCAGACGCTGGAGAATCCGGCGCTGCGCGAATTCCTCAAATTGGACAAGAGCGTCGAGGGGATGGTGGTCCATCGCCCCGACAAGGCGGATGCCGCGTACCCGCTGAAGGAGTGGGACGTGATCACCCGCATCGGCGACACGCCCATCGACAATCAGGGCATGATCAAGCTCGATCGCGACCTGCGGGTGAGCTTCGGCTATTTGATTCAGAAACTCGCCGCCGACGACAAGCTGCCGCTCACGATCGTTCGCGCCGGCAAGACGCTCAAGGTCGAATTGCCGGTGTCGGCTCAGCATCCGACGCTCATCACCGATCTGCACGGCGGCTACCCGTCGTATTTCATCTACGGGCCGCTGGTGTTTTCGACGGGGACCTGGCAATTCGTGTCGAGCTTCGAGAACAATGCCGGCCTGCTCCGCATCTTGGGCGCGGTGAAGAGTCCGCTGGTCACGCGCACCTTCGACGCACCGAGCGCCGACCTCGAAGAACTCGTGGTCGTCTCCTCGCCGTTCTTTCCGCACAAGCTCGCCATCGGCTATTCGAATCCGGCCGGATCCGTGGTCTATGCCGTCAACGGCACGCGCATACACAGTCTCGCGCACCTGGTGGCGGTGCTGCGCGACCTCAAGGATCCCTTCGTCACCATCGAATTCGATCAAAAGGGCGGCGAGGCGCTGGTGTTCTCGCGGCCGGCCATCCTCGCGGCCACCGATGACATCTTGACCGACAACGGCGTGCGGGCGCAGGGCTCGCCGAACATGCTGTCGGTCTGGCAGGATAAGCCGGCGAAGTGACGGGCCGCCCACCGCGGCCTCCCGCGGATTCCCACGATGGGCGGCGTGGCTTCAGAACCGATACGTACCCGTCAGGCCAAAAGTGCGCGGCCGGGTGCTGCGCTCGAAATACAAGGTTTCAGCCGGCACCGCGATGTCGCGGGACTCGAATAGAATCGGGTGATCGTTGGTCAGATTCTGCCCGAACACCGATACGTCGATGCCGTTCCAGCGCAGCCCGGCACGCAGCTGCAAGTCCCGGGTGATCGGCAGCGACGGCAGCGTCGGATCCCCGTTGTCGGCTGCATTGTTCGTCGGAGTCAGAGCATGCAGCGCGGTCGTGTATTGATAGTCCACGCGCACATAGGGCTTGCGCTGCCATGCGATTTCGTTGAACGAATACTCGAAGGCCGCCAGGAACGACCACGGGGCACCCGGTAGACGATCGCCCTTGCTGACGATGGGGCTTGCCGGCGACGTCCCCGCAGCGTTGTTGCAGAAGCCGTCCGTATACGTCAACACGCCCGCGCAGCTGAATTTCGTGTATTTCGCGAATGTGTAGGCCGCCGTCAGGTCGATCAGCATGTCATCGAGCGGCCGGTACAACACATTGATGTCGCCGCCCTCGCTTCGGGCCTCGCCCAGATTGGCGACGAATTGCAGGCCGCAGTCCGGCAGGTAGACATTTTGCTGGATGTTCTTCCAATCGATCAGAAACAGGCTGGAATCGATTTGCAGCCGGTGGTCCAGAATCGTGTTCTTGCCGCCCAGCTCATAGCTCCACAGGCTGTCGGATCCGTAGTTCGTCGGATTGTGCCGATTGCCGTCCGCCCCCAACGGCAACCCGATGTTGACCGCATCGGTCGGGCAGATCGGACCAATGTCCACGTTGGTTCCGCCGATGCGAAAACCCTTGGCTGCACTCAGGTAGTACAAGTTGTTGCGGTCGGGTTGATAGGACAGCACCGCCTTCGGCGTCACCGGCGTCTGGGTCGAGGACTGGTCCGAGATTTCCGGCGCCGCCACGCCGGAGAACGCGCCGCCATACTCGCTCTTGCCGGTGGTGGTCTGGTGGGAGACGCGGACTCCGACCGTTGCCTTGAAGGTATCCGTGATCTTGTAGCTGGCCTCCCCGAACAGCGCCGTTTCGCTGTCGAGCACCTTGTAATAAGGCTGGAAATAAATATGACCCTGCGTCAAACAGCCGGTATCGGTCGGAGAGCAAATTCCGGTCGCCGGTTCTCCCTCAGAGGTTTGGAACGTCTCTATCTCGCCGTTCAGCGAAGGATCGTAAATATTTTCCGTGGAGTTCTCGTTGAGGTGGGCGAAGAATACGCCGCCCGTCCAGTTGAACGCAGAGGCAACGTCGGGCGAGGAGAGCCGCACTTCCTGGTAGAAATTGTTCTGCGTATCCGTGAAATACGACGAGCCCCTGTCGCCCGGGTTGGGCAGGTAGCCGGGCAGGTAGCCCAAGATCCAATAGAGGGCGCGGTCGAACTGGGTGTAGTCCGACACGGAGTGCTGGTTGCGCGAGTAAAAGGCGGTATTGGAGTTCAATTGAGCGAACCCCAGGTTCCACTCGGCCTTTATCGCGGCGAGATAGAAAGGGTCCGTGCTCGGGTTGGTCTGCGCGTTGCCGTTGAGGAATTCGGCGGCGCCGGCATTCGACAGGCTCGCCCAGTACGCCGCCGTATCGTTCAAGTGCAATTCCTGGTAGTAGATCGACGGCGTGACGCTCAACGTGTCCGTGGGCGTCCACTTCACGGCGGCCCGCAGGCTGACGCTCTGCTGCCAATTCGACCGCGGTTCGACGACGTTCAGTGTTTGATAGTCGACGCGATCCACATAACCGCCGTCGTGACGGAACGATGCGCTGACACGATAACCCAGTGTGTCATCGATGATGGGGCCGCCGAACGCCGCGCTGAATTCCTCGCTGGGATCTCCATTGCGCGTCGTCGACAATTCGGAGCGCAAGTAGCCCGAATCCTTTTGCAGTCCGGGTTCGGGCGAAATGAACCTTACCGTGCCCCCCTCCGAGCCCGCGCCGAACAAGGTTCCCTGCGGTCCGCGCAGCACTTCCACGTGATCGAGGTCGAACAAGACGGGAAATGCGTTCAGCGTGCCGAAACCGATCTTGCGGCTTTGGATCGGGGTATCGTCGATGTAGATGCCCACGGTGGATGCACCGCCGGTCGAATCGATGCCGCGGATGTTGATGTCCGAGCCTTCGTCATTGTAATTCGCGGAAGATCCCACGCCGTTTCGAGAGAACGCGACGCCGGGAGCAAGCCGGGTGAGATCGTCGATGCTGCGGATGCCTTGTTCGTCGAGCTTTTCCTGACTGAACGCGCTGACGCTGATCGGGACGTCCTGCAGGCGCTCGGTGCGCCGCGTCGCCGTGACTACGACCTCTTCCAGACCGCCGCTCGACGTGGCATCCGTATCCGACCCCGCGTTGGCCGGCTCCGCCGTGGAAACGACGGGCCATAACAACTGCCCGGCTACTGCGACGGGCCCCAAGCATCGTTTGATCGTTTCCGAAAGCATCGCGCACCCCTGTTCATGTTTTATGTTGCCTTTTCCCCACATCCGTACCGGCGATCTTCTTCTGTTTCGGCCGGCCGCTGCGAGCGGGTTGCCGCTGTGCGCGAGCCGAGATAGCCCAGAGCTTAATATGCTTGTTAACGCTCGTTCAACAGTATTAACCGTCGATAAACGGCACAGTGGGCGCGCCGCCGCGCGCGCGGCGCCAAGTGTTGCGTCTTGACCAACTGGAAATGCGCCGTTCGGTCGGCGGGCTGGCCCCCTGCGCGCCGGGTTGAGCCGCCGCCGATCAGTTCGCGTCGACCAGCTCCGACACCTCGCGCGCATCGGCGCGCTTCATGGGGCGCCCGTCGACCGGCGAGTACGGCGATTGCCGGATGCCGTCGATCGGGAAGACGGTCGCATCGACTGTGCGGCCCTCGGCATCGAAACGCAGCGCCGGGTAGTTGACGATGCGTTCAGCGTCCATCTTGACCCGCCGCTCGTAGAACTGGTGCGGGACGCCGATTTCGAGCAGATGAATGGCGACCGTCTCGGAGCGGTCCGCGAACAGATGCAGGTTGATGTCGCTGTAATTGGTGGCGGTGCCGGTCAGCACCGAGCCCACCAGCCGCGGCTGAAAATCCGCCAGCATGCGCATCGTGTGCAAGGCGATGCGGCGCTGCTCTTTGAGCGTGTGGTCGTGCGATTCGCGGCCGAACAGGCGCTGGTGCTCACGCAGCGCCGCTTCGATTTCGACGTTCTTGGGCAGCACGGCCACATCGTTGACGCCGAGCCGATCCGCGGCCTTGCGCTTCGCCTGCAGGAAATCCTCGATCCCATGTTCGGCCATGATGCGCGCCGCCTCCTGGGCGAGCGCGCGGCGCAAATCCTCGGCGCGCTGCGAAAATTTCTTGGACATGGTGTTTTTTTTGGGCATGGTCGCGGTTACCGGAATACTAGCGGTTGATCAGAACAAAGGTTTGTCGCCGTCGTTCATCGGGGTCGACTGGTTCGGCCCTTCATACGCCTCGGACTGGGGCAAATTGCCCTCGATGAATTTCTCCATGATGCCGTTCGGGTTGTCGGCACCGGCGAGCAGACCCGTTTCGGGAGAGATGCGCACGGTGACGATGCCGTCGGGCACGGGCACTCCGTGGCGGGGCGCGCCGGCGAGCGCCTCATGCATGAAGTAGGTCCAAATCGGCACCGCGACGTGGCCGCCCTCCTCGCCGTCGCCGAGCGATCGTTCCTGATCGAAGCCGGTCCACACGGTCGTGACCAGGTCGCCGTTGAAGCCGTTGAACCAGGCGTCATGGTGGTCGTTCGTGGTGCCGGTCTTGCCCGCGATGTCGTCGCGATTGAGCGAGCGGGCGCGCACGCCGGTGCCGCGCCTGATGACGTCCTTCATCATGTCGGCCAGCAAATAGGCGACCTGCGGCCGGATGATCTGCGGCGCGAGGTTCTTCGCCGGGATCAGCGTCTTGCCGTCGTGCGGCGCCGTGTCGAGTTGCGCGGCGCGGACCGCGGCCGTCGCCGCCGGCTTGGGGAGAGCAGGGTCCGACGGGTGATCGCAGTCGAAGCACGCGATGGCCGGTGCCGCCTGCTCGAGCGTTTTGCCGCCCGCGTCCTCGACCCGGTCGATGTAATAAGAAGTGACCCGATAGCCGCCGTTGGCAAATGTGGCGTAGCCCACCGCCACCTGCAGCGGAGTCAGTTCCGCCGTGCCGAGCGCCAGGGTGAGGTCATTCGGCAGCTGCGACTTGTCGAAGCCGAAGCGGGTGACGTAATTCCAGGTGTAATCGCCGCCGATGGCGCGCATCAGACGCACCGACACCAGATTGCGCGAGTGCACCAAAGCCTCGCGCAGCCGCATCGGCCCGTCGAACTTGCCCTCATTGTCCTTCGGCCGCCACGCCTGCTCCATGCCCGCCTCATCGATCACCACCGGCGCGTCCAGGACCACGCTCGCGGGCGTGAAACCCTTGTCGAACGCGGCCGCATACACGAAGGGCTTGAAGCCCGAACCCGGTTGACGCTTCGCCTGCGTCACCCGATTGAACTTGCTCTGAAAATAATCGAAGCCGCCGACCAACGCCACCACCGCGCCGTCGCGCGGGTCCACCGACACCAGCGCGCTCTGCGCCTCCGGCACCTGCACGAACAGCAGCGCGTCGGCGGTCGACCCCACGGTATAAATCACATCGCCGGCGCTCAAGATCTCCGCGGCCGAGGTGGGCGAGCGATCGGTTTTTTCGTCCGGCAGTTCGCGCCGGGCCCAGGAAAGCTTCTCCCACGGCAGATTCACCACCCCGAGATCCCGCACATAGATCCTCGCGCTCTTCGCCTCGACCTTTTGCACGATCGCGGGCTTCAAGCCGCCGATGATCGGGAATTCCTCGAGTTGCGCGTCGAACTGCGCCGGCGTCGCGAGCTTCGACACATCGACCTTGGCGGTGGCGCCGCGATAGCCGTGGCGCCGGTCGTACTCCAACAGTCCCGTGCGCAGCGCCACGGTGGCGGCGGACTCCAGGCGCGAGTCGATGGTCGTATACACCTTGTAGCCCGCGGTGTAGACGCCGTCGCCGTACTTGCCCTGCATGTCGTTGCGCACCATTTCCGCGACGTAGGGCGCGTCGACCTCGATCGACGCGCCGTGCAGCCGCGACTCCATCGGGCTGTTCTTGGCCGTGTCGTACTCCGCCGGGGTGATGTAGTTGAGTTCGAGCATTCTCCCGAGCACATGGGCGCGCCGCACCTTGGCGGCTTCCGCGCTCGCCACGGGATTGACCACCGAGGGGGCGGTCGGAATCCCTGCCAGGGTGGCCATCTCACCCACGGTCAACTGATCCAAACTCTTGCCGAAATACACTTCCGCCGCGGCGCCAACCCCGTAGGCGCGCTGTCCCAGGAATATCTTGTTGACGTACAACGAGAATATCTCCTCCTTGGTGAATTCGGACTCCATCAGCAGGGAGATGTAGATCTCGCTCATCTTGCGCTTCATGTCGCGCCGCGGCGTGAGAAACATGTCCCGCGCCACCTGCATGGTGATGGTGCTCGCCCCCTGCCGGATGCCGCCGGCGCGCGCATTGGCCACCGCGGCGCGCAGGATTCCCTCCCAATCGACGCCGTGGTGCCTGAAGAAGCGGTCATCCTCGGTGGCAAGAAACGCCTGAATCAGCTTTTTGGGCAGCTGGTCGTAGCGCACCGGGATCCGGCGCTGCTCGCCGATGGAGGCGATCAATTTGCCGTCCCGCGTGTAGACCCGCAGCGGCACCTGCAGCTGAACGTCGCGCAGGGAGTCGACGTCGGGCAGCGCCGGCTTCAAATAGACATAAGCACACACATTGGCGAACGCAATCAGCGCTATCGCCCCAAGCAGAACGATACAAATTCGCGAGATGAGAACTAGGTAACGTTTGATCACAGAAAACCGTTCTAACTTGTTGCCCCGGCGATATTGCGGATGCATATTACCGCTGGTTACCAGGGCATACTCATTGAAAGATGAGGACGCAAAGCCACCGGTCCTTCCCAGGCTCGCGCCTTAAGGAGGACAGCGGGGTTGCCAGACCAGAATTAACCAAAGTCGCCTCACGAGAGCATGGGCGAAGAGGTCTGAACGGATGACTCGACGCCTTGATGAGCTTCGGCCCATTTGCCGCACATTCGCCGGCCACTTTGGACGAATTTGCGCCGAATTTGCGGTGCGTCCCACTTTGCGCAGCCGCAGGCGCCAAGGCGTGATTACCGTGAGTGGCTTCACGTTCTATTTAACAGTTTCTTGCTAAGTTTGTCCGGGCTAAGTAGTCTCGTGCACCGGTTTCGACCTCCAAGGTACTGAGCGAAAAAGGAAAAAACGCTGTGTGGTCGTTTGGCAAAAGATATCGTCCGCTTTTGGGACTTGACATAACCACTTCATCAGTGAAGCTCATCGAGCTCACGATGTCGGGTGGCCAGTATCGCGTTGAGTCGTATGCCGCGGAGCCGACGCCGCACAACGCCATCAACGAGAAGGCCATCGTGGACGCGGAGGCGGTCGGCGAGGCGATCAGGCGCGCGGTCAAGCGCTCCGGCGCCAAGAGCCGTCTGGCCGCCATCGCCATCAGCGGCGATGCGGCGATCACGAAGGTGATTCAGATGCCGAAGAATCTCGGCGAGAACGAACTCGAAGGCCAGGTGGAGATGCAGGCCGACCAGTACATTCCGTTTCCCATGGAAGAAGTCAGCTACGACTATCAGGTCGTGGGTCCGTCGGAGAAGGATCCGGAAATGATGGACGTGCTCCTGGTCGCGACGCGAACCGAGAACGTCGAACAGCGCCAGGCCGCGGTGCAGGCCTCAGGCCTCACCGCTCACCTGGTCGACGTCGAAGCCTTCGCGCTGGAAAACGCCTGCGCCCTGATGCGCCACCAGATGCCGGACGGCGGCCTCGACCGCACCGTCGCGGTGGTGGATTTCGGCGCCAGCAGCACCACGTTCAGCGTGCTGCGCGACATGCGGGTCATTTATACCCGCGACTTTGCCTTCGGCGGCCAGCAGCTGACCGAGGAAATCATGCGTACCTATGGGCTGTCCATGGAGGAGGCCGGCCGCGCCAAGAAGGAAGGCGGACTGCCGAGCAACTATCAGCCCGAAGTGCTCGATCCGTTCATCGACGACATGACCCAGCAGGTCAGCCGGTCGCTGCAGTTTTATCTGGCGTCCGGCAGCGGCCGGGCGCAGCCCGATCAAATATTGATTTGCGGCGGCTGCGCCAACATTCCCGGCGTGGCCGACGTGATCTCGAGCCGTGTCGGCGTCCCGGCGGACAAGGGCGATCCCCTCGGCAACATGAAAGTGTCATCGAAGGCCAAGGCGCAAGCCGTGGCCCGCGATGCGACCGCGTTACTCACAGCCTGCGGCCTTGCGCTGCGAAGCTTCGACTAAAGAGCTGCCATGCCGCGTATCAACCTACTTCCCTGGCGCGAACAAGAACGCAAAGTCCGACGTCGCGAATTTCTGGTCGCCGCGGGCGGCGCGGTGTTCGCCGCCGCCATCTTCGTCCTCGGCGGCAAGCTGCTGTACGCGGGCTGGACCGATGCCCAGAACGAGAAGAACAATCTGCTCAAGAAGGAGATCGTCAAGCTCGACGCGCAGATCGCCGACATCCAGGATCTCGAGAACCGCAAGCAGCGGCTGGTCGCGCGCATGGAGATCATCGAGCGGCTGCAGCGCAAGCGTCCCGAGATCGTGCACCTGTTCGATGAACTGGTGAAAACCGTTCCCGACGGGGTGTATCTGACCTCCATCAAGCAGACCGGCAACAAGCTCGAGATCCACGGCGTTGCTCAATCGAGTACGCGCGTATCGACTTTCATGCGCAACATCGACGGCTCGACGTGGATGGACAACCCGGTCCTGCAAGTGGTCGAGTCCGCCGCGAATTCACCGACCGGCGGCTCGAGCTTCACGCTGTTCACCGATACGGTCGGCGTGGACCTCGAAAACGGCGGTGAAACCACGGTCAAGAAGGTTGCGGCGAAATGAATTTTCTCGATCAACTCCGGACTCTCGATCCGCGCGACGTCGGCCGCTGGCCGCTGCCGGTGCGCGGTTTTTTCATCGCGCTGATTTTCCTCGTGGTGACGGCGTTTGCCTGGTATATGTTCGTCTGGAACGACGACCGCCCCATATTGCAGAAGGCCGAAGCCGACGAACTCGATCTGCGCGCCCAGTTCGAGAACAAGCAGCAGCGCGCCGCCAATCTCGATGCCTACAAGGCGCAGCTCGGCGAAATGGAGCGCAGCTTCGGGGCCATGCTGCGGCAGTTGCCGGGCAAGACCGAGGTGCCGAATCTTCTGGTGGACATTTCCCAAACCGGCCTCGCCGCGGGACTGCAGGAAAAACTCTTCCAGCCGGGCAGCGAAAAAGGCAACGGCTTCTACGCCGAGCTGCCGATCAGGATCAAGCTCGTGGGCAGCTATCACGATTTCGGCAATTTCGTCAGCGGCATCGCCGCGCTGCCGCGAATCGTCACGCTGCACGACATCCAGATCACGCCGGTCAGCCCCGGCAAGGACTACGACAATTTGACCATGGACGTGACCGCCAAGACCTATCGCTACATCGAGGATGAAGGCGGCCAAGGCGCGAAGAAAAAATCAGGAGGCCCGACGTGAGCACCACGCGCAACGCAGGCGTGATCGGCCCGAGGTCATGGACCGGGTCATCGACCGTGTCATGGGCAGGGTTATTGGCCGTGTCATTGGCCGTGTTGGCGGGCAGCGGCCTCGCCGGCTGTTCGGGCGGCCAATCGGATCTGCAAAAGTGGATCGAGGAAACCAAGAAAAAACCCGGCGGCCGCATCCAGGCGCTGCCGGAAGTCAAGCCCTATGAAACCTATGTGTACAGCGCCGGAAAGCTGCGCTCGCCCTTCCAGCCGGTCGGCCCCGCAGGCCTCAACGGCCAGGCGTCGCTGCGGCCGAGTTCGCGGCGCAACCGCGAGTTCCTCGAAGGCTTCTCGCTCGACACGCTCAAGATGGTGGGCACTTTCAAGGTGGGCAGCAGCTTTTACGGGCTCGTGCAATCCAAGGACGGCCTGGTGCACAAGGTTCAGCCCGGCAATTATCTCGGACAGAACGACGGCAAGGTGACCGAAATTTCAGGCGGAAGAATTAGTCTCGTGGAGATCGTTCCGGACGGTCTCGGCGGCTATATCGAGCGACCGGCCTCGCTTGCATTGAGCGACTGAGGCTAAAGGGAGAAGACAGATGGCGATGATGAGAAATGGGATACCCACGGCTATACGAACAGCCATCATCGGCGCGATGGCGCTGGTGGCATTGGCCGCGTTCAGCCTCACGGCGCGCGCCGATGAGCCCAACAAGCTGGAGTCGATCGACGTCCAGACCTTGTCGGGTCAGCAGGTGCAGCTCAAATTGCACATGAGCGGACCGGCTCCGGAGCCGCTGCCGTTCACCATCGACAAGCCGGCCCGAATCGCCTTCGATCTGCCGAACACGACGCTCGCGCTCGCCTCCCGGCGCTTCGACGTGCGCTCCGGCGGCGTCGACACGGTGCTCGCCGCCGAGGCCAACGGGCGCACCCGCCTCGTCGTCAACGTCGACTCGCTCATGCCCTACACCACCCAGGTCGACGGCAACACCATCACCGTCACCCTCGGCAGCCAGCCGGGCGATACCGCAAGCAAGACGGCCGCGATCGCGCGCCCCGGATCCGGTTCAGCCGGCGCGGCCACGACCGAGCGCGCGATCCGCACCATCGACTTCCGGCGCGGCGCCGACGGCACCGGCCGTGTGATCGTGCAGTTGACCGATCCGCGCACGCCGGTCAACGTGCGTCAGGAAGGCAATCAGGTGGTGGTCGACTTTGCCGGCACCCTGATGCCGAAGAATCTCATGCGCCGCTACGACGTCATGGATTTTGCGACGCCGGTGCAGACCGTCGATGCGGTCCGGGTCGAGGGCAGCTCCCGGCTCGTGATCAGCGCGCAGGGCGATTTCGAACAGCTCGCCTATCAATCCGACAACCAGTACACCATCGAGATCAAGCCCTCGCAGAAGCGGGCGGCCGCCGACGAGAAGAAGGAGTACACGGGCGAACGTCTGACCTTGAATTTCCAGGATATCGACGTGCGCTCGGTATTGCAGCTGCTCGCCGACACCAGCGGCCAGAACATCGTCGTCAGCGACTCGGTGACCGGCAATCTGACCTTGAGGCTGCAGAATGTTCCGTGGGATCAGGCCCTCGACATCGTGCTGCGCACCAAGGGCCTGGACAAGCGCCGCCAGGACAATGTGATCATCATCGGTCCGACCGAAGAGCTGGCGTCGCGCGAGAAAGCGGAGCTCGCCGCCCACAAAGAGGTGCAGGAGCTGTCCCCGACCCACACCGAGTTCATGCAGGTGAACTACGCCAAGGTGTCGGATCTCGCCAAGCTGATCAAGACGGCGAATGCGAAGGATTCCATGCTCTCGCCGCGCGGCAGCCTGTCCGTCGATGAGCGCACCAACACCCTGCTGGTGCAGGACACCTCGGAAAAATTGGCGGATATCCGCCGCCTGGTGCAAACCCTCGACGTGCCGGTCAAGCAGGTGCTGATCGAGGCGCGCATCGTGATCGTGAGCGACACCTTCGAGCGCGATCTGGGCGCCCGCTTCGGCGTGACCAGTGCACAAAAGAACGGCAGCAACGGCTTGCTGTCGGTCACCGGCAACGGCACCGGCGCGGATACGATGACTCAATCGGCGATCAGCAATTTGTCGACCACGGGCAAGGTCACCCCGGTGACGGTTCCCGTTCTCGACAACCGCTACCAGGTGAATCTGCCCGCGGCGAACACGAACGGCAGCATCGGCGTGTCGCTGCTGGGCGGCAGCTATATCGTGGACCTCGAACTGTCCGCGGCGCAGAACGAGGGCAAGAGCGAAACCATCTCCTCGCCCCGCGTGATCACCGCGAACCAGAAGCAAGCCACCATCATGCAAGGTGTGGAGATTCCGTATCAGGAATCGGCGTCGAGCGGCGCCACCACGACGCAGTTCAAGAACGCCGTGCTGTCACTCAAGGTCACGCCGCTGATCACGCCGGACAATCGCGTGATCCTGGATCTCGATGTGTCCGACGACTCGGTCGGTCAGCAGGTCACGAGCGCCACCGGCGGCAGCGTCCCCTCCATCGACACCCGCGAGATCATCACCCAGGTGCTGGTCAACGACGGTCAGACCGTGGTGCTCGGCGGCATTCTGGACACGACCAAGACGAAGTCGGCCAACAAGGTGCCCTTCCTCGCCGACATACCCATTCTGGGCAACCTCTTCAAGAGCACGACCGATATCAACAATAAGACGGAACTTTTGATCTTCATCACGCCAAAAATTTTGCGTGAAGGGTCGAATCTTTATTGATTTCTAACGCCGACCACGGTCGAGCGAGGATGTTAAGACATGCGCAGATTAGCAATAATGGGTTGGATGGCGGCGGTACTCTTGGGGGCTTGCGGCGGGGGCTCCCAGACGATCACGGGCAGCACCACGAGCACGACGACGACCACAACCACCAATCAGGTCGTTACGGTTTCCGTGGTTACGAGCGCGCCGCAGATTCCGTCGGATGACTCCAAATCGGCAACCATTACGGCGCTGGTGCGCAATGCACAGAATCAGTTCGTTGCGGGTGTAACCGTCACGTTTTCTGCGACCTCAGGTGGATTGTCGGTTACTCAGGGGACGACCGACGCCACCGGCGCGGCAACCGCAACGCTGAATGCGGCCGGCGATCCAACGGATCGCACCATTACGGTTACGGTGAAGGCCGGCACGAGCACGGCGACCGTACCCGTGGCCGTGATCGGCACCCAGCTGACCTTGTCGGGACCCGCGAACCTGCCGCTGAACGGTCAGGGTACTTACACCATTGCGCTCACGAATGCCGGCGGCACCGGGATTCCCAACGAGGCAGTGACCCTGGCCTCGGCCAACGGCAATACCTTGAGCGCAGCCTCGGTCACCACCAATGCCAGCGGACAGTCGACCTTCACGCTCACGGCTGCCAAGAGCGGTAACGACACGATCACGGCCACCGCCACCGGTTTGCAGGCGACTCAAGCGGTCGCGGTGAGCGGCCAGAGTTTCCTGTTCACCGCCCCCGCGGCCAATGCGCCTGTCAACATCGGGGTCGTCACCACGCTCACCGTGGCGTGGACGTCGAATGGCGTGGCCCAAGCAGGGCAGACCGTGAATTTTTCCGCCACGCGCGGCACGCTGAGCGCAGCGTCGGCAACGACGGATGCCTCCGGTCATGCAAGCGTAACGATCACATCCAATACCGCCGGTCCTTCGGTGATCTCGGCGAGTGCAACCGGTGTTGTCGCTCAGACGACGGTTGATTTCATCGCTACGACGCCATCCGCGGTCGCCGTTCAGGCCAGTCCGTCCACGATTGCAACACAGGGACAAAGCACGATCACCGCTACCGTACGTGACGCGAACAACAACCTGGTGCAGAACAAGGTTGTGGATTTTTCCATCACGCAAGACTCAACGGGCGGCTCATTGTCCATCGCGTCGGCCACCACAGACGCGCAGGGACAGGCCTCAACGGTATATACGGCGAGCACTACCACCAGCGCGAGCAACGGAATCATCGTCTCGGCAACAGTGGAGGGGACCGCGGTGACGGGCTCGGCCACGTTGACGGTCGGTGGACAGGCGGTGTTCCTGTCACTGGGAACCGGCAATTTGATCAGTGCCTACAGCGTCACGCAGTACTCGATCCCCTACTCGGTTCAAGCGGTCGATTCCGCCGGCAATGGAGTGAACAACGTAACCATCACCTTTACCGTCACTTCGCTCGGATACCTCAAGGGTTACAGGAGTTTCCCGACCGGCGGTACCGAATGGATAACGGTGGGCACGACTGTCGCGGGCGACCCCGACCATTACATTCTGGACGGCATAGATGGATGTAAGTCCGAGGATCTATTGGACAATGGCATCCTCGAGCCAGGCGAAGACTACAACGGCAATGGTAAATTGGATCCGGGTCTGGTCGTCTCCACCGATGTCGGTTCGGCTGTCACGGCCAACGGCGGATCCGCGGCGGTGAATTTGATTTATCCGAAGGACCACGCGTACTACGTGGCGGTGCAGTTGACCGCGACGGCTACGGTCACTGGGACCCAAAGCAGCAGTTCCACAACTTTCTGGTTGCCGGGTCTGGCATCCGATTTCACTTCGGCGACCGTCACGCCGCCGGGACCCGCGAGTCCTTATGGTATTGCGACCACTTGCTTGAACCCGAATTAGAATTTTAACCGACAGCCGGGCGTAGCGGGGTTCGCGCAGGGCGAACCCCGCTCGAATCGGCCGCAGGCCACCCGCAGCCGCGTAATCCGCGCCGCCGCGGTCTCGCGTGATCTATGATCAGCGACGATCATGCTCGACAAACGCAATGTCTTTTTGATCGGACCCATGGGTTCCGGCAAGACCGCAGTGGGCCGGCAGCTCGCGCGCATGCTGCACTTCGCCTTCCACGACAGCGATTCCGATATCGAGGCGAGAACCGGCGTCGACATCGCGTTTATCTTCGAAAAAGAGGGTGAGGCGGGCTTCAGAGTCCGCGAACGCGAGTCGATCCTGCGCCTGACGGGGCTGGAATCGATCGTACTGGCCACCGGCGGCGGCGCCGTGATCCATGCGGATAACCGCCGCGCGCTCGCCGAGCACGGCGTGGTGGTGTATCTGTCCACGTCGATCGAGCAGCAGCTCGAGCGCACCCGGCACGGCAAGCACCGGCCGCTGCTGAACGACACCGACCCCGAACAGAAGCTCGTGGAATTGATGCAGCGGCGGGCGATCCTGTACGCCGAGATCGCCGATCTCACCGTCTCGACCGACGGCCGGCGGGTGCAGCTGGTCGCGGAAGAAATCCTGCAACGCCTGCGCGCCGCGCAAGGTCTCAAGCGCTCCGTATAATCAATACCATGCAAACGCTTCAGGTAGACGTCGGGCATTCCCGCTATCGCATCGAGATAGGACCCGGATTGCTGGCGAATGGCGAGTGGCTCGGCGGCCAGATCATCGGCCGCGATTTGCTGATCGTGACCAATACCACCGTGGCGCGCTTGTACCTCTCGACCTTGATGGAGAGTTTGTCGAGCCATCGCACTGCCGAGTGCATTTTGCCGGACGGTGAGCAGCACAAGACTCTGCAAATCGCCGGTTGGGTGTTCGATGCCTTGGTCGCGCAAAAAATGAATCGCGATGCCGTGATCCTGGCCTTGGGCGGGGGCGTGGTCGGCGACATCGCGGGGTTCGTCGCGGCCAGCTATCAGCGCGGCATCGGCTACGTGCAGATTCCAACCACCTTGCTCGCCCAGGTCGACTCATCGGTCGGCGGCAAGACCGGAGTCAATCACCCGGGCGGCAAGAACTTGATCGGCGCGTTTCATCAACCGCTCGCCGTGGTCGCCGACACGGACACGCTGGCGACGCTTCCGGATCGGGAACTGCGCGCGGGACTCGCCGAGGTGATCAAATACGGCTGCGTGTGGGACCCGCTGCTATTCGATTGGCTGGACCACAACATGGCCGCCCTGCTCGCCCGAGACCCCGAGGCGTTGACTTACGCCATCGCGAGATCCTGCGAGATCAAGGCCACCGTGGTCGCCAAAGACGAGCGCGAACACAATTTGAGGGCGATCTTGAACTTCGGCCATACCTTCGGCCACGCCATCGAGGCGGCCACCGCGTATGACATTTATCTGCACGGCGAGGCGGTGGGCATGGGGATGCTGATTGCCGCCGATGTCTCGCTGCGCATCGGACTGATCGACGCGGCCGGCAAGGGCCGGATACGCGATATCCTGGCGCGCGCCGGCCTGCCCACCGAGGTGCCGCGCATCGGCGTCGAGAAGGTGGTCGAACTGATGCACATGGACAAGAAGGTGCTGGCGGGCAAGCTGCGTCTCGTGCTGCTGGATAGGATCGGCCGCGCGATCGTCACGGGCGACTATCCGGAAAGCGCTCTCAAGGCCACGCTCCAGGAGTATTTCGCGTGACCGATCTCGCCCCCTATGCCGCGCACGAGGCAGAGTCCCACGGGCGGCGCCATCCCGAACCGAAGCCGGCGTATCGCTCGGAATATCAACGCGACCGCGACCGCATCGTGCATTCCACCGCGTTCCGCCGGCTGGTCTACAAGACCCAGGTGTTCGTCAACCACGAAGGCGATCTGTACCGGACCCGGCTCACCCATTCGCTCGAGGTGGCGCAGATCGCGCGCACCATCGCGCGGGCGCTCAAGCTCAATGAGGTGCTGTCCGAGGCGATCTGCCTCGCCCATGACTTGGGCCATACGCCGTTCGGGCATGCGGGCCAGGATGCGTTGAACGAATGCATGATGGATTTCGGGGGCTTCGAGCACAACCTGCAATCCTTGAGGGTGGTCGATGAACTCGAGGAACACTACGCGGAGTTCGACGGCCTGAACTTGAGCTTCGAATGCCGCGAAGGAATCTTGAAGCATTGCTCCTACAACAATGCGCTGCAATTGGGCGAACTGGGGGAGCGCTTCATCAACCGGCGGCAGCCCGGGCTCGAGGCCCAGCTCGCGAATTTTGCCGACGTGATCGCCTACAACAATCACGATGTGGAGGACGGCATCCGCGCCGGTCTCATCTCGGTCGAGCAATTGCTGGCGGTCCCGCTGTTCCGCGACTACCATGCCGAGGTGCAGGCCAAATATCCGACCCTCGCGGGCCGCCGCCATGTGTACGAAATCGTGCGGCGGATGATCAACCACCTGGTGTCCGATTTGATCGCGGCCTCGACGGCGCGCCTCGAGGCGTCCGGCGTGCGTTCGATCGCGGAGGTCAGGTCGCAGCCGGGCCCGCTGATCGGATTCAGCGACGCCACGCGCGAGTTGAACTATGCGTTGAAGACTTTCCTGCGCGAGCACGTGTACCGCCATTACAAGGTGCGCCGCATGACGTCCAAGGCGCGCCGGGTGGTCCGCGAATTGTTCGACGCGTTCTTCAGCGACCCCTCGCTGATGCCCGACGAGCACAAGGCGACGGGCGCGCGCCTGGAAATCGCCCAGGGTCCGGCGGGGCGTGCCCGCGCGGTGGCCGACTACATCGCGGGCATGACCGATCGCTACGCCATTCTCGAGCATCGCCGCCTGTTCGATCCGGCCGAGCGCACGTGAGCGCGCATCCAGTGAGCGCGGTACTCAAGAACGACCTGCTGCTGCGCGCCCTGCTGCGCGAACCCACGCCGCGACGGCCCATTTGGCTGATGCGCCAGGCGGGCCGCTATCTGCCGGAGTACCGCGCCACGCGCGCGCGCGCAGGCAATTTCCTGGCCATGTGCACGAATCCGGACATCGCCTGCGAAGTGACCCTGCAGCCGATCGATCGTTATCCGCTCGATGCCGCAATATTGTTCTCCGACATCCTCACCATTCCCCACGCGATGAACCTGGGGTTGGAGTTCGAGGCCGGAGGGACCGAAGTTCGAGCGCCCGGTGAGAAGCGCCGCCGACATCGCCAGGATCGGGGTACCGGACCCGGCACGCGAACTCAGATATGTCATCGACGCGGTGGCTCTCATCCGCCGCGAACTCGGCGGACGGGTCCCGCTCATCGGCTTTGCCGGCAGCCCGTGGACGGTCGGCACCTATATGGTGGAAGGCGGCGGCAGCAAGACCTTCGGCCGCATCAAGCGCATGATGTATGAAGCCCCGCAGGATCTGCATCGCCTGCTCGCGCTGCTGGCCAAGGCGACCATCCTGTATCTGAACGCGCAGATCGCCGCCGGAGCGCAGGCCGTGATGCTGTTCGATACCTGGGGAGGCGTGCTCACGCCGGCGCAATACGCGGAGTTCTCGCTGCATTACATGGCCGAGGTGGTCGACGCCCTGACCCGCCAGTCGGAAGGGCGCCGGGTGCCCAACATCGTGTTCACCAAGGGCGGCGGCGCCTGGCTCGAGAAGATCGCGGCGATCGGCTGCGATGCGGTGGGTGTCGACTGGACCACGGATCTCGACACCGCGCGGCAGGCCGTCGGCGGGCGCGTCGCACTGCAGGGAAATCTCGATCCGGCTGCGCTGTTCGCATCCGCGGACACCCTGCGCGCGCAGACCTTAAGTGTGCTCGACAACTTCGGCCCCGGCCCGGGGCACGTGTTCAATCTGGGTCACGGAATCACCCCCGACGTCGATCCGGAGCGCGTCGCGGTGCTGGTCGACACCGTCCGGAGCTACGCGGTCACCTGAGATCCGGGCCCGAGGCGGCGGGCGTCGCACTGCGCAGCTCATCGCGCAGCGCCCGCCGCAAGATCTTGCCCACGTTGGTCTTGGGCAATTCGGCGCGAAAGTACACATGCTTCGGAATCTTGTAGCCCGTCAATTCCTTGCGACAATGAGCGATCAGCGCCTCGGCGGTCAGAGCCGGATCCTTCTTGACCACGAACAGCGCGACCGCCTCGCCGGAATTCTCATCCGGCTGCGCCACCGCGGCGACTTCGAGCACGCCGGGATGTGCCGCGGCCACGCCCTCGATTTCGTTCGGATACACGTTGAAGCCGGACACCAGGATCATGTCCTTCTTGCGATCCTCGATGAACACGTAGCCCTTGTCGTCGATGCGGCCGATGTCGCCGGTGCGCAGCCAATCGCCGAACATGACTTTCTCGGTCTCATCGGGGCGATTCCAATAGCCGCGCATCACCTGCGGTCCGAATACGCAGATCTCGGCGACGCTGTTGACCGGAACTTCCTTGCCGTCGTCGTCGCGTATCGAGATATCGGTCGAGGGAACCGGCAGGCCGATGGAACCGTTGAAATCGAGGCCCGCGGGATTCGCGGTCGCGATCGGCGCCGTCTCCGTCAATCCCCACCCTTGAGTCAACACACAGCCCGTCACTTCCTTCCAGCGCGCCGCCACCACCGCTTGCAAGGCCATGCCGCCGGCGAAGGACACGCGCAGGCCCGTGAAGTCCACGGAGTCGAACCCGGGCGTATGCAGCAAGGCATTGAAGAGCGTGTTCACCCCGCTGATGAAATTGAACCTGTATTTCTTCAACTCGGCGACGAAGGACTTGAAGTCCCGCGGATTCGTGATCAAGACATTGCGCGCACCCAACGAGAGGAAGGCCAGGCAATTGCTGGTGAGCGCGAAGATGTGGTAGAGCGGCAGCGCGGTGATGACGACGCGCCGTTCTCCGGCATGCAGCGACGGCGTCACCCAGGCGGAGGCTTGCAGCACGTTGGCGACCATGTTGCGGTGGGTGAGAATCGCGGCCTTCGAGACCCCGGTGGTGCCCCCGGTGTATTGCAGGAAGGCGATGTCCTCGGGCCCCAAGCTCACCGGCTCGAGCTTCTGGCCAAGCCCGCCGCCCAAGGCGCTCTTGAACGGCAGCGCGCCCGGCATGCTCCACGCGGGAATCTGCTTGCGCACATGCTTCAATACGAAATTCACCACGAGGCCGCGCGGAAATCCCAATAAATCACCGATGCGCGTGATCAGCACCTGCTTCAGTTCCGTGCGCGGCAGCACCTGCTGCAGCACGTGCACGAAATTCTCGACGATCACGATGGCCTTCGCGCCGGAGTCCGTCAGCTGATGTTCGAGTTCCCGGGCGGTGTAGAGCGGATTGGTGTTGACGACCACCATTCCGGCCCGCAGGACCCCGAACAGCGCAATCGGATACTGCAGAATATTCGGCATCATGAGCGCGACCCGATCGCCCTTGACCAACCCTGATTTTTTCTGCAGCCACGCGGCGAACGCGCGGCTCAGCTCATCGAGCTGCGCGTAGCTCAAAGTTGCACCCATGTTGGTAAAGGCGGGCAGCAGACCATGCGCGGCGCAGGCCTGATCGACGATGTCGCGCAAGCTTGCGTAGCTGTCGGGATCGATATCCGCCGGCACTCCGGGCGGGTATTGCTGCAACCAAGTTCGATCCACCCGGTATTCCTCGCTGTGGTCCCGAGCGCCGTGGGACCGCGCACTATATCCGCACAAAAGCGGCGGAAACAAGTCACGTGGTTCACGTTACGACGCAAGCGATTTTTATAGGCAAGGCGCGCGGCACGGAGCAGACTCGTTGCATGGAGCCAGCGTCGTGTGGAGCCGTGGCGCTCCGAGTTTCAGGCCTGAGGATGATCGGACTACGAATCATAGGAAGGGGATTGACTTCGATGGCGGCGAGCCTCGCATTGTCCGGCTGCGTCGTCGGCTACGGCCAGTGCCTGTTCACGGAGCCGCTCAAGAACACGGTCACCGGGCACGTTCACTTTCGCAACTTTCCCGCCCCCGACGGCATCGACAACGTCCCCGTGTTGTCGCTCGATCGCACTGCTTATATTTATTCCCCGGCGCACAGTCATCAATGCCTGCCGGCCAACGATTTGCAGCTGATCGGGGTCGCGGAATTTCCCCAGGATGTCATCGAGGACACGCACGTGACGGTGCACGGGTCGGTCTTCGAAGCGGCGTCGGCACGCCAGCATACGAGCTTCGTGATGAACGTGATCAGTATATTGCCGATCCGCCCGGCGCGCTGATTCGCCGGCGGCCGGGAGTTCGTCCGCGCCTGATTTGTCCGCCGAACAGGCGGGGCGCGGCAACTCCGGGTTGGCTTCGCCCCGAATCCGTTTACAATTCGACCCCGAAATGAAAAATTGATCAGGATTGAAAAACTGGCCCGGACAAGACCACGGGATTCGAAAATCTAAACCAGGGAGTGACTTTTCATGATGAGCAAGAATCTATTCGGCCGGACAGCGGCAGCGCTGGCAGGCGTCGCGATGAGCTTGGCGCTGGTAATGGCCATGACGGCACCGGCCGCGGCCGACTCGACCGAACCCACCACCTGCAAGGACGGGACGACCTCCACGGCTACCGGTCGTGGCGCTTGCAGTGGCCACGGCGGCGTGCAGAAGGCCACCAAGGCCGCGCCGACGGCCTCTACTCCTGCCGCTGCGCCGGCCCCCGCCGCTGCGCCGGCGGCTCCCGCGGCGCCGGCCGCCTCAGGTGGGTCCACGACCTGCAAAGACGGTACGACCTCCACTGCGTCCGGCCGCGGCGCGTGCAGCGGCCATGGCGGGGTGCAGAAGTCCGGCAAGAGCCAACCTGCGACGGCGTCAACGGCTGCGCCGGCGGAGGCCCCGGCGCCGGCCAAGACAGCAGCGCCTGCCGTCGCGGCCGCTCCCGCGCCGGCCGCGGCACCCGCGCCGGCTGCGGCGCCCGCGGCTGCCAAGACCGCGACTGCGACGAAGTCGGCGCCCACCACCACGGCCAGCAATACCGATCCGACCGGCGCGACCGCCAAGTGCAAGGACGGTACGTATTCGAAGTCTCAGCATCACAGCGGGACCTGCTCGAGTCACGGCGGCGTCAGCGAGTGGCTGACGGCCGCGCAGTAAGCCGCGCGAAACTGACGACGGCCGGCGCTGCTCCCGGCAGCGGCGAGTGGTTGCTGCTACTTTTGGAGCAGCGGCTTCAGCGCCGGCCAGACGTTGTCCAGCAGTTTCGGTTCGCCGAGCGCGTTCGGGTGAATGCCATCGGCCTGCATCAGATCGGGCGATAGCGCAACGTCATTCAGAAGAAACGGCACCAGCGGCAGATTCTTCTCCCGCGCCAGCGCGACGTAGCTGCCGCGAAATTGTTCGGTGTAGTCGGGGCCGTAGTTGGGCGGCATGCGAATGCCCAGCAGCAGCACGCGAGCGCCCGCCGCCGCCGCCAGATCGGCCATCTGCGCCAGATTGGCGCGCATTTGCGCAATCGGCAGCGCCCGCAATCCGTCGTTGCCGCCGAGTTCCAGAATGACGATTTTCGGGTGATGCAGGGCGAGCGCCCGCGGCAGGCGCGCGAGGCCGCCGGCCGTGGTCTCGCCGCTGACGCTGGCATTGATCACGTCATAACCGTACTCTTGCTCTTTGAGCCTCGTTTGTAGCAACGCCACCCAGCCCTGTTGTACGCGCTCCAGGCCGTAGCCGGCACTGATGCTATCGCCGAACACCAGAATGACCGGTGTGTCGGCGTGCGCCGAAACCGATGCAGCCATCACCACGAATAGGATCAAAAGCCGTTTCACAGGCGCTCCTCAATGCATGATCAAATTTCGATGTCAGATCAACAGGATCGAATCGTTCTCGAGGCACAGAACGTATCCAAAACCGTCGCGAGCCCCGAGGGCCAGTTGACCATTCTCGCCGATGTCAGCCTGCGGGTGCTAACCGGGGAGACCCTGGCGATCGTCGGTGCCTCCGGTGCCGGAAAGTCCACGCTGTTGGCTCTGCTCGCGGGGCTTGATTCACCGAGCACCGGCCGCGTGTCGATCGCCGGCGTGGATTTGACCGACCTCAATGAAGATGGCCGGGCGGCCATCCGCGGCAAACACGTGGGATTCGTCTTCCAGTCATTTCATTTGATCCCGTCGCTGACCGCGGTTGAAAACGTGATGCTGCCCCTCGAACTCGGCGGCCGGCGGGACGCGCGCCAGGCGGCGACGGCGGCGCTCGACCAAGTCGGACTGACGCCGCGACTCGCGCACTATCCGAAGCAGTTGTCGGGCGGCGAACAGCAGCGGGTGGCGATCGCGCGCGCCTTCGTGACGCATCCGGCCGTGCTGTTTGCGGATGAACCCACGGGCAACCTGGACACGGCCACCGGTCAGCGCATCACGGATTTATTGTTTGAGCTCAATCGCAGCACCGGCAGCACATTGGTGCTGGTCACGCACGACCGAACCCTGGCGCAGCGCTGCGGCCGGATGCTCGAACTCGACGCCGGACACACGGTGAATTGATGCCAATCCTGCGATTCGCCTTGCGCAATCTGTGGCGCGACCTCAAATCCGGCGAACTATCGGTGCTGTTGCTCGCGCTCGCCGTGGCGGTGCTGTCGCTCACCGCCGTCGGCTTCTTTACCAGCCGTATTTCACAGGGAGTGCGGGCGCAGGCGGCCGAAGTGCTGGCCGCCGATCTGCGCCTGGAATCGCCGAATCCCATTCCGCAGCAATATCTGGACGCAGCGCGCGCCCGAGGTCTGCGCACCGCGCGTATTCTGTCGTTTCCCACCGCGATATTCAGCGGCGACGTCAGTCAATTGGCGGCGCTCAACGCGGTCAGCGCGGGCTACCCGTTGCGCGGCCACGTGCGCATCGCCGATACGCCGTTCGGGGTCGCCCGCAACACCGACCGCATACCCGGAAGCGGCGAAGTGTGGATCGACTCGCGCATCATTGCGCAGCTGAAGCTCGCACTCGGAGCGCCGCTGCGGATCGGCGCCGGCACGTTTCGCGTGACCCAGGTGCTCGATTACCGGCCCGATCAGGGCACCGGCTTCGTGAATCTCGCGCCGGCCGTGCTGCTCAACTATGACGACATCGCGGCAACTCAATTGATTCAGCCCGGCAGCCGCGTCACCTACGAGGCGCTGTTCGCCGGCAACGCCGCGGCGGTGGCGGAGTTTCGCGAGTATCTCGTGTCGGTGAAGGCGCCGGGCGAGCGCCTGCGCGGCGTGGACGAATCGAGCCGGCAGCTCAATTCCGCGATCGACCGCGCCAGCCGATTTCTCAACCTCGCGAGCCTGGCGTCCGTGCTGCTGGCCGCGGTGGCCGTGGCCATGGGCGCGCGGCGCTATGCGACCCGCCACATCGATACCGTCGCATTGATGAAATGCATGGGCGCCTCGCAGGGCTTCGTGCTCGCGATCTCCATCATCGAATTGACGCTGCTGGCGGTGTTCGCGGTGGCGATCGGGGCCGTGCTGGGCTATGTCGCCCAGGCGGGGCTTGCCTTGTTGCTGCGCGATCTCATCCGCACGGAACTGCCTCCCGCTTCATTGGCGCCGCTGCCCATCGCACTCGTCACCGTGCTCGCCATGCTCATCGGCTTCGCGCTGCCGCCCCTGCTGCAGCTCAAGAGCACGCCGCCGGCCCGCGTGCTGCGCAAGAGCGTGAGTGCGCCGCCGCTGCGCTATGGGTTGAGCTACCTGCTCGCGCTCGCGGCGCTGTTCGCGATCCTTTGGAGCTTGGTACGCGACACCGAGCTCGTGCTGTCCGTGCTGGCCGGCGTGCTGGGCGTGGGCCTCGTGCTCACCGCGGCGGGCTTCGGTCTCGTGCGGCTGACCGGCCGGCTGCGCGGCGGCGTCGGGGTTGCATGGCGCTACGGCCTCGCCAACGTCTCGCGGCGCGGCTCCGGCAGCGTGGTGCAAATCGTCGCCTTTGGCTTGGGATTGATGGTGCTGCTCCTGCTCGCGGTGGTGCGCGGCGATCTGCTGAGGGATTGGCGGCGTAGCCTGCCGTCCGACGTGCCCAACAACTTTTTGATCAATATCCGCCCGGAGGAGCGCGCGACGTTGCAGGAATTCCTCCAATCGCACGGATTCGGCACACCGCAGATGTATCCCATGGTGCGGGCTCGCATCACCGCCATCAATTCCATTCCGAGCGAGTCGCTGAAGCTTCCCGGGGAGCCGGGCCGCGGATTCCTGGAGCGCGAGCAGAACCTGACGTGGTCGGCCGATCTATTGGAGGACAACCAATTGGTGGCCGGACGATGGTGGACCCCGGCGGATGCCGGTAAGCCGCTGGTGTCCATTTCCTCGGAATATCAGGAGGCGTTGCAGCTCAAGCTCGGCGACCATTTGAGCTTCGATGTCGCGGGCGAAACGCTGACCGTGGAAGTGGCCAGCATCCGCAAGATCCGCTGGGACAGTTTCCGGCCGAATTTCTTTCTGGTATTTCCTCCGGGGCTTCTGGATGGGGCCGCCGGTACCTATATGACGAGCGTGTTCCTCACGCCGGCGCAGCGGCCGTCCCTCGCCGATCTGGTGCGTCAATTTCCCACCGTCTCGGTGTTCGACGTCGACGCGATTCTCAAGCAGATCCGCGGCATCATGGATCGCGCATCCTTGGCCGTGCAGTATGTATTCTTGTTCACTCTGGTGGCGGGCGTCGTGGTGCTGCTCGCGGCGGTGCAATCGACTCGCGACGAGCGCCGCTACGAAAGCGCCATGCTGCGCACCCTGGGCGCCAGCCGCACCACCGTGCTGCAGGGCGTTGCCGCCGAATTCTCCGCGCTGGGGTTTCTCTCCGGCACCCTGGCCGCCTTCGGCGCCACCGCCGTCGGCTGGATATTGGCGCGGCGATTGTTCTCGCTGCAGTTCACCTTGGACCCCTGGGTGTTTGCCATCGGTCTGGTCTGCGGCACCGCGCTCGTCGGCTTGAGCGGCACGCTCGCGACCCGCCGCGTGGTCAACACCCCGCCCATCGTCACATTGCGCGACGATTAGGGTTTCACCGCACTTCGAGCATCAGCCAGCCGACGGGAACGGGGCTGCCGTGAATCGGCACCGCCTCGATCCGCGCGTTGTAGATGCCGGCGGCAAGACCCGTGCTGTTGAGCGTCATCCCCAGCTCGCCGTTCGAATCCTTGAGCAGATTGTTGAGGATCAACGCGCGCCCCTGGTCCTTCTTGTCGACCAGCATGCGAAATTGGTTCATTTTGGCGGTGTAGCCCATGTCGATGTGCAGATCGATCAGTTGCGGGGCGTTGCGGCTCACCGTGATGCGCGCGCGGTCGATCCCGGGAGCGCGGTCCGGAGCGACCCGCACCGTGCTCGTCGTCGCCGGCTGGATCAGCGAGCCCTGGTTCATCAGCGTGCGGGTGTCGTCGAGTTCGCCGCGCAACAGCACGTACTTTCCCAGCAGCACCCAGAATGCGATCAGGGAGACGGCGGCGAGGAGCCCCAAGCCGATGGGCACATAAATCGACTTCCACCACGGCGGCTTCGGTTCGCCCAAATCCTGCGGGCGGCCGCTCGCTTCGAGCAGTTTCAGACTGGTCTGTGCACGTTCGGCCAGTTTGAGGCCATTGAGATACTCGGGATTGGCACGGCACCAATTCTCGAGGTCGCGCGCCCCTTTGACCGGCAGCTTGTTCTCGAGATAGCGCTCGACCAGTTTGTGATCTTCGATGAACTTCTGATCGAAGCGCGGCACCGGCAGTGTCGGCGGAACGGCCTTGGGAGCGATCTTCGGAGTGCCCTGCGGAGTGCTGTCGGAAGCACGCTGCGGGGTGCTTTGCGGGATGGTGCGAGCGTTCATACTGTCAAGCGTTCCTTTGGAGCCTCATCATGCCGCGTTCCGGCTGCGTAATATGTGAAATGTTCAGCAATTATCAGGGTTTGGCGTGATCCGGCGCCGCAACGTCATCAGTCTCCAGGGCCTTGCCATAGCCCTTTGCCACAGCCCTTTGCCATGGCCCTCTGGGGGACGCCCGTCTGTTCAAGCGAGCGGGTGCGGCGCGGCAGGCAGGAGCCGGCCGCTGTCGAGGGCCGCAAACACGGCTTCGCGCTGGGCAGGCGTCAGGCGCCGCCAGTCGATCTTCTCACCGCCCCCCTGGCGCAGTTGCCCGTCGTCTACGCGTGCCACCACGCCGGGTTTGGCGCGCCATCGGTCCGGCAATGAGGTCGTGCGTCCGCGGCGCACCAGGTCGATGACGGCTTGAATCACCCGCGGATTGTTCGCAAGATCCGCGTGCGACTCATCCACGAAATAGCATTTGAGGCCGCGCAGCCTCGCCGAGGAGAGCGGTACGGTTCCGTCGCCGTTGCGGTCCATCGCGTACTCAAATCCTGCGGCCGTTCGGCGCACGCTCACCACGGTCTCCTGGTTGACGCCGACGATGTGCACCATGCGCGAATCCACCGGCGCGAAGCCGGCCCGGACGGCTGCGATCCCACCGAGCAGCCGGGCATTCGGCTTCGGGCCATCGGCGGGCCACGAGCGCGGGTCGAACAGATCGAGTCCGCCCACGCGTCGCGGCGGCAGCATGTGATAAAGGCCGGGGAACGTGCAGAAGACATTCTCGGCGAGGTACTCCGGCGAGTGTTTGCGGTCGAGCGCCGACATCCTGCGTATGAACGGATAAGTACCGCGCAGCGCCTGGATGGGCGCGAAGGAACCCCCATTCGGCGCGCCCAACATGATGAGCCGCCGCACTTGGCGCTTGGGCAGCAGCCGGGCTGCCACGCGGGCAACCAGGGCGCCCATGCTATGCGCCACCAGTGTGACCGGCCGGCCCTCCGCCGCGATCGATGCCGCGAGCTGCGCGCCCAATTCGTCGAGTCCCAAGCGCCAGTCGTACGGGTGAAAGCCCACCTCGCAGCCCTCGTTCTGCAGCTCGAGCTTCAATCTCGCGTACGAGAAGAGCAGCACGCCGAGCGACCGGAACGTCAGCTCCGACGGCAATGCCAGCGCCGTCAGCCGGCCGGCGGCAATTTGCAGCGGATCGATCCAGAGGACTTCGCTGCCCCGGCCCCCCCGCCTCGCGCCGAGTTTCGAGCCCATGATGCCCGGCAAGATCAGGATCCGGGGACCGCGGGGCTTCCCGGCTTTTTTTGCGGCTGCCGCCAGCGAGGTGAGTTTCGCGTACGCGGGCGCACCGAAATATTCGCGCAGGCAGTCGGCTCGGCGGCCGAGTGCGAGCGCATCGAGCACTTCGTCGTCGTCGGCGTGAAACGCCCAATCGGCGTTGCCGGCGGAGCGCTGCGATCGACGGCGTGCCCCGGTCAATGCTTGTTCGCCATGACGCGGTCCACGGCGTCGCATACCGCGCTGATGGCGGCACCGCGCGTGTTCGACTTGCGCCAGACGGCGCCCACGGTGCGCGACGGCGAGGGCTTGGTGAATTGCCGGATGGTCAAGCCGCGCTGCGATCCAAAGGGCGACTCCACGGCCAGCTCGGGCAGCAAGGTGATGCCGAGGCCCGCCACCACCATCTGTCTCAAGGTCTCGAGGCTGGTCGCGCGAAAATCCTCCGCTTCGCGCACATCGACCCGGCTGCAGACTTCCAACGCCTGATCACGCAGGCAATGTCCGTCCTCGAGCAACAGCAGCGTATGGCCTTTCAGATCCTGCACCTTGATGGTCGCTTTGGCGGCGAGCGGATGATGATTGGGGAGCGCAACCGTGAAGTTCTCCTCGTAGAGCACGCGGGATTCCATGCCGTCCTGCGCGACGGGCAGCGCCATCAGTCCGAGATCGATCTCGCCCTCGCGCAAGCGCTTCAGCAAGGCTTCGGTCTGATGCTCGTAGAGCATCAGACTCAAGTTCGGCAGCGCCTTGCGGATTCTCGGCATGACGCGCGGCAACAAATAAGGTCCGATGGTCGGAATCAAGGCCACTTTGAGTTTCCCCGCCAGGGGATCGGTGTTGTTGCGCGCCAGGGCGATGATCTCATCGCCCTCATCCAGCATTCTGCGGGCGCGAATCACGACTTGTTTGCCCACGTCGGTGAGCTGCACATTCTTCGGCTGGCGCTCGACCAGCTTCACGCCCAGGAAGTCTTCGAGCTTCTTGAGCTGCGCCGACAGGGTCGGTTGACTCACGAAGGTGCGTTCGGCGGCCTTGCCGAAATGCCCCGTGTCGGCCAGCGCAACCAGGTATTTGAGATCCTTGAGGTTCACCACCGCTCCCCGCAAAGCACGAATCAGGAGGACGAATTGTCGATAGACATAGTCTATCAAAACCATCAATATTATCAATGCGACTGATCGACACGCAGCTGCTATGATTTGCTCCCGTTTGTTCAACCTGCTCGAGGAACACGCTCATGTCGCTGATCAACACAGAAATCAAACCCTTCAAGGCCACCGCGTATCACAACGGCAAGTTCGTGCCGGTGACCAATGAGACGCTCAAGGGCAAGTGGTCGGTCGTGGTGTTCTACCCCGCCGATTTCACTTTCGTTTGTCCGACCGAGCTCGGCGACCTCGCCGACAACTATGCTGAATTCAAGAAGCTGGGCGTCGAAGTCTACGGCGTATCCACGGATACGCATTTCGCGCACAAGGCCTGGCACGACACCTCCGACACGATCAAGAAAGTGCAGTACCCCCTGGTCGGCGATCCGACCGCCGCGCTCGCGCGCAACTTCGAGGTGCTGATCGAGGAAGAGGGACTCGCGCTGCGCGGCACGTTCGTCATCGACCCGAAGGGGCTGATCAAGATCATGGAAGTGCACGACAACGGCATCGGCCGCGACGCCAAGGAACTGCTGCGCAAAGTCAAAGCCGCGCAATATGTCGCCGCCCACCCGGGCGAGGTGTGCCCTGCGAAGTGGACGCCCGGCGCCTCCACACTGTCGCCCTCGCTCGACCTGGTCGGCAAGATCTAAAGGCAGCGGCCGACGCTTTGGGAACCGGCGTTTCGAGCTCCGAGGCCTTCCTCGGAGCTCGGAGGGCCGGCCGTGGTTCGCTCAATAGGGATTCCATCATGCTCGACACCCATTTAAAGACTCAGCTGAAGGGCTACCTGGAGCGGATTTCAGAGCCCGTGCAGATCACGGCGTCGCTCGACGACAGCGACCAGTCCCGTGAGATGCTCGAGTTGCTGAATGACATCGAGTCGGTGTCCGGGCGCATCACCGTCGAGGTGCGCCGCGACGATGCCGAAAGGAAACCGTCGTTCGCCCTGGCGCGGCCCGGCTCCGATCCGCATGTGCGTTTCGCGGGCGTGCCGATGGGTCATGAATTCACCTC
>Ga0181537_10000444_pt1 | contig 38793 bp, 47 predicted proteins | sample PEATcosm2014_Bin_39_FD_119765 | JGI IMG/M metagenome (GOLD analysis project Ga0181537, IMG submission 119765) | Peatland microbial communities from MTU Mesocosm Facility, Houghton, MI, USA - PEATcosm2014_Bin23_10_metaG | ecosystem: Environmental > Terrestrial > Soil > Wetlands > Peat | place... | reverse complement strand
CTTCCGGTCGAGTACCGCAGGGAAGCCCCGAAGGGGCCGGCAAACCTGGGGTCGCCTTTTCTTTGGTTACTTTCTTTTGGCGAAGCAAAAGAAAGTGACCTGCTGCCGGGCAGCCCCCGGCGAACTTCGTCGCTTGGCGGAGATGTTGAAGCATCACGCCGCAACGTGAAGCTAGAGTGTTCACCCTTCGACAAGCTCAGGGCGAACGGGATAGATCACCCCCATCCCAACCTTCCCCCCTCAAGGGGGAAGGGGCCTGGTGGTCAGCCCCCCGCATTCCTCTCAATATAACCCTTCACCGCCCCCACATCCGCATCCATCACTTCAAACCGCTGCGGCAGTTCTTCCAACCCCTTGAACCGCGCAGGCCGCTCGGGCTCGCGGCCTAGGGCTTCGCGAATCGTCTCCGCGAACTTCACCGGCAGCGCGGTTTCGAGACACACCAGCGGCACGCCGCTCTCGCGGTGTTCGAGGCCGACCTTGACGCCGTCGGCGGTGTGGGGGTCGATGACGCGGGAATATTTCTTATGCACGCTGCGGATGGTGGCGAGGCGATCGGCGTGCGTGCTCTTGCCGGACACGAAACCGAATTTCGGCGCGTCCTTCCAGAACGGAGTGGATGACAGGTCGAAGCTGCCGCGTTCCTCGAACTGATGCCAAAGCGTGCGCAGCACCGCAGGATCGCGATCTACCAGGTCGAACACGAAGCGCTCGAAGTTGGATGCCTTGGAAATATCCATCGACGGGCTGCTGGTCGCATGAACCGCATCCGCCTTGCGCACGCGGTACACGCCGGTGCGAAAGAATTCGTCGAGCACGTCATTCTCGTTCGTGGCGAGGATGAGACTGCGGATCGGCAGGCCCATCGACCTTGCGATGTGACCGGCCAGGATGTTGCCGAAATTGCCGGAAGGCACGGCGAACGACACCGGGTCGCCGATGTTGCCCCGGCTCTCGAGGATCGCCGCGAAGTAACCGTAAAAGTAATACACGATCTGCGCCGCGACGCGCGCCCAGTTGATCGAGTTGACGGTGCCGATGTGCTGCCGCGACTTGAACGCGGCGTCGTTGGAGACCGCTTTCACGATGTCCTGGCAGTCGTCGAATACCCCGCGAACCGCGATATTGAAAATGTTTTTATCCGCCAGCGAAAACATCTGCGCGGTCTGGAACGGGCTCATGCGGCCTTGCGGTGACAGCATGAAAACGCGGATGCCGGCCTTGCCGCGCATCGCGTACTCGGCGGAAGAGCCGGTGTCGCCCGAAGTCGCACCGAGCACATTGAGCGCGGCGCCGCGTTTCGAGAGCACGCGCTCGAAGAGATTGCCGAGCAATTGCAGCGCCATGTCCTTGAACGCGGCGGTCGGCCCGTTGGAGAGCTCGAGGATATGCAGGCCCGGCTCCAGGGTCGCGAGCGGCGTGATGGCCTTGCTGCCGAAAGCGTCGGCGGTATAAGTCTTGCGGCAAAGCACGCGCAATTCATCCATCGGCAGGTCGCCCACGTACAGCCGCAGGATTTCGAATGCGAGGTCCGCGTAGCCGAGCCCGCGCCACGACGCCAGAGTCAATGCATCGACATGCGGATACGACTCCGGCAACGTGAGCCCACCGTCGGGCGCCAAGCCACCCAACAAGATGTCGCAGAATTCGGTGGGCGGCATGTTGCCGCGGGTGCTGATGTAGTGCATTTGACGTTCTTATGTGGCTTTTAACGACTTGTACTCGTCCGTTTTTCAGCCATCAAACTGGACATACAAGATGAATTCTCCATTTTGTTGTGCTTTCTGGCACAAAGCCAGAAACGACTTCAAATAGGCAAAAAGGTAATCCAACGAATCGCCCTCATTTACCTGCGGGTGGAGAGACGGTTCTGCCTCACGAAGCATTTGCAAGACGTCGTCCCTTTTCCACCCTCCGGCTTTATCAAGCTCGATTAGTTCGTCAGGATTGGATTCGAATCGCGCCAACAAGAACGTAATGCTCTCGATAGCTGACTTTACTCGCTCATTATTAAGAATGACGGCACAGTACCCGCCTTCCGATTCCCACGGTTCACAATACAGAAAATCCAAATTCGTTAGATTGCATTTCTCAGACAGCAGCTTCACCATCCAGGCGAGGTATCCGCGGCGGGAGCCACCACTAAGGATTCTGTCCCTAACTGATTTGTCGTTCAAGAGCGCAATTGCATGCTCTAGAGACTCAATATGCGCCGGGAGAGATTCTGGCTTGGCAGAAAAAGCCGACGCGGGATACGTGCTGGACATGTGAAGGCTCCCAAATGTAACGACTCCAGCTCGGCGGCATGCAGTGTCGCCGATTCACTTCCCGTTCTGATACGCCCTGACTCAGGGCTAACGGAGGTTTACCAATTGGATTCCCGCTTTCGCGGGAATGACAGTCAAAGGCAAATCCCCCTCAATCCCCCTTTTTCAAAGGGGGAAGAGGTCAACTACGCCGATCGCAGCGCGTCGATCACCGACAGTCTCGCCGCCCGCAAGGCGGGAAACAGGCCGCCGACCAGCCCGATGCCCAGCGCCCATTTCAACCCGCCCCACAACAGGGCCGGTGTCACTTTGAACTGGAACACGACCTGGCTGAAGTTGTTGCCGAGCGTGGAGGCGCTGTAGCCGTTGAACACCAGCCACGACAGGAGGCCGCCCAGCACGCCGCCCAGCAGCGCGAGCAGCATGGTCTCCAGCATCACCGCGACCACCACCGGCAGGCCGGGGAAGCCGATGGCGCGCATGGTGGCGATTTCGCGCGCGCGGCCGGCGACGGTGGCGTACATGGTATTGAGCGCGCCGAACACCGCGCCCACCGCCATGATGGAGCCGATCACCACGCTGAGTATCGTGATGAGCCGCGTGAGGCGCTCGGACTGCCGCGCGTAATAATCGCGCGTGGTGAGCACGTCGAGCTTCAAGCGCGGGTCGTCGGCGAGCGCGGCCTTGAGCTCCTTGAAGCCGTTGTCGCCAGCTAGCTTGACCGTCACCGACTGGAAGGTTTGCCGGTGGTAGGCGGCGAAAATGATTTCGTTGCCGGCCCACAATTCGGAGTCGTGCGAGTCGTTGCCGGCGAACACCCCGACCACCGTCCAGCGCTGGTTGCCGAGGTTGATTTCCTTGCCGACGTCGAGGCCGACGAATTGCCGTTGCGCGTTCTGGCCGACCACCAGTTCGCGCAGTTTTTCGTCGAACTTGCGGCCTTCGATGATTTTCACGTTCGGCCGCATGCGCCAGGTGTCTTCGTTGACGCCGCGCAGTTGCGCATTGGCTTCGGTGCCGTCGCTCTTGGTCGGCAGGTTGACGATTTGCGACAGCTCGGCCGACACCTCGGGCCGGCCGGACGCGTCCTTGGCGATCCCGGGCAGGCTCGCGATCAGCGGTATCTGGTCGCGCGTGATCGACGAGTTGGTCTCGGCCTGCGAGCCGCCGCGCAGGATGATCGCGGTGTCGTCGGTGCCGGTCTGGTTCAACGTGGCTTCGAAGCCTTTGCCCATCGCCAGCATGGTGACCAGCACACCGACCACGCCGGCGATGCCGACGACGATGACCGACGAAGCGGCGAAGCGCCGCGGCAGGCTGGCGATGCCGATGCCGGCAATCGCCGCGGTCTGGCGGCCCGGCTTGGTGAGCGCGAGCCACGCGGCGAGCAGCACCACGAGGCCGATGGCGACGGGCCACGGCGTTTCCACCCACGCGGCCAGACCGGCGATCAGCGCCACCAGGGTGCCGATGCGAATTGCCCATTTCTTCGCTGCGCTTTTCACAACCTCTCCTTATATTCCGCTGCTAATTCCCGTTCGTGGTGAGCTTGTCGAACCATGAACGGGTTTCGCGCCCCGTTTGGTTTTCCGATCACCCCGAGCTTGTCGAGGGGCAGGCTCAGGGCGAACGGTAATATTGAATCCCTCTTCAGCGCGACGCCAGGGCGTCGACGATTTTGAGCCGCATGGCGCGCAGCGCCGGCAGCCCGCCGACGGCGAACGCGATCACGATCATGAGCCCGACGCCCATCGCCCAGGTCTGCGGCTGCAGCGTCGGCAGCTGGATCACGCCGCCGCTGGCGGCGCTGATGGTCGGCATCGCGGCCGCCGCGATGCCAAGGCCGATGAGGCCGCCCAGCACGATCAGCAACAGCGCTTCGGCCAGCACCAGCGTCAGCACGGCGCCATCGCTGAAGCCGAGCGTCTTGAGGATGCCGAATTCGGGAATGCGCTCGCGCACCGCCTGCGCCATGGTGTTGCCGGTCAGGAGCAGCAGGGTGAAAAACACCGCGCCCATGATCGCGGTGACGATCAGGCCGATGTCGGCGATCTGCTTGACGAACGCCTGGTTGAACGCCGCCTCGGTCTCGGTGCGCGTCTCGTGGTCGGAATTTTCCGAAAGCTTGTCGATCGCCTTCGCTACCTGGTCCGCATGATCGCCGCTGTCGAGCTTGACGATGTACCAGCCGACCTTGCTCTTGACGAAGTCGTTGGCTTCATCGAATTGCTTCCAGTGAAAAAACAGCAGGTTTTCCTGGCCTTTCATTTTGCTGTCCTCGACGTGGTAAATGCCGTCGAGCTTGAAGCTCCAGGCGTTGCTGCCTTTGGTCGGAAAAATCGTCGCCGACAGCGGAATGGTGTCGCCGATTTTCCAGCCGTGGCGCTTGGCCAGCGTTTCGCCGACTACCGCGCCGGTGAAGTCGTCGTCGAACGCCTTGCGCTGTTCCGGCGGCAAGACGAACTCGGGATAAACGTCCAGGTAGCCGGTGTCGATCGAGAAATTGGGGAAGAATTTCTTCGGGTCCTGGTAAATGCCGCCAAACCACGACGCGAACGTCGCTTTCTGCACCCCCGGAATGGCCTGAATCTGCGCGAGCAGGCTGAAGGGCAGCATTTGCGTGATCGACAGGCGCGACACCACGACCATGCGGTTGGCGCCCGTCACCGAGCCGCCGGCGTTGAAGGCGACGCGCACCGAATCGAGCATGCCGAATAAAATGAACGCCGCGACCACCGACAGCATGGTCAGCAGGCTGCGGGTTTTGGCGTGGGCCAGCGCGGCCCAGATCAGGTGCAGGTACTTCACGCGACCGCCTCGGCCTGTTCCACCAGCGTCCCCTTGTCGAGGTGCAGCACGTGCGCGGCGCCCTCGGCCGCCTTGGGGTCGTGGGTGACCATGATGACGGTCTTGCCGTGCTCGCGGTTGAGCGTCTGCAACAGGGCCAGGATTTCGGTGGCGGACTGGCGGTCGAGGTTGCCGGTGGGTTCGTCGCAAATCAGGAGTTGCGGGTCGGAGACGATGGCGCGCGCGATCGACACGCGCTGCTGCTGTCCGCCGGAAAGTTCCATCGGCCGGTGGCCGCCGCGGTCCTTGAGGCCGACGAGTTCCAGCGCGATCGCCGCGTTGCGCTTGCGCTGCGCGGACGTGAGCTTGGTCAACAGCAGCGGCAGCTCGACGTTGCGCTGGGCGGTCAGCATCGGCATCAGGTTGTACGACTGGAATACGAAGCCCACGTGGTTGCTGCGCCAGCGCGAAATTTCGGCCGAGCTCATGGTGTCGATGCGGCTGCCTTCGACCTCGATCTCGCCGCCGCTGGGCCAGTCGAGCCCGCCGATGAGGTTCAGGAGCGTGCTCTTGCCGGAGCCCGACGGTCCCATCAGCGCGACGAAATCGTCCTTGGGTATCTCAAGGTTGATTCCGTGCAGCACTTCGACCCTCTGGGTTCCGAGCTGATAGACCTTGGTGACATTGCGAATCGATACCAGAGAATTCATGGTGGCAGCCTTTGATAAGGTTAATCAGGTTTCTTGTCGGGCGCGCGGCGGGCGGCCGCGCCGTCCTTCAGGCCGGCCGGCGGATCGAGCACGACCACGTCGCCTTCCGCCAGGCCCTCGGTGACTTCGACGTCGTCCGCCAGCACGACGCCGGGCTTGACCTTGCGCTGCGCGACTTTGCCGCCTGCCAGCACGAATGCGGTGTCGGCGCCGTCGCGCTTCACGATCGCAGCGGCGGGCACCAGCAGGCGCGATTTTGGCGCGGCCGCCTGGGCTGGCTGCGCGGCCTCAAGGAAGCTCACGCGCGCGCCCATGTCCGGCAGGATGCGCGGATCCAGCGCCTTGAAGCCGATCCTCACCTTCACCGTGGCCTTGCTGCGGTCTCCCGTGGGAATAATGGCGATCACGTAGGCCGGAATTTTCCAGTCGGGATAGGCGTTGAGCGTGGCTTCGACCGGCATGTTGGGTTGAACGCGACCGATGAAGGCTTCGCCGACGTCGACTTCGATTTCGAGCGAGCTCATGTCGACGATGGTGCAAATACCGGTGCGGGTGAAGCCGCCGCCGGCCGACAGCGGCGAAATGATTTCCCCCGGCTGCGCGGATTTGGCCGTGACCACGCCGGCAAACGGCGCGCGCACCACCGTGTTGTCCACGCCGATGCCGGCGATGCGCAGTTGCTCGCCGGCGACGCTGGCGCTGTCCTGTGCGGAGGCAAGCTGCGCGACCAGGGCGTCGCGCTGTGCCACCGCCTGGTCGTAGACGGCCTGCGATACGAAGTGCTTGTTCAGCAGCGATTCGTTGCGCTCGACGTTTCGTTGGCCCTCGATCAACTGCGCTTTGATGTTGCCGACGTTGCTCTTGGCCACGGCGAGCTGTGCACGGGCCAGCGCGAGGTTGGCGTCGGCGTCGATGAGGTCGAGCGTCGCCAGCACCTGGCCAGCCTTCACCACCTGGCCCTCTTCAATATTCACTTCGCGCACCTTGCCGGTGATCTTGGCCGACACCGTCGCCATGCGGCGCGCCACCACGTAGCCGCTGGCATCCAGCACCGAGCCTCCACCGCCGCCTTTGCCGCCGACCCGAGTCACTACGGCGGTGCGCAGCTCCGGTCCCGAATCGCGGCCGAACAGCCACCACGCGCCGGCGGCCAATATCGCGGCCAGCGCCAGCGCGCCGAGCGCGATCCACGGTCCGCGGCGCGATGGCGGCGCCTCGCTGCGGTCGATGCGGAGTTCCTTCAGCAGTTCGTTGGATGTGTTCATGGTGTCGGACGAAGCCCATCTCCCGTCATGGGCGCGAAACGTGACCGCATTTTACCGAGAATTCTTTGCGTCCGGCCGTTATTCACACCGAAAAAACGGGGATTCGTCGCATTTCCTGCGGTCCGGACGGGTCAGGGAAGCGCGCGCGACCTAGTGGCCCCAGGTCACAGGTATTGCAAGCACCACGATAGCCATGACGGCAGTCGCAAGCCAGCCGAGTACCCGCAGCCTGCGCGTGATCACGAACGGCCCCATGATTTCCTTGCGCACCGCCATCAGCATCATGACCGCCATGATCGGTACCGCGACCACGCCGTTTATCACGGCGCTCCAAAACAGTGCCTTGATCGGGTCGATCGAGGTGAAATTGAGCACGACGCCCAGCACCGTGGCGATTGTGACGATGGCGTAAAACCCTCTTGCCTTCGCCAGCTCGAGACCGAGCCCGATCGGCCAGTTGAAGGTCTCGGCGACGGCGTAGGCTGCCGAGCCCGCGAGGATCGGGACGGCGAGGAGCCCGGTGCCGACGATGCCTGCGGAAAACAGAAAGAACGCGAAGTTGCCGGCGAGCGGCCGCAGCGCCTCCGCCGCCTGCGCGGAGGTCTGGATGTCGGTGACGCCGTGCGCATGCAGGGTCACCGCGGTCGTCAGCATGATGAAGAAGGCGACGACGTTGGAAAACCCCATGCCGATCCAGGTATCGAGCTTGATGCGCCGCAATTCCGCGCGCGCCTGTTCGGGTGCCGCGATCAGCGGCTCCTTGCCAGCCGCCGCGCGTTGTTCCTCGACTTCCTGCGACGCCTGCCAGAAAAACAGGTAGGGGCTGATGGTGGTGCCGAACACGGCGACCACCGCGACCACGTAGTCGCCCTTCAGCGACAGCGACGGCATGACGGCCTGGCTCAATACGTCGCTCCATGGCACGCCGACCACGAACACGGTCGCGACATAAGCGAACAACGCCAGCGTCAGCAGTTTCAGGATGGGGGCGTAGCGCGGAAACGGTATGAAGATTTGCAGCAGCGCCGAGGTGACGCCGAACGCGACGGCGTACCAGTGGGCCGGGCCGCCGACCAGCAGCTTGAGCGCGGCGCCCATCGCGCCGATGTCGGCGGCGATGTTGATGGTATTGGCGATGAGCAGCAGTATGACGATGCCATAGAGCAGCCACGCCGGGTAATGCTGGCGGATATTGCAGGCGAGCCCGTTACCGGTCACGCGGCCGATGCGCGCGCTGACGATCTGGATGCCGACCATCAGCGGGAGGGTAAAAAACGCCGTCCACAGGATGGCGTAACCGAAACCCGCGCCCACCTGGGAATAGGTTGCGATGCCGCTCGGGTCGTCATCCGCCGCGCCCGTGATGAGGCCCGGGCCGAGCCGCGACCAGAAGGATTTGTTGATTGTGGGCTTATTGATTCCGGGCTTATTGATTCCGGGTTTATTGTTCCCCTGCCTGCCGGCCACCGATGTCTTGACTCTGGACTTGTTGCTTCCGGGTCTTTTGCCCCTGGCGGAATGACGCTTGCTCATGACATCGGACAGGCAAGCATCGTGCCAGTGGTCACAAGGCGGCGATAGTCTGCACTTCGACCAGGAACTGCTCCTGCACCAGACGATCGACGATCAGCAGGGTGTTGGGCGGGTATTTGCCATCCGCGAACATTTTGGGGAATTCGCGCAGCCGCCACGCCATGAACTTGGGTATGTCCTGCGAATGCACGAGGTAGGTGGTGAATTGCGCGACGTTGTCCCAGCCGGCGCCCGCCGAACGCAGCGCGGCCTCGATCTGCCCGAATACGCCGGTGCACTGGGTGTCGAAATCCGCGCCCGAGGCGAGCATGCCGGCGATGTACAGGGTCTCGTCGGCCTTGACGCGCGCCACGTGCGAATACTGACCCAGGGGCGGGCCCAGGGTATCGGGGTTGTAAATGTCGATCTCAGCCATGGATTCCTCGCTTAAGGCGCAGCCTGGCCGGACTGCTTGCCGATGCCGAGCTCGGCGCAAATGCGCGCCACGGTTTCTTTCAATGCGCCGACTTCGCTTTCGAGCCGCGCCACGTTGGCTTTGAGCGCCGCGACTTCGCCGAGGGACACATCGCCGCCCGCGGCATCAGCCGGCGCATCGCTTGCCGGTTGGCTCATTTGCGCGGCGGTCGGCGCGCCGCTCAGCAAATGCATCCAACGGTTCTCGCGCGAGCCGGGAACGCGCGGCAACTCGACGACCAGCGCGCCGGCGGGCCGTGCCGCGAGCTCGTCGAGAAAACCCTGCACCGCCGAAATATCGGCGAATTTGTAGATGCGTTCGCTGCCGATCCGCAGCTCGCCCGCGGTTTGCGGCCCGCGCAGCATCAGCGCACACAACAAAACCGCCGACGCCGCGGGCACTTGCAATACGCGCTCCAGGTTGTGCGCGTAACGCGCGACCCGCCCGCCGCTCGACTCGATCACCAGGCTGTAACCCTTGAGGCTGTCGATCGCCGCCTGCACCTCGGCGTCGGTCGCATTCATTACCGGAAACCGGCTGGTTTTCTGGTTGCAGCCGGCAACCATGGCGTTGAGCGTCAGCGGGTAGGTGTCGGGGACCGTGTGCTGTTTCTCGTACAGCACGCCGAGCACGCGGGTTTCGAGCAGGGACAGGGCGGGGAGCGGGTTGGACATGGTTAGGACAGGATTCGGAGTTCGGGGATCAGGATTCAGGATTCGATATTCAGCAGTTTAGACCCGAATGCTTCCACCGCAGCCCGAACCGATGGGTTTGGCACGCCATCACCTTCGAATTGGCCGTAGCACGCTCCCAGATAATTCATTCCCAGGTAATTGCAGGTCAGGCGGACCGGCGATTCAAATCCCTCCAGCAGCTGCGATTCGGTGCCGGAAACAAGCAATGCCACCGATCTCCCGCGCAAAGTGCGGCCAAGCTCCTTGTGCGTTTCCAGCAAGTCGGTGAGACGGTCCATGAAAGTCTTCAATTGAGCGCTCACGGTGTACCAGTAGACTGGCGTCGCCAGAATCCACAGCGATTTTGCAGACAGCGTCTCGATCAGCGGAATAAAGTCGTCACCGGCGTTCGCGTGCCCGTAGTCGTAGTACGAAATGCTTTTCGACGATAGATCGATAATCGGGAACGACCTGCCGGCAGCCAGCCAATCGGCCAGAAGCCGCGTGTTGCCCCGATTTCGTGAGCTTGCCAGAATCACAAGACCGTCGGAACGCTTGTCAGTCATTGAATTGTGAGAACGGATTCATCTGGCGCGCAGCCAGGGAATGAGACCGGTGATGCGCGTTGCGCATGCGTTCCCCGCTCTTATAGCGGTCCAAGCAGACCTACGCTGACCAGAACATTGTCCAATTTCTTGTTTTTCGGAATCAACGCCGCCTGCCAGTAAACGGGCACGAGAATTCCCGACACCAGCGAACAATGGTAAAAGTCGGCTTTCCCGGCCAGGCCCTCGAAACTCTGCCTTTCAACCCAAACGCAGGTAAGCCCCATGGCTTCGGCATTTGCCTTCGCTCGAGCGATGGGTGACCCGATCGGCGACTTCTTCAGTACGGCAGCCCTGAATTCATCAGCGTTTTCCGGCGGGCTCGCCAGTGCGGTGGTCGCGATGAGGCCGGCCCACCCGGCAATGGCAACGAGCAATAGGTAACGAATGTGCATTGACTTTCGATGGACCCGGTATTGGCTGCTCGAAACAACATCTACACCACCCCGCCCTCGCCTCGCTTCGTTAGCGCGCGGAGACGGGACTCCTGGATTCCCTCTTTCGCGGGAAACGGGGCGACTGGGGCCGTGCCCCGTTCTACCCTTCGACAAGCTCAGGGCGAACGGTCCAAGGTTATCTCCGTTCGCGGGGAACTTCGGACTAGTTCTTTCCCAACTCCTCCAAACGGATCCTTGTAACCTTCCCCATCACCACCGGCAACGCCTCGATGCGGGCAATCGCGGCGTTGACGTTTTTCTCCACGATCAAGTGGGTGAGCATGATGATGTCGACCTGGTCTTCGCCCTCCGACGGCTCCTTTTGCACCATGGCGTCGATCGAGATCGCGCCGTCGGCAAGGATGCGCGTGATGTCGGCGAGCACGCCGGGCTGGTCCTTCACCCGCATGCGCAGATAGTAACTGGTCTCGACTTCATCCATCGGCAGGATGGGCGTGTCGGACAGGCGGTCGGGCTGGAACGCGAGGTGCGGCACGCGGTGCTCGGGATCGGCGGTGTGCATGCGCGTAACGTCGACCAGGTCCGCCACCACCGCGGACGCGGTAGGCTCCGCGCCGGCGCCGGCGCCGTAATACAGCGTGGGGCCGACCGCGTCGCCTTTCACCAGGATGGCATTCATCACGCCTTCGACGTTGGCGATGAGGCGCTTGGCGGGGATCAATGTCGGGTGCACGCGCAGCTCGATGCCGTTGGCGGAGCGGCGTGTGATGCCGAGGAGCTTGATGCGGTAGCCCAATTCTTCGGCGTAGCGGATGTCTTCCTGCGTGAGCTTGCCGATGCCTCGGTGTAAGCCTTGTCGAACTGCATCGGGATGCCGAAGGCGATGGCGGCGATGATGGTGAGCTTGTGCGCGGCGTCGATGCCTTCGATGTCGAAGGTGGGATCGGCCTCCGCGTAGCCGAGCTTCTGCGCCTGTTTCAGCACGTCGTCGAAACTCGCGCCTTTGGCGCGCATTTCGGACAGGATGAAGTTGCTGGTGCCGTTGATGATGCCGGCGATCCACTCGATGCGGTTGGCGGTGAGCCCTTCGCGCAGCGCCTTGATGATGGGCACGCCGCCGGCGACCGCGCCTTCGAACGCGACCATCACGCCGTGTTTTTGCGCGGCGGCAAAAATTTCGTTGCCGTGGATCGCCAGCAGCGCCTTGTTGGCGGTCACCACGTGCTTGCCGTTGGCGATCGCTTTCAACACCAGCTCGCGCGCAATGCCGGTGCCGCCGATCAATTCAATGACGATCTCGATGTCTGCGCTGGTCACCACTTCGTTGGCATCCGCCACCACCTTGGCGCGGCTGCCGGCAAGAGCGCGCGCCTTGCCGAGGTCGCGCGCGGCGATCAGGGAAACTTCGATGCCGCGCCCGGCGCGGCGCTCGATTTCTTCCTGGTTGCGCGCGAGCACGGCGAAAGTGCCGCCGCCGACCACCCCCATGCCCAGCATGCCGACGCGGATGGGTTTCATGAGATCAATTTCACTTTAGCGGCTTCCTGAACGAATAGCCGGAGATGGTCATGCCTTCGCGGAAATAAAACTTGTGCGCCTGCTCGCGCTGGACGCCCGATTCGAGCTCGATCCAGGTCGAGCCGCGGCTTTTCGACTCGGTTTCGAGATACTGCATCAGCATGTGGCCGGCGCCGCGCGAGCGCTGGGTCTCGTCGGTGACGAGATCGTCAACGTAAAAGCGATGGCCGGCGTAGGTATTGTCGAACGAGCGGTAGACCGCGACCGCAAGCACCGCGTCGCCCTCGACGCAGATGCACATTTCGCCGCCCTGCCCGAACACTTTCAGCATCTTGGCCGTGTAGTCCGGCGGAATCTGCGGGCGCAACTGCCGGTGCACCGCTTCCGCGCGCTTGAGCCACTCGGTTTCGAGCACTTCGCCGTTTTCGCCCGTGATCTGAACAATTTTCAAGAGACACCATCCTTCTTCAGCATCTCGCGTACGCCACGGACCGCCTGCCTGAGCCTCAGCTCGTTTTCGATCAGTGCAATGCGCACGTGGTCGTCGCCGTAATCGCCGAAGCCGATGCCCGGCGACACCGCGATTTTGGCCTCGTTCAACAGTTTCTTGGCGAATTCGAGCGAACCCATGGCGGCGTAGCGCTCGGGGATTTTGGCCCACACGTACATCGACGCTTTCGGGTTCTCCACCATCCAGCCGGCGTCGTGCAGGCCCTTCACCATCACGTCGCGCCGCTTCTGGTAAGTGAGGCGGATGTCTTCGACGGAATCCTGCGGGCCTTCGAGCGCGACAATCGCCGCCACCTGGATCGGCGTAAACGTGCCGTAATCATGGTAGCTTTTGATGCGCGCGAGCGCGTGCACGAGATCCTTGTTGCCGACCATGAAGCCGATGCGCCAGCCCGCCATGTTGTAGCTCTTGGACATGGTGAAAAACTCAACCGCGACTTCGCGCGCGCCGGGCACCTGCATGATGGATGGCGCCTTGTAATCGTCGAACGTGATGTCGGCGTAAGCGAGGTCGTGCACCACGTAAATATCGTGGTTGCGCGCCAGCGCGACCACGCGCGCGAAAAAATCCAGCTCGACGCACATCGCGGTCGGGTTCGAGGGAAACCCCACGATCAGCATTTTCGGTTTCGGCGTCATCTCGTGCATCGCGCGCTCGAGCTCGGCAAAAAAGTCGACGCCGGGCGTCATGCGCACCGAGCGAATGTCGGCGCCGGCGATGATGGCGCCGTAGATATGGATCGGGTACGAGGGATTCGGCACCAGTACGGTGTCGCCGGCTTCCAGCGTCGCCAGCATCAGGTGCGCGAGGCCCTCCTTGGATCCGATGGTGACGATGGCCTCGGTATCCGGGTCGAATTCGACGCCGTAGCGCCGCTTGTACCATTCGCAGATCGCGCGCCGCAGGCGCGGGATGCCCTTGGACACCGAGTAGCCGTGGGTATCCTGGCGCAGCGCCGCTTCGACCAGCTTGTCGACGATGTGCTGCGGCGTCGGGCCGTCCGGGTTGCCCATCGAGAGGTCGATGATGTCCTCGCCGCGCTTGCGCGCCGCCATTTTGAGCTCGGCCGTTATGTTGAATACATAAGGCGGCAGGCGCTTGATGCGGGGAAATTCCTTCATTACGGGCAGGCAGGGTTGGAAGGCAGGCGTAGGGTCGAAAAACCGGTTTGTTGCACTGCGCAAAGCCCGCGCAACGCTAGGGTAAATGCCGAAAAAGAAGTTATAATTCTAGCGGTTGGCTGCAACCCCTGCAAACAAGAATTAATTCTAGATTCAATCCGGAGACGCCGCTGAAGTTTCACCTCGACCCGCGCACCGGTCTTAACACCTTCACCGGTTACGGACCGGGCTACGTGATGGTCAACAATATTCGCCACGAACGTAACCTGGTGGTGCTGCCCGGCGAACTGCTCGAAGGCTGGACCGCGGGGAATTTCGACGCGCTGGCGGCAGCGGACTTCGCGGCCCTCGCAGGCCGGGGGCTTGAAATCGTGCTGCTCGGCACCGGCCCGCGCATCCTGTTCCCGCGCCCCGAGCTTCTGCGCCCGCTGATCGAAGACCGCGTCGGCGTGGAGGCGATGGATACGGCCGCCGCCTGCCGCACTTACAACATCCTGATGGGCGAGGGGCGCAAAGTCGCCGCCGCGCTCATCCTGGCAGCTTGAACACGGGCTTGGAAACCTTCAAGATCACCCGGCGCGGCTGGGGCGTGCTCATCGCCATCATGCTCGTGGTGTGGTTCGCCAACATCGAAGTGCGCAAGCTGGTGAATCCTGATGAAGGCCGCTACGCCGAGATCCCGCGCGAAATGGTGGCGAGCGGCGACTGGCTGACCCCGCGGCTCGACGGCCTCAAGTATTTCGAGAAACCGGCCTTGCAATACTGGGCGACCGCGGCGGCTTACGAAGTGTTCGGCGAACACGACTGGACGGCGCGGCTGTGGCCCGCATTAATGGGGCTGCTGGGAGTCGCCTCGGTGGTGTTTTGCGGCTGGCACCTGTTCGGCCGCGAAGCCGGCAACTACGCCGGGCTCGTCCTCGGCAGTTCGCTGCTGTACGTCGGGGCCGCGCATTTCAATTCGCTCGACATGGGCGTCACCGCGTTCATGACCGTGAACCTGTGTTCGTTTCTGCTGGCGCAGCGCGACGGCGCCAGCGCGCGCGAAACGCGCAACTGGATGTGGGTGGCGTGGGCGGCGGCGGCGCTCGCCATGCTGTCGAAGGGCCTGCAGGCGATCGTGCTGCCGGGCACGGTGCTCCTGCTGTACGCGGTGATCGAGCGCGACTTCGCGCTGTGGAAAAAACTCTACCCGCTGTCGGGCCTGGTGATTTTCACCGTCATCGCCGCACCCTGGTTCATCGCGGTGTCGGTCGCCAACCCGGAATTCCCCTATTTCTTTTTCGTCCACGAGCACTTCGAGCGCTTTCTCACCACGGTGCACGGCCGCTACCAGCCCTGGTATTACTTCGTCCCGATCCTGCTCGCGGGCATGCTGCCGTGGACCCTGCTGATGTTCGAGGGGCTCGTCGCCGCGTGGCAGCGGCAGCCCGACAAGCATTTTCAGCCGCAGCGCTTCCTCCTGATGTGGGCGGTGTTCATTTTCGTGTTCTTCAGCGTGTCCGATTCCAAATTGCCGCCCTACATCCTGCCGGTGTTTCCCGCCATCGCACTGCTCACCGGCGCCAGGCTGCAGCAACTGCCGGGCCGGCGCTTTCGCTGGGAGATCCTGCCGATGCTGATCGCGGCGGCGGGCGGCTTCGCCGCAGCGGCCTTCAGCTCCCGCTTTGCCAGCCAGGAAATACCGCCAGCGTTGTTTTTAGCCTACTCGCCGTGGATGTTTGCCGCCAGCGTGATGCTTGCCGCCGGCGTCATCGGCGCGCTCGATGCGGATCGCCGCGGTTACCGCGAGGTCGCGGTGCTCCTGCTCGCGGCCGGCGGCCTCGGCTTCGTGCAACTGGCGGGCACCGGCTACGACTCGCTGGCGCCGGCGGCGTCGGATTACGCCCTGGTGGAACAAGCCAAGCCGCAGCTCGCGCTGGACGGTTTGCTCGACGAGCCCGGTGTGCCGTTCTACAGCGTGGGCTTTTATGACCAGTCGCTGCCGTTCTACATGAAGCGCACGCTGACCCTGGTGGACTACGAGGGCGAACTTGCGTTCGGCATCGGGCGCGAGCCGCAGAAGTACATCCCGACCGTCGCCGCGTTCGAGGAGCGCTGGCGCGCGGACGGCCGGGCGCTTGCCATCATGCAACCCGAGAGGTATCGTGAACTCGCGGCAAGCGGGCTGCCGATGCGGCGGATTGCCGAGGACACGCGTCGTGTTTTGGTCGCAAAGCCGCTGGCGCCCGCGACGCCGCCGAATGGGGCCGCAGCACCAAAGTCGCCCAACGCCATGGAGTCGCGATGAATGCCGTCAGTTTTTCGCTCGTCATGCTCGGCGTGCTGCTCAACGCAGGCGCGCAATTGCTGTTGAAGGCCGGCACCAACGCGGTGGGGCACTTCGAATTCTCCGGCGCCAACGTGCTGCCGGTCGGCATCAAGTTCGCGCTGGAGCCGCATATCCTCGGCGGCCTCGCCTGCTACGTGGTGAGCGTGGTGGTGTGGATTCTCGCGCTGTCGCGCGTCGAAGTGAGTATCGCCTACCCGATGCTGTCGGTAGGCTACGTGGTGAACGCCGCCGCCGCGTGGTACCTGTTCGGCGAACAGGTCACGGTGATGCGGCTGGTGGGAATCGGCATCATCATCCTCGGCGTGTTCATCGTCGCCCGATCATAAGCCTCTCCCTGAATCCCGAATCCTGAATCCCGAATCTTAAAATGACCTACCTCCCCTTCACCCGCCCCAACATCGACGAAGCCACTATCGAAGGCGTCGCCGAGGTTCTGCGCTCGGGCTGGATCACCAGCGGGCCGCAGGTCAGGCAATTCGAGGCTGCGCTGTCCGACTACTTCGGCGGGCGCGCGGTGCGCACGGTGAATTCCGCCACCGGCGGCATGGAAGTCGCGCTGAGGTTGTGCGGCATCGGCCCCGGCGACGAAGTCATCACCAGCCCGATTTCCTGGGTCGCCACCGCCAACGTGGTGCTGCACGTCGGCGGCACGCCGGTGTTCGTCGACGTCGATCCAAAAACGCGCAACATCGACCTCGATCTCATCGAAGCCGCGATCACGCCGCGGACTAAGGCACTGTTCCCGGTCGACATCGCCGGGCTGCCGGCCGACCGCGACCGCATTTACGCCATCGCGCAAAAACACGGATTGCGCGTGATCGAGGACGCGGCGCAGTCGATGGGCTCGACCTGGCGGGGCCGCCGCATCGGCAGTTTCGGCGACATTATTTCGATCAGCTTCCACGCCAACAAGAACATCACCTGCGCCGAAGGCGGCTGCCTGGTGTTAAGGGACGGCGCCGAGATCCCCTTGTTCGAGAAGTTGCGCCTGCAGGGCGTGGTGCGCGACTCCGAGGGAGGCATGGAAGTCGACGTCGCGGGGGGCAAGTTCAACCTCACCGATATCGCGGCGCGCATCGGGCTCGGCCAGCTGCCGCACCTCGACGCGTTCAACGCGCGCCGCCGCGAGCTCGCGCGGCGCTACTTCCAGCTGTTCGACCGCAGCCTGGGCTGCGACCTGCCGCCGGAGGATTTCGAGAATACCAACTGGCACATGTTCCAGGTGCTGCTGCCGCTCGACCGCCTCAATATCACGCGCGGCGATTTCATCCGCCAAATGCACGCACTGGGCATCGGCATCGGCGTGCACTACCCGGCGATGCATCTGTTCAAGCTCTACCGCGCGCGGGGCCATCACGACGGCGAGTTCCCGCACGCCGAGCGTGTCGGGCGCGAGACGGTGACGCTGCCGCTGTTTCCGCTGATGCAGGACACCGACGTCGACCGCGTGTGCGAAGCGATTGCCAAGGTGCTGCGTCCGGCGTTGGTGCGCGGCGCGCCCGCGCAACGCGCCGCGGGCGGGAGATAAGCGTGGCCGCACCCGAGCTGTCGGTCATCGTTCCCGTCTACAACGAGGAAGCGGGCCTGCCCGCGCTGTTCGCGCGCCTGTACCCGGCGCTCGACGCGCTGAAGCTCGCCTACGAAGTCGTGTTCATCAACGACGGCAGCCGCGACCGCTCGGCGGCGCTCCTGCGCGAGCAGTTTCAGAAGCGGCCCGAAGTCACGCGCGTGATCCTGTTCAACGGCAACTTCGGACAGCACATGGCGATCATGGCGGGCTTCGAGCATTGCCGCGGCCGCATCGCGGTCACGCTGGATGCCGACCTGCAGAACCCGCCGGAGGAAATCGGCAAGCTCGTCGCCAAAATGCGCGAGGGCTACGACTACGTGGGATCGATCCGCATCGGGCGCCAGGATTCGCTGTTCCGCCGCGTGGCTTCGAAGGCGATGAACGGCATCCGCGAGCGCATCACCCGGATTCGCATGACCGACCAGGGCTGCATGCTGCGCGCCTACGACCGCGCAATCGTCGACGCCATCAACGCCTGCCAGGAAGTGAACACCTTCATCCCGGCGCTGGCGTACACCTTCTCGCGCAATCCGGCCGAAGTCGAAGTCGCGCACGAAGAGCGCACGGCGGGCGAATCGAAGTATTCGCTGTACAGCCTGATCCGGCTCAATTTCGACCTCGTCACCGGTTTCTCGGTGCTGCCGCTGCAGTTGTTCTCGATGTTCGGCATGCTGGTCGCGATCGGCTCGGTGCTGACTTACGTCGTGGTCATCGCCCAGCGCTGGATCCTGGCGGGGAGCCTCAGGGACGGCCTGCTCGCGCTGTGGGACCGCGACATCCTCACCTTCTTCCTGATCGGCATCCTGCTGTTCGGCGTGGGCCTCCTCGGCGAATACGTCGGCCGCATTTACCAGCAGGTGCGCAACCGCCCGCGCTACCTGGTGCAGGCGATATTGGAAACCACGCAGGCGCCGGCAATGGGATCGACCGAATTCGCCGCGCACGCGGAGAAGACGTCCGCGCGGGCGTAAGCTCGGGCTTTGGATTTTGACTTTCGCAAATCGTTAGTGACGCCATCTAACCCCGTTCGTGGTGAGCCTGTCGAACCATGAACGGGTCTCGTGCCCCGTTCTACCCTTCGACGGGCTCAGGGCGAACGGTGGTATTGGCAGACTGGCTCAGAAGAAATGCCCAACCCAGAGAATTGGTTTATGCCCAGCGCCGTAGTCTTCGCCTATCACAACGTTGGCGTCCGCTGCCTCTCCACGCTGCTCGCGCACGGCGTCGAGGTGCCGCTGGTGGTGACGCACGAGGACCGGCCCTTTGAGACTATCTGGTTCGACAGCGTCGCCAAGCTCGCGCAGGAGCATCGCATCCCGGTGATCGCGCCGGAGAACGTCAATGCACCTGAAGTGCTGGAGCGCGTATCGAAGCTCAAGCCCGGTTTCCTGTTTTCGTTTTACTTCCGCCAGATGCTGAAGCCGGCGCTGCTGGCGACGGCGGCGCAGGGCGCATTCAACATGCACGGATCCCTGCTGCCGAAATACCGCGGCCGGGTGCCGGTCAACTGGGCGGTGATCAAGGGCGAGAGCACGACCGGCGCGACCCTGCATACCATGGTGGAGAAACCCGACGCGGGCCTTATCGCCGGGCAAATGGCGGTGCCGATCCTGCCCGACGACACGGCGCGCGAGGTGTTCGGCAAGGTAACGGTGGCGGCCGAGCTGGTGCTGGCGCGCGCGCTTCCCGCACTGCTCGCGGGCACGCTGCAATTGACGCCGCAGGATTTCACCAAGGCTTCGTATTTCGGCGGGCGCAAGCCCGAGGATGGTAAAATCAACTGGCATCAAAGCGCGGCGGCAATCCATAACCTGGTGCGCGGCGTGGCGCCGCCCTACCCCGGCGCGTTCGCGGCGCTCGATGGCAAGCCGCTGCGAGTGTTGCGGACCATTGTTGAGGAGCAGCGCGCACCGCGCTCGACTGACGCCGGGCTGTATGTTGACAATGGCGAACTGCTGGCCGACTGCGGGGAGGGAACGCTGCTGCGCATCCTCGCCTGCGAGCTCGAAGGCGAGGCGCTCGATGCGAAGCGTTTCACCGAGATGTATGCCGAGCGCAAAGTGCCATTGTCCTGAGCGCAACCCTGATTTCCGATCCCGAACATAAATGAAAAAAATCCTGATCCTCGGCGTCAACGGCTTCATCGGCCACCACCTGTCGAAGCGCATCCTCGCCACCACCGACTGGGAAATTTACGGCATGGACATGCAGAGCGAGCGCGTGTCCGACCTGCTGGACGATGCGCGCTTTCATTTCTTCGAAGGCGACATCACGATCAACAAGGAGTGGATCGAGTATCACATCAGGAAATGCGACACGGTGCTGCCGCTGGTGGCGATCGCGACGCCCGCCACCTATGTGAAGGAACCGCTCAGGGTGTTCGAGCTGGATTTCGAGGCCAACCTGCCGATCGTGCGCTCCTGCGTGAAGCACAAGAAGCGCATCGTGTTCCCCTCGACTTCCGAGGTCTACGGCATGTGCCGCGACGCCGAATTCGATCCCGAAGCCTCCGAACTGGTGCTGGGGCCGATCAACAAGCCGCGCTGGATTTATTCCTGCGCCAAGCAGATGATGGACCGCGTGATTTTCGCCTACGGCATGGAGCAGGGCCTCGACTACACCTTGTTCCGCCCGTTCAACTGGATCGGCGCGGGACTCGATTCGATCAACACGGCGAAGGAAGGCAGCTCGCGCGTGATCACCCAGTTCCTCGGCCACATCGTGCGCGGTGAAAACATCAAGCTGGTGGACGGCGGCACGCAAAAGCGCGCCTTCACCTATATCGACGACGGCATCGACGCATTGATCAAAATCGTCGCCAACAAGGGCGGCGTGGCGAGCGGGCAGATTTACAACATCGGCAACCCGAAAAACAATTACTCGGTGAAAGCGCTGGCCGAGATGATGCTGGCGCTTGCCGTGAAGTATCCCGAATACCGCGTCAACGCGAAGAAAGTGAAGCTCGTCACCACCACCGCCGCGCAGTATTACGGCAAGGGCTACCAGGACGTGCAGAACCGCGTGCCGAAAATCACCAACACCCGCAAAGACCTGACCTGGAAACCGACGGTGACCATGGCACAGGCGCTGAAGCATATTTTCGACGCCTACCGCGGCGACGTCGCCGAAGCGCGACACCTGGTCGACTGAACGCGCGGGACGGTTGAAGCTCGCGCTCAAGATCGACGTCGACACCTACCGCGGCACGCGCGAAGGCGTGCCGCGACTGGTGGAGGTCTTGCGCCGCCACGGCGCGGGCGCGACTTTCCTGTTCGCGCTGGGGCCCGACCATACCGGCCGCGCGATCCGGCGCGCATTGCGCCCGGGCTTCATGAAAAAAGTCTCGCGCACATCCGTGCTCGAACACTACGGGCTCCGCACGCTGCTCTACGGCACGCTGCTCCCCGGCCCCGACATCAGCCGCCGCTGCCGCGACATCCTGCGAGGCGTGCGCGACGACGGTTTTGAAGTCGGCATCCACACCTGGGACCACGTGCGCTGGCAGGACGGCGTAGCCGGCGCCGACGCGCACTGGACGCTCGCCGAAATGCAGCGCGCGCGCGAACGCTTCCGCGAAATCTTCGGCGACAACGCGCGCACCCACGGCGCCGCGGGCTGGCAAATGAATGCGCACGCCTGGCGCTTGACCCAGCGCCTGGGCTTCGACTATTGCTCGGACACGCGCGGCTCCCACCCCTTCGTGCCGATCCACAACGCCGAGATCATCGCCTGCCCGCAGCTTCCCACCACCTTGCCCACGCTCGACGAACTAATCGGCATCGACGGCTTGACGCCAGCCAATGTGGCCGCGCACGTGCTCGGCCTCACCGCTACGGCGCCCGTCAACGGCCACGTATACACGCTGCACGCCGAGCTCGAAGGCATGAAGCTGATGCCGGTGTTCGAACAACTGCTCGTCGGGTGGCGCGAACAGGGCTACGAGCTCGTAAGCCTGCGCGATTATTTCGACGGCCTCGAAATCAAAAGCCTGCCGCGGCACACCGTCGCCCCCGGCGAAATCCCCGGGCGCTCCGGCACCCTCGCGCTGCAGGGGCCGGTGTTCCTGGCCTGATGGCGCATTAGCCGTGGCCCTGGTCTGCCCCAACTGCAAAGCAAAGTTGAGCCCCTTTCGCGTGCGCAGGCGGTTTGCGTGCCCGGGCTGCAAGACAACATTGAAGGCAAGCACCGCGGTCGCGACCATCCTCGCGGTGGTAATCTGGTCGCTGGCCGACGCGGCGATTGCTCCTTACCTGTACTCGGCCTTTGGCTTCGATTGGCAGGCGGTCGTGATACGCGTACTGGCCGGCGGCGCGGTCGCCGTTGCCGCCCTTTACTTTCTGCTGGGCAGGTTCGGCTCGGTCGAGGCCGAGCGGTAACCGCCCGCCCCCGCAGGCTCACGCCTGGCGTTACATAGTTGGCGTTGACATTCGTATACGTTCAATTCAAAATTCGCCGCAGCCGCGCATACAGGCAGGGACGTACCGGGAAACGATTGGCGGCATATTCAACCAACCTCTTAGGGAGTTCAAATGAAATCGATCACCAAGACCATTGCAGTTGCCACGGCCCTCGCCTTCGCCGCGGGTTTGCCGCTCGCGGGCTATGCCGCGGACGACGCCAAAGCGCCCGTCGCCAAGGCCAACGAGACCAAGTCCGGCACCAAGTCGGATACCCCGCCGGCCAAAACACCCAAGGTGAAGCGCACCAAGAAAGAAGGTGCGGCGGATGCGAAGGCTGTCAATTCGACCAACGACACCAAAGGCAAAGAGAAGTAAGAAAACGCATTGACCGGCCGCAGCGGCCGGGACTGAAAACAACCGCGGCCGACAAGTTTGTCGGCCGCGGTTTTGTTTTGGCCGGACGCGGGCGCTGAGCTTGCTGCGTGCCGGAGCGCGGTGCCTCGTACACGGCTGTTTACTTCTCCGCGGTCACCCTGACCGGCGTTTGTTCACTCCCGGCGCCAGTCCAGGTCTTCGCCTTCGCGCCGGTCGACGAATCCTGTAATCGTTCCCGCGGCGTTGCGGGTGAAAATGCGCCGCTCGCGCGGGCGGCCGGGTGTGAAGAACACGTCGCGCACTTCGGCCTTCAGGATGCGCGGCGCGCGGCCGGTGCGTTCGGCGCTGAGCGCGCCGTCGCTGGCGCGGATGGTGTCGCGCGTCGCTTCGCTCAGGATATACACGCCGGCATATTCGGCGAGCTCTGCCGGCGTGAGTTTCGTCTCCGGTGGGTCTTTGGGAATCGCCAGCACCTGGGACGCGATCATGCGCCACCCCTCCGCGGTCTTGCGCCACACGTCGGTTTCCCGGTAGCGGTTGTGCAGCAGGTGGCCCTGGACGTTCTCGGTTTCATCCTGCACGTAGGTGGCCACGGCCGTCGTCGGCGCGGTGACCGGGTAGGGCTGGACACGGTATTCGACGACCCTGATGGTTCCCGAATAACCCGGAGGCAGCGGCTTCAATTCCTCCAGGTACCTGGTCTTGGTCATGACCACGTTGTTTTCGTCCACGTACAGCGCGTCGGGGTCGAGGTACTTGTCCCAGACCGCCTTGTCGCCGGCCGCGATCGCGTCGGACATTTCCTGCGTTATGGCCTGCAGCTGTGCCGCCAGGTCATCCGCTGACGCGGCCTGCGCAGCCATGGCGGAGAAAGCCATTGCCAAGAACGCGAGGCGCCGCATCCCGCGCAGCGCGAGCGATCCGCGGCGCGAAGAATAATCCTGAACCATTCGCCAGGTGCGCATCGACCGATCTCCCCATGGAAACAGTGCGACACGATCCCACCTTGCCGCGCGCAGGTCTTGAATATACTTGACCCCCGGGCGGGGCGATTCAGGACGCGGCCCGGCGAAGCGTCCCGCGCCTCGCGATCTCCGGCAACCTGGCGGCGACCCAGCCGCGCCATTGCAGGGGCGTGCAGCCGGTGACCCGCCGCAACGCCCGGCTCATGTGCGCCTGGTCGGCGAACCCGGCATCCATCGCGACCGCGGCAAGCGGCGCCGCGCCGCGCACGATCATGCGCCACGCCCTGCGTGCTTTGAGCTCAAGCCGGTAAGACGAGGGCGCCACGCCGTAAGCGGACTTGAATCCGCGCGACACGGTTTCCGCCGCCAGCCGCTGGCGTCGCGCCCAATGCAGCAGGGCGATGTCGCCGCCGCCCGCAAGCTCGTCCGCGAGCAGATCCGGCCAGTCCGAAATGACCGAGGGTGAGCGCGGCGCCCCCACGAGCATGGTTTCGAGCAGCACCGTGGCTTCGCCGAGGCCGCGCTCGCACGCACGGGCCAGGGCGTCCGCGTCCGCGACCCGGAACGCACCCTCCACTTCGCTGGTGTTCGCCCACGGCAGGCGCAGCAGGGTAATGCTTCTCGAGAGCCGGGTATCGCTGTGCGCATCCATCGCCGCGTGTACGAGCACGTCGCCCGCGACCGCCCGCACCCGACCCGCAAAACCGATTTCCTCGAAGGCGCCCGCCAGCACAACTGACGCGTACGCCTGCAAATGCCGGTGACGCGGCATATTCAGATGCTCGACCAGAGTCTCGCGTCCCAGCAGCGGTATGCGAAAACGGGGTTCCATCGGCAGGCGCTCAAAAAATTGAGTCCATTTAACCATAGGCGAAACCGGTGCGCGCGGCTCACCCGTATCCACGCGCGGCGCCACCGGGCCCGGGGCGCTAAGTCATATTCGTTCAATAATTGGCCTGCAGCGGGCGTTACGCTGCGGGCATGTTTGCCGATTCCGTCCCGCTGCTCCTGGTCGCCGGCATCGCCATCGGCCTGATGACGGGGCTGGTCGGGACCTCGGGCGCTTTTACCATCCCGCTTCTCATTCTGGTGTTCGGATCCGAGCAGCAGCTCAAAGCGCAGGGCACGGCGATGCTGATCGCGGCGCTCCCCATCTGGCTGCTGCCTTCCATCCCCTACCTGCGCACCGGCGCCTACGACCTGCGCATCGCGCTGTTGCTGGCCGTGGGCATGGTGGTGGGAGGATACGTCGGCGCGCTATGGGCGCAGGAACTGCCGGTCTACGTGTTGCGGCGCCTGTTCGCGGTTCTTCTGCTGGCGGTCGCGGGACGTCTTATGCTGCCGCCGTAACGCCGGGCGGAGGTGGCGTCTGCTTAAACCGCCCTCACCAAAGAAACGGCCCCGCAATCGGGGCCGTTCGTTTTACTTGCGTTCTTCTTCCTTCTTTTCTTCTCTCGGCGCCGGAGCCGGCCTCGGCGGCGGCGCGGGCCTGGCTTGCGGCTGCTCGTGCGGCGGCGGAGGTGCCGCCTTCTCGGCCGGGCGGGCCTGCGGCGGGGGCGGCCGCACTTCTTTCGGCTCGGGCGGTCGGGCTTGCGGTCGTTCCTGCGGCTTCGGCGGCGGCGCGTGGGTTTCCGGCGGCGGCTTTACTTCCTTGGGCTCAGGCGGTCTGGCCTGCGGTCTTTCCTGCATCTTCGGCGCCGGCGCCGGCTCGTGCTGCTGTTGCACCGGCCGGTTTTCGCCTGCCTTTCCGGGTTCGACGCGTTGCTGCATCGGACCTTTCTCGCGCGGCGCGGGCTCCGGCGTCCTGGCCTCGGGCCGGTTGCCAGGCTCCGCGCCCTTGCCGTTTCTTTCCTGCGGCGGCATTCCCGGTTGCGCTGCGGGTTGCATCGGCCGCGCGGGCATGGCGGCCTTGCGCGTGGCCTCTTCGTGATACACCTTCTGCACCACCGCGTCTTTCGGCTGGTAGTGATAGTTCTGGTTATGCAGCGACTGTTGTTCGCCCGGAGGCGGATACCTGCCGCCGGAATACTGGCGTTGATAAACCGGCAGCGGCGCCGCCGCCGGAACCGCCTTGTGGTTCCACTGGTCCCAGCCTTGGTGCTGGCCTTCCCACTGCCGGCCCCAGTGCACGCCCCACTGCGGCGGCGCATCCGCGCTCCAGCCGCTGAAGTAACCGGGAGGATGCCGGTAATAGCGCACCGGCACGCGCAGGACGAATAGCGGCACCGCATCGGGCTGGACGACTTGCCACGGACCGTTGTACCAGGTGCTGGCGTACCAGTTGGCCCCCTGCAGGTCCCAGTACATGCCGTCGTAGAAGAAGTAATTCGAATCGACGCCGGGCGCGTAATACACCGGGTAACCGGGCACCTGCTCAAGCTGCGGGTAATCGGGCACGCTGAAGCCGACCGCCGCCGCGGGATAGTCGCCGCTGCCTGAAGCCGTGTCCGCCATCGGCGGCGCATACGCGCCGCTGCTCGCAGGGGCGCCAGTCGCACCGGTCGCACCTGCCGGGCCCGCGGGGCCTGCCGGCCCAGGGGCGGCGGCAGGCGGGGCCGAATCGTCGGACTGTTTGTTGCATCCGCTCGATACCAGTGCGGCCAGCACCGCAGCAAACAAAACTGTGTTTTTCATTTTGGACCTCGTGGAAAGCCGCCCTCGCGGGGGCTCGAAATTCGGATTATCCCCGCAAACTACGACATAGTGGCGTCACACTCTGTACGCTGCCGCACATATCATTGGGCGACGCCTGGCCACCATCGCAACTAGACTATCCACATGAAAACCGACAACGATTGGGAAGCCCGCGTAGCCGCGCTCTGGCAGGGCGCGCCATCGATGCCGCCTGCGGAATTGGTGGCGGCGGCCGATGCATTGGCGGACGAGCGGGAAGCCGGCGACGCCGCGGCGTTGTTCGAGCGCGCGTGCGCGCGGGATACCGCCGGCGTTGAAGCCGAAGCGGAGCGCTACTATCGCGCCGCGCTGGCGAGCGGCCGCCTCGATCCTTACCGCGCCTCGCGCGCGACCATTCAACTCGCGAGCACGCTGCGCATACTCGGACGCCTCGATGAAAGCGAAAAGCTCCTGGTGGCGCTGCTCGACAGCCATCTGGCGCCGGGCGCCAGCCGCGCGCTGCACGACGAGGCGCGCGCCACCCTCGCCCTCACCTGGGTCGCGCAGGGCAGAGCGGTGGAAGCCGCCGGTCTCGCCCTCGTTACCCTCGCGCCGCATCTTAGCCGCTACCACCGTTCCATGTCCGCGAATGCGGCGGCACTCGTTACCAGGACCTGGGTCTGAGGTCCGGGCCTCCCTGGCGCGACGGCGTCCGGACGAAAGAGTAGCATCCACCATTATTTGCTCGCGAGGCTGGCTCATGCTGCGTATCGGAATGGTGGTGTTGTTGGCGCTCGTGCCCGTGCTGGCGCATGCGCAGATTGTGTACAAGTGGGTCGACGAAAACGGCCGCACGCAGTATTCCGACCACCCGCCGCCACAGGGCGTCAAATTCGAGCAGATCGGCGGCGGGACCGCGACCGCCCCCGCCCCGCCGGCGGCGAATGCGCCGGCCAGCAACCTCTCGACTCAGGAGCTTGAGTTTCGCAAGCGGCAGATCGAGGCCGCGGAAAAAGCGAAAAAAGAGGAAGAAGACGAGAAGGCGGCCAAGGCCAAGCAGCAGAATTGCGACCTCGCGCGATCGAGGCTCAAGACCATGGAAGACGGCGGGCGCATCCTCAAGCCCAACGCGGCCGGCGAACGCGAATACATGGGCGACGAGGAAATCGAAACCGAAAAGATCAAAGCGCAGAAGAGCGTCGCCGAAATCTGCAAATAGCGGCACGGCAAGCCCCGCGGAAATCGCCGCGACGCCGCGTCAGAGGGGACGCACCTCTTTATTGTTGGCGTGAAACCGCCACTGGGAGAGAGAGTTTGAAGCGCGCGCCGTGGGCTTTTCTGGTTGCAGTTTCGACCATCGCAGTATCCGCCTGCGGACCGGATGAACGATCTTCCGTCGCCGACACGGAGGCGACTCGCTGCAGCTCAAACGATTCCGAGTATGACGAAGCGAATGTCCGGCGGTGTACCGCAAGACTGGCATCGCCCGGGCTGTCGGTTCAGGATCGCGCAATGACCCGGAACATTCGCGGGAACACCTACGATAAATTGAAAAAGTACGACCTCGCCATCGCCGACTATAGTGAAGCCATTCGGCTTTTGCCCGACTTCGAATACGGCTACGCGAATCGCGCGCTTGAAAACTGCAGAAAAGGCGACTATCGCGCGGCGCTGCCGGACTACGATCAAGCCCTGCGTATACGCCCGGATAACGCTTACGCGCTCTACGGGCGCGGCGTCGCGCGGATTCGCTCGGGCGACACGGCGGCAGGCAACGACGACCTGGCGGCAGCGACTCACATCGACCCCGAAACGCCTGCCCTTTACCGGCAAATTGGCATGGAACCTTGACCAGCTGCGGCCAAATTGATCTGAGGGAGCGGTCGGGGCGGGAGGCCAATCAGGGCAATAATTGTCGAATCAAGGGCTTAATTGGCTCCGGGCCGGCCTGCCCCGCGTGGTTTGTAACCGCCCGGAAAAACTACTTGCAATCCTCATGGTTTTTGTCAGAATTGCTCTGAAACCCCCCGGAGATAAAGCATAATAATGCTCGGCAAACCGGTTCCCGATCTGTCCCTGACGGCGACCGGCCATGGTTTCAAACTCTCCGACCTCAAAGGTCAACCCTTCGTCCTGTATTTTTATCCCAAGGACAGCACGCCGGGCTGCACCACCGAAGCGCAGCAATTCCGCGATCTCTACCCGAAGTTCAAGCGCGCCGGCATCGCTGTGTTCGGCGTCTCGCGCGACAGCGTGAAGTCGCACGAAAACTTCAAGGCCAAGCAGAATCTTCCGTTCGAGCTGGTGTCGGACCCGGACGAGAAACTGTGCGCCGAATTCGGCGTGATGAAGCTCAAGAACATGTACGGCAAAAAAGTTCGGGGCATCGAGCGCAGCACGTTCGTGATCGATGCCAAAGGGGTGCTGCGCCACGAGTGGCGCGGCGTCAAAGTTCCAGGCCACGCGCAGGAGGTACTCGATTTTGTTAAAGCACTCTGATTCACCCGCTTTCGACTCCGCTTCCTCGTCTCACTCCGCGTCCACCGCTGCCAAAACCCGCGGCTCTTCCAAGCAACTCACCAAGCTGTTCGTTCTCGATACCAACGTGCTGATGCACGACCCCACCAGTCTTTACCGCTTCGAGGAGCACGACGTGTTCCTGCCGATCGCCACCCTCGAAGAGCTCGACAGCAACAAAAAAGGCTTGTCCGAAGTCTCGCGCAACGCGCGCCAGGCCAGCCGCTTCCTTGACGAAATCGTCAGCACCGAAGCCGGCGACATCGCGCAGGGCATTTCGCTGAAGCGCCACAGCAAGGAGCTTTCGCACGGCCGGCTTTACCTGCAGACCGCGGCGATGAACGGCAGCCTGCCGGCGACGCTGCCCACGCACAAGGCGGATAACCAGATTCTCGCAGTGGTGATGCACCTGCAGCAGCAGGAGCCGAAACGTTCCGTCATCCTGGTGTCGAAAGACATCAACATGCGCATCAAGGCGCGCGCGCTGGGGCTCGCCGCCGAGGATTATTTCAACGACAAGGTGCTCGAGGACACCGAACTCCTCTACACCGGCACCTTCGAATTGCCCGCCGATTTCTGGGAGCGCCACGGCAAGGACATGGAATCGTGGAAGAAGGACGGCCACACGCTCTACCGCATCAAGGGGCCGCTGTGTTCCAAGTTCCTGGTCAACCAGTTCGTGCACCTCGACGGCGACCACCCGTTCTACGCGGTGGTGCGCGAGCAGGAGGGCAAGGGCGCGGTGCTGGAAACCATTCGCGATTATTCGCACCACAAGAACAGCGTGTGGGGCATCACCGCGCGAAACCGCGAGCAGAATTTCGCGCTGAACCTCCTGATGAATCCGGACATCGACTTCGTGACGCTGCTGGGCCAGGCCGGCTCCGGCAAGACGCTGCTCACGCTTGCCGCCGGGCTGACGCAAACTCTTGAAACCAAGACCTACTCGGAAATCATCATGACCCGCGTCACCGTGCCGGTGGGCGAGGACATTGGTTTCCTGCCCGGCACCGAGGAAGAAAAAATGACGCCGTGGATGGGCGCGCTGGAAGACAACCTCGACGTGTTGAACCATACCGACGAGGAAGCCGGCGAATGGGGCCGCGCCGCGACCCGCGATCTCATCCGCTCGCGGATCAAGGTGAAATCGCTCAACTTCATGCGCGGCCGCACTTTCATCAACAAGTTCCTCATTATCGACGAAGCGCAGAACCTCACGCCGAAACAGATGAAGACGCTGATCACGCGCGCCGGCCCCGGCACCAAGGTGGTATGCCTCGGCAACATCGCGCAGATCGACACGCCTTATCTCACGGAAGGCAGCTCCGGCATCACGTATGTGGTCGACCGCTTCAAAGGCTGGCCGCACGGCGGACATATCACGCTCACCCGCGGCGAACGCTCGCGGCTGGCGGATCAGGCGGCGGAAATACTTTAGCGACAAGCTGGTTGAGCAGCGCGCAGGCGGTCGAATTCCTTCTTGACCACTGCGTAACACGTGCACACCTGTTGCGCGAACTCGCGGCGGCGACTCCATCCTCGGCGCGGTCAGCATAATTCTTTTGTCCTACGTGCGCCACCGCACGGAACGCGCCTGCCGCGAAAACTACCCTGTGTGAGTTGACGTGCGATAACCCACCCATTGCGTCATCCTGGGCGGTCATCGCCAGCGTTCACTCACACGGAGAACTCAATCATGAAGCAATTCAATTACGTTTCCACCCTCCTCATGGCAGTCGCGACAGCGGCGGTCCTGGGCTGCGCATCGACGCCGACGCAAGAAGGCACCGGCGAATATGTCGACGATTCGGTCATCACCACCAAGGTCAAGGCGGCGCTGCTTAACGAGCCGACGCTGAAATCGCTGGAGTTCAAAGTCGACACCTTCAAAGGCACGGTGCAGTTAAGCGGCTGGGTGCGTTCCAATAACGACATCGTCACCGCCATGCACGTGGCGCGCGACGTGCGCGGCGTGAAGTCCGTCAAGGACGACATGCAGGTCAAATAACTGCGAAGACCGCAGCGGCCCCGGCGGCCTTCGCTGAAGGCCGCGCCGCATCGGTCAAGCGCAACACTTAATCGTACGAAAGGATTCACCATGCTGTATACCATCGCCGTCGTTCTGCTGATCCTGTGGGCTCTCGGACTGGTCTCGTCCTTTGCCCTGGGCGGATTCATCCACATTCTTCTGGTCGTCGCAATCGTGCTGTTCCTGGTCGGGTTCATCGGCGGACGGCGCGCGCTCTGACGCTTTGCCGGGTCCAGGCCGACGCGGCCCGTGGTCCCGGCGCTTCGCGCCCCTGCCCCTCGAACGAGGCGGCAGCAAGCCTGATGCGGCTTATGTACGCTGTCGCACATACTAGCGGGCGATGAAGGCGAACAATGGAATGGCGTGTTGTTACGCGTTCCCGGCTGCCAACATTGCCGAATGTAATCAACGTCGATATCAGCTTCAATACTGCTCAAAGGAAATGAAAATGATCAACGTGAAATGCAATTTGCACAAGCTGGTGCTGGTGGCTGCTACCGCGCTGACTTTGGGCGCAATCAGCTATTCCGCGGCGGCTGCCGTGGACGTCCAGATCGGGATTCCGGTTCCCGGCATCGTGGTCGACGCCAATGATCCCTACTACTACTCCCCGACTTACTGCGCGGGTTGCTGGTATGGCGAATGGGGCGGCCGCACCGGCTACCATCGTGGCGGCGGACGCCCGTGGGAACGTCCCCACATGGAGTCGGACCATCACGGACGCCCTCAAGGGGCCGACGTCAAGCACGAAGGACACCGCTAAGCCAACGCTGAACGGCATCCGTTCTGCCTGAACGGAACAGCGCGCAGCGAAAGCCGGCGCGCTGTTTTCATTTTGGCTGTTGGCGGGTATCGACTGCGATCCAGTTCACTTCCCAGGTCTTGCCGCCGTCGTCTGAAAATGCCTGCTCGAAGCGGCAGGAATCGGGCGTGATGTCGGACCAGACATTGCGCACCAGGACGCTTCTGCCGTTAAACGTTTCCTGGTCGTAAAATTCGCCGCGCCCGTTCTTGAATTCACCGATGGTCGGCACGCCAAGACTGCCAGCTTTGCTGTTGGCGAAGTTCAGGTTCCATTGGCGCGACCCGAGACTGTAGAGCCGCAGCGACAGACCCTCGATGTGCCCGCCAGGGCCGTCGACTTCGAGCTCCACCAGGTTGGCGCGGCCGTCCCAGATTTTGCGCACGACCGACGTGCCCTCGTATTCGACCCACATCGTGGATCCGGTGAGCGGATGCTGCAGGCGCGATATGTGCGTGTTCCAGCTGCCGATCTCGAAGTCGAAATCGTGCTGCCCATCGCGTTCGGCGCCGGTTTTGACGGCATCCGGCTGTTGCCCGGCGAATGACTGCAGCGCCAATGCTGCAACAACGAGGCTGCAAATCAAGAGAAACGCCCCTGCATGTTTTTTGTCTGCGTTCATGGTTCCATTACCGGTGAATCGCATGTCGAGGATCTGACTGCCTCCGCAGGAATGGTTGCATGGCCATCGCAATTGGACAAGAATGCACTTTTTGGTGCGCTGGTTACCTTATGGAAAATCTCGACGAAGCCATGCGCCCAAAACACTTCTCGATGATCCGCGGTCTGCACCTCGCTGACGTGTTCACGCTCGGAAACGCGGCGTGCGGCGTCGCCGGCGTGTTCTGCGCCATGACTTATCTTGCCAACCAGTCGCTGGCGCATTTCCTCACCGCTACCGCGCTGGCGCCGGCGGCGCTGGTGTTCGACGTGCTGGACGGGCGCATCGCGCGCGCGCGCCATACGCATTCGGCGCTCGGGCGCGAGCTCGATTCGCTGGCGGACGTGATTTCGTTCGGCGTGGCGCCGGCCGCGCTGGCGTTCGCGGCCGGCATGCGCGGCGGCTGGGATTGGGTGGTGCTGATTTATTTTGTCTGCTGCGGAGTCAGCCGGCTCGCGCGCTACAACGTGACGGCCGAAACCCTCGCGGCCGGCACCGACAAGGTTCCTTACTTCGAGGGCACGCCGATTCCCACCAGCGTGCTGCTGAGCGCGGTCCTGGCGTGGGCGGCCTGGCAAGGCCGGCTGGACGAGAACCTGTACGGCGGCGTATGGGCGCTTGGACCCTGCGAGCTGCATCCGTTCGTCCTGCTGTTTGCGCTGTCGGGCACTCTGATGATCAGCAAGACGCTGCATATTCCGAAGCTCTGAGATAAGCTTTCGGGCGCGGGAAATACAACGCAAACGTCAGATGCCGGCTTTGTTTTGCCGAATTTGCGCGTTGCGTTCGTATTCAAGGCGGAATATTCTTGCCCCGCGGTTGGTGTCCGGTTTTTGATCTGAATTTTAAAAGGGGAGCTGCAATGAGGAAAATTACAAGCGTCATGGTTGGCACGTTGCTGCCTGCATTCCTGCTGTCCGGCTTCATGTTGAGTTCCGCGGTGGCGCAGGACAAGGCCGCCGGTCCCGCGCCCGTCACCAAGGTGCTGCTGGAAAATGACAAGGTCAAGGTGTACGAGACCATTTACAAGCCGGGGGACGTCAATACCACGATCCCCGCCGGTTCAATCCGGATTGTCCGCACACTGAAAGGCGGCACCTTGCTGCGCACCTACGCGGACGGCACCACGAAACCGGTGGTATTGAAAACCGGCGCCGTCCAGTACATCGAGGCGGGTCCGGCTTACACCACGAAAAATACCGGCAAGACCGTGATTCAAACCTACGTTGTGCAGCTTAAGTGACGCTCGCCGACCGGGACCAATAACTCAAAGCATCAGGCACCAAGCCCCTCTTGCGAGGGGCTTTTTCTTGCGGGTACGATGCCCGGGCCTGACCCTGCGGCGGCCGCCGCCGGATAGCGGGCGCTGACTTCCACACTCCGTTACAATTAACGAAACGCTACCGTTGCGTTTCGTTTTAGGCCGTGTTAGGGTAACCGCATTCTGGCCCGCATTGTGGCCACACTGCCGACCCTTTCCGGGAGCACCGCAAATGAAAACGCGCATGAAAACAAATTCCGCCCTGATCGCCCGCCTCGCCGCTGCCGCGCTGCTGACCGCCGCGGTCGTCCCCGCCCATGCCGCCGGCTGGCACGGCGGCTTTAACCATGGCGGTTACGGCCACGGCGGATTCCGCGGAGGCGGCGGCGGAGGCGGACGGGGCTTTGTGGGCGCGGTGGTCGGCGCCGCGGTCGCGGTCGCGACGCTGCCCTTTGTCATCGCCGGCTCGATTGCGCAGGGCGTGACGAGTTACGATCCCGGTCCCGCATCGCAGGGCTACGCCCCAGGCTATGCGCCGGCGCCCTCGTATTACCCGGCCCCGCGTTATTACCCGGCGCCCGCCTACGCGCCACAGCCGGCGCAGCGCTATGCGCCGCAGGGATATTACCCGCCGCCCCCGCCCAGCTATCCGGCGCAGCAATATTCGCCGCAATCGAACGAGGGCCAGGCTTACGCGCCGCAAGCCCAATACGCGCCCGCGCCGCAGCCGCAGTACGCGCCGCAGCCGCAATATGCGCCGCAGCCGCAATATGCGCCGCAACCCCAGTACACGCCGCGGCAGGCATACGCGCCGTCCCAAGCCTACTATCCGCCGGCGCCGCCGGCCGACTACTACCAGCGTTAAGCGGGCGGCCCTGCGAGTGTGGCGTTGACCAGGGCGCGCGCACCGGCCAAGCGCACGCGCCGTCCCAAACGCAGCCTCGGCGGCCGGCCGTCGAAAGCCGAGGCCGAACAGCTTGCCGAGCGCATCATAGACACGGCGGCTGAACTGTTCTTCGAGCTCGGCTACGGCGCGACCACGGTCGAAGCGGTGGCGCAGCGCGCGGGGATTTCCAAGCGCACGTTTTATCACCGCTTCGACGACAAATCCGCGCTGTTCAGCGCGGTGGTTCACCGGACCATCGAACGCCTGCGTCCACCGGCCACCGCGCCGCTGCTCGACGCGCCGAACCTGCAAGCCCTGCTGCTCGGCTTGGCCAACGTCATCCTGCGCGCGGCCATGACACCGCACGCCATCGCGCTCAACCGCCTGCTGGTCGCCGAATCGGGCCGCTTTCCCGATCTCGCCGCGGTGGTCGCCAGGGAAGGCGCGACCGAAGAAGCCATCCGCCTGATCGCGGGCGTGCTCGAACGCGAAAGGCGCGCGGGCAAGCTCAAGCTCGATAATCCGGTGTTCGCCGCGCAGCAATTTCTCTACATGGTCATCGCGGTGCCGCAGCGCCGCGCCATGGGGCTCGGCGTGCCGATGACCGCAGCCGAGGCTGACGCCTGGGCGCAGGACGTCGTCAACCTGTTCCTGAACGGCTGTCGCGGCTGGGAAGCCACCAAACGCAAGTCGCGCTGATCGGGTGCGCCAGCCGCCCCGCCGACGATATCGCCGGCGCTGTTACACAAAAACTTAGTTCCCGCTATGTGCGCTGCAGCACGGTTCCGCCTGTCCCGGAGGGCGAGACTCGACCGGAGGAATGCAGGAAGCGTGCGGCAACTCCAGTCTGAAACGGAGAAACGGCCCGCCGAGTGCCGGTCGCGCATGAAAGCCATCGCCAAAATCGGTTGAGCCGGCGTTGAGGCACCTCTGTTTAGCTCAACCTTGATAAAGGAATGAACATGAAAACGATACGCAGCATTACCGTTAGTGCGGTTGCAATGGCATCACTGCTCAGCCTGGTTGGTTGCGCAGACATGAATACGCGGCAAAGAGACACGGCAGCGGGTGCCGGAATTGGCGCAGTCGGCGGCGCAGTGCTGTTGGGCGGCCCGGTTGGCGTGCTCGGCGGCGCGGCAGTTGGCGCGGTGGTCGGCGACGAGGTCGGCAAAGGCAAGTAACAGTCCGGGAGCAGCAATCCCGAAGGGCGCGCGCGCCATGTGGCCCGCGCGCCCTTTTATTTAGTTTCTCGCCACCGCGGGCGGTGCTTCGCGAACGCGGGACTTTGCAACGACGCCGGAGGGATTGAACAGGATCACGAATTCGGTGGGACCGTGCGCTGCATTGTTCGACGCGGCGCCGTTGTGGGCCAGTCCGCCGTCCCCTGACGATGTGTCGTCCCGGTATCGATAGAGCCACACTTCGAAACCGCTGTCGAAGCTGATGACCTTGGCCTTGCCCAGCGCAGCCATGACGTCGGCCTTGGTACTGATGCCGGCGGTAATCGCGTCCCTTGCATTCCGGGCCGAGATGGCCCTGGCAGTGCCATCCACGCCCGGCGATTCCCCGGGAGCTGCGCATCCGGCGACACTGGCGCATAGCGCAACCGCAAAGCCTGCGCTAAATCGCCTAATCATCGAAGCTCACCGCTCGAGGACCACGCCGCGGCGGGGCGGCCATTCGCGTCATCCATGTATTCAAACTCGACCAGGGTATCGTCCGGCCAACTTTGATCGCTTAGCGGCATGAAATAAGTTCGATCGAGCAGCACCTGGCAATCGCAATAGGGCAAGTCGGATTGCGCAGTCAAGCCCTGGCTGAACCCTGCGTAGAGCTCGTCAACCGGCAGCACTTCCCGGCGGCTGCCGGCGACCAGGGTGACGCCGAACAAAGGGCGCTCGGCAAAAAAGAAATAGTGGACTTCGCGCCGGCTGCAATAGTCCACCATGCTGGTAAAAAGATTCCCGAGCTGGCCGAAAATCGAGCGCTCATTGGAGATCAGCCCCGCCTCGATGCCGACTTCGCACTCCAGGCGCAGGTCGCCGAGCCGCCGGGTATCCGGCGGCAGGCCCGGGGTGCGGATGTCGGCGCGCCAGGTCATGCTCCCCGCTTTTCGATTCGGCAGCACGGATGCGTCTTCGTCCAGCGCTTTCTGGTTGCGCCCCAGCGTAAACGTGCGATCCGGCGCCACCGGCACCGGTATGGTGACGGTGTCGCCGGCGATTTCCAGCGTGATGCCATCCATGTTGGTGTCGCGCTGCCGCGGCAGGAGTTTGTAGCGCAGCGTCGCGGCGGGCGCCAAAGCATGCCGGGCCTCGAAGAGATCCATTCCCCTGAGCATTTTGCGATACGATTTGTCGACCGGACTACGCGTCGAACCCACCGTTACCTTGGGCAGGATGTCGGTCGCCTCCGCGCCGGATTTGGGCTGCGGCTGATCCGCGATTGCAAGAGTGCACGCCAGCACCATCGCTATTTGCATTGCGGCGGCCGCTAAGCAAGACAATTTCATTTGTGCGCGAATTCAATCGATGCGGGCAGGTCAATCCTCTCGTTCAGAAACCAGGTGTGCATCTCGCCTTTGCCTTTGACGTCGATGGCACCGCGCTTTTCCAGCATGAAGGTGTCCGCGAGCCGTTGCCTGGCGGCGTCCGTTATCTGGATGCGCCCGGCAACGCCATGCGATTGCATGCGGCTGGCGGTATTAACCACGTCCCCCCACAAGTCATACAAAAACTTGCGCTTGCCGATGACCCCGGCCACCACCGATCCGGTATCCATGCCGATGCGCACCATGAGCTTGTGGGAGCGATCCACATTGAAGCGATCCATCGCCTCGATCATGTCCAGCGCCATGTGCGCGGCGCGTATCGCGTGATCTTCCACTGGCAGCGGCAATCCCGCGGCGACCATGTAGGCGTCGCCGATGGTCTTGATCTTCTCCAGCCCGCGCTTGTCGGCAATCTCGTCGAAACGGACGAACACGTCGTTGAGCACGTCCACCAGGACCTGGGCGCTCACGCCCTCGGAAAACCGGGTGAATTCCACGATATCGGCGAACAGCACCGTCACCTCGTCATGACTGTCGGCAATAACCTCGTCCGCGCCGTCCGTTATGAGGTCTCTGCGCCCTTTAAGCCGCTCGGCGATGGAACGCGGCAGCACGTTGAGCAGGAGCCGCTCCGACACCTCCTGCTCGGCCGTCACCCTGGCGTATAGCCTCTTCGTTTCCTGGTGCAGCAGCCGCACTTCGAGCATGTTGTGAACCCGCAGCAATACCTCGGCGAGGTTAATCGGTTTGCTGATGAAGTCTTTCGCTCCTGCTTTCAGCGCGCGCAGGCTGAAACCCGGCTGGGCGGTAATCACGAGAACAGGAAGATAACCGCCGAGTTCGATTTTTTTCAGGTCTTCCATCACCTCGAATCCGTCCATGCCCGGCATTTGCAGATCGAGCAGTATCAGGTCGTAGGAATTTTTCTGGTGGAGCGCGCGCACTTCGAACGGGTCGGTGGTGGAGGCAATGGAACCATAGCCGGCGCCGCGCAGCGTTCTTTCCAACAACTGAACGTTGGCTTCCTGATCGTCGACGATCAGGATTTTGCCGTTAAGGATATTCTTTGAACTGAGCATCAGGGTTGAGTCAATGCCGCTACCAAGCCGTCCTCAGGATCCGCCGTTGCTGCGCGTCTGACGGCGATCAGGTCGGTGACCCCCTGCACGCCCGGCAGGCGAAACACCGCCCGCGCCGCAGGCTGGCTTTTGTAGTCTTTTTCCACTTCGCCCCACAGGGTTACCCAACCGTTCTTGACGGCGACGTTGGGGACTTGCTCGCCGGGCATATAGCACTTGAGTCTCAGAACTTTCCTGGCCGAATGCGCGATTTCGGCATCTCTCCGGTACGACTCGCTGAACTGATCGGCCGCCGCAACCTCCCGCGATTCAGTCCCGGTCAGCGGTGCCATTTCCTCAAGGCCCGGCGAGATTCGGCTGGGTCAGTTGATTGACAATTTGCGTTGCTCGCCATCGTATTCCCGCAGGCCATCGTAGATTCAAAATAAAGACATTCGGACTGGCGGTCAGTGCGGTAACGCACGCACAGTCAACATGGAGCATAAGGGACCCGGGTCGGGTTTTTCTCGCTGACCTTGGATGCCCCCGAAAACGGATCTAACCTGGTCCCACTTAACTGCAAAACACTGAAGTACAGTACTATGAAGCGCTATTTTTGAGCGCAAGCAAGCGGCGACGCTCCGTGTTGTCGACGTCAAAATTACCCAGGAGGTGAATCATGAGCAACGAAAAATCCTACAAGGGCAGCTGCTTTTGCGGCGCAGTTCAATTTACGGTCACCGGCGACCCGGCCGGCATGGGTTACTGCCATTGCGAATCATGCCGCACCTGGTCCGCGGGGCCAGTCAACGCGTTTACGTTATGGAAACCCGAGGCGGTGAAGATCACCCAGGGAGCAGACAATATCGGCACTTACCACAAGACTGAGAACAGCTATCGCAAATGGTGCAAAACCTGCGGCGGGCACATCTT
>Ga0181537_10000443_pt1 | contig 38859 bp, 42 predicted proteins | sample PEATcosm2014_Bin_39_FD_119765 | JGI IMG/M metagenome (GOLD analysis project Ga0181537, IMG submission 119765) | Peatland microbial communities from MTU Mesocosm Facility, Houghton, MI, USA - PEATcosm2014_Bin23_10_metaG | ecosystem: Environmental > Terrestrial > Soil > Wetlands > Peat | place... | reverse complement strand
GGTCATCCTGCTGCGCGATGGCAACCTGACCGAGGCCAGTGCGTCCAGCGTCGAGGTGGTTATCGGCGGCGAGATCCGGATGCCGCCGAACTCATCGCGCCTGCTGCCCGGCACCACGCGCAGCCTGATCGAGGAACTCGCCGATCAGCACGGCATCGCCCGGCGCGTGACTGCGGTAACGGAGAGCGAGCTGCGCACCGCCGACGAGGTCTGGCTGACGGCGGCGACTCGCGGCGTGCTCGCGGTGACGACACTCGACGGCAAGCCGATCGGCAGCGGCAAGCCCGGCCCGCTATGGCGGCGCATGCATCAATTGATCGAAGCCTACTGGACCGGCTGAGTGCACCGGCGCCGCGGGCGTCATTTCATCGTCGGCATCACGAATTCCGCCCGTACCGCATCGGCATCCGGCCAGCGCTGGGTGACGGTCTTGAGCCTGGTATAGAAGCGGAAACCTTCGGTGCCGTAGGCGTGATGATCACCGAACATGGAATTGCGCCAGCCGCCGAAACTGTGGAATGCCATCGGTACCGGGATCGGCACGTTCACCCCGACCATGCCGACTTCCACATCGACGGCGAAGGCACGCGCAATCGCTCCGCTCTGGGTGAAAACTGCAGTACCGTTGGCAAACTCGTGCGCATTGATGAGCTCGACCGCAGCCCGATAGTCCGCCACGCGCACCACCCCGAGCACCGGCCCGAAGATCTCCTCGCGATAGATGCGCATATCCGGGCGCACCGCATCGAACAGTGACGGACCGAGGAAAAAGCCGCCGCCCTGCGCTGCGGCGCTGTGAGTGCGCCCATCCAGCACCAGCGTCGCACCCTCGCGCACGCCCACGTCGATGTATTCACGCACGCGTGCCAGGTGCGCCGGCGTGACCAGCGGACCCATCTCTACGCCCGCGGCATCGGCGGCGCCGATGCGCAGGTGCGCCAGCCGCTGCTTGAGTTTACCGATCAGAGCATCGGCGACCTGATCGCCGACGGCGACTGCAACCGAGATCGCCATGCAGCGCTCGCCGGCGGAACCGTAGGCCGCACCAATCAGCGCCTCGGTGGCCGCGCCCAGATCCGCATCCGGCATGACCACCATGTGATTCTTGGCGCCGCCCAGCGCCTGCACGCGCTTGCCACTGGCCACGCCGCGGCCCTGGATGTAGCGCGCGACCGGCGTCGATCCGACGAAGCTCAGCGCCGCGACTTGCGGATGATCCAGCAGTGCATCCACGGCTTCCTTGTCGCCCTGTATGACGTTGAACACGCCCGCCGGCAGTCCGGCCTCGCTCAGCAGTTCGGCCAGCAGCAATGACGCCGACGGATCGCGCTCTGAGGGCTTGAGCACGAAGCAGTTGCCGCACACCAGCGCGATCGGAAACATCCACATCGGCACCATCGCGGGAAAATTGAATGGCGTCACGCCCGCGACCACGCCCAGCGGCTGGTGCAGGCTGTAGCTGTCCACGCCCCGTCCGACGCTGTCGCTGAACTCGCCTTTCAGCAAATGCGGCGCACCGCAGGCGAATTCCACCACCTCGATGCCGCGGGTGACCTCCCCGAGCGCATCGTCGAGCGTCTTGCCGTGCTCCTCGGAGATCGCGCGCGCGATGCGCTTGGCATCGCGATCCAGCAGCTCCTTGAAACGAAACAGCACGCGCGAGCGCCGCAATGCGCTCTGGCGCGACCAGTCGGCAAATGCGCCCGCGCCGCTCGCCACCGCGCGATCGACCTCGGCGGTCGTGGCCAGGCTCACTTCGCGCACCACGCGACCGAGCGACGGGTTGTAGACCGGCGCGACACGCCCGCCTCCGGCCGCCGGCTTGCCGTCGATCCAATGTGAGATCAAAGTCATCGCAGCCGTGACCGGCCGTGGTCCCGCAGTCGCGTTCATGCCACCCCCCGTTATCAGCCGGCCGCAATCGCGCGCAACGTGCGCCTCAGGCTCTCGATCATGGCGCGCACTTCATCCGCGCTGGATATGAACGGCGGCGCCAGCGCGATGATCTCGCCCGACACGCGCAGCAATATGCCCTCATCCAGACCGCGCTCGAATGCGCGGTAGCCGCGCACGCCGGGCTGGCCGGCGATCGGCTCGAGCTCGACCGCGGCCATCAGGCCGATATTGCGGATGTCCACTACGTGCGGCTCATCGCGCAGCGTATGCACGGCCGCTTCCAGCACCGGCGACAGCTCGGCGGCACGCTCGATCAGGCGCTCATCGATCATGGCGTCGAGCGACGCGTGTCCGGCCGCGACCGCCAGCGGATGGCCCGAGTAGGTATAGCCGTGAAAGAACTCGATCACATGTTCCGGGCCGCTCATGAAGGCGTCGTAGATATCCGCCCGGGCCAGCACGCCGCCCATCGGCACCACGCCATTGGTAACCGCCTTGGCGAAGGTTGTCAGGTCCGGCTGCACACCGAAGAACTGTGAGGCGAACGGCTTGCCCAGGCGGCCGAAGCCTGTGATCACCTCGTCGAAGATCAACAGGATGCCGTGCTTGCTGCAGATCTCGCGCAGCCGCTCCAGATATCCGCGCGGCGGCACGATCACGCCGGTGGATCCCTGTACTGGCTCGACGATGACGGCAGCGATGGTGGAGGCGTCGTGCAGCGCCACCAGCCGCTCCAGCTCGTCAGCCAGCTGCGTGCCCCACTGCGGCAGCCCACGGCTGAAAGCCATGTGCTTGGGCGAATAGGTATGCGGCAAATGATCGACTCCGGGCATCATCATCGATGCGAACATCTTGCGGTTGACGCCGATGCCGCCGACCGAGAGGCCGCCAAGGCCCACGCCGTGGTAGCCGCGCTCGCGCCCGATCACCCGGGTGCGGGTCGCATCACCGCGCACGCGGTGATAACCAATGGCGATCTTCAGCGCCGTGTCGACCGCCTCGGAGCCGGAATTGACGAAGAACACCCGATCCTGCGCTCGGCCCGCCAGTGCGGCGATCCGCGCCGCCAGTTCGAAAGCCGCCTTGTGCCCCAACTGAAAGCCCGGGCTGTAATCGAGCCGCTGCACCTGCTCGCTCACCGCACGCACGATGCCGGGATGCGAATGCCCGAGCGGCGTGCACCACATGCCTGACAGGCAATCGAACACGCGGCCCTGGTCGCTCAGCGTGTAATAGGCGCCGGCCGCGCTCTCGAGCAGCCGTGGCTTCGACTTGAAACGCCGGTTGTGGGTGAACGGCATCCACCAGGATTGCAGTGGATCGATTGCGCCTGAAGGCTCGCGGGCGCCCGCGACTGCGAGTTTCGGATTCATGCCATAGGGTGGCACGTAGCGCCGCCCCAGGCCAGACACGGGTCCGGCGCAAACCGGCTATACTGTACTGATAGCAATAGCAGTACGGTGATGGTGGCACGCCGTCCGACATCGATTAAGAGCCTGGTGGCGCGCATCGCCGATGAGCTGAAATCGCAGATTCAGTCCGGCGCGCTGCCGGCCGGAGGCCGCCTGGCCTCGGTACGGCAGCTGGCGCGCGATCGCAGCATCAGTCCGTTCAGCGCGGCCGAAATTTATAACGCGCTGGTCGCTGCCGCAGTGGTCGAGGCGCGCGCCGGTTCCGGCTATTTTGTTCCGCGCCATGTTCGCAGCGGCACCGAGAGCGTTCCCGGCCCGGAATTTCCAACCGACTCCGTCTGGGAGCGGCGGCGCGAGGCGAGCGCACGCCCGATCGAGGTGGATGCCGGCTGCGGCTGGTTACCGTCCGGGTGGTTGCACGAGCATGGTGTGCGTGCCGCCCTGCGGGCGCTCGCACGCGAGCCGGCGCTGCGCCTGCAGGGTTACGGCAACGCCCTGGGCCTGGCTGAGCTGCGATGCCACATCGCGAAGTTGCTCGAATTGCGAGGCATCCGTGCGCGCGAGGATCGGATCGTGCTGACCGCCGGCGCCAGCCAGGCGCTCGACCTGGTGGTGCGCGAGTGCCTGAAGCCGGGCGATGCGGCGATCGTGGAGGATCCGGGCTATCCGCCACTGTTCGAATTGTTGCGCTATCGCGGCGTGCGCATGCTGGCCGTGGCGCGCACCGACAGCGGCCCGGATACCGAGGCGCTGGCGCGCCTGCTTAGGCGCACGCGCGCACGCTGCCTGTTCACCAATACCAGTTTCCACAACCCCACCGGCACCAGCACCAGTTCGGCCTGCGCGCATCGGATCCTGGAACTCGCCGACCGCCACGACCTGACCATCATCGAGGACGACATCTTTGCCGATCTGGCTGCGCTGGCGCAGCCGACACTGGCCAGCCTGGACGAACTGCAGCGCGTGATCTACGTGTCGAGCTTCTCCAAGACGCTGTCGCCGGCGCTGCGCGCCGGCTACCTGGTGGCGCCGGCCGCCTGGGCGCAACGACTGGCGCGCGCCAAGGTCATGACCGCGCTCGGCTCGAGCGAACTGCTGGAGCAGCTGGTGCTGCAGATCCTGACGCACGGCCGCTACCGCAGGCATCTCAAGCGCCTGCATGAGCGGCTGGCGGCAACGCATGCACGCGTAGCGCAGATATTCGAAGCCAGGGGCGTGCAGCTGGCGTTCCGCCCGCAGTCCGGCCTGTTTCTCTGGGCCAGGCTGCCGTCGAGGGATTCGGTCGGCAAGCTGTGGCGGCGGGCGCTGAGCGAAGGTGTACTGCTTGCGCCCGGCGAACTGTTTCGCCCCGATGGCCGCGCTACGCCGCAATGGCGCTTCAACGTCGCGCATTGCGATGCGCCGGCGCTGTACCATTTTCTCGAACGCCTGTGACTGGGCGGGCATTCAGACCGCCCAGCTACGCCCGGCTGGAAAAGTACTCCTGCAGCGACGCCACCCCGAGCCGCTGTGCCTCGAACAGGCTCTCCAGGTGCTCGCGCGAATTGACCAGCCCGCGCGCACGCAGCACGCCAGCCTGATCGATCAGCGCGGCGAACGGCAGCCGGTTCACCTGGTAGCCCAGACCGAGCGCCGGCGACAGCACGTAGGAAAAATCGCCCAGCTGATGATCGAGCACGAACTGGCGGTGTTGCGCCGGCTCGCCATCGCTGGCCAGCACCACATCGAGCCAGTCGCGCTCCTGGCTGCGGCTCGAGCGCAGTACCGGCAGCAGGGTTTTGCATACCGGGCAGGTCGGCGATATGAACAGGATCAGCGTGCTCCTGCCATCGCCGCTGGCGCCGCCGATCCGCAATTCACGTCCCTGCAGGTCCACGACATCGATCGCCGCCACCGCCTCGCCGATGGCCGGCCCGCGATTGATCATCAGCGCGCCTGCCGGTGCGATGCGCTCGTGCAGCACGCCCAGCTGGCGTGTCAGCGCGAGCAGCACGAACACCAGGCAGGTCACCACGATCCACAGCACGATGTTGGAGATCGCCAGTGCCGTCATGACGCACCCCGAATTTCATCATCCTGCCTGCGGCTCAGCTCACCGAGCAAGCGCTCCGCACAGCTGTACAGCAACGCGATGGTCGTCACCCCGCAGGCAAAGGTCAGCGCATCGGTCCATTCCAGCGGCCGCGTATCCCACGGCAGCAGGGTGATGCCGAGTCCGACCGCCAGCAGCAGGTTGCGCCACACCATCCATGCGGCGATCGGACGGCGTTCATCCGGACCGCCGCAGCCGCAGGTCACCAGGTGGCGGCCCGCGCGCAGGTTGAAGAAAATTGCACTCGCATAGCCCAGCAGCAGTGCTGCGGCAGCCGCGGCGGCCGCGCGCCGCGACACCGGCAGCAGCATTCCCATCGCCGCCAGCAGTTCAAATGCCGGCACCAGCCAGGACAGGCGCCAGCGATGCAGCACCGGCAGCACGCCGTAGCCGGCAAAGATTTCCCCGAACTGCCCCAAGTCGCGCAATTTATGGCGCGCCGCGCCGACCAGCAGCAAGGCGTAACAGCCAACCAGCACCGCGCCGATCGCCGGGTCGAGCATCAATACATGATCCATCGGTTACCGCACTATGCAGACGTCCGGCGTGCGGCAGCTGAGCGCAGCATCGACACGGCGGCGTAAGTTACCATGACGATGACGACCCACCGAAGCGCCCGCAGCGGCAGCTGCTTGACCACGTATACCGCCAGCAGCACACCGATCACCCCTCCGAGCACCAGACCCAGCGACGCTCCCCAGGCGAAGCGGCCCGACTTGATGAAGCGCAGGCCCGCCACCGGCTGCACGATGCCGCAGGTACCCATCATGATCGGGAACGCAGCCAGCGGGTGCAGGCCGAGCAGCGACAGCAGCACCACGCTCGGCGCGTAGTTGCCAATGCCTATGGTGAGCAAAGCACCCAGCGCGAAGTTGACGCCGAGTGCCACCGCGAAGCGCCACCCGCCAAGCCCCATGGCGGTGCCGCCGGCAGGAAAGGCGCCCAGATTGGACATGATGAAAAACACCGCTGCGGTGAGCAGCGCGCCGCCCATGCCGAGCTGGATCGCGCGCCGCGGCAACCGGCCGACGATTCCGGCGCCGAGCCAGGCACCCAGCGTGGCACTGGCGACCATGGTTGCGAGCAGCACCGGTTCCACCGCCACGACGGTGGTAAAGATGACCGTCTCGGTGAAGGCAGCGGCGTTATGCCCGACGTTGAGAGTGCCCGGGATCAGCTCATCGGAAGGGCTGCCGCGAAGCTTGTAGATGGCGGTGGTTGGCGCGAACGAGCCGATGCCCAGTGCGTCGAGGAAATCGGTCACCACGCCGATCAGCACATCGCCAGCCGTCGGGCGCTCGTGATTGGGATGCTCCCGCCCGCGGCGCACCCAGGCAGCCACGAATGCCAGGTTGATGATCGCCAGCGCCGCGAGCAACGCCAGCTTGGGCACGCTCACGCGCTGCCCGCCTGCCATGCCAGCCGCGCACGCGCGCGCGCCAGCGTGGCGACCAGCTGCAGGTATTCGATCGCCAGCCGTACGCCGATCTGGCTGAAGCGGTGCAGCGGTATCGGCCTGACGGCAGTGACCGGAAAGCCCAACTCTTCCGCCGACACGCCCAGCACCCGTCGGGCCAGCAGCCGACCCATGACGATGGCCATGGCGACGCCACGACCGTTGTATCCCAGTCCGGCCAGCAGACCGGGCGCCAGCTCATGCAGATGAGGCAGGTGATCGCCGGTCATCGCCACCAGCCCGCCCCAGTGATAGTCGTAGCGCACGCCCTGAAGCTGAGGAAAAATCTCCTGCACCGCGCGGTAATGATGACGTGCCGCGGTGGCCTGCGCCGTAGCGCCGAAGTAACCGCGCGAACCCATGACCAGCCGGCCATCTGCGCTCAGCCGGAAATAGCGCAGCAGGTGCCAGGTGTCGGATGCCCCCTGGCCCCGCGGCAGGATCGACTGTCGCACCGCCGGCGGCAGCGGCTCGGTGGCGACCTGGAACGAGGGCACCGGGATCACGGACCTGCGCACGGCGTCGAGCAGCTCGCCGGTGTACGCATCGGTCGCCACAATGGCGGCCGGCGCGACCACCTGGCCACGCAGCGTCTCGATGCGCCATTGCGCGCCGGACTGTTCGAGTTTGATGGCGGCGCTGCGGGTGAAGATTCGGCCGCCGAGGCGGCCGACGGCGCGCGCCAATCCGAACAGCAACGAGCGTGGCTGCACGGTGCCGCCCCGATGATCGAGCCATCCGCCGCAATAACGCTCCGACCCGATCAGCCGTGCGACCTGCACGCGGTCGAGCAGTTCCACCGGCGCGCCGCGCCGACGCCATTGCTCGACCCGCGCCTTGATGGCGGTGAGCGCCGATTCGGAGGTTGCAGACTGGATCCAGCCGTTGCGGGTCGCGTCGCAGTCGATCTGGTATTTCTGTATCAGTCCGAACACCAGGTCGGGCCCCGAGGCCACGGTCTCCACCAGCTGGGCGCCGGGGCCGGCGCCGAACATCTGCTCGAGGGTATCCGGATCGTGCTTGACGCCGGGTATCACCTGGCCGCCGTTGAGGCCCGAGCCGCCCTCGCCCAGCTCCGCGGCATCGATCACCACGACCTCGACCCCGGCCTCGCACAGATGCAACGCGGCCGACAGCCCGGTGTAGCCGGCACCGATGATGACCACCTGGGATCGGGCCGAGCCCTCGAGCTCCGGCAGGCTGAACGCCGGCGTCGTCGCCGTTGCGCTCCAGAGCGACTGCATCCGCTACCCCGTATAGTCGTTGCGGCAACCGTCCCATACTACTCGATAATCGATAAATTCATATCGACCCGGTCCTGCGCGGCAATCGCTGCTCAGAATGTTTTGGCGGCCGCGTCCGGCTTCGCCTATGATCCGGCGGTCGCGCAATCCAGGGAGCCGACGATGCGCAGTTTGCAGCTTCGCGCCGCACTGCTGGCCTTGATGGTCAGCGCCGGGTCTTTTGCGGCACAACCGCTGGCACCCGAGCAGCTTTCCATCGAGCCGCTGCCCTCGAAGAGCCCGCATTGGGTTTTCGTCATCGACGAGGCGTTCTTCAACGAAATCGACGCGCGCGTGCGCCTGTTCGACGGCGACAGCTACCGGCATCTGGGCCAGATCGACGCCGGCTTCTCCCCCGGCGTGATCCAGTCGCCTGACGGCAGCACCACCGCCGTGGCCACCACCTACTATGCGCGCGGCGGCCATGGTGCGCGCACCGACGTGGTGGAGTTCACCGACAACGCGACACTGGCGGCCGCGGGTGAAATCGTGCTGCCGCCCAAGCGCGCGCAGATACCGCCGACCTACTTCAATCTCGCGTACAGCGCCGACGCCAGATTTATCTACGTCGCCTACCTCACTCCGGCGGCCTCGTTCGGCGTGCTCGATCCGGCCGGCAAGACAGTTCTGGCCGAGATCGATACCGCCGGCTGTGTGCTGGTGATCCCTTCCGGGCCCAACCGCGTCTCCTCGCTGTGCGATAACGGCAAACTGCTGACCGTCACACTGGATCCGCAGGGTCACGAGGCACAGCGCTCGCTGTCCGAAGCGATGTTCGATGCGGACGCCGATCCGGTATTCATCCAGGGCGCGCCGAGCTCCGGGGGCTACACCTTCCTGTCGTTCCTGGGGCAGGTGCACGAGGTCGATTTTTCCGGCGAGCAACCCTCGCTGCACCCGCCCTGGTCGCTGGTCGGTGCCAGCGAGCGCGGTCGCTGGCGACCGGGCGGCTCGCAGCCATTGGCGATCAATCGTGCGCTCGGACGGCTGTACGTGCCGATGCATCGCGGCGGCGAAGGTTCGCACAAGCAAGGCGGCAGCGAGATCTGGGTATTCGATCGCAACACCCATAAGCGCCTGGCGCGCTGGCCGATGGCCCCATCCCGGCTCGGCGCGGTGACCGCCGTGCAGGTGTCGCAGGACGACGCGCCGTTGCTGTTCGCTGCCGGCGATCACGGCGCAGTCGGTGTGTTCGACGCACTCACCGGCCGGCTGCGGCATGTGGATAAAGATCTGGGCCAGACCCCGTGGTTGTTCCTGAATCCCTGAGGCGAACGTGATGCACCCGCTCGACCGTTTGTTCGAAAAGTCCTCACGCTCGCTGGCGCAACGCACTTCCCGGCGCAGCTTTGTCGCACTGCTGGGCCAGGCGCTGACCGGCTCGATATTGCTGCCGCTGCTGCCGATCGACCGGGTAAGCCGTGCCCAAGCCGCCAATGCAGACCCGGACGCGGGCGCCCCGCCGCAGCACCAGTCCATCAGCGGCGGCGCGCGCAACAGCGCGCACGATGATCCGCAGAACTGCGAGTACTGGAAATACTGCGCCATCGACGGCTTTCTATGCTCCTGCTGCGGCGGCAGTTCGCACTCCTGTCCGCCAGGTACCGCGATGTCGCCGATCACCTGGATCGGCACCTGCCACAACCCAGGCGACAGCCGCGACTACATCGTTTCCTACAACGATTGCTGCGGCAAGACCAGCTGCGGCAATTGCGCCTGCAACCGCAACGAGCGCGAGAAACCGCTGTATCGGCTGTCGCGCAATAATGACGTCAACTGGTGCATGGCCAACAGCGATTCGAACTATCACTGTTCGGTATCGGTGCTCCTGGGCCTGGCAGAACAATGAGCCGCTGGCGGGGCTCCGGCGCAGCGCTGTGCGCGTGCTGGGCAATCGCGGGCTTCGAGCCGTGCCGCGCGGATGACGCTGCCAGCGCTCACTATCCTGCGGGCGCGGCAAGCTTCCAGTCCAATTGCGCGGTCTGCCACGGCAGCAGTGGCGGCGGTACGCCGTCGCTGGCGCCGCCGCTGACCAGCTACCCGGCGCGTTATATCGCAACCCCCGAGGGACGCAGCCAGCTCGCGATGACGGTGCTGTACGGCATGTTCGGCGATGTCGTGGTGGAGCAGAAGCACTACAACTTCAAGATGCCGGAATTCGCAAAATTGGGCGATGATGCGCTGGCGGCGGTGTTGAACTACGTGGTCTTCGACCTGGCGCACGCGAGCGCCGACAGTACTCCGCTCAGCGCCGCCGAGATTGCCAGCGCCCGCAGCCTGCCGGTCGGCGCTGATCGGGTGCGCCAGCATCGCGCCGCGCTGCTGCTCGCGCTGGGGCTGACGAATTGAAGCTGCGCGCGCCGCGCCGCGGCCTGGCACGATTCGGCTGCGGTGTGGCAGCGGCGGCCATGCTCAGCGCCGACGCGCTGGCCAGCCCGGCCCAGGATTACATGCTGCACTGCATGGGCTGTCATGGCGTCAGTGCCCAGGGCGTGCCGGGCAAGGTGCCGCCGCTGGCGCACACGCTGGCGCAGTTCATGCGAACTCCCGCCGGGCGCAGCTATGTGCTGCGAGTGCCTGGGGCCTCCAACTCGATGCTCAGCGACGCACAACTGGCCGCGGTGCTGAACTGGATTGCCGGGCACTTCGGCGCCGATGCGGCTGCGACGGTCGCGCCGTTCACCGATCGGGAGGTGTCGGCACATCGCCGGCTGCCGATGACCTCGGTGCAGGCCACTCGCCGCGAGGTAGTGAAGGAACTGGCCGCCAGCGGTCCGGCGCCAACCGATGACTACTGATGAAGCGACCGAATGCAGACATCGGCACTGGATTAGTCACCGCAGCGATCGGCGCCGCACCAATCTCGGGCACAGCGATCCGCAGCAGCGGGTTATTGCCGCGGAAAACCCAGTGCGGCGCTGTTACGGGAGTGGCACCGTACTTGCTTGAACATTTATCAAAACCTGAGCAGTAATGAAAACCGCGGGGAGAATAGGGATGCACGCAATCAGCCACGGCCGGGCCACCAGGCGATCAAACGGTGTTCACGCATGGCACACGCCAGGGTGGGCGCTGCTGCCGCTGCTGGCATGCTACTGGGCACCGATGTGGGCCGCCGCCGATGACAGCGCGCCCGCGCCGGCGGCCGCGGAAAGCGGGCAGCTGCAGGAGATCGTGGTCACGTCGACCCGACGCGAGGAGTCGCTGAGCAAAGTCCCGATCAGCGTCACCGCCCTGACCCAGGAAGACATGGACACCAAGGGCATCAAGGACATCATCGACGTGGTGCGCTTCACCCCCGGAATCACCATCGACAACTCCGGCACCAATAACATTGCCATCCGCGGCATCTCCTCCACCGGCGGCGCCGGCACCACCGGCATCTATGTCGACGACACACCGATTCAGATGCGCGGGCTGGCGTTCAACCCGGACGACGCACTGCCCAAGTCGTTCGACATTGACCGCGTCGAGGTATTGCGCGGCCCGCAGGGCACGCTGTTTGGTGCCGGTTCGGAAGGCGGCACGGTGCGCTACATCACCACCCCGCCGAGCCTCACCAAGGACAGTATCTACGCCCGTAGCGAACTGTCATTCACCCAGGGGGGTGAGCCAAGCTACGAGGCCGGAGTCGCCGCCGGCGGTCCGGTCATCGCCGACACGCTCGGCGCGCGCGCCACGATCTGGTTTCGGCGTGACGGCGGCTGGATCGATCGGGTCGATCCGACCGCGCCCGATCCGCAGAGCGCGGTGGTGGATAAAAACGCCAATCACGGCCAGACCCTGCTGCTCCGCCTGGCCGCGCTGTGGAAAGCCAGCGAGCGCTGGTCGGTAACGCCGAGCATCTTTTACCAGAACCGCCAGGTGCACGACATCTCGAACTATTGGCCGATCTACTCCAATCCGGGCAGCGACCATTACATCGACGGTGATCCAAGCGCCCGGGCAACGCCCGACCAGTTCTACCTTCCGGCGCTGAAGATCGAGGGCGATTTCGACGCCTTCCACGTGATCTCGAATACGTCGTATTACCATCGCAGGGAGCAGACCGGCTACGAGGGCACGCTCTACAACCTCGGCTTCTACCAGTCGTTCGCCGGCCTTGCGACCCCGCTGCTCGATAACGCCGGGGTTCACCTGGGTGGTTTCACGCCCGACATCACCAACTACCGCTCGCCGTCGACCATCGATAACACCCAGCAGAACGTTACCCAGGAGGTACGGCTGGTATCGGCCGATTCCACCGCCAGGTTGATCTGGACTACCGGTGTGTTCTTCAGCTCCGATCGCCAGACCTACCTGGAGCAGATCCATGATCCGATGCTCAACGAGTTCTGGCTGGCTGTCGCGGGCGAGCCGTACACGGATGTCTTCACTGATGCGGATGGCAACCCGGTACCGTACGTGGCCGCTTTTCCGAATGACTCCTATTTCCTGAATATTCACGCCCGCGACCAGCAGCTGGCGTGGTTCGGCGAGGCAACCTACGCGATCACCGATAGCCTGAAGGCAACCGTGGGGCTGCGGGAATCGAAGACCGAATACTCATTCAACACCCTGACCGGCGGCCCGCAGCTGTTTCAGGCGCCGGCGGCCAACAGCGGCGACAAGAAGGAAAATTCCTTCACGCCGAAAGTGAATCTTGCCTATCAGATGGATCCGAACGATCTGTTCTACGCCACTTACGCCAAGGGATTTCGTCCGGGCGGCGCCAACAATCCGGTGCCGCAGGCCGCCTGCGCGGCGGACTTCGCCAACTTCGGCATCACCGCCTCTCCTGCCACCTACAACTCGGACACCGTGGACAGCTTTGAGGTCGGCGCCAAGAACAATATCGAAAACCGCGTCCGGATCGCCAGCAGCCTCTATTACATCAAGTGGCACAACATCCAGCAGACCGTGGTGCCGCCGATCTGCCAGATCTCATTCATCGCCAACCTCGGCGCGGCGACCGCCAAGGGCGGTGACATCCAGGCCGAGTTCGTCGTCACCGATGCGTTTTCTGCCGAGCTCACCGCCGGCTATACCGAGGCGCGCTACACGCAGGACTCCAGGTTTTCCCCGACCCAGCAGACCCCGGTCGTGGCTTCCGGCGATGCGATCGCGGGCCAGAGCAGCGAGACCGGCGGCGGCCAGCCGGCCGCGCCGTTCACGGCGTCGGTCGGTCTGCAATACAAGTTCAGCGCCTTTGCGCACGAGTCGTTCGTGCGCGCCGACGACGAATACAAGGGTCGCGCCAAATGGCTGCCGCCGGGCCAGGACCCGACCACTCTGCAATACAACGCCCAGGACTTCACGCTGGCGTCGACCAACTTCCTGTCGCTGCGCGGCGGCATGAACTTCGGCGAACTGTCGGTGGAGACCTTCATCGACAATCTGACCGACACGCACGCGCTGACGGATTACAACCTGAGCATCTACCCGGGACCTGGCACCAGCAGCCTGCTGCGCGCCTACACCTTCAGGCCGCGGACCTTCGGTGTGACGTTCATCTATCGAAGATAAGCGACCGCGCGAACGGCGGTCGCCGACTTCAGCTGCTGCAACCGCTCCGGCGCTGCACTACGGCAAAACAGTTGCCGGCTGACCGATGCGCCGGCGGCGCAGGATGGCGTACGCCAGGAACACCACTATCAGGGTGACCAGGCTGAAATACAGGTCCTGCTGCTGCCCCGGCGTCACCGCCATTGCCACCACCACCGCCGTGAAGCCGGCGACCGCCGCATAGCTGGCCCACGGAAACAGCCACATCAGCAGCGCCGGCGGCGGATCGCCGCGCCGCTCGCGCTCGCGCCGCAGGTGGATCTGCGCCAGCGCAATCAGGATATAGATGAATACCATCAGCGCGCCGGATGCATTCTGCAGAAAGGCGAACACGCGGTGCGGTGACCAGGTCGCCGCGAAAATGCCGATGACACCGGCGAGCGCTCCGATCCAGACGGATCGCGTCGGTACGTGCCGTGCATTGACCTGCACCAGCCACTGCGGCGCATCGCCGTTTGCCGCCAGCAGGAACAGCACCCGCGAGCAGACATAGAACGCCGAGTTGAGGCATGACAGCACGGCGGTCAGGATCACCGCGCTCATCGCCGTGCTGGCCCAGCCGAAATGCATCGTGCGCAGCGCCAGCGTGAACGGTGATTCGCCGGCCCGCACCAGGGTCCACGGAACTGCCGCCACGATCAGCGAGATCGAGAACACGTAGAACACCAGGATGCGCACGATCACCGAGGTGGTCAGCTTCGCCACGGCGCGCGCCGGCTCGGCCGATTCGGCCGCCGCCACGGTGGCGATTTCAGCGCCGGTCAGCGCGAATAACACCGTGACCGCGGTCGCCAGCACCGAAATCGGGCCGCTGGGCATGAAGCCGCCGTAGCGGGTCAGATTGCCCAGGGTCGTGCCCTGGGGCGAAGTCCAGCCGAATACATACGCGGCGGTGAGCGTGATGAACACGATGATCGCAGCGACCTTGATCGACGCGAACCAGAATTCGAACTCGGCATAGGAGCGGGCCGACATCAGGTTGACCGCCGTCATCACCGCCATCAATCCGAGCCCGAGCTGCCAGGTCGGCAGCGGCAGCCACTGGTGCAGGATATTCGCGCCGGCAATCGCCTCGACCGGCACGACGATGATCCAGAAATACCAGTAGAGCCAGCCGCAGACGAAACCCGCCCATGGTCCCAGCCCGACACGGGCGAACTCGGTGAACGAGCTGGTCAGCGGCAGTGCCACGGCCATCTCGCCCAGCATGCGCATGACCAGCAACACCAGGATGCCGGTCAGCAGGTAACTCAACACCGCTGCCGGTCCGGTGGCGGCGATGGCGACGCTGCTGCCCACGAACAGCCCGGCGCCGATGATGCCGCCAATTGAGATCATCGCCATGTGGCGCGGCCGCAGCGATCGACTGAGCTGCTGTGACAATGTCTACCTCCGCTTCCGGCCCGGGATTGATGAGCAATATCGTTGAATCGATATTTTCAGCCACAGTAGGTCAGCCAAACAGCGCCCGTCAAGCGCGCCCATGCGGCCCGAGCCTGCGGGCGCCGGCGATCAACTTGCCGCATGTTTTGCCAGACAGATGGGCTTCGCATATTCTGTGGTCATGTCGCTGCCAGCACCGACCAAGACCACGGCCAAACACTGCTCTTCCGGGGCGGTTCGGTCCTGCTGGTGTTGAAAGCCGCAACATAGCATCACCGACAAGCCCCGCCGGCGACGGACGGGGCCTTCGAATTTCTGGCGCTCGTTCCTCCGGCCTCACCACCAGGAGTAACGAGTCATGTCCCGCAGTCTACCCAGCGTTGCCGTCGTCGGCGCCACCGGTGCCGTCGGCACCGAACTGATCGCCTGCCTCGAACGGCGGAATTTTCCGCTGCGCCAGCTGCGGCTGTTCGCATCCGGCCGATCGTCCGGCCGCCAGCTGCCCTATCGTGGCGGCCTGCTGCCGGTGGAGACGCTGGACCAGGAGGCGCTGGCCGGTAGCGACATCGCGCTGTTATCCGCCGGCGGTGCCGTGTCGCGCGATTACGCGCCCCGGGCCGTACAGCGCGGCACCATCGTGATCGATAATTCATCCGCGTTTCGCATGGACAGCGCCGTGCCGCTGGTCGTGCCCGAGGTGAACGCCGAGGCGATCGGCGCGCACCATGGCATCATCGCCAATCCGAACTGTGTCGCGATCATCAGTGTCGTCGCGCTGTGGCCGCTGCATCGTGAATTCGGCATCCGCCGCATCATCGCAGCAACCTATCAGGCGGCCTCAGGTGCCGGGGCGGCCGCGATGGAGGAGCTGCGCCAGTCGACCCGCGCGGCGCTCGCGGGCGAAAGCTTCACGCCCAGGGTGCTGCGCCATCCGTACGCCTTCAATCTCTACAGCCACGATACCGCCGTCGACCCGGCGACCGGCGCCAACGAAGAGGAGACCAAGGTGATGCGTGAGTTGCGCAAGATCATGCATTCGCCGGACCTGAGAGTCAGCGTCACCTGCATTCGCGTGCCGGTGCTGCGCGCCCATGCGGTCGCGCTGACGGTGGAATTCGAGCGCCCGGTCAGTCCCGACGCAGCACGCGAGCGCCTGGCGCGGGCTCCCGGCGTACGCATCGTCGACGATGTCGCCGGCAATCATTTCCCAATGCCAATCGAGGCCACTGGCCAGGGCGACGTACTGGTCGGTCGCATCCGCAGCGACAGCAGCGACTCGTCGGGTCATTCGCTGGCGCTGTTCGTTGCCGGGGATCAACTGCTCAAAGGCGCGGCCCTGAACGCGGTACAGATCGCGGAGCGCTTGCTATAGCCTGCGCCCGGCGCCGGCGCTAGCCGCCAGGTAACGGCGGCATCGGCACAAAATGCGGCTGACCTTGCACCCGCTCGATCCAGGTCCGCACCGCCGGAAATCGCTGCAGGTCGAAGCCGCCGTCACCGGCAGCGTGCGTATAGGCATACAACGCTATGTCCGCGACCGAATAGCCATCGCCGGCGAAGTACCGCGCCGCGCCCAGCTGCCGTTCCATCACCGCCAGTGCCTGATAGCCGCGCTCCTGCAGCCGCGGCAGTTCGCCGCGGCGTTCGTGCTGCGGCGGCAGCGCCGCGCAGATGAAGCGTGCGACCGCTATGTAGGGCTCATGGCTGTATTGTTCGAAGAACATCCACTGCAGCGCCTGTGCGCGCTCGAGCCGGTGTTGCGGCCAGAAGCGCGAACCCTCGGCCAGGTACACCAATATCGCATTGGATTCCGCCAGATAGTGGCCGGGCTGGTACTCCAGGGTCGGTACCCGCCCGTTGGGATTGCGCTGCAGGAACTCGGCCTGGCGCGTTAGCCCGGATCGAGTGTCGATTTCGACCCAGTCGTACGGCAGCTGCAGCTGCTCGAGCAGCAGCCGCACCTTATAGCAGTTGCCCGAACTCGACATGCCGTAGACCCGCGGCAGGCTCATCAGCGCAATTCCTCGAATTCCCGGCCGCGCCCTTGCGGAAACTGCCGCTCCCAGTTCTTGCCGTCGATGAGCTCGACGCGCATTGCGGTCACGGTACCTTCGTCTAGGCAACGCGCATTGACGCTGTAACCATCCGGATGCGAGCGCGGTACATAGAATGACTTGACGCCGCAGATCGAGCAGAACAGATGCTTCGCCGTGCCGGTGTTGAATTGATAGCTGGTGAGGCTATCGCCGCCCGACAGCAGCCGGAAGCGCGACTGCGGCACCGTCAGGTGCAGATAAGCCGACTTGGCGCAGATCGAGCAGTTGCAATCCGAGACTTCAATTTCCGCGGGCGCCTGGATTTCAAAGCGCACCCGGCCGCAATGGCAGCCACCGGTGTGACGGATCATCGCTGTCATGGGCTCACCTCCCGCGCAGGTCCGTAGATCAGAATTCGAAAGCTCCCGGGCACGATCGCAGGTCGGCCCGATGACGGGTCCGCTGCCGGCACCCGGTCCGCAGTCGCAAGATAGATATTGTGCGTGCGCGGGTCCAGTGCCAGCGTGCGCGCCCCAGGCTGCGTGCGAAGGGTCTGCAGCACGCTGAGCTTCTCGGGCGTGTCTTCATGCGCGATGGTCACCGTGCCCTCGCCGTTGGCACTGAACGCCAGCTGCGTGCCGGGGTCGAAGGCATTGGCGTCCACGCCGGCCCCGATCGGCACCGAGTCCACCACGCGCCCACTGCCGGCATCGATCATCAGCATGCGCTGGTTGTGGCAGCCGACGAACAGACGATGGTGAGCCGCGTCGATGCCGATACCCGAGGGGCTCTCGCACGGCGCGAGCGGCCACCGATTCACTATGGCATGGGTGTGCACATCGATCGCCACCAGCAGGTTCTTGTCCTCGATGTTGTCGTAGATACGCCCGGTTGCGGGGTCAGCCACCGCAAATTCGGGCTTGCCCGGCAGAGCAATGCTGGCAACCATCTCGCCGGTGCGTGCCTTGAACACGGTCGCTGACAGGTCGCGCCCGTTGAAGGTGTACACCTCATTGCCCGTCGGTTCGTACACGATGGCATCCGGCCCGGCTCCGGTGGTAGTTCGCGCGATCGTCGCCAGGCTTTGCAGGTCCACGATACTGGCCTGCGAGGACTGGCCGTCGCTGATGAATCCGCGGTTGATGTCGCGCGCGATCGCGATGCCGTGAACGCCGGGAGTATCGTCGATGCGCCCGACGGCCGTATTGTGATCGATGTCGAGCACGTCGACATGATCGCCGTGCGCGACATAGAGGCGCCGCGCCACCGCATCGATCGACAGGTAGTCCCAGCCGCCATCACCGGCCAGCCGCACCTCGGCGAGGTAGCGGTACTGTGTAAGCGGGCCGGAAGGTTTCGGGGCGTCCGGTGACGGCTGCGTCGCGGCCGCCGCAACCAGGGTTACTGCGGCCAGCAGTCCGCTTCCCAGCAGCGGGATCGGGCGGCGGCAATGGTGGTGCCCGCGTCTCATCCGCTCGGTGCGTGCCGCTGCTGTGCCAGTGTCGCACGCAATAATCGCGCAAGATACCAGACGATCAGCACGTTGAGCGCCAGCGTCAGGCCGATCGCCAGTCGGCGTTCCGGCGGGCGCGTGATCAACTCCCACAGCTCGAATGGAATCAACGAGCCGGTCGCGATCACGGTCAGCCATTCAGCCCAGGCGCGGCGCAGCCACAGGCCGATTCCTTCCGTGAGCACCACCGCGGTGTAGGCGATGGTCACCGCGAGGAATATCTGGATCTTCTTTGCACCCAACCCCTCAACCCAGGTCAGCGCCCGCATCAGCAGCTTGCGTTCGAAGTGGTCGTCGCTCAGGGCCGCCGACCAGGTGTACAGGCGCTCCACCAGTGCCGCGTTCAACAGCTTGTGCACGCCGTAGCTGGTCGCTATCAGCAGCAGCGCCTTGCCGAATTTGAGCAGCGCGATGAGACGCAGGCCGTCGAGCTTGCGGGGCCTGGCGGCCGCGGCTGCGCCGTCGTCGAAGGATGCATCCTGGTCCATATGTGGAAAGATTCAGATCTCAATCGGTGTTTCGGTGCGCCCGCCCCATTCGCTCCACGACCCGTCGTACAGGGCGCCCATTGGCAGCCCCGCAACTTCAAGTCCAAGGTTCAGCACCGCGGCGGTCAGTCCGGAGCCGCAGCTGGTAACCACCGCGCTGCGCTCATCGACCCCACGCGCCTTGAACAGTGCGCGCAACTGCTCGGGCGGCAGCAGCGTCTGGTCGCCGCTCAGCAGTTCCGTGAACGGCAGATTGCGGCTGCCGGGCACGTGACCGCCGCGCACGCCGGCACGCGGCTCAGGCACGCGCGCATGAAAGCGATCCGCCGAGCGGGCGTCCAGCAGAATTTCGCGCCGCGACTGTAGATTCTCCAGTATATCCCCGAGGCCGCGTACACGGCGCGAGTTCAGGCTGGCCCGATAATTCGCCGCGGCCGGCGCCGCCGCATCGCCAACCTGCACGGCGCGGCCTTCGCGGCACCACTTCGGCAGTCCGCCATCGAGCACCGCGCAGCGCTCGTGACCAAACAGCCGCAGCAGCCACCAGCCGCGGGCCGCAGAAAAGATGCCCTTCTGGTCGTAGAACACTACGCGATGGCCGGCAGAAACGCCGAGCGCGCCGATCATGCGCTCGAAGCTGGCGGTGCCGGGTACCATGTGCGGCAACGCCGACTCGGTATCGGCGATCGCGTCGATGTCGAAAAACACAGCACCTGGAATATGGGCGCGACGGTACTCCGCCTGCGCGTCGCGCGCTTCCGCCGGCATATACCAGCTGGCGTCGAATACGATCAGATCGTTCGACCCCAGCTCTGCCGCCAGCCATTCAGTGCTCACCAACGCTTTCAATCCCCGCTCCCGTCCGTAGGTGTCGCCGTGTGGCGCGACCGACGCACGCGATTCTACCCGTCACGGCGGCAGGCTACGACCCACTGTGAACGGGTTATAACCCTGCTCAGCCAGTGCCGCCCAGCCAGCGGCGCCCAGATGCTCCAGATGGAAATACACGCGTGGCGATGCCGGGTCGGTGGCGAGCATGAAGCCGGTAGTCGTGGTCGGCGTGCCGCTCGCATAGTAGCCGCCACCGGGCGTGCGCTGGGCATTGATCACGGCGCGCAGTGCCCGCGCCTGCGATTGCCGCTGCATCAGTTCGAGCAGCACCGCCACCTGCGCGGTACCTTCGATCCACAGGCCACCGCCGCCCGCACTGTAGGTATAGCCGCCGTCAAAGCGCAGTCGGCTGTCGATGGTCGGCAGCACCGCCGCGTGCTTTTGCACCATCCCGGGTAATGCCAGCAACGGCCAGACCTGGGCATCAAGAGCCAGCAGCGGATTGGCCGTCTCCCCGTCCTCGCCGGTACCGACGGCGAAACAACCGCAACCGGCGTTCCACATGGCGTCGACAAAATTGGTCGCGACCATCGCTCGCTGCTGCCAGTGCGCGTCACCGGTGATGTTCCCCAGCCGCCCGAATGCCGCGGCCAGATCGACGTTGTGCTCGGTAGATTTCCAGCGCTGGCGCTGCGGCGCGGGTTCGTTGCCAAAGTAGCCGCCGACGAATCCGCCCGCGCCGCGCGCGTCGAGCGTGCCTTCCACCCAATGCGCCAGGCGCAGCGCGCCGTCCAGAAAGTGTTGATCGCCGCCATTGCTGTACAGCGTCAGCAGCGCAAGAATGGCCCAGGCCATGTTGCCGCTGTCGCTGCCCGCCTGGTAGCCGTCTTCCAGCCAACGCTTGGATTTCTCGTCCCACCAGCCCACCAGCGCCAGCGGCGCGGCGCCAATCGCGCCTGCGACATAGCCGTTGCGCAGCCGGCCATCATGCCAGTAGCGATCGTGATCGAGCGCCAGCAGCAGCGCGGCGCCGATGCGACGGGCCTGGGCGAGCTGCCCGCAACCGACCAGTGCGATCGCCGCCACGGCATTGTCGTAGGTAAAGGCGGCTTTGCTGAGTGGTCCGCGGCGCTCGCTCGGATAGCTGGCAAGCAACACCGCAGTTCCCGGCTGCGCGGCCATCGACCGCACCAGGTAGCTGCACGATGGTGGCGCGACCGCTGCGGCATGCACCTGCGCAGTGGTCACGCCCGGCACCAGCCCCGCCACCACGACGAGGAATCCAGCGCCGCTCCGACGCCGCGGTCGAACATGATTTGGCTGGGGCGACTGCAAGCGCCTCTAGACCATATCCAGCGGCTGCTTGGATTTCGGCGGCGGAAAAGCCTGGTCGATCTGTGCCAGCTCGGCAGCTGTCAGGCGCAGCTGCGCCGCAGCCAGATTCTCCTCGATGCGCGCCGGATCCACTGACTTTGGTATCGCAACGACGTCGGGCTCGCGCAGGCACCAGGCGAGTGCGATCTGCGCCGCACTTACGCCACGCTCGCGGCCCAGTTGCAGCAGCATCGGATGCCGCACCAGCGAACCACGTCCCAGTGGCGAGTAGGCCATGGTGGCAATGCCATGCTGCCGCTGGTAGGGCAGCAGCTGAAATTCGATGCCGCGCGCAGCGGCGCAGTAATACAGCTGGTTGCAATGCGTCTTTGCGGCCAGCCCGAGACTGTCCTGAGCCTGCAGCCAGCGCCGCAATTCGTCCGTGTCGAGATTGCTGACGCCGAAGCCGCGGATCAAGCCGCGCTGCATCAGGTCACCGAATCCGCGCAGGGTCTCGCTGAACTCGTGCCGACCCGGCCAGTGCAGCAGGTACAGGTCCAGGTAGTCGCAGCGCATGCGCTCGATGGACGCCTCGCAGGCGCGCACCGTGCCGCGACGAGATGCATTGCCCGGCAGTACCTTGCTGACGATGTAGATCTGTGCGCGCCGCGCGGCGCCGAACGCCGCTAGTGCGCCACCGATCACGCGCTCCGCGCCGCCGTCGGCGTACATTTCTGCGGTATCGAGCAACCGGTAGCCGACATCAAGCGCATGCGCCACCGCCGCAATCTCCCGGCGGCGGTGCGCCGGCGAGACTCCCATCTCCCAGGTTCCAAGCCCGATGGGCGCCGGAAAGGTTGACGGATTGCCGGAAGCACTCATTAATCGGGGGTCTGCATTCGCCGCTGGATATCGCCGGGGCCATCAGCATAGCGCGAAGAATGAAAAAGGCCCGGATCGATCCGGGCCTTTGATGCCAACGGCCTGTTGCGCTGCCGCTTACCAGCGGCCGCCGCCGCCGCTGTCGCTATTGCCGCTATTGCCGCCATTGCCGCGAAAGCCTCCGCCGCCCGGACGACCGCCGCCGGTGCGCGGCTTGTCCTGGGCTTCGTTGACACGCAACGGGCGGCCGTTCATCGAATAACCATTCAAACTCTGGATTGCACGCGCCGCATCAGCCTGGCTCATCTCGACGAATCCAAAGCCGCGCGGCCGACCGGTCTCTCGATCCGTCGGCAGCGATACGGCGTCGACATTGCCGTGCTGCGAAAACAGTGCACGCACGTCGGCCTCGCTGGCTGTAAACGGCAGGTTACCCACGTAGATCTTCGCCATATAATCTCGCTCTCCACAACAGTTCGACCATCGTCGGTCGTATGACACGGCAGGAACAACAGCGGTCGCTGCCGGATCCTGTCACCATGATCGCAACACGGATTGTCAACGATCGCCTTTCAGTTTAGCACAGGGGGTGAAATTCCAGGCTCGCCAGGCGGCGCCAGCGCGGTGCAATATAACGCTCTATGGCCAGCGACACCCCGGAACGCTTGAGCTTTCCCTGCGACTACCCGATCAAGGTCATGGTGCGCGTGGAGCACGGGGTACGCAGCCACGTCGATGCGATTGTCGAGCGGCACGCCGGCCCGCTCGATCTGAGCACGGTGACGGAACGCCCGTCCGCACAGGGGAATTTCCTTGGGATCACTTATGTCATCCGGGCCACGGGCCAGGATCAGATCGCGCAGCTGTTCGCGGCCCTGAAGACCTGCCCGCAGGTCATGCTGGTGCTGTAGGCAACATCACCCCTACGACCGGTTCACGCAGCGTCAGGCGGCAGCGAGTAGTTGAATTCGTAGAAGTGCTCGCTGTCCACGACCCGGATCGTCAATGTGCCCTCGATTCCTATCAGCCCGCCGCTGCCCGAATCCGGCACCACCGAAATCACCAGCTGCTGCACACCGTGCGCCATCGTGCCGCTGTGCTGCAATACAAAACCGCCGCGCCGTCCCTGCAGCACGCCGGTGACGCGCTCGATAGCCACGTAACCGGCTGATCCCGCGGTCTCGGTCATTGCCGTGAGCATCTCGCCTTTGCCGCTCGCCACCAGGTCTCCGGCAAACTGCTTCTCGAGCGCCATGCGGCCCAGGCTGGCGCCGGGAGCGACATCAGGCTTGTGCTGTGGCTTGATGGAAACTATGAAGCTGCCGGCGGCTCTTTGGATTCGGCGTTCGCTCACGGCAACCTCTGTCGAACAGCGCTGCTCTAGCGGGCGGGTCGGTTCAGCAGAGCGCTCGCGGCGAGATTGAACAGCGCAAGCAGCAGGCCGCCAATGAGTGCGGCGCCAAAGCTGTCGACCTTGAACCCGGGGACGATGGCACCGGTCAACATCAACATCAGTGCGTTGATCACGAACAGGAACAGACCCAGCGTCACGATGGTGATGGGCAGCGTCACGATGATCAGTATCGGTCGCACCAGGAAATTCACCAGGCCCAGCACCAGCGCGGCCAACAGCGCGTTGCCGAAACTGACGATGCGGATTCCGTGAACGATCTGGCTGACGAGCCACAACAGCAACGCACTTACCAGCAGATGTACCAGCAGCTTGGTCATGACGGCCCGGATCCTAGCACCTCTGGCCGGCGCGTTGTGCGCCGTTAACGCGCTGACAGCTGCAGCGTCACCAGCCGCGGCGCAATGCTGGCGCCGTCGATCCGTATTTCCGCGACGCTTACCGGCAGCCTGAAGCGGCGTGGACCGGCGCTGCCGGGATTAAGATAGATGACGCCCGCGCGCTCGCGCAACGAGGGCTGGTGCGAATGGCCGGAGATGACGACCTGCACGGCAGCCGCGCTCGGATCGATGCGCAGTTCACCCAGGTCATGAATGACATAGAACCTGACGCCGGCGAGTTCCAGCATCCGGGTATCGGGCAGCGATGCGGCCCAGGCTTGCGTATCGTTGTTGCCGCGCACCGCGGTCACCGGCGCCAGTGCCGCCAGATGTTCGAGTATCTGCGCGCCGCCGATGTCGCCGCCATGCAGGATGTGACCGCAGCCGCGAAGAAAAGCCGTGGCCTGCGGCCGCAGCAGCCCATGGGTGTCGGAAATGACGCCGACGCGCAGCGTTTGCTCCGGCCCGGCATGGTGGCGCGCCATCTGCGAGCTAGTCCTCGGCGGTCTTTTCCCAGTCGGCGATGTCACCATGCCGCACCCGGAACAGCGGATGCGCGTCAGGCACGGAGATCGCAGGCAACCGGCTCAGCCATGCTGGCGAGCGGACGCGCAGCTTGTGCTGCAGGTGCTGCCATTCATAGTTCAGTTGTCCGCGCGTGACCGCCAGGCTGCCGATGCGGCCGATGCGGCCGCCGCGACCGCCGCGGCCGATCTTGCTGGCGTCGAATCGGTAACCGCGCAGTTGCGCCTCCGCCTGTACCGCACGCAGATAACGGGCGATCGCTGCCCGCGGCGCGCCGCACTCGGCGAAGCGCCGCAACTGCGGATGATGTCTGTATCCGCGGGTGCGCCCCCGCAGTACCGCCTGCGCCAGCAGCGCCTCGCGCCACAGGGCGGTAAGACCGCGCGCATCGAGGTATTTCGGGTGTAACGACCACAGGCGCACGCGCTCAGTGTCCCGAAGCTACGGCCACTGCCTGGCTTCCGCCGAAAAATTCGGCGAACTGTTCCTCACCACGCAGAAGCGCTGACCGGTCGGCGCCTGCATGACCCACCAGCTGCTCACCTGGGCGACGCGCGTGGCGCCGAGCGCCTCCAGCCGCCGGACCTCGGCTTCGATGTCGTCGGTTTCGATGTCCAGATGAACGCGACTTGGATGCGTGACTGTCTGCACCTCGATGTGCAGGCGCTGCAGCGGATCGACCAGCTGCATGTAGCGGTTGGCCTCATCCGGTGGTAGCGGCCGCGACTGCATGCCCAATGCGCCACTCCAGAATCCTGCGGCTGCCGCCAGATCCGTGGTCTGGCAGTCGATGATAAAACCAGCCAGTCGGCTTTTATGCATGTCGCCTCCCGCTGCTGCGCAGCGTATCAACTGTATTCGAACGCGACAAAATCGCCGCTGAAATAACCGGCCGCGCTGCCGCAGTAGTCGAGCGTCGCCGCGACCGTGATCCGCGCCCTGCCCCGGCGTGCAAGCAGGCGCTGAAACCGTGGCCACTCGGCCGGTTGCGCCAGCTGCGCGCGCGCGGAAAATGCGCCGTGAATCGGCCGCTGGTAATTCATGCTCTGGCGTTGAATGACGACAGCGACCGAAGGCGACGCAACCCGCAGCCGAACGTGCAGCAGCGCCCAGGCGGACAGCATCGCCACCGCGCAGGCACTGCCGCCGAACACCGTCGCACGATGATTCAGGTTCGGTGCCAGCGGTGCCGATAACAGCACCGCGTCTTCGGTTACCTGCACCGCCGTGACCTGCATCGCCAGGGAAAGCGGAATCTGCTGATGCAGGATCAGCTCCAGCGCGGGCGCGGACAGCAGACTCTCCACCGGGCGCGTGCTTAGCGCTTCAGCGCCAGCACCACGACGCCGGCGGCCACCATGGCGATACCGAACCACTCGCGCGTCGACGGGCGTTCAGCCAGGAACAGGTAGGCGAAGATCGCGACCAGCACCACACTGAGCTTGTCCACCGGCGCGACTTTCGAGGCCGCACCGAGCTTCAGCGCCCGGAAATAGCATACCCACGAGGCCCCGGTCGCAAGGCCCGAGAGCGTCAGGAACAACCAGGTCCTCGATCCGAGTTCCGCAGGGCTGCGCCACTTGCCGGTAAGCCATACGAAGCAGCCCAGTGCACTGATGATGACTGCGGTTCGAATCAGCGTCGCAAGGTCGGAATCCACGCCCTGCAGGCCTACCTTGGCAAATACAGCCGTCAGCGCGGCAAATATCGCCGACAGCAGCGCCCAGGCGAACCAGGACGGTGACTCGGTCATGATGCCGTCCTGGCGAACTGCGCGCGGCCGTCGGCGATGGCCACCCACGGCAGCTTGTCTTCCACCCAGATGTGCGCTTCGGGCACCAGGGCCGCGGGATCATCCAGGCTCGCTATGGTCACGTCGATCTCGTCGCTGCGATCATCACGGCGGTAGGTCATCGAAGTACCGCATGCAGCGCAGAAACCGCGGCTAACGCCGGGCGAGGAGCGGTATTCGGCAAGCTGCCCCTGCACGATGGTGAAGCTGCGAGCTGCAAATGTGACCCATGGCACCATCGGTGCGCCAATCGCTCGCCGGCAACTGGTGCAATGACAGAAGCACAGGTTGGTGCCCTCGCCGCTCGCCTGGTAGCGCACGTGTCCGCACAGGCAGCCGCCGCTGTACCCGTTCATCGTGCCGTCGCGTCGGCAACAACGGCCGAAAACCAGCGATCCAGATGCGCCACCGCCTCCTCGAGCGACGGCAGCTGCATATAGGCCGCATCAAACTGGCGGGCCTTGAGATCCGGCACCATGACGACGCGCAGCCCGGCTTCGTGCGCCGCCCTGGCACCGTGATCGCTGTCCTCGAAGGCCAGGCATCGCAGTGGCGGCACACCCAGCCGTTCGGCAGCCAGCAGGTACACGTCCGGATCCGGCTTGCTGCGCGACACCTCGTCGCCACCCGCGAGCGCCTGAAAGTAATCCAGCACACCGACCTTCGCCAGCCGGCATCGCACTTCATCGACGAAGGTAGATGAGGCCACCGCACACGGCACGCCGCGTGCGCGCAGCAGCCCGAGCAACCGCAACGCTCCGGGCTTTAGCGGGAACACCACCCCTGACTGCGCGGCCAGCTTCGCGCGCGCGCGATCGCGTACCATTTGAAAGCCTGCTGCGCCGCCGAGCAGTTTGCTGAGCCGCTCGCGCGATTCCTGCGCCCCGCAGCCTACCACCTGCAGGAAGTCGGGCTCGGAAAGCACCAGCCGTTGCTCCCGTGCCGAGGACAGCCAGGCCTGCATGATGACCCGCTCGGAGTCGAGCAGCAGGCCGTCCATATCGAAGATTGCAGCCGCAAACACGGCCGCTCAGAGGCGCGACTCGCGGATCGGTGCCCGTAGCGTCTTTTCAAACCGCACTGCATCCAGCACGCCGCGATAGTATCTGGCGAGCCGGTCGGTCTGCGTATAGCCATGCTTGTGGTAGAAGGCCATGGCAGCCGGATTGTCCGATCTGGCCTCGACGCGGATTCGTTCGATGCCGGCCGTGTCGGCGCATTTTTCCAGCCATGATACCAATCGCGTCGCTATCCCGCGCTTGCGCTGCATCGGGTGCACCGCCAGCAGTGCCAGGTGAGCCGTGCGTTCACCGTAGTGCATGATTCCAAACCCGACCACGCCGTCGGTCAGATGAACTACGGCCACGTTGGTGGATTCATCCTGGATCGCTGCCGCTATGCGAGCTGTAGTCCAGCTCCAGCCCAGTCCGTGCTCGATGTATTCCCGGGACATGTCGGCAATCGGCAGCGCATCGGCGGCGGTTGCCAGTCGTATGCCAGGCAGTAACATCATGCCGTGTGCCTCAGGCTGTGCATTCTCACGCACCGGGCTCGTAGATGACGTAGATCTTCTGCGTCGGTTCGACCACTTCCCAGGTTCCGACGAAGCCCATGGGTATGACCACGCTGTCGCCAGCGGAAACCGTAATGGCATTGCCGGCATTGTCGGCAATGATGCTGGTTCCCTGCAGGATCTGGCAATACTCCTCTTCGGTGTAGGAGATTCGCCACTTGCCGATCTCGCTGTGCCAGGTCCCGGCAAAGAATTTTCCGCTGGCATCGGCATAGTGCTTCCAGACGCACTGCCTGGGATTGCCTGCAATCAGCTTCTCGCGCGGCAGGAAATACTCTTCGGCAACTGCACCGGAGGATTCAAACCTGAGTACCGCGTTCGCCCCCACGGCATCTATTTCATCGGCCTGCATCCGCCCCGGCGCGGTCGCAGCCCTGCAGCTTGTTGACCCGCACCGCTGACGGCGGGTTCAGGGCCAGACTGGCAATGGCTCGGCGCGGGCGCGGCACCAGTTCGCCGCCGCAGTTGGGGCAGATTCCGGCCAGCACCTCCTGCGCGCATGTGGCACAGAAGGTGCACTCGAAGGAACAGATCCGGGCCGCTGTTGACTGCGGCGGCAAGTCGATGTCGCAGCATTCACAATTGGGCCTGAGTTGCAGCATGAGATCACCTCCCGTCCCCTTGCGCAATGATACGCAAAAGCGGGTGCTCCCGAAATGCGTGCAGCAGTGCGGCGGCCGAATGCTTGTCCGCTGCAGCCGCACCCGAGGTGTCGATGGCGCGTGCCAGCTGATCCATGGCGGCGCCGACGCTCAGCCCGGGGTGGGCCGCCGGCGCGCGACTTCGATCCTGGGAAAACCGGATATCCATGGGAGCGGGCACCCGGCCCTCAACCGCATCGATTCCAGACGCCGTTATGGTCCCCATGCCGCTGCCTGCCCCGCCGAGCCCCGGATTTGGCCGCCAGTGAATGAGACCGCGATCGGCCAGCTGGCCGGCGATGCTCTGGATGTCATGTTCGCTGAGCTTGCCGTCGAAATCCGACGGCAGCAGGCCGATGAGGCGCTCCTTGCGTCGCTGGTAGTACTTCTCCAGCATCAATCCCCGAAGTTCATCGGCGCCCATCGGATCAACTGCGCTTGGAGCGGCGCTTGTGGCGCCCCGCTGTGATGGCAGCGCGCGGGCGCGCTGCGGCTGCAGCGGCGCCCGGCAAAGCTGCCGGCGCTGCCAGCAGCAACTCGATCTGATCGGCGGCGATCGGCCGCGAATACAGGTAGCCCTGCAACTGGGCACAGTGCAGCTCGCGCAGCTTGTCGAGCTGCTCGACTGTCTCGACCCCTTCAGCCACCGTGACCAGGCCGAACGCGGCCGCCAGTCCAATGATACTGGTCGTCAGCGCCACGCTGGCGAGATCGAGCGGCAGGCCGCTGATGAATGACCGGTCGATCTTCAGCATGTCGAGCGGCAGTCGCGACAGCAATCCGAGAAATGAATAGCCGGTGCCGAAATCGTCCAGGGCGACGCGTATCCCGGCCTCGCGCAGCACCTGCAGCTTGCGGCTGGTGGTATCGATGTCCTGCAACAGGCTGGACTCGGTGATCTCGATGTCCATGCCGTAACCGCCATCGTTAAGGCTCGCGGCCGCACCCAGCACCTCGTCAACGAAAGCGCGTTGCCGAATCTGCAACGCCGCGACATTGACCGCGACCCGCACCGGTCCCAGGCCGAGTGAGCGCCAGCGCCGGCAATCCTGCGCCGCGCGTGCCAGCACCCAGCTGCCCACCGGCACGATCAGCCCCGAGGACTCGAGCATGGGCAGGAACTGTGCCGGCATCTCAAGGCCGCCTTCCGGATCGTTCCAGCGCAGCAGCGCCTCGAGCGATTCGATGCGCCCGGTGGCAATGTCGAGTTGCGGCTGGTAGTGGAGCACGAATTGCTCCTCGTCCAGCGCCGTTCGCAGCTTGTGCTCGAGCTGCATGCGCCCCGCGATCTCGCCGTGCATCTGCAGCCTGTAGGTAAGGTATTGCTCGCCGCTGTCCTTGGCCCGCTTCAGCGCCGCTTCCGCCTTGTGAACCAGTGTAGCCGCACTTTCGCCATCGTTCGGAAAGCGCGCGATGCCCACTGGACAACTCACCCGTATCGCGTGGCCTTCAATTTCGAACGGCTTGCCGAATACCGCGCTGCCCAGCATGGCGGAGATATGCTCAGCCGATGCGCTCGCACCGGGCTCCACCATCACGAAGGTGCCGCCGCCAAGGTAGCCCACCCGCTCCTCGCTTTCGGTATTGCGCTTCAGCCGTTCGGCGACCTGCCGCAGCAACAGGTCGCCCACACGACGACCGAAACTGTCATTGATGTTCGCCAGGCCATGGATATCGAAGGCGGCCACCGCCAGCACCTTCTGTGGCTCCGGGCGGTCCCGCAGCGAGGCATCGAGCCGCTCGCAGAACAGTGCCCGCTTGGCCAGGCCCGCCAGCGAATCGAACGAGGCCAGATATTCAGCAACGCCGGCGCTCTCCTCATGTTCGAGCGCCAGCGCCAGCGTGGCGCGGATGTCCTGCAGCAGCAGCACCTCCTCGTCGCGCACCAGGTTGAGGGTGCGCGAGGCCAGCATCAGTGCACCCCGTCGCCAGCTGCCCAGCACCAGCGGTATGACCACCAGCGACCTGTAGCCCAGGTCGGTGAGCGCCTCATGCGAGATGGAGCCCGGGCCGGTGTGCGCCAGATCGTTGCACACCGTGAGCTCGCCGGTGCGAAGCGCGCGACTGGTGAAGCTCGCATCCGGCTCATCGCCGTCGCTGAGCTGCAACGGCTGGTTCTCCGGGCCGTCCACCATGGAGCCGGAAGTGAACAACGGCCGTGCGACACGCCCATCCCAGTCGACGATCCAGAGCGTCGCATATTCATAGCCGCCAACCTCGGTGGCGACACGGCATGCCTCGCGCAGCAGATCGTCGCGATCACGAATGCGCAGCACGGCGGCATTGATGCTGCTCTGCATCCGCACCACGCGGGTGAAATGCGCGGTCTGCTCCTCGAATTGCCTGCGCTCGGTGATGTCGCGCGCCAGCACGATCAGGTAGCCATGGTGCCCGTACTCGACATAGCTGGTGCTGAATTCAACCGGGAAACCCTGTCCGTCCTTGCATCGATACAGTCCTTCCCGCAGCAGCAGCCCCAGGCTCTTTGCGGCATGCACGCGTTCCGGCCACGGTTGATCGGGGCCGCCGGAGGAAATGTCGGCGGCGCTCAGCAGCAGCAGTTCGTCGCGGCTATAGCCCAGCCGCAGCGAGGTTGTCTCGTTGACATCCACCAGGCGTCCGGTCGCCGCCTCAGCGATGTAGATCAGATCGCGGGTCTTGTCGAACAGGTGCCAGAACAGCTGCAATTTGCCCTGGGCGCGCTCACCGTCGTCTCGTGCGCGCAGTGCCGCGATGCCATAGCTCAGATGGTCCGCCAGCTCCATCAGCAGCTTGACCTGGTCGGGCGCGAAGGCATCGCTGCGCTCGGAATATACAGTCAGCGCGCCGGCCGGCACGCCGTCGAGGTTCAGCGGCAATGCCATCGCGACCGCATAGCCGCGGTCAAGCGCAAGGCTGCGCCACGGGACGATGGCCGGATCCTCATCCAGGTTGCTGCAGACACTCGGCTTGCCTTCGCGTATCGCCCGTCCGCTCGGACCGGCGCCCGCAGGCGAATGATCCCAGGTGGTCCGGACCTGCCGCAGCTGCCCGGCATCGGTGCCCGCGCACGCCACCATGCGCACCGACTTCGCGCTGTCATTGTCGGCCAAGCCGACCCAGGCCAGGCGATAGCCTCCGACTTCGACGACCACCCGGCAGATGCTGGCCAGCAGTGACTTCTCATCCGCTGCCCGACTGAGTTCGTGATTGCAGTCACTCAGCATGTGCAGCTGGCGATTTGAACGCACCAACGCCGCTTCCAGGTTCTTGTGCGTCGACACGTCTGTACCGCTGCCGACCACCGCGACCACGCTGCCGGCGGCATTGCGCAGCGGACTGAACACGCAGTCCACGGGCACCAGCGCATCGCCCTTCATGCGCGCCACCATCTCCCGGTGCACGGCCGCGCCCTGCAATGCCGACTGCAGCACTTCGCGGATCTGTTGCTGCGCTTGGGTGGAATATGACCACCAATGCGTGTCCCACACTGGCCGGCCGTTGACTTCCGCAATCGTAACGCCGGCGGCGTCGAGCGCCGCCTGATTGACGTCGAGCACGACGCCGTCACGCGAAATGACGCCTACGAAAGCGGTCGAATTGTGGAACATTTCCCGCCACAGCGATGTGCCCGGGACACCGAGCTCGGCCAGCAGGCTGGCATCCTCTTCAGCGCTCGCGTCGCGGCTATGGCCGACTTCGCACAGCGCAACCACGCGGCCTGATGCGTTCCTGATCGGGTAGACATCCAACCGCACCGGCACTTCGGAACCATCGCGCGCCAGTCGCAGCATGTCCACCGTGGTGACCTGCGGACTCTCGAGCAGCCGTTGCGTCAGCGCCCGATGTTCCGATCGCAGGCGCTGCGGAATAATCTGCGCCACTGGCTGACCGATGATGTGCGTCGCCGGATATCCGAGCAGGCTGGCGGCGGCTCTATTGCAGTCGGTAACGACGCCTTCGGTGTCGTACACGACAACAATGTCAGCGGTGGACGTCAAGCGCACCTCTTGGCTTCTCCGGTCTCGCAGCCGCGGGCAATACGAGAGCGAATCCCATGGCACGACGCACAGGACAATGGACTGATACTTACGCTATTTCACCATCGCGCATCGGTGCATATTTGTCACCTGTCAAATTTTACAGGTGCGATATCGAACTTAACTGCTCATGCTTTTGTAGTCCTTTCAATCAGATCGCCGGCTACGCCGGTGAAGAGAACGCCCTTTGTACATAAGGCGTATCATCTATCCGGCCGCGTGCGCGGGCCCCTAACGGGTGGCCGATGCAAAGTGAAGCACGACGTATTCAGGCGACGATTGCTGATCTGGCGGCAGTCGGTACTGATGCCGAACGCATTGCCGCAATTGCTGCCTCAACCTGGCGCGAGATCCATACGGTGTTGTCTCCAGTCATTGGCCCAGGCGGCGTCGCCGCGCTCTACCAGCGTGCTCTGTACGTGACGCGTCCTGCCTACCCCAGCCTGAAGGCGGTGCGCGAGGATACGCTGCGGCCCGGAGATTTTGCTGCTTTGCGGCTGGCGCTGGCGCAGCAAACCGCCGAGCAGGTCGCGGCCACCAATGGTGCGCTGCTGCAGGCTTTCTGCGACCTGCTGGCCAACCTGATCGGCATCTCACTCACCGAGCGGCTGCTGCGATCGGTTCGCAACCTGCCGGCCGCGGATGCGGCGCCGCCGCAGGATTCGACATGAGCGCGCGCAAGGCAAAGATCGCGCGTCTTGCCACCGGCGTGCCGGGGCTCGATGAAGTGCTCGGTGGCGGGCTGCCGGAACTATCGTTCAATCTGATAGCCGGACCGCCCGGCAGCGGCAAGACGACGCTGGCGCACCAGATCATGTTCGCGCTGGCGACGCGAAAACGGCCGGCGCTGTACTTCACCGTGCTCGGCGAGCCGCCGCTCAAGATGTTGCGCTACCAGCAGCAGTTCGAGTTCTTCGACAGCGAACAGGTGAACTCCTCGGTGCGCTTCATCAATCTCGCGGACGACACTGCCAGCGGTGACCTGGAGCGGGTGCTGCTGCGAATCGTCGCCGAAGTGGAGGCGTACGGTCCGGCGCTGGTGTTCGTCGATTCGTTCCGCTCGGTGATGCTCGCCAGCCCCGACGACGGCAAGTCATTCATACTGCAGCACTTCATCCAGCGCCTGGGGATGCTGATGACGAGCTGGCAGGCAACCACCTTCCTGCTCGGGGAGTACCAGACCGAGACCGACCCGAATCCGGTATTTACGGTTGCCGACGGGCTCATCTGGCTGCGGCAGAGCCAGCACGGCAATTCCGTGGTGCGCAAGATGGAGATCGTGAAGATGCGCGGGCAGCGCACGCTGCCGGGGCTCCATACCTTCCGCATCAGCAGCGCGGGAATTGAGGTGTTTGCGCCGGTAGCTCTATCCGCGCCGACCGCAACCGCCAACGTGCCGCGCGCGGACATCCGGCTGCAGATGGGCGTACCGCTGCTCGATAGTATGATGGGTGGCGGGCTGCCGCGCGGCTACTCGCTGCTGGTCGCCGGCCCCTCCGGCTCGGGCAAGAGCATCCTGGCATCGGCGTTCCTGGTCGAAGGCGCGCGCGCCGGGGAGACCGGCGTCATCGCCGCCTTCGAGCAGCGATCCAACTCGGCGCGCGGGCGCGCGCTCGCGGATCTGATCGCGGCCGGCCGTGTCGGCGTGGTCGACACGCGCGCTCCGGACCTGTCGGTCGAGGAGATCGCGCGGCTGCTGATCGACGAAATACAGCGACTGCAGGCAAGCCGCGTGGTAATCGATTCCCTTTCCGGGTTCGAACTGGCGTTGGCTCCGAGCTTTCGTGAGGGTTTTCGCGAGTCGCTGTCACGGCTGGTGTCCTCGCTCGCCGCCACCGGTGTCTCGGTGCTGATGACGTCCGAACTGGAGGATCGCTACACCGACCTGCGCTTCAGCCCTTACGGCACCGCCTTCATGACCGATGCCATCATTGTGCAGCGTTATATCGAGGTGGAAAGCCGATTGCAGCGCGTGCTGGCGGTCGTCAAGCTGCGCGGCAGCGAACATTCAAACGAGCTGCGCTTGTTCCATATCGATGCCGGCGACATCAGGATCGGCGACATGTTAGCGGGCCGTGAAGGACTGCTGGGCGGCCGACCCAGCCGTGCGCATGAAAACGAGGCCGGCGTCGTCGGCGACCCACATGATTGACCAGCGCCGTGATACCGAGGACGCGCTGGCAGCGGCCAGCACCGTGGCCGCGTTGAAGCATCAGGCGGATGCCATACGCGCCGACATCAGCAGGTCGCGGCGCGAGCTGGAGCAGGTGCAACACGATATTTCCGGCACGCGGGCGGCGCAGCTGGTGGAGGCGAACGAGCAACTGGTGCTGGCGGCCCTGCAGGCCGAGACCATCGCCGAGGCGGCCACCGGCCACCTGGACGAGCTGGCCCGCACCAGCCAGCGCGATGCGCTGACCGACACACCCAACCGCGCGCTGATGCTCGACCGGCTGGAGAACGCGATCGCACTGGCGCGGCGCCATGTCACGCGGCTGGCGGTGCTGTTTCTCGATCTCGACCAGTTCAAGCAAATCAACGACACGCTCGGACATGCGGCCGGCGACGAGGTGCTGCGACTGGTCGCGCGTCGTATCGAATCGGTCGTGCGCGCCTCGGATACGGTCAGCCGCCACGGCGGCGACGAGTTCCTGGTGCTGGTGGCGGAAGTCTCCAGGGCAGCGGACGCCGGCGTGATCGCCGCAAAGATCCTCGCCGTGCTTACCGAGCCCAGTCGTGTCGGCGATCACATGCTGCGGCTGTCGGCCAGCCTTGGCATTGCCACCTACCCGGAGGATGGTGAGGACGCCGCAACGCTGATCAGCCGCGCCGACGCCGCGATGTACCGTTCCAAGAGGCGCCGCCGCGGCGGGTTCGAGTTTCACCGCGAGGAGGATACGGTTCCAGCCCCGGCGCCGGCGTCGCAGGTAGCCGCGCATGCTCCGGCACCTCGCCACGAGTCCGCGTTGTCCGAGCAGCAGCCGCAGCTGCGCGAACTGCTCGAAGCGAATGAGCAGCTGGTGATAGCCGCCTTGACTGCACAGCAGCTGGAGGCGCAGACAGAAGAGGCCTATACGCGCCAGACCAAGTTCCTGGCCATGGTGGCGCACGAGCTGCGCAATCCGCTGATCCCGATTCAAACCGCCGCCGGGCTGCTGACCCGCGCGCTGAGCGACGAGCCGCTGCTGGCGCAGTTGCAGGCGGCGATCAAGCGCCAGGTGTCGCTTGTATCAAGACTGGTGGACGATCTGCTCGACGGCTCACGGGTCAGTGCCGGCAAATTCCGGCTCGAATGCAGCCCGGTGGAGATGACCGGCATCTTGAGCCTCGCCATCGAGACCAGCCGCACTGCGGTCGAGGCGCGTTCGCAGTCACTGGTCATCGCCCTGGCGGCGGCGCCGCTGATGGTGGTTGGCGATCCGCTGCGGCTGGGTCAGATTTTCAGCAATCTGCTCGACAATGCGTCCAAGTACACGCCCAAGGGCGGTGCAATTTCGCTCACGGCAGTGGTGCTCGAGCGTACATTGCAGATCACGGTCGCCGACAACGGCATTGGCATCACGGCGGAATCGCTGCCCAAGATCTTCGAACTGTTCATGCAGGATGCGCGCGCACTGGCCCTGTACAACCAGGGCCTGGGCATCGGGCTGGCGGTGGTACGCGATCTGGTCGAGGCGCATGGCGGCACCGTCGTGGCCAGAAGCCCGGGTCGCAATCTGGGCAGCGAATTCATCGTCACGCTACCCATGGTCGGCGCGCCCGCCAGGGCGGCCGCTTGAACCCACCGATCATCCAACTGCCAGGGAATCGCTAACTATGGCCACGACCAAACCGGAACCGATCCTGCGAGTGGTATCGTTCTATCACAAGGTGACCGGGCTGTTTCATGCCCGGCACCTGATGTCATCGGACGCCAAATCGATTGCGCTCAATACGCCGCAGGATCACATCGCGATCGATGGCGATCACTTCGATAGGCTGTCGCAGCGCATCGATATCAGCACCGGCAAGGTGGTCGATCTGTTGCCGGAGCAGCCCAGCAGCGACCATGAGTGGAACGCCACCGATCGGCGCTGGCAGGTCAAGCCGGAAGTCGTCGCCAGGGAGCAGACCCGTCGCCATGCGATGCTGCGCATCAGCCAGCTCGAGCTGTCGGGAATCCGCTCGCTGCGCGAACTGGCATTGGGCGAGGCCCGTGCCGCTGACCGGCTCAAGGCCCTGGATAGTGAAATCGCAGCACTGCGCAAGTCGATCGCAGACTGACGCGGCGACACCGCCGCCGCCTGCCGTCGAGCGGAGGCTTTTCTTTTGCGCCGGCGCAGGCATTATCGGCTGGGCGTGCCTTCCCCAACCGCCATTGACCTGCGTTCGCTCTGGTCGCTCGACGCGTCAGTCAATTTCCTCAATCACGGATCCTATGGCGCCTGCCCGCGGGCGGTGCTGGCGCTGCAGGCCTCGCTGCGCGAGGAGATGGAGCGCGAGCCGGTAGACTTCCTGTCAGCGCGCCTGCCGGCGCGGCTGAATGCGGCGCGCGAGGCACTGGCCGGTTTCCTTGGCGCCGATCCGTCCGACCTGGTGTTCGTGTCCAACGCCACCGCCGGGGTTAACGCGGTGCTGCGCTCGCTGGCTTTCGGTCCCGGCGATGAGCTGCTGGTCACCACCCACACCTATGCCGCGTGCCGCAAGAGCGTCAATTTCGTTGCCGCCCGCACCGGCGCCAGCGTGGTGGCGGCCGACCTGCCGTTTCCGGTGGCCAGCGATGAGCAGCTCATCGAGGCGGTGCTCGCGCGCGTGTCGCCGCGCACCCGGCTCGCGCTGCTGGATCATGTCACCAGTCCGACCGCACTGGTACTGCCGCTGGCGCGCCTGGTGGACGAATTGCAGGCCCGCGGCGTCGACGTGCTGGTGGACGGCGCGCATGCCCCGGGCATGGTTCCGATCGGACTGTCCGCGCTGGGCGCCGCGTACTACACCGGCAATGCGCACAAGTGGCTGTGTGCGCCCAAGGGCGCGGCGTTCCTGCACGTCCGCCGTGACCGGCAGGACGATCTGCATCCCACCGTGATCAGCCATGGCTACCGCGCCGGCTTCCATGCTGAGTTCGACTGGACCGGGACTTGCGATCCGACCCCGTGGCTGTGCATTGCCGAGGCGCTGCGCTTTGTCGGCAGTCTTCTGCCCGGCGGCTGGCCCGAGGTGATGGCGACCAATCGCGCGCTGGCGCTGCGCGCCCGTACGCTGCTGATGCAGTTGCTCGCAATCGAGGCCCCGTGCCCCGAGGCGATGATCGGGTCGATGGCCTCGCTGCCGCTGCCGGCCCTCGACACCGATGCGCTGCATGACTGGTTCCGTGCGCGCGGTGTCGAGACCTGGGTGCATCCGCATCCAATACCGGTGATTCGCGTCTCGGCCCAGCTCTACAACAGCTTCGATCAGTTTCAGCAGCTCGCGCGGCTGCTGGGGGAGTCATTGCATGGCCGCTGAACACAATGGCTGCTGAACACAATGGGGCCGCTGAACAGACCACCATCCACGCGCGCCTGTCCACCTTCGACACCGCCATGGTGGTGTTCAGCCTGGTGGTGGGCATCGGCATCTTCCGCAGCCCGGCGATCGTCGCGGGTGCCGCCGGCGACACCTTGCTGTTTTTTACCGCGTGGATTGTCGGCGGCGCCATCAGCCTCATCGGTGCGCTGACTTTTGCCGAGATTGGATCGCGCCATCCGCGAGCCGGCGGCTACTACCGCGTGGTTGCTGACTGCTATCACCCGACCCTGGCGTTCATGTTGAACTGGTCGCAGACCCTGATGCAGGGTGCCGGCGCCGCCGGCGTGGCATTCATCGGCGCCGATTACCTGATGCCGGTGCTGCTGCCGGTAGTGTGGCGTACGCCGCACGCCTCCCTGGCGCTCGCCTGCGGCAGCATGCTGCTGCTGCTGCTGCTCAACTATTGCGGGGTCAAACCGGGCGCCCGCACCCAGAACCTGCTGTCGACGCTCAAGATCGTGATGATCGTCGGGCTGGCCGTGCTGGCCCTGCTGCTCGCCCCGCATGCGCACGCCGAGCAGCCGGTAGTCGCGGCAGCGTGGGCACCGCGACTCACGGCCGCGCTGATTCCATGCTTTTACGCCTACGGCGGCTACCACCTGACGATGAACCTGGGCGCCGACCTGAAGGATGCCCGCCGCCGCTTTGCGCTCGCCATCACGGCCGGAATGGTGACCGTCGTCACGCTCTACCTGCTGCTGAACTATCGCGGTGTGAAACCCGGGGCACGCACGCAGAATCTGCTGTCAGTACTCAAGATAGCCATGATCATCGGACTGGCCTTCCTGGCGCTGCTGTTCGCGCCGCACGCTCACGCTCCGCAGCAGAGCTCCACACTGCC
>Ga0181537_10000442_pt1 | contig 38894 bp, 25 predicted proteins | sample PEATcosm2014_Bin_39_FD_119765 | JGI IMG/M metagenome (GOLD analysis project Ga0181537, IMG submission 119765) | Peatland microbial communities from MTU Mesocosm Facility, Houghton, MI, USA - PEATcosm2014_Bin23_10_metaG | ecosystem: Environmental > Terrestrial > Soil > Wetlands > Peat | place... | reverse complement strand
GGGCACCCAGGGGCGCGGCAATTGCAACTCGTAGAAAATCCCGAACTTCATCCCTGGAACCCTCCTTGCACGAAGAGATCATGCCGGCGCGAACCAGGGGCTGCAATGGCATCCTGCATGCTTCGGGATGTGCCGACCGGCACACCTCGGCATGACGGATGTTCTTTTGATGGCATTGCAAAAAGCCGCCATCCTGAGGAGGGTGCATCACACCCGTCTCGAAGGACGCCGGATTTGTACCAAGCCCACAGACTGAGACGCTGAAGTATGACTGAACTGCAAGCCGGCGAAGAAACGGGAGCGATCGAGGAGATCGGCGCCGCGGCGCATTGGCAGAGCACGCTGTGGGCGATGGTCGGTGTTCAGTTCGTGATGACGATGGCGTTCTCGATGCTGACGCCGATCATGCCGCTGCTGCTGCCCGAGCTGGGCGTGAAAACGGTCGCCGGCATCGACATCTGGGCCGGGGTCTTATCGGGCATCACCTCATTTGTCGCCGCCTTTGCCTCGCCGGTGTGGGGCCGCGTCGCAGACAATCACGGGCGCAAGTTGATGCTGCTGCGCTCAAGCCTTGCGATCGGGTTTTTTACCGTGCTGATGGGCCTGTCGGCGAATGTCTGGCAGTTTTTCGCGGCGCGCACGCTGATGGGCGTCTTCGCCGGGTTTTCGAGCGCGGCGATCGCGCTGGTCGCGAGCCAGGTGCCGGAATCGCGGCTTGGCTATTCGCTGGGCTGGCTGTCGACCGGGCAACTCGTCGGCTCGCTGGTGGGGCCGATCGTCGGCGGCGGGCTCGCCGACCTGACCGGCAGCTATCGTGTGCCGTTCTATCTGACCTCGGCGACGATTTTCGCCGCGCTGATCCTGGTCTGGTTGCTGGTGCACGAGGAATTCACCCGGCCGGCCAAGGGCAATGCTGGGCGCTCGATTACCGCCGGGCTGATTGCGCTCATTCGCTCACCGACCCTGCTCGCCCTCTTCTTTGTATTGCTGATGGCACAGTTCGGCGTGCGCACGGTGCAGCCGATCGTCACGCTTTACGTCAAGGAGATGGTCGGCGACCTGCCTAATGTCGCGACCCTGGCGGGCATCGCGTTTTCGATTACCGGGGTCGCCAACGTGATCTCGGCGCCGTTTCTCGGCAATCGCAGCGACCAGATGGGCTATCGCCGGGTGCTGCTGATCTGTTTGCTGGGCAGCACGCTGACGACGTTGCCGCAGGCCTTTACCAGCAATTACTTTGTGTTCACCGCCGAACGCTTTGCGGTTGGCCTCTTTATCGGCGGGCTGTTGCCGACCGCAAACGCGCTGGTCGGCCGGCTCGTGCCGCGCTCCGACCGCGGCACGATCTACGGCATGACCTCGTCGGCGATGTTCATGGGCAATTCGCTGGGCCCGTTGCTCGGTGGCTTTCTCGCGGCCGGGCTGGGCCTGTCCTGGGTGTTCCTGATGACGGGCGCGGTGTTGGCGCTCAATCTGGTCTGGGTGTACTACCGCGTGCCCGAATACCAGGGTTAACGACGCGTTACTTCACGTCACCGCTCTTTCGCCGCACGGCACGACGCGATAGCGTTCAAGGCCCGAGCGGGAGAGCGGCACATGGGAAAGCGACGCGGGAGGGGTGTTGCGCGGCGAGACGTCCGTCGCGGTCAGAACGCAGTGAGTTCTGATCGCGGCGGTTGAAGCGAGCGCCGGCTTGATTTTAGGAAGCGACGTCGGCGAGCACACCGGCCGATGAACGCGATGGCGACGCCGGGGTAGGTTCGCTTCGGGACGCCGATGCCCCGCCGAGAAGGCCTCCCCAGAACCGCACGTAACTGCTGAAATCAAGATGATCTTTCACATAGCGGGCGCATTGGGTTTGCCGCTCCTGGCGCAGCGCCGGATCCGTCAACAGCCCCAAAAGATCATCGGCAAATTCGTCCGCCTCTAGAAACGCGGGAATACCGTAATCGGCGAGCCTGAACGCGCGAGCGACATGCTCAGTCATAGTAACCGCACCGTTCAGCGCCATTGCCGGGATCGTTTTGATCGGCGAACCGGAACCGGCGATCACCGGGATCGGGCAGGCTGTGCTCGCTTCGAGCAGCGGCCCTAAGCGGGCGCAACGACCAAGAGCAAAAATATTGCGATGCGTCAGTTGCTTAAGCTCGTCGCAAACCGTCCCGACGATGAACAGATTGTGTTCCTTTGGCGCCAGATATTTGAGGAAAACCTCTTCGAGAAACCAGTTGAAAGACACCACATTCGAGGGGTGATTGCTGCCGACGATCACCATGTCGATCATGTCGACGTCGTCGATCCGGTCGAGCAGTGAGGTAAGGTGGCGTTGATTATTCTCGCCAACCAAGGGATTGGCGTCGACGACGGCGCTCAACACCCGGTTCACCTCCAGGACGGGCCGTGTCGGCGTCGCCGCAAAAAGCTCCGTACCGCGCTTTATCAGTTTTCCGAGGCCAAATTCGCGCTCGGCATTTCCCGCAGCCCAATCTTCGAGCCCGCGCAGGTTTATGTTTCCCGCCTCATTCACAAAGACCCGACGCAGATCCTCGCGTGCGGCGAGTATCAGCATATAGGCGCCGCTGAGCGGAACTGGCTTCTTGCCTGCAGCTCTACCGGACCCCTTCCGCTCGACCGACGGCTCCTTTACGTCGCCGGCAGCAACCCATTGGAACTGCCGCCGGGTGAGACCGAAGCCCTCGGCCATCTCATGCTGACCAAAGAAAAACCACCAGCAGAAGAACGCCGTGCGCCCCTCTCGTGTGTCTAGGCGAAACGTTGATTGCAAATCCGGCCGCATGTAATACGCACGCATCATCGCCGCGGAAGGTGCGACCACGGCGTCGGGAATCCCACCCAGCAGACGCAGCTGTTCCACCTGCCGTGCATAAGGAGGCATGACGACCGAAAGCGGCGCGGGTTCCGGCCGGAACGGCGGCAATCGCCAATGCACGGCGGAGTTCGGGCAAGCGCCGGCCATTTCCCGCTGTTCATCCGCGCTGATCGCGATGATTTGCGGAAAGGCCGACAAATCGCGGAATTCATCGATTTTTTCCACCAGCGAGACCGGGGTCCCGCGGCGCACCGCATGCTGGTAGGCAATGATATCATGCGTCTCGCAGATGATTTGGCTCAGCGGCGCCACCGACTCGATGACCGGGTATAGGTGGGAGTAATTGAGCAGGAACCTGCTAACGTCGTTTTTCGCGATCGCCTGTTTGAGCAAAGGCGGAATCGTGAAATTCTCGTTGAGCGTGCGCAGCCCTCTATATGTTGGGCCGTTACGGGCAATTTCCTCAAGCGTTGCATAAAGTTCAGGCGTGTATGTCGGTTTAGCGACCCAGCCCAACCCGGTCGATTCGTACTGGCTGTCAAACCCGTAGAGCTTGGCATCATAGGCGCCAGAGTCGACCCCTGCCCAGTTCGGGTCCGGCCACGGAACGAATAATTCGAGACAATCCTTGCCGAGAGCGCGCATCGCGAGTTTTTGCGAGGCGTAGACCGCGCTGCAACCCTCGCCCATCGTGTCGTTGCCGGTCCACAGCACGACTTCGCGAGCTTCTCCGTCGCCCAATGCCGCATCCTGACCGCACAGCGAGAGAACCCGCTCGACAACCGCGCTCGGCGAAAGGTTCATCAGCGACGGCAGCGGCTTTGGTTCAACGGTTGAGGGGGCACTATAACGATCAATGATGACGTCCGCGAATGACGCCCCGTCGCGGACGCCAAAAGTCCGGCCGGTTTCGCTAAAGGTCGCGTAGAGATCGTTGTCTTCCCATGTGAAGACATCGAGGCCCATCTGCAAGGCTTCGAGCGTAACCCCGCTGCCGCGTATGGCGTATGATGTCGTGCTGTATGGCGCGATCACCCCGCGGGCATGCTTCATCAGGAAATAGAACTGTTCCGGCGTGTCGACCGATTCGAACAGGCGAATGCGGGTCGGATATTTTGCCTTGAGGGCAATGATGGCCGACCGCGCATAGGCGATTTTCGCGGTGTCGTTATTCTTGTTGCTGCCGGTCTGAATGAGGAATTGGAAAGCGCTCATCGACTCGGCTTCGATAAGCTTGCCGACGATCGCCGGGATGTGCTCGAACCCTTTTTCTTCCCGGGCCTCGCCAAAATAGGCCAGGATCGGTGTGTGCCCGCCGCCGAGATTGGGATCGCACCACGTGCTGTCACGCACGACCGCGGCACTCGGATGCACCGGATTGAAAAGGATCGGATACAGGCAGCCGATCCGCGTCCGGTAGTATTCGACCAGGTTCTTGCTCTCGCAAAAAAAGTGCATTTTCTGGCGAACGACGCGCATATTTTCGATTGAGCGCAAGATTTTGACGTAGGACAGGCCGTGGCCGGTCATCGCCTCGGCCGTCGAGAAAAAGCGCATGACAAAGGTCGGCGCGGTCGCAGGATTGGCTGCGATAAATCGCGCCGTGCCCAACACGATTTGGGGGGACAGCGAATGCATGAACACGATGTCGCTCGGCCCCAACCCGACCGCGGCGACAAACGACGCCATCTCCTCCGCGAACTTATCGGCGGAGCCGACGTCATAAACCTGCTCGGAAAACCCCGACCAGACCTCGGTACCACCCGCGGTCGGATCGCTCGACGCCGTCCGATGCAGGCCTAATACCGGCTCAAAACCGAGTTCTTTGGCGCCATCGAGAAAGAGGCCGCTGACCGAGCTGTGATGGCTGATCGCTGTCGTGAGATCGGTTTCGATAACGGCAAAACGCGGCCGTTTCCGCGGTTCCTTGCGGTTTGCCGCGGCATGAATCACGCCCGGATCGAGTACCGGGATCGGTTGCCCCAGTCGATTGGCGACATCGAGGATGATGCCTCGTTCATCGTCACTCCAAAATCCGGCCTTGCCGCGTTCGAGAACCAGCGCACGACCATTCACCACGGACGGTCTCAGCGCCGCGGCGAGCACATCGAGGTTGTCCTTTTCCAGGCAGGCGGCCAAATCGCTCGCCTCGATCAGCAGCAGCTTGCTGATCGGCTGATAGGGGGAAACAAAGCCGGTCGCCCCTGCTCGGCTCGTCACCCCCTGCGCCACGAGGTGAATCCGCAGATTGGCGGGCAACACCGCCGAATTGACCTCGTTACCCAAACCGCCGACATCGGTCACGACGACCCAGCGCAAACTTGCCTCTGCCAAAGGCAAGGCCTCGTTCATCGCGCCGATCGACCCGAGGATTTGGTCCAGCGCCACCCCTGTATCGCTGAGCGCGGCGACAAATACGGTCAGGCCGTCGAGCCGCGGTTCCGCGTCCGGCGGCGGGAAATCGACGATCCGCAGGATCGACGGGTCGTGAACCTCGAGATCGAAGCCGACAACCTCGCTCGCGCCGCCGCGCAGACCGCGAAAGTCAATATATCCCGCGTTAGGCACCGGCGCCCGCACGAGGTGCCAATCGCCATCGCTGAGCATTGGTAATAGGTTAATGATCCCGCGATCGTTAACCGACCAGTTCAGCGCATCGAGCGCCGGCTCGCCGTGCAACCTGACCCAAGCCGAGAATTGCAGTTCGCCCGTATCTTCAGCTTGTTCGGGCGACACCGTGAACTCGGCGCGAAGGCATTGCTTGCGATCCGCCGACATGCCCGTGCTTCGGTAGACGCTTGAACTTGCCGCCCCCGGCTTTAATCCAAGCGCAGGATGCCGCGTGCCATTCTCCAAGACCGCGGAGCCGTACAAATCGGCAAAATTCAGCTTGGCCAGCAGCGATGTGGTCAGTCGATCGCCCGTTGAGAACTTCCGCAAGACATATAGATCGGGATGCGAGTACCGCTCCGCCGCGCCCTTGAGGACGTCGAGAAAGCGATTGGTGAAACCGCCAATATCGACATGGCGTTTCGCCGCCTGTGAGCGAGCCTCGTAATCCGCCCGCGCCGACCCTTCAAGATCGGCAAACGCCTCCAACCAGCGCAAATGACACTGTGAGTCGGTGATGCGTCGATAGGTTGTTGGCCCGAGTATCTCGTCAAAAACCGCCAACGCGGATGCGACGACCATCTTTCCTTGATACGCCGCCTCCAAAACGGGAATGCCGAACCCTTCATATTCGGTTGGAAAGATAACCGCCTCGGCGCGGGAGAACAGCGCGCGTAACATGTCCTCCGGGACCAGCCCCATATCCATGACGTGGTCCGACAGGCTGTCGGCAGATGGGAGAAAGCTGAAGCGATTTTCGGCGCAAGCCCCGCCGCACATGACCAAGCGCAGGTCGCTGCCGCTCCAGCGGATATAGGCGTCAAAGGCCTCGATCACGGCCTTGTGGTTCTTATGCGGCCACTTAACGCCCGGGAACAGTACGAAACGGCGCAGCTCCGGGGGCAATTTCGCCTCGTCGTGCGGCACGGCGCCATTTGCCAAGGTGATATAGGGCAAATGCGGGATCACCACCGGATCGGTACCGGGAAAATAATGCCGGATCGCACGCGCCTGGTCGGCGGAAAAGGTGATGATGCCGTCAGCCCGTTGCAGCCCGTGGGAGAAACCGATCGAGCGATCCCGGCGTTCGGTCGCGGTAAAAAAATGCGGCCGCTCGAGATGCATCAAATCATGGACGATCACGCACAAGCCGATGTCGTCCGGAAACGGGCCGCAAGGAAGCCCGCCATAGGGGTCCAACACGACCGTCGGTCCGGCGCGCAGATGGCCCAAGGTTTCCCCGGTCAAATACGGCAGTTCGATCAGGCGTGCCCGCTGTGCGCGCCCTTGAAACGCCTTTGACTGAGGGCGCACTAAAACATCGACATCGCACTGCTCGGGCAGTTGCGAGACGAGATATTGAAGAAAAACCCCCGCGCCGCCTGCGCCATCGCCTTGGCCGGAATACCCAAGAGCGTTAACGATAACCTTCATAATCGTCGTCCCGCCCTACAAAAATTTGGTTGCCGTGAGGCCGGTGTTCAGGACTACGGACCGCTTCGGCGCCGCTGGTCGCCGCCATGCTCTCGGCGTCAAGTAAACAAGCCGAACGTCCGCAGTTTGAACCCCAGCATCCGCGCGTCCGGCTCTCCGAAATCGCTTGGCCGGCTGGGCGCCGCAACCTTGACGTGCAGGGTTATCTCATTTCCATCGGCGTCGGCGGGGTCCAGCTTCAGATCGCAGCTCTTGATCTCGGCATTGTTATCGAACTCGAGCTCGGTCCATGTCTTGGGAGCCGCCCCAATGCCAAAACTGATCCGCTGAGGCCCTCCCTCCGGCGACACCCAGGCATTTCCCTGCACCGAAAGACCACTCGCCTTGGTGACATCTTGCGGGAGCGAGATGATCGCCGTGGCCGCCTCACCATCGGTCCAGCGGCCATCGGCCTCTGCCGCGAACCAGCCAAGCCCAAAATCGACGCCGGCATCAACCGCTTGATTGCACCGGTAAAGCTTGCGGATAATGCGCCCGTCGCCGCTGATAAAATACGGCGTCCAATCATTATAGGCGACCGACATCATCAAGCCATTAGCGGCGTCGTCAGGGTTCGTCCCGAACTCGAACAACGAGCATGATTGCAATGCCTTGGCCAATGCGGCCGCGTCTGCCTCGGGGGCGAACCACAGCGACGACGGTGTCGCCGCGATGGGCGTAACTCCCGCATCGGCGCCCATCGATTGCAAGAGGCGGATCGAAACATCGGGCTGCCGGAAATCGAGCGCGCCGCGGATATCGAGAACCGATCTCGACTCTTTGGCGAGAGCCGCGAGTTCGCTCCAAAACGTCGGCTCCGACAGCGTCCACCGCGCGTCGACACCAAGCACGCCAACATGCTTTGCCGACAAGGCTGGCAGCAACTTGCTCCACCGTCCGCGCAACGTCAGATCGGCGATTTGGGGCTGCGCCGACAGGCCATATCGGGCGAGATCGTCACCCAGGCTGTTGAGCCGCACGCGGTACTCGGGGGAAAGATCGGTACCGAGAACAACGATAGAGGCGGCTTCGTCGATGAGTGAGCTGATCGCGACAAATTCAAAAACATTCGGAATGCCGATCCACGCCGCGCTAACCGGCTCGGCCGTGAACCAATGCCGCAAAATAAAGGCCGCAAGCTTGATATCGCCGAGATCAACCGCCTGGCCTTGCACTTCGCGCCATATATTCGAGAAATAATCACCTGCTTCAAATTCTTGATATGTCATTGTTCCCTATCCACTGATCGTCAAAACATTACCGACGAACGCCACTGCGGCCCGCTCAACAACAACCCGGATCACCTCAGGGACTGTTCCTGCGAACTTGCGCCTCGATCCAACCGTAAGTGATCTCAAGCCCATCGCGCAGCTTGGAATTCGGCGCCCAATTCAACTTTTCGGTGATAAGCCGGTTATCGGAATTGCGACCCCGAACGCCAAGCGGCCCCGGAATGTGGTTCTTCTCGATTTGCTTGCCTGATATATCGGCCACATAATCAACCAGTTGATTGATCGTGACCATCTCCTCCGAGCCGATATTCACCGGACCGGCAAATTCCGACCGCGCCAGCCGGGTGGTTCCCTCGACGCACTCATCAACGTAGAGGAAGGAACGCGTTTGCTCGCCATCGCCCCAGATCTCGATGGCATCACCACTCTTTGCCATCGCTATTTTTCGGCAGATCGCGGCCGGCGCCTTTTCCTTGCCGCCGGTCCAGGTCCCATCCGGGCCGAAAATATTATGGTAGCGCGCGACGTGCGTCTGCATTCCGTAATTTCGCCGGAACGCCAAGTACACACGCTCGCTAAATAGCTTTTCCCACCCGTATTCGCTGTCCGGAGCCGCAGGATAAGCGCTATCTTCTGAGCAAATCGGGTTGAGGGGATCCTCTTGGTTATAGGCCGGATACATACATGCTGAAGAGGAATAGAAAATTCGCTGCGCATTCCGCTTGTGACACGCATCGAGAACATTGAGATTGATAGTTGCGGAGTTGTGCATGACATCGGCGTCATTTTCGCCGGTAAAAATGTAACCGGCACCGCCCATGTCGGCGGCGAGTTGATAGACCTCATCAAAACGCCGATCGATCACCAGGCTACAAAAATCCGGCCGCCGCAGATCGCCAATCGCAAAATCGTCGGCCACGGTTTCGCTGAATGCCGGATATTTGAGGTCGACACCGCGCACCCAAAATCCGTCTTTTTTCAGTCGACGAACCAGATGACTGCCGATGAAACCCCCGGCTCCACATACCAGCGCCGTTTTGCCATCAGCGAAATTAACCATATCTCCTCCGCAGAACCAATGACTACAGTCAAACAGCGTCCTTTTATCCGAAACTGATCGCTCCCATCTATATTACCAATGTTACACTAATTAAAGACACTTTGGAAGTGAGCGCCGAGCTTTTTAACCTTACGTTCAAGCTGGTGCGCCAATTTGTTGCAGCTACTACTCAACAGACAGACGTATAATACTATTATTAGTACATATTATTACTTTATAAGCTCGTTAAAATTGTATATATATCGCGAATTTTTTCGGCGAGCTCAGAAGCCACATGTTCGCGTCGCATTACGGTGGCGGCGCATTGCCAATACCCGCAGCAGCGACTGCGCCCTTAAATCGACGATCGAAGAAGGTCGAAGGCAATGACAGACCGCGAGATTTGGTTATAATGAAACGGTTAGTAACATACTATAGTAGGTTGATTGAATATCGGCGGCCTTGCCAACAGTGATAGATCTCGACGGCCTACCAAAAGGATTATCCGATGCGACTTGAAGATGTGCCGGTCTTCATTCTATGTGGCGGTCTCGGAACCCGCCTGAAGGAGCAAACGGAGTTTCGTCCTAAGCCGATGCTGCCACTCGGCAAATACCCGATCCTCTGGCATATCATGAATTTTTATTCGAGTTTTGGTTTCAACAAATTTGTTTTGTGTATGGGTTATCGAAGCGAAGTCATCCGAGAATATTTCCTCCGTTTCTATGAAATGAATTCCGATATTACGGTGAAATTAGCCGATAATAACGTAACGATTCACAGCGTCGACCATCGCTGCCCTTGGGAGGTCACGCTCGCCTACACCGGTGAGGCGACGATGACTGGCGGGCGCGTGGCGCGCGCGGCGGAGCGATATCTCGGCAATAGCGAACATTTCGCGGTCACCTATGGTGACGGATTGACCGACGTCGACCTCGCCGCCGAATTCGCCTTTCATCTCGGCCATGGCAAGACCGGAACCGTGCTGGGCGTCAACCCGCCATCGCGGTTCGGCGAATTTCAGATGGAGGGCGAGACGGTCACCGCGTTTGTCGAAAAGCCCGAAATCCGCACCGCCTGGATCAATGGCGGCTACTTCTTTTTTCGCCGCGACTTCCTGTCATATCTCGATACAGCGGAAAGCTGCGTGCTCGAACGCGACCCGTTGGTGGCGCTGGCGCGGGATGGCGAACTCGCGGTGCACCGGCACCAGGGGTACTGGGCCTGCATGGACACGCAGCGCGACCATGAAGAGCTGACACGGATTTGGGAAAGCGGCGCGGCGCCTTGGGCCCGCTCGACATACTGACCGCAACAACCCGGCTAAATCTCAAATGGAGTTGACGCGATGCGCGTTCTTGTTACCGGGCACAAAGGCTATATTGGCGCCCATCTCGTAGAATTGCTGAAGGAACAGGGTCACTATGTGGCCGGTTGCGATCTTGGCCTGTTCGACGGCTGCGCCTGGGATGCGGTGGCCGCGCCCGATCGCGAAATGATTTGCGACGTACGTTCGTTGACCCCGCGCGATCTCGAGGGCTTTGATTGCGTGATGCAATTGGCCGCGATCTCGAATGATCCGATGGGCGATCTCGATCCCGAGATTACCCGCGACATCAACGCACGGGGATCGATTGCCCTGGCGCGCAAAGCCAAGGAAGCGGGGGTGCCTCGCTACCTGCTGTCGTCAAGTTGCTCGATCTACGGCAAGGCCGATGACCGCGCGCTTGGCGAGGAAGACGCGCTGAACCCGGTGTCGGTTTACGCGGAATCCAAGATCGCCGCCGAGCGGGGCATCGCCGAATTGGCCGACGCCGATTTCACACCGGCCTATCTGCGTAACGCGACCGCCTATGGCTATTCGCCGATGCTGCGGATCGACCTAGTGGTTAACAATTTGCTCGCCTGCGCGGTCGCCAAGGGCGATATCCGGATCATGTCGGACGGCACGCCGTGGCGGCCGCTCGTCCATTGCAAAGATATCGCGCGCGCGTTCGTCGCTTTCCTCGATGCGCCGCGCGAGACGATCCACAACCAGTCGGTCAATGTCGGCGGGGACGCGGAGAACTACCAGGTGCGCGATGTCGCCGATCTCGTGCGCCAGTTGGTGCCGCAAGCGTCGGTTGTCTATACTGGCGAGGTCGGCAAGGACCCGCGCGACTACCGGGTCGATTTTGCCAAGCTTCGTCGGTTGCTACCCGATTTCCAGCTTGAGTACACGCTGGCCGCCGGCATGGAGGAACTGCTTGTCGAGATGTCGGATCGAGAATTTTCCGCAGCCGATTTCGACGGTGACAAGTTTGTGCGCCTGCGCACCTTGCGGCATCGCCTCGATCGGCTGAACGTCTGAACGACGCATGATCTTCACCAAAACGCCGATCGCCGGCGCCTACCTGATCGATCTCGAAAAACGCGGCGACGACCGCGGTTTCTTTGCCCGCGTTTTCTGCCGCGACGAGTTTGGCGAGCACGACCTTGAAACCCAGTTCGTCCAGATCAACAATTCGTCGAGCGCCGAACGCGGCACGTTGCGCGGTCTGCACTATCAGCTGGCGCCGGCGGAAGAGGTTAAGGTCGTGCGTTGCATCGCCGGCGCGTTGTGGGATGTCATTGTCGACATCCGCCCGGAATCGCCAACCTTTGGCCGCTGGTTCGGCGCCGAGCTGACCGCCGCGAACCGGCGGATGATGTATGCGCCGCGCGGCATGGCGCACGGGTTTGTCACGCTGACCGACGATACCGAGGCGTTTTATCTGGTCTCCGCGTTTTACGCGCCGGAACGCGAGCGCGGCATACGCTGGAACGATCCGCGTTTTGGCGTCGAGTGGCCGGTGACGCCGATCGTGATGTCCGACAAGGATCGCGACCGGCCGGATTTTGACCCGGCAATTAACCTGCGATAGCTCGGCCCGAACCGACCCATGCGCATCGTCCTGACCGGCGCCAGCTCGTTTACCGGGTATTGGTTCGCCCGGGCGCTGACCGAGAGCGGCCACGAGGTCATCGCGACGCTGAGCGGCGCCGATGGCCCCGATGTCTATACCGGCACGCGCGCGACGCGGCTCGCTGGGCTCAAAGCACTCGCGCAGACGCGGTTTGCGGCACCGTTCGGCAGCGACGCCTTTTTCGACGCGCTGCGTCAAATCGGTCCATTCGACGTGCTTTGCCATCACTGGGCCGAGGTACGGGGCTACCGCGAGCCGGGCTTTGATGCTGTCGCCGCCCTTGCCGCCAATACGCGACGGCTCACCGACATCTTGCACGCGATCAAGGATGCCGGCTGCGGCTCGATGGTGCTGACGGGCAGCGTCTTCGAGCAAAACGAGGGGATCGGCAACCAACCGATGCGGGCGTTCAGCCCCTACGGTTTGTCAAAAGGGCTGACGGGCGCGCTCTGCCACTACTATTGCGAGCGGGAGGGAATGCCGCTCGACCGTTTTGTCATCCCTAACCCGTTTGGCCCGTACGAGGAACCCCGCTTTACCGACTATCTGCTGCGGACCTGGCTGACGGGGGGTGAGGCGCGGGTCGGGACACCACGCTATGTGCGCGACAACATCCATATCGATCTGCTGGCCAAGTGCTATGCCGGTTTTGTGACCGCGCCAGGGCCAAAGGGCGACCGCACGCTCGGCCCAAGCGGCTACCCGGAGAGCCAGGGAGCGTTCGCCGAGCGCGTCGCACGCGAAGTCCGCTCCCGCACCGGGCTTGCTTGCACCTTGTCTTTTGCCGACCAGACCGAATTCGCCGAGCCGGCGGTCCGGATCAACACAAGCCTTGCCGACACGGCCGCACTCGGCTGGAGCGAGAGCGCGGCGTGGGATGAGTTCGTCCGCTATTATCAAACGCTGTACACGACCAAATAGGCGGGACCAGCCGAACCGCGCTGGCGCGGCGATGACAATGCAGGAGAATTTCTGCTAGAAGCGGACATCGCAAAGGCGTTGGGGACAATGGCTACACGGCGTGTCGGATCAAAAGAGCGTTCGGATCGGGCGGCTCGTGTCAAAGCGGAAGCTCCCGAACCCGCGGTCGTCGCGGATGACCAACCGGAAGCGCCGGAACCTGTCGCTGCCGCGGCTGCGGTTGCCCCACCCAAACGCAATCGCGCGGTGCGACGCAGCGCTCCGACCGAGCCACTGCCCATGCTTGCGGAGGCCCCGCAAGCGGTATCGGCATTGGACGCCGGCTCGGCAACCGCGATCACCAGTGTCGTGACGCTCGAAGCCGGCCTCAACGTTGTCGAAGTGACCGGTCCCCCAGCCCTTAGCCCGTCCGATGACGACGTGTTGATCCCGATGATCCGCGTTTGCGAATGGCCGTCGCCGGGCTCCCAACCACTCACGATCCTCTCCGAAACGGGGGTCGGCGATGTCTGGGTTCGGCGCGCCGGCGGCGTCGTTGTCGTCGGAACGCCATCCGGCGGCGGGCGTGTCGCGGTGACGGTGTTCGGCGCGGCCGAGGAAGCCGTCCGGCCGGCGACGATCGCGGTGCGCCGGCTCCACGGCGGCGAGGCTCGGCCCGACATAGCGCAAGTCGCGTCATCGGCTGTTGAACTTGAGCCGACGGGCCGCGAAATCGCCGTCGAGATCCTGATGCATATCGAGCGCGAAGGCGACCGGCAGCTTCCCGGACAAGGCTGGGTCGGGCCGCGGGGCCAAAGAAAGCGCGTCGAGGCTTTTGGCATCCGGCCGCTCGGAGGCCTTTGGCCGCGCGACATTCACTACAAGGCCTTGCAAGCCGGCGGCGTCGAAACCCCGTGGACGCCAGGACCGCAGCTTTGCGGCACGCGCGGCCGCGGTCTGCCATTGCTCGGTTTCGCGATCCGGGTGGCGCCGCATTTGGAATCCAAATTCGACGTGGTCTATCAGGGAGCCTTCTTTAACAGCGGCATCGTCGGCCCCAGCCGCAATGGGGAGCCGTGCCGGCCGCCGATTTCCGGCGATCCCTTGGAAGCTCTGCTTATTCGCATTATCGAGCGCCCGACGGAATGAACGACACGCATCGGCGCGCCAGCGCCCCCTGCCCCGGCTGAACAAACCTCACCGCGACAAGCACAGGCCGAGAAATGGCAGGGACGGTACTCATCGTCGCTCATGCCCATCCGGAATTGAGCCCCGGTGGCGCCGAGATTGTCGCGTACCGCCTATTCGAAGAATTGCGCCGCCAAGAAGGCATCACCGCCCATTTTCTCGCGGCAACCGATGACCCCTCGGCGATCGGGCCGGGAGCGACATTTTCCGATTTCCGCGGGCGAGCCGACGAAACTCTTTTTCTCTCCAACGCGACCGACAATTTCATCTTCTCACAGAGATCAGAACTGGCGATAAATGCATTTACCCAAATATTGGAATGGTTGAATCCTGACATCATCCATTTCCATCATTATTTCAATGTTGGCCTTGAATTTTATGACTTGGCACGGCGGCGACTGCCGCAAGCCAAGCTGGTCCTGACGCTGCACGAATACCATGCGATTTGTGGGCATTGGGGCCTCATGGTGAAAACCGGCTCGGCAGCTTTATGCGAGAGAGCGAGCCCGCAGGACTGCGCACGCTGTTTTCCGAACCGCGAGCCCATCGAATTCGAAGAGCGCAATCGCTTTATTCGCGGGCATCTCGATCACGTCGACATGTTCATCGCGCCCAGCCGATTTCTTCGCGATCGTTACGTTGCCTGGGGGATTGAACCGGCGCGTATTACCGTGATCGACAATGGCACGCCGCAAGCAAAACCGCCGCCGCCGCGACCGCTGCGCCGTGGCGAACGCCGCTCGGTGTTCGGGTTCTTTGGTCAGATCAATCCGTTCAAAGGGCTCGTGCCGCTCCTCTCCGCGTTTGAGCAGCTCTGTGGAGATCCCGCGCAAAAGGCCAGCGATCTGCGGCTGGTAATCCACGGTGCCTATCTCGAGCTCAACGACCCCGAATATGTCGCGGAGGTTCGTCGGCTCCTCACGCTGACCGCGCCGCAAACCGATTTCGCCGGCCCCTACCAGCATGGCGATCTCGCGCGATTGATGGCCGACATCGACTGGGTTGTCATACCGTCGATCTGGTGGGAAAACGCCCCGCTCGTCATCGAGGAGGCTCTCGCTCACCGCAGACCGGTCATCTGCAGCAATATCGGCGGCATGGCGGAGAAAATCCGCGACGATCGCGATGGCTTGCACTTTCCGGTCGGCGACGCCGCAGCTCTGGCCGAAACCCTGCTGCGCGCCGCAGCAGAACGTGATCTTTGGGATCGCCTGCGTCGCACGATGCGCGCGCCACCGAGTACCGAGCGGTTTCTTGCCGAACACCTTGAGCTCTATCAGCAGATCGGAGGCCTCGTGCGTGGAAGTGACGTCACCGTGACCGACCGCACGGCAGGACCGGACGGCGCGCTGCCGGAGCCGGAGCAGCTGATGACCGGCGACTCGCAGATCATCGACCTCAAGCGTGGTCTTTACCGGCTCGATATCACCAGCCTGACAGCGACCTCGACTCCGTCGGACGAAAGCGCCGATCGGGCGATCCACGTCTGCATCTTGGCTGGCGGCAAACGCGATGATCACCTTCTGTCGAGCGATGGCATTAGCGGACGCGATATCTGGCTGGGGCCAGGGGGCGGTGTGGTCTTTGCGGCGTTGCGCGACCGGGATGGGCGCGTGCTTGTCACCGCTTACGAGCAACCAGGAGCGCGGCTCGAACCACCGCGAGTTACCACCCGCCGGATTTCCGATGCGCCGGCTTGACCTCTTGCCAAATTGACGCCAGCAAACTAGCGCGACGGGTGCGGCGTTTGTATAGATGACTCTTCACCGGGAAGGTCTTGGTCGGAAGATGAGAAGCAGCCCACCAAAAGATACCGCCCCTGCCGTCGACCTCGGCCTCTTTGAAGATGTCCTTCTGGCGCCCAGCACCTCGACCGTGGTCCCCTCCCCGCAGAGACGCACCGCCATCGAGCCCGTCTCGGCTCGGCCGGCCCCCCTACCCATCGCATCACGGCCCGAAACTTCCACGCTCGCGGCGGGCGTGCAATTCCTGACACTTGATCGGGGGCTCTACACCGTGACGATCGCCGGTTACGCCAACGATATGCCGGAGTTTCATGCTCCCCCGCTTCCGGCCGTCGATATCGTCCTACTCCCCGGTCAAGCCGCCGACGCGGCGACCATCGTGTCACCCTTCGCCATCGCGCCTCCCTGGGCCTATGACCGCGATGTCGCCTTGATCGTGAAGGTATTGGCGGATAGCGCGAAGTTCGGCGTCATTACCTACCGGTTGGAAGAAGTGACCGCGTCACCGCTGCTTCGCGTCGAAAAATTGCCGTAGAACAAGACCCGTCCCGAAACGCGGACGGCGTCCTCCAAGCCTGAGGCTATTGGCGCTCGCAAGCACGGCGCCTTGATACCACCGTTCCAGCGCCCAGCTGCTCGCATACCGACGAATCGGCATGCCGCTTGCACATATTTTTGGCGCGTACTACAACTTTTGATATTGGAAATGTCATTCTACTGGATTAATTATCGCTCTGTTACGCGGAAATTATCCCATCATGACTATAAAATATTACTAAAAGTTGTTGACTCTGAAGTTTTGATCACGGTATCGTGATTTAAGTATTTACCCAGTTAATTGGACTATAGCAGGAGCTACGACATGTCATTGCCTCCTAGCGTAAAAGCGTTAATTCCATCATTGCGCCTCGATGAAGTCTCGAATATCACGACGCTTTCGACAGAAGACTTCAAAAAATTGATTGCATTTGCGCTAGAGCATATCCACGTCGATGAAGACTGGTATATCGCCCGCTATTCCGACGTACGAGACGCATCACAATCGCGCGGCTCAAAGAATTACGCCGTTGAACACTATCGCACTCATGGGTTTCTCGAGGGACGGTTGCCACAGGATCCGGTCGTCGATGAGGTGTGGTACCGGGAAACTTATCCAGACGTTGACGAGGCGATCCGCATCGGCCGGGAGACCAGCGCGAAATCGCATTTTGTCGATCAGGGCTACCATGAGGGGCGCAAGCCCGTTCCCGATGCCGCCACTATCGCACCCCTCAGCGCGCGACCTGATAGCGTCCGTCCGGGGACGCGCGCACCGATTAGCCGCATTCCAGTGCGTCAGCTGTCAGGTTGAGCCGCCCGCCTCTTTCCTCTCACGCCAAACTGCTTAGAAACGACATCAGCCCTTCCGACTTCGCATCCATGTCGAAGCGGGCTCGATGCGCGTCGGTCAGGCTGCGGAAGCCTGGTGACCGGAGTTCCTTCAAGTCGATCGCTTTCATAACGCGCTCGGCGTCGGGGGTGTTTGTCGCACCGTGGCAAAGAATTGCGGTGCGGCCGAGAAAATCGGTAACCGCGGTCGTCGCGCTAAAGGCCAGGATCGGCGTGTTCAGCAACATGGCTTCCGCCAACACCAACGGGTTTGGATCCTCGCGCGATGACAGAAAGAAGAGGTCGAGCCGTTTGATGAATTTATACGGGTTGTCGACCCCGCCGCTCACATAGAGGTTCGGAAGCCGCGCCGACAGAAATTCCTCGTAGATCTGGTTTTCCGGCGCCTCGTTTGGCGTCCAGTTGCCGATCCAGACAAAATCGTGCTGCGGTAGCCGCCGTGCGGTTTCAAAAAAAATGTCGCTGCCCTTGCGCGGCGAGGCGACGCCGCACATGCCGATGCTGGCGCGCTCGCCCCAGATGATCGCCTCACCGGCAGCATTTTGGGCAATTGCGCCGGCTTCATCGGCAAACCGGGCTATTTCCTGCGCGTCGACGACGATGCCAAAGCGCAGGCATTTTTCAGGGACTGATCCGAACACCTCGACGATGTCCTGTTCGAGATCATCGGCCGCCAGCACGACCCCGTCGCACATCGACAGAACTTCCATCTTGGCAAGGTCGAGGGCAAGTATCTTGCGCATCTCACCGGCTTTTTCGTGCAGATGCAGCGCCACCGTGCTGCCTACCGCCTTCCCGGCAACGACGTACTCCGAAGCAGCAAACGAGTTTACATAGACGATATCGGTCGGGTTCTCACGCAGCGCCGCTTCCGCCAGATGCAGTCGCTCGTTGAATGTGCTCCGGTAGCGAAGCTGCTGCGAGGACGCGACCAAAACTCGATCTTCTCCAACCCGCTGCTGCAGCCAACCAAGCAAGGGACCGTCATCAAGGCAAATCACCCGGACATCTTCGTATTTTTGCAATCCCGCCGCGATGATGCCGCCCACTTTTGGTGCGCCGGTTCGCGTCGCCTCATGCAGAACGATGGTGATACTCACCGCTCAGTTCCACTGAATCCGGTAGCCCATCTGGCGCGTCAGATTTCCAACAACGCGTTCGACGGCATGGGCGATCTGCCCATCACGATGAAATTCGACGTTTTTGTCGCCGCCATACTCGAACTCCATGTTTTTGAGACCGTCGTAGAGCCGGCGAATGATCTCCGGTCGGATCAGGAACATCGTCCCCGAGACGTATTCCACTTCGCGGTTTTCCTCGGAGATTTCGAAATAGTCCAGCATGCGCTGGTAATTGGCCAAGTTGTTGCCAAGATCGGTGGCCCGCCAATCCTTCGACGCGATCAGCCCAACGCTCGGGTCGCTACGGAACAATTCGACGGCATCGGTGGCAATCTGCTTGTTCCCGGCAAAGGCGTTGAGCAGCGTGCGCCGCCAATGCGTCCCGCGCTCGGGCGCGATATGAGGGCTTTTTTTCGAATGCATAAAGGCAAACGCCGTGTAGCGCTCGATGTCGATATTGTCGAGCAAGCGGACAAACCCGCCAATATCCCGGCCATTGTCGTTCGACAACTGCACAAAAGCGCCCGGACACAGCTCGCGCAACTCGCGCTGGAACCGGAAGCTCCAGGCGATGTCGACGACATTGATGTAAACATCGCGCGACATCTCGCTAAAGCTGTTGGCAAACCCGGCAAGCTCGGGCCACAGATCGTCGTAAAAGAAATGCATCACCACGCACACGTCAGTGTGTTCCGGCACGGGTTGAACCTGTGCCGGGATGCTGACGGTCGGGATTTCGATCGCCAGCGGATCGAGGTGGAATTGCCATCGGCCGATGCGGCGGTTCTCGATCCGCCCGACAGTCAAATAATGCATGAATAACGGGAAAAAATCGGATTTGTAGTCGAGCTGAAGATCCGGGTTTAGCGCGAGATACTCGTCGGAGAAAAACCCAAGTGGAACTTCCGCGATCCGCAGCGTCTCGACGATATCCCGCGGCGAGCCCCAGCGCCCTTCGGATTTGCCGTGCAGAAAATAATGGTCGCGGGCTTCGGCGTCGTTCAATCCCGCCAAATCCGGATAGCTCGCCTTGTAAAACTCGGCGTCAAAATCGTCGGGAGAATGGATGGCGTTAAGCACGAAATCGATTGCCCGTCGATCGAGCGTCCGGGCGACATGCGGGTGGCTTTCGACCGCCTCGTCCGCCAGCAGAAAATGCTCAAGTGCGGTGACCGGCTCATCATCGGTGCGCACCGCGTTGTACAGCCCCGCCGAAAATAGCTCGTGGCAGTAATAGCCCCGTCGGTCGCCGACAAAGCAGTAATGGACGAGTTCCGGGCCGGACACCTCGATCTGATTGCGGCTCAAATAGGCGGCCGGATCAAAGATCACATTGGGCCGGAGGTTTTTGTCTTTGTAGCCGCGCTTCAGATAATCAAGGATCGGCGCGTCGTGCAAAGCCTGGCCTTGTTCCTGTTCGACTTGATATCGGTAAAGCGCAGAGTCAAACAAAATACCTGGATCGACATCGTATTGCTCAAGCAACTGACTGTAATAAGCAAACGGCGAGATATCGTCGGGATAGTCGATACCCAGCACATTTGGCAAATAATCTAAACTGAACAGCGGGTGAGGTCGTACATGTTGCCATAGCGCCCGGTTAGTCTCGTAAGCGACAAGCGGCGCCGCGATCGGCCGCGACTCCATCTGGGATTGTACGTAGCGGTTCGAAAAAAGCGGATGCGGGTCCGGCGCATCCCCGCCGAGCAATAGATAATCGTGCAGCGGATTACCGGTCAGCAGCGCCACGCCGCCCGCTTGTTCCAGATAATACTCGCTGTCGAACAGCAGTGAGGGGCTGCGGCCTTCGCGGCAACCCTGAAGCTGGTAGTGGAACAGGGGATTGGTGCCCGATGCGCGGATGTCGGGGGTTCTTTCCCGGTAATACTGCGCGTCAAACAGCGGGTGCGGATTCAGGTCGGTTTTCGCGCCGACCTCGATAAAATGCAGCAGCGGATCGCCCTTCACCCCACCCGCCTGCGTCCGATAAAAAACCGGGTCGAACAACGGATTGGGCTGACGGCCTTCGGTAAATCCGACGGTGATGTAATGCAGCAGCGGATTGTCGCCCGCGACGGTCAGGTCCTGGTGTTCGGTCAGGTAGAAGAACGGGTCGAACAGATCGACAATCTTCTCCGCGTGCGCGACCAATGCTTGGTCGACACCCCACTCCCGCAGCTCGCTGAGAAGCGTCGTGGCGAAGATTCGCGTCGGGTCGAAATTCACCGCGTTCGCATACGCTTCCGCCTCGTCGCAAACCGCGGCAAACCGCTGGTAGAGCGTCCAGAATTCGCCATGCCGGGTTTGGTTTGCCACCTTCCGCCAAAGCTCGACCCGCCGGGACAGATCCGTCGCCGCGCCCGCCAGCGCCTGGTTTTCGGTTCGCGACTTGGCCAGGCGTTCCTCGAGCTGGCCCTTTTCCTGTCGTAAGCGGCTGATCTGCGCCTGAAGTTGCGCGATCTGCGACGCGCTCGCACCGGCTCCGCCCTCGGGCCGGCGACTGTCGCGGGCTTTCGCCGACTCGCGCCGCTTGGGAGGCGATGGCGGCTGCGACGCGCGCGCCGGCGCGACGCGCCGCGATCGCCGCGACGATTTGTCGGCGTCGACTATCGCCACTTCATTCTCCGACCGCCGTTCACGCCGTCACCGTAGCGGCGGCATCGACCAGCGCCTGCGAAAGGCGCAGGTAGGAGCGCGGAAAACCGGAAGCGGCCGGCACAAGCTCCTGCAACATCCCGCAGAACGCTTCGTCGCCAAGGCGCGCGCCAACCTCGCCAAGCCGGATCAGGGTCGGAACCCGCATTGGATTGACCAGAAGCAATTCCTTGTTGAGGAAGGGAAATTGCGGCCCGATCAGCGCGTCCCAAAAGACGTGCTGCGGGTCGAAATGCTCGCCTTCCGCAACGCGATCCGATCGGTCGGTCAGCCATTCTTCGAGATAATCGGCATAGCGGCGCACAATCGCCGGCGGCAGATGAGCAGCGAGGCCAAACGCGCCGCTGCGCTTTGGCAGGGAACGAGCCCAGGCGATCTGCTCCGGCATCGTCTTTGTCCAAGCTTCGGCGACATCGGCATAGGCGACGCTCGCCGCAACCCGATCATCTTGCGCCCAGGCATCGTCAATCGGGATCGTCGGTGCCCCGAGCGGCCGGCGGGCGCTCAGCCCAGCTCCCAGCATTCGCGATAACGCCCCGCTCGTCAGCGCCTCACCCGATACCAGCATAAAATCAGCCCGCAAGCGGCGCTCGTTACAGATCGTTTCGGTCAAGCCGCGGATTTCCGCGGGACTGCGTTCCAGCCGACGTAATAGCGGCTGCAAGTCACTCATCGGCCCGACGAGATTGTCGTTGAGGAGCAACAATTGCTCGGCTTCCACCAGCGATGGCGCAAGATGAGTGAGCGCCGCCGCCCATGTGCGAAAATCATTGCGGCTGCTTGGCTGCGACACCCACAAATCGACGTCGTTGCCGCAATCCGAAGGCGCGCTGTCGCCGATTGAAGCCGCGGCGAGCACGACCGTATAACCCGCATCCCGAAGCGTCTTGGCCATATGACGGTGATAGCGCCAGAGCCCCGCTGGTCCGGGTTCCAGGGTGTAGATCGCAACCTTGCGAGCATCGGCGATGCGCCCCGCAAGGTCACCCTCTCCGCCGGCCGATGCCGACCAAATCTCAACCTCGGCGAGGCGGTCGCCGAGCGCATAAAAGTCATCTTCCCCGCCCGGCAAATCCGCCAGCGCGCCGCGTCGCTTGCGCTCGCGAACGCAATCGACAAGCCGTTGGGCATCGATCGTCCGGCGCGGCAAATCGCGACTGATAAGCGCCACATCGCTGGACTTGCGGTTGTCGCGAATGACAATGGGATCGTCGGCGGTGCGTCCGCGCAGACAATGGAGCAGCGGTATCTCGTCCGGCGGCAGATCGGGATGGTCGAGCAGATAGGAGAGACCGCAAAATTCGCGGTTCGCCTCACGCCAATCGATCAGATGAAGCGGCGGCCGCAAGCGCTCCGGGGCATCAAATTGGCGCAAAAACGCAGCCAAAGCCGGGCTCGAACCGTGATAATGGGCGTTGAAGAACTCGAGATCGAAGAGCGGGTGAGGCGACGCGGCTTCCGCCCCCTGCGCCAGGTAGTGAAGCAGCGCCGGCTTCTCTCGCCGCTCGTCCTCCGGCACCTGCGCCCAATAATAATCCTCATCGAAAAGCGGGTGTGGATCCGCCATCCCACCATCCTCCGCGGACAGATAATGCAGTAGCGGCGCGGTGCTTGGCGGTGATGCTTCCGGCAAACCGGCGAGGTAATACGCGGTGTCGAACAGCGGGTGCGGATCGCCGGCCCGCCCGTCGTTGATGATGTAGTGCACCAGCGCCGGCTGCTCGTCCTCAATCCCGGCACGACGCCGGTAATAGGCGACATCAAACAGTGGATGCGGATTGCGCCCCCGCCGGTCGCCACGGCTGAGATAATGCAGCAGCGGGTTGCCCTCAATCGCGGTGCCCACCTTGGCGTAATAGTCGATGTCGAAGAGCGGGTGCGGGTTGACCAACGTCTCGATCGCCGCGGCGTCTGGCGTCAGAAATTCGACAAGGGGGTCGGTGACAGCAATCCCCCGCGCCTCCGCCTGCGCCCGATAAAAAGCGGGATCAAACAGCGGGTGCATCGGCTCGCCGCGCCGATGCCCCGCCAAAAGGTAATAAAGGAAGGGGCCGCCTGCATAGGCGGCGGCTCCTGGCGATTGGCCTCGGTAGAACGCGACGTCGAACAGCGGGTGCGGCGACAGAAATTCGACATTTGCGGGGTCGAGCAAGGCGCGAAAGGGGCGGCTATCGTCAAGGTCGCGATCCGCGAGCTGCCGTTTGACATAAGCGAGATCGATCAGCGGATGCGGATTAGCGGCTTTCGCCTCGCCCTCCGCTACAAAATGGACAAGCAATCGGTAACCGGTTTCGGTGACAGCCGGGTTGGCGCGTTTGTAGTACGCGAGATCAAACATCGGGTGCGGTGCGCGGTTCTCCTCGGCGCCTTCCAGGATGAAGTGCGCTAGCGCCGCGACGCCGCTGCGGGCTGAATCGGGGTTCGCATGCCGGTAGAACCGCGTGTGGAAATAGGCGTGAGGGTTGTACCCTTGCTGATCGCCGGTGGTCAGGTAATGGACAAGCGGATCGGCATCCGTATTCCCATCGAGATAGCGGCTCCGATAAAACGCCGCATCAAAAAGCGGATGCGGTGAGGTGTCCGCCGACCGCCGGCGCAGGTAAAAGCTCAAAAGATTTGCCGGCGGGTGAACCCCCTCGGATTCCAGCTGCTTCACGTAATAGGCATTGTCGAACAGCGGGTGAGGATTCGCGCCGGACGCCAATCCGGCGATGCAATAATGCATCAGCGGCGCGATCCCGGTAATATTCGCCAGACCGGGAAGCTGCTCGAGATAGTAGCTCGGCATAAAAAGCGGATGCGGCGACAAATCGTGGCCGTACTGCAGGTAGTCCATAAGCGCATTACCGCCGATGCGCGCCGCGGGAAGCTGGGTGCGATAATAGCCGACGCTAAAGAGCCGATGCGGGTCGCGCTCCAACCCGCCGGTATGCCTCAGGAAATAGACGATCGGGCTGAGCCCGGCAGGGATCTCGCCGGCAGCGCATTGCCGGCAAAAAAAGGCTTCGTCGAAAAGGCCACTGGTCAGGATCAGCACCACGGCGTCGTAGAGTTCCCGATCGCGAAGCGCCGCCCCGAAAACCTGCCAGATCCCGGTCAGCCCCGTCGATCGCAAGTACTCGAAGGCCGCATAGATCGTATCGGCCTGGATCCGGAACTCGCGGTAAGTCGTCATGAGATCGTTATATCGCTGGGCAAGTTCGCTGAGCTGCTGCCCTCCGAGCAATCGTTGCTGGCGCAACGCCTCACTGATGTTCTCGTTCTGCTGGCGCAGGCTCTGCAGCTCTTCACGTTGCGTGGCGACCAGCGCTTTGAGCGCCGCCCGATCCGTCGCGGCCTGAGAGAATTCGGTTTCGACTGCCTGCTTGGCATCGCCGAGTCGGCGAAGGCTCTCGCCGATCGCGGCGACGAGGTGTGAAAAATCCCCCTTTGCCGGCGTCGGCACGCCAAAATCAGCCAACGACACCGCCAATGATTGGGTCAATCGGCCTGGTTCGCGCTCGGCTGCCGGAATCGTTTCGGCGGACTTCTCCCGCGGAACGAGCCGCCGTGACGCCGTTAGACGCGATCGCTTTCCCGGCGCGTTCGCGGCGTCATCGGCTTTTACCGCGCCCAAAGGCTCGCTGGTCCTCGTCGCTCCCGCCGGCGACGAGATCCGACTGCGCCGCTTCCGCGAACCGACGATCGGCGCGTCAATTACCTCCACGGCTTTAGCGACCGACGACGACGCTCGCTTCGGTTCGTGACGTCTCGCCGTCATGACTTATCTTGCGCAAGCCCAAAATGTTCTTGTGAATAGCGTAACATTCAATCTCACCTCAGATGATTAATAACAATAGCACAATTCCCGGCTATTCTCTCCCTAACAAATCACACGCCGCGATGGCGCATGGCTATCTTTATCTTATTTTATCCAAAAACATACTTGGGTGGCGCATCACCAATTCGGCCATTAAGATTTTTGTATAATTGTTGGTCTTTACCCGCAGCATGGAAGATTTGTGCACCCGGTATTCGGCTAATATTTCGGGAACAAACAAACCCCGATAACCTAATTCGGCAAAACGAAGCCATAGATCATAATCTTCCCATCCGTAATCATTCGCCAGCGTGGCGTATCCACCGGCGGCCAGAAGCGCGTCGCGCCGCAGCAGCGCCATGGCGTCAATGTAATTGCCATCGCGCAACCTTGCGGGATCCCAGACATCGGCGATGCCGATCGCATCGACCTCACCGAACATCCGCAGCTGCGGATAGACAAACGCCGCCTCCGAGATCTCGATAGCCTCAAGCAATTTTGTGAGGCACGAGCGTCTGATGCGGTTGTCGGCATCCAGCATGAAAAGATAAGGCTCGCGCGTCCAGGTCATTCCCGAATTGCGGGCCATTGACAAACCCTGGTTTCGGCGGTGGCGCACAACTCGGGCGCTGACGAAGCGGCCATCACAGCGTTGGAGAATCGAAGCCGCTTTCTCGCCACCGGCATCGGTCGACGCATCATCGATGACGATCACGGAAAGCTGCGGCAAATCTTGCGCCGCTACCGAATCCAGACACTCCGCGATCATTGTCTCGTAGTTATAAAGCGGTATGACGACAGCAACCTTGGCCTCGCCCGGTTGCTCATTCTCATACTGGACAACGCCGAGCTCGCGGACGGGAAAGAGACGCAACGTTGCCGACGTACTCGCGTCGTTGGTCACCGGAGGGCAAAGTGCTATGTCCATCGTTGTCGAACATCCCGATCAGGCGACGGGTGGCATACGCGGTCGATTTTTCACAATCCGAGGAGGTTCTCAAACGCGTTAAGAACCGGAGCTAAGGCTACCTCCATCGACCCCAAAGTCGTGGCCCTTAAGTAACCCGCGCGCCGGGTAGAATCCAGCCTGCTTTTTCCCTCGTTAGTCAGGAGAAGCCACCTGATAAGTTCAGGAAGATGACGCGGGCTCTCCTCCAAGTAGTGGATGCCAGGCTGGTAAACCGCGTTGGCCTGGCCGGGGTCGGTCACGACGCAGGCGCCTTGCCAGAACCCGCGCAACGCCATGCGCGACCACTCGAAATAGCCAAGCCAGTCGCGGTGGAGGTTCAACACGATTTTTGCTCGCTGCGAGAGGGCCCAGTTCATCTCGGCGGCGGCCCCGTTGCCGTCTCTCGTAAACGGCTTTGTCGCCTGACGATAGGCGCATACAAACCGGCACAACTGGGCGAGGCCTTCGAGTCGCGTCAGCGACAGATCGCGATGCGGCGTCCTCGCGCCAACAAACAAGAGATCGATCGGCCGATCGAAGAGCGCGTCCCGTTCCTGCCAATCATAAGCTTCATAAGCGAATTTATACCCTTTCACCAATTCAATATGCGAAATATCGGGCATGGGCATAGTGTATGGCGTGTTATCTATAAATCCCGGCATAAAAAAAACCGCATTGCATCCCATTTTATTAAATATCTGAGCGGTCTGTAAGCTAATATCGAGCACAAGAGGCGACTTTATCAATAAGGAAAACGCCTGACAAAACCATGGGGTCTGCATTTGTTCAACATTGTACAAAACCGTATTTGCGTTGGAGACAAATCCTCGCCACGATATGCCATCACCTAGAAAAAAGAATTCATGGGGCGCAACAAACACCCGAATATCAAAAACTTCATCCTTGTCAGATTGCTCATTTCTGAGAAAAGCGTCGATACCATATCCCTGCAAACCGAGGTGCAATAGATCAGCAAGCTCTTGCATGTAGAAATTGCCCAGCTTGCTGCAGTAAATGGCGATTTTGGCTTTTTTGTCTCTGAGTCTCGCACCGGGACGAACCGTCTCGTCTTGGGCATACGTCGCGGCTTTGACGAATTCCTCGCGGGCCCGGGCGAACCCGGGCTGGGTTCGGGCCAGAGATCGTGCCACTGATTCCAGGCTGGTGAACTGCCGCCCTTCGGCCAATCCATGGTGCAGAAAATGCCGCCAGGGGTCCTCACCGGCGTTGCGAACGTCTTCCTGCTCGGCCAGGTAGACATCGGGATCGAACAAGCCCGACCGCTCGATACGCAGATACAATTCGTGCAGCGCACCGTATTTCGGCCCGGGGAGACGCGGTCGGCCCAGAGCCGCCACCCGATTTAGGGCTCCCCGAACCGAAACCACGACGCCTTGCGACTCCCCTGCCGGCCCGGAACCTTACCAGGATCGGCTTTTGAGCGAAACGGGATACGCGCTTTGACCAACGGCGTCCGCGATTTGCTTCGGATCTAGCTGAAGAAAGAGCTGTCGATATGGGTTATTCCGGCGAGGGTTAAAGTTGAGCCGCTGGCGAAGGTAATGGTGGTGGCGCCGTTGGCCGTTGTAGCGGTGGTCAGCACGGCATTGATCGAGGCGCTCGTCGCGCCGGGCAGGATGATCTGGTCGCCTCCCGCAACGCTGAAGCCGGAGACGGTTTCCGCCCCGCCGCTGGCGGTGGTCGCGCCGATAAACTCCGGGCTGGCATTCAGGCCAATGTTTCCCTGGCCGGAACCGCCAGTGATCGTGTCCCAGACGCCTCCCCAAACGGTGTCGCTGCCGCTGCCCAGCGTGATCGATTGGCCGCCCTGGGTGCCATCGATGAACACGGCACCCGCGCCGCCGGTGATGGTGTCATGGGCAACACCGCCGATCGTCTCGTTAGCGGCGCCGCCGCCGTTGATCGTATCGCCGGCGCCGGCCCAGATCGTCTCGTTGCCGCCGGTGCCGCCAGTAATCTGCTGACTGCCGGCGGTGCCGTCGATGAACTCGTTGCCGCCACTACCGCCGGTCACCGTGTCGCTAACCGCGCCAGTGATCGTTTCATTCCCGGCGCTGCCGCCGATGATCGCCTGTTGACCGAGCCAGCCGCTGAGCAATTCGGTTCCGGTGCCGCCAACGATCGTATCGTGCTGGCCACCGCCGATCGTCACATTCGCATTGCCGCCGCCATAGACCGTGTCGCCACCGCCGCCCCAGATCGTCTCGCCACCGGCGCTGCCGCCGATGATGACCTGGTTACCCGACGAGCCATCGATAAACTCGTTACCAATCCCGCCGACGATCGCGTCGCCTGGAACACCGCCGATCGTCTCGTTGGCGGCGCCGCCGCCCTCGACCGTGTCGCCGGGCCCGCTCCAGATCATTTCCACACCGGCCGAGCCGCCGACGATCGATTCACCGCCGCTGGCTCCGTCGAGGAAAGCATTGCCGGTACCACCGATGACAGTATCGCTTTGCGCGCCACCGACCGTGATATTGGCGGCGCGGCCGACGATCATGTCATAGGCGCCGCCCCACACCGTCTCGTTGCCGGAACTGCCGCCGGTGATCGATTCGTTGCCGGCGGTGCCGTCAAAAAGCTGCGTGCCGCTCAAGCCATAGGCTTTCATCGGCTGCGAGGGCTGCGGCGGAATGCTCCACCCCAGCGATTGCATCACCGTGAGGTCACCGGCGGTCAGCGGCATCGGTTCGCCAGGATAGGTCGTGGTATCGAAGACGTTGGCCGCCGAATTGACCCAATCGCCCGGATCGCCCCAGTCTGCGTTGACATTGAAATTGTTGAGATTGGTCGCGCCGTCATCGACCGAAAAATAGCCACCCCAGTTGTTTAGGTCGCGCACCCCCGGGGCGGAGAAATGGCCCAGGTCCATCGGCATGTATTGGCCGTCGGCGCCAAGGGTGATCTGCCGACCGAGGACCTGCGAAATCTCGTGGATCGCGATGCCGTAGAAATCGTACGTGCCCGCAGTCACCGGGTCGTTGGGGTTGGCGTCGAAATCATAATTGGCGTTATTGTTAAAGCCGATCCAGCCATCGGTGATCGCCGCGTTTGGTGCGATGAGACCGAGCGCCTTTGCCTGCGCCGAGGTCATCGTGAACGAGGCGCCATTTGTCGGGTCCGACACCGGCAGGCTCGCGGCCCCGGGGGCCCCGGCAGCGTTTAGCGCTGAAGCGACCTGCGAATAGCTGTAGCCACTCTCCATGGTTTCAAGGTTCTCGCACTCGGCATTGCTGCCGAGCGAGATGCCCTCGACCTCGCCCCAACCGACGCTGATGTTTACCGTGACGGGGTTTTGGATCAGGTTCTCGAAATACTGTACCGCGGCCGTAAACGCGGTAACGAAGCCGCTCGGCGCGTTGGCAACGCTCGAGTCATAGCTGACATTGATCTGCATGTTGGGGGACCCGGGGGGAAGGGTTGGGAGTTCGCGCCAGTGACGCGGCACCAGAGCGGTGCACCCCTTCCCCCAGCCCCGGTCGTGCCGCGCCGAGCGCCCATCGGGCGCATCGGCAACCGGCGCGACGTGTTGCGAGGGGTGGCCGATGTCCGGCATTCCGTCACCGGGATCACCAGAACCGGCGAGACCCGGCTTTTCGCCGGCTCTTGCCCTCGCAACAAAACAGCCCGACCCAGCTCATCGTTAACGAGCAAAGTAAACAAGCTGCGGCAAGTTGAAAGACGATACATTATCCGCTCATGTAAATGCGCGGACAATGTCGTTTAACATGCCTTTTTATATGGTTAACTTTTGTACTATATCGGCTTATTTGGTCATTTTATAGATTAGTATTTTACGAAAATATCGATATAATCCGGTATTATTTAGATAAAATTTGAAACGGATGAATGCAAAATCTCTTGGTTCGATTGTCGGCCGCCGATTGGCGCTGGACATCGGAGATGCCAGGAGATTGGCGCTGAAAGATCGCTCCCGCACGCGATCAGCCGCCCGAACAACCAGTTGTTTAAGGGGATAAAGACGACGGCCCGGCTACAGACCGTGGAGACAATTGTGCGTGTCGCTCTAGGTCCTTAGACCGACTAGCCAATGCGCGTGTACCTTTTGCGGCACGACACGCCATTCGCCATCGCGTCGGCGTCCATCAAATCCAGTCAGCTGGGGGTGCGCCGAAATGATGGCGCGCGGATGACGGCATGGGGGTTGGAAGCAAACCAAAAAGCCGTTCAACGCCTACATGGCGTTGAACGGCCCTATGGGTCAGCCTAGCGGCCGGAGAGGCGCCGTCTCGACTAGATCCTACTTGAAGAAGCTGGTGTTGACGCTGGTGATACCGAGAAGCGTCAGCTTGGAGCCGTCGACGAAGGTAATGGTCGTATTGCCGCCAGAGGTCACCGCCGACCCCACCACCGTCGTCGCCGACGACGCGCCATTCAACAGGATGAAGTCGCCATTGGCCTGCGAGAAGCCACCAACGGTATCCACTGCCGTCGCGGCGGTCTTCCCGCTATTGCTGAAGAACTCGGCCCCGGCACCGGCCACGGTGCTAAATCCAATCAGCGCCTGAGCTGATCCGCCGACAAAGGTGTCGCCATTGCCGCCCCAGATCGTTTCAGATCCAGCGCTACCGGCGGTGATCAACTCGTTGCCCTTGCTGCCATCGATAAACTCGGTACCCGTGCCGCCGGTGATCGTATCACCGGCACCACCACCGATCACAAGGCTCCCGGCGCCGCCGATGATCGTATCGCCTGACTTGCCGGCACCAGCGCCCCAGATCGAATCCAGCCCCGAAGCGCCACCGGTGATCAACTCGCCACCGCTCGTCCCATCGATGGAATCATTGATCGTCGAACCAGCGGTGGCGCCGCCGTTGATCACCGTGCCGTTGAGGATACCTGTACCGCCGGTGACTGTGTCGCCAACAACGCCGCCAATCGTTACAGCGGCGCCAGTGCCGCCATTGATCGTATCGCCGGTGCCGCCGTAGATCGTTTCGGAGCCGGCACTACCACCCGTAATGAACTCATTGGGTGAGAAACCGTTGATGGTCTCAGTCCCGGTACCACCGGTAATCGTATTGGACGAACCGCCGCCGATCGATTCAGTGGCGGCGCCGCCCCCGCTGATCGTGTCGCCCGCACCGCCATAGATCGTCTCAGCGCCAGCACTGCCACCAATGATCGATTGGCGGCCCGCCGTACCATCGAGGGTATCGGTGCCGGTGCCGCCGGTGATCGTGTCACCCGTCGTACCCTTGATAACGTCCGTACCGCTACCACCAAGGATCGAATCGAGCTGACCGCCGACAATGGAAACGTTGCCAGACCCGGCCGTGATCGTATCGCCCGTGCCGTTATCGGTTACGCCGTAGTTTCCGAGAGCCATGCTAAGCGATGTACCGGTGCCACCCGGAAAGGTTCCAACACCCTGATAACCGCTAGGCAGCGTGACCGAGACACCTGTGGGTGACGTAATGAGAGAGAGATTGAAATCGCCGGATATCGGTGCCGGGAGCCCCGTAGCACCGTCAGCGGTAAACACCACATTCAGGGTCGACCCTGCTGGTGCGAAAAATCCGTACTGGCTGCCAACGATAGAGGCCATTTTATGACCGCTCCTAAAACTCTCGTGGGGTCTAAAACCCGTGCGTCATCAATGCGAAGGTGCAGCGTCTGGCACAAACGATTCGATTAACGGGTCGTTAAAGTCAAAAAAAAATTTGTTTCAAATACGCACTGTTTTTAGTGACAAAATCTTGTGCGCGAAAACCGCTGGTTATCTCAACATCTGGTAGATTGGCGCCCGAAAGGCCGGGATTTCGTCGGAATCCGACATTTCTTCACAACACAGGTTTTTTGCGTCGCAGCAAAACGATGCTTTTGACGTCTGTTTGCCGTCTGTCGGGATCGAGACGCTTTGATATCGACGGTTTGGTTCACCAAACCGTGGCCGGCGGCGGTGGCACGCGTGGCCATTCACGCTCCGACGCACGATCCAATCTTCGCGATCCCGTCCGGCCGTGATATCGCATCGCGCACCCGCATAACCTCCATATCCATCGCAACGTGAAGAGACGAATAGGACAGCCGGCCTGGCGACGCATTCCGTCGGGACTGCGCTATTTGCGTTCACACGGCCTCGTCGCGACATGGCATCGGCTTTTTCCGGGCCCACGCAATTACGCGTCGTGGGTCGACGCCTTTGACACGCTGAAAGCGACCGATATCAGAGCCATCCAGAGGCACATCCGGAAGTTGCCCGCTCGCCCCTTGCTGTCGGTGATCTTGCCGGTGACCGGAGCGCACGAACCGCTGCTTGGTGATGCGGTACTGAGCGTCATCGGCCAACTCTACCCCGACTGGGAGCTTTGCATCGCCCCGACACCCCAAGCGCTACCGGCGGTCACCGCCGATTTCGATCGCCTCGGATCTGGCGATCGCCGGATCAAATTGGTAGCGGGCGCGGCAGAGGGCTTCGTGGCGGCGGCAAATGCTGGAATAGCCGCGGCAACGGGCGCTTTTGTCCTGTTTTTGGGAGCACGGGATAGGCTGGCCGCTCACGCGCTGTACATGATCGCGGCCGAACTCTGCCGGAACGCCGATGCCCACGTCATTTATAGCGATGAAGATCTCATCGACGAACACGGCAGCCGCAATCATCCCAACTTCAAGAGTGATTGGAACCCCGATCTGTTTCTCGGCTGCGATATGATCGGTCACCTCGCGGCTTTCCGTCGTGATCTGGTTGCACGCGCGGGTGAGTTTCGGCCCGGGCTGGCCGACACTGCCGAATACGATCTTACATTGCGCTTAACCGAACAGTCGCAACCAAACGGTATTCACCACATACCGATGATCCTGTATCATCGACGATCGGCTCCCGATCCAAGCACCGCGCGTTTGGCCGAAGGGATGCGGCAAGCGGTAACCGAGCATTTTGAGCGCGCTGAACGCGCAGCGGCCGTCTCTCTTTCGCAGTGCCACATACGCATCCGCTATCCCTTGCCCACTCCGTTGCCTGGCGTATCCTTGATCATACCAATCCGTGATCGCGTCGACCTGCTTCGCCAGTGCATCGACGGACTGTTATCAAAGACCGATTACGACAATATCGAAATTGTCATTGTCGATAACGACAGCGAGCTCTCGGAGACCCAGGCTTATCTTGCCCAACTGCGCGCATTAGAGAACGTTCGCGTCCTGAATTTTTCAGGCCAATTCAACTATTCGGCCATCAACAATTTTGCCGTCGATCACGTCACTCACGACATCGTCGGTTTTATCAACAATGACATCGAAGTCATCCATCCCGACTGGCTGCGGGAGATGGTATCGCACGTTATTCGCCCCGAGATTGGCGCGGTCGGCGCCAAGCTTCTTTACCCCGATGACACGATCCAGCATGCTGGAACGATCGTCGGTCTGGGCGGTTTGGCGGGACACGCGTTTCGCTATTTCAACCGCGACGATCCAGGTTACTTTGATCGCTTGAGACTCGTGCAAAATATGTCGGCTGTTACCGCCGCTTGCATGCTGATGCGCAAGCAGGTCTTTATCGAGGCCGGCGGTTTCGACGCTATCAATCTGCCTGTCGCCTATAATGACGTCGATCTCTGCCTGCGGGTGTGCGAGCGGGGTTATCGCAACCTCTGGACACCGTTTGCCGAGCTTTATCACCATGAATCGGGATCGCGAGCGTCGGACTTTGCCCCCGAGCGGATCAAGGCTTATCGACTTGAAATGCATTACCTAAAGACGCGGTGGACGGACGTCATCGATCATGACCCGTCCTATAATCCAAACCTAACGATCGAGGTCGAGGATTTCAGCCCAGCGTTTCCGCCGCGTGTCGTCCGCCCATGGCGTCGTCGTTAGAGGCCCGAATTGGCGCCTGACCCAGGTTGCATTGCCGCGGCGGTCAGCGGGGCTATGGGCCGCTCCGCGGTGGCGGGCTCACCGCGGATAACCAGATAGGCGAGCCAACAAGCCGCGCTCAACAGGCATAGTGCCGGCACTGGGTCGAGCGCGGAACCGATCGGTCCGGCCAGCAAAAAAGCGATGAGACCGGCGATCACGGCCCCGCCGCACGGCCGGACCGCATCAGCCAGCGCGGCACGCCAACCCGCGCCGAGCGTCCGCCGTATCGGCCACAGGCTGACGAGAGCGATAACCGCGGCCCAGCCGACGCTTGCCATGGCGATCGTGACCAACCCGGAGGGTGCCGCGAGCGCAACAACGACAATACCGCCGACGGCTTGCATCAACGGCCAGAGCGGCTCCGCGGGGCGGCCTTGAGCGCAAACGGTGCGCGCGAAGATGACCGCCGCCGGTATCCCGCCGAGCAGCAGGATTTGCGCTGGCAACACCGCGCCCCACCAACGCAGGTCGACAATAGGTAATAGGGCGACCGGCAACAGAGCCGATGCCAGCAGCGCCGGGAACACCACGCGGCAAGCTCGCCCTACGATCGCCGACGGGCTGCGCTCCGCCGTTCCGGCGAGGAAAATATCGGCAACCGCCTTCGCCGGGCGCGCTGCGAGCATCACAAGCCCGGCAGCGGTCGGCCCCAGTATCAGCCCTGTCACGAGGCACAGAGCCAAGCGGGACACGGCGGGCCAAGCAACGGCCAATGCCCGCCAGTCGAGCGCGCCGACAAGGTCGTTAAAGCGCCGTCGCGACCAGACAATGCCGATACGCTCGCCAAGCATGCCCCACAACGCGGTGCATTCGACCAGGCGCTGCACGACGATCTGCGCCACCAGCGACCATGGCCCGGCCCCTGCCCAGGCCATCGAGAGCGCAATGCCGCCGCCGGCCGCAAGCCCCGCCGCGCTGGCGGCAATAACCGGCCCGTCGCGCCCTTGGCGACGCAACGCCGCCATCGGCACCACGGTCAGCGCGCCAAGCACAGGCAGGATTGCCAGCGACCGGAACATGTCGCCGATCGCGGCTTCGCCCATCATCATGCCCAGCGTGTTGCTGAGAGCGTAGAGAGCCCCGGACGCCCCCGCGCCGGTGACGATCATCGTTACCAGCGCGGTAGACCAGTGCCGCTCCTCGACCACCGCTAAATTGACGAGGGCCTGTGCGACCGGCGCGGCCAAGAGAGCCTCGATGATGGCGATACCGCTCAGCGCCAGCATAAAGAGCCCATAGCCGCGCGGTCCGATCACCGGCGCCAGCAGCAGGAAAAATGCGAACCAGCCGACATAGCGAAGCGCGGGGGCGAAATAAGGACGCAGCGCCGCGACCGCGTTCCGCGGCGGATCGAGGGGGGTTTCGACCATCCGGCCACTTTCCCCCGATCGCCTTGCCGGCTGATTAATCGACACCGCCGTTCATGATGAACAAAAAGTAAATCCCAAATTAACTTTATGTTAAATATTACAATCTTGCTAAATTACTGAGAAATTCTTGACGATAAAGCTGGAAAAACCCGGAAATCTGCAGGATACCGACGCGACGGCTAAGGTAATGGCCGTGACTGGCGCAGAGTAGTCCATGTACCCGGAAGGGCAAGAAATCCTCGTTGTCATCGAAGACTGCGCGTGGCGTGAGCGCGTCGTGCGTATCCTCGCCGATGAGGGTTTTGCGGTGAGCGCCGCGGCCGAAGGCCTCGCGGCCTTGCGCGCGATTGGCGCGCAGCGTTTCGCGCTGATCATCGCCGCGGTGCGGCTGCCTGGCTCGCTTGACGGCATGACGACAGTACATCAGGCGCGGGTGAAGCAACCCTGGCTGAAAGCCCTTTTTATCGACGATTCGCTCGCCCGGCGGGACCGCCACTATAGCGAGACCGACGATGTCATCACCGCACCGTTTGAGCGCCACGAATTGATCGGCTGCACCTTTGAGCTACTGCAGCGTGGTAAGACCGAAACGGCGGATCTTTCGCGCCGGCTGCGCACCAAACTGCGCGCGTCGTGAAGCAGCCGCGCTGGCATTCGACACCGGCGCAACCTTTCGATACCCAACCCGGCCCAGTCCCCCGACACCACGTCCCGGTAGCCGTCGGCGCCGCAAATCCGGTATAGTCGCGCGCGATTTTTGGCACGGGGCGTGGCTCAGCCTGGTAGAGCGCCTGCTTTGGGAGCAGGATGTCGGAGGTTCGAATCCTCTCGCCCCGACCATGACCGCCGGCCGCCTGGCACATCCGGCCGGGGGCGATGGCACGGAGGCGAGTGAGGCGATGGCGCTGGCGCGCATCTATCGGCCGTCAAAGACGGCCATGCAATCCGGGCGGGCGCAGACCCGCAACTGGCTCCTTGAGTACGAGCCGGCGACGCGACGCGAGCCGGACCCCCTGATGGGCTGGTCGAGCGCGCGGGACACGTTGAACCAGGTCAGGGTGCGCTTCCCAACGCTTGACGAGGCAGTCGCTTTCGCCAAAAAGCACGCGCTCGACTTCACGATCATCGAGCCGCACGTCCGTACCCCAAAAGTCAAAAGCTACGCCGACAATTTCCGCTACGATCGCATCCGAACCTGACGCCCGTCAGCCGACCCCGTAGCTCAGCCGGATAGAGCACCTGCCTTCTAAGCTGGTGGTCGCAGGTTCGAATCCTGCCGGGGTCGCCAGCGGGATTTTTTGGTACCGGTGACCAATCCCGCGAGAGAGAAGGCAAGAGACAACTGGTGCCAGCGCCTTTGAACGTAACGGCCTATACCGGTGGCGAAAACGTTTCGTCGGCGCGATTTCGCGTCCGGCAATATGTGAGGCCTTTGGCAAATTTCGGCGTCAGCTTGGACGAACGCTGGCCTGCCCTGACATCTTATCCGCCACGAGCGAAGTTCTTGCGGCCGGCGTGGTTTGCCGCGACGCTCGCGCAGCGGCTCGCTCAAGTCACCGCGGCTCGGGGCAGCGACGCGGTCCTGTTTCAGAAAGAGCTGGTTTCGACCTTACCGACCCTTGAGGGTCTGGTGCGACGTCCGTGTCTCGTTGATATCGATGACTCGATTCATCTGTTCCGCGATGGTTGGGCGGCGCGACGCCTCGCTGCTCTCGCTGATATCGTGATCGTTGGCAACGAGTGGCTGGCGGATGTGTGGCGGCAATGGTCCGGTGCCGTGGAAGTGTTGCCAACGGCCATCGATACCGAGCGGCACGCGCTGAGCCCGTTGCCGCGCAAGCCAGTCATCGGCTGGATCGGGCTCGGGTCCAACCTCCATTATCTTACCGCGATCGCACCGGCGCTTGCCCGCGTCGTCGAGCGCTTCCCCGAGACCACCATCGCGGTGTGCAGCGACAAGAAGCCAAATCTACTCGGGCTGCCGATCTCTTATGTACCCTGGTCGGCGGACGCGGAGGCGCCGTTTCTGTCGTCGATCTCGATCGGCATCATGCCGCTTTCGGACGGTTTGTGGGAACGCGGGAAATGCGCATTCAAAATGCTGCAATACATGTCCACCGGCCGGCCATGCGTCGTGTCGCCCGCATTTATGAACGCCAAGATACTGCGTGAAGGCGATGTTGGACTTTCGGCGGTGACGTGCGAAGAGTGGACCGAGGCGCTGTGCAGTCTGCTGAGCGACCGCGCCGCGGCCCAGGAAATGGGGCAGGCTGGTCGCAAGCTTGCGGTTGAAAACTACAGCGTCAACGTGCTGGCGCCGCGTTTCGCTGCCCAGCTTCGCCGGCTTGCATGAGCCGTTCGCTCAACTTTTGCCGATAAACCGCCGCAACAAATGTGGCAACACCGGGAGCTTCCGGCCCACCGCCCTGACCGGCGCGAGAACGCGCCAACTGGTGCTGCTTTCGATCTGGCTCAATCGCCAAGCGGTCTCCGCGGCGCGACGGGCCAATGTCTCGCGCTCGGCCTCAGTCCGCACCACGGCTGCCTTCAAATCGGCAAAATCCATACTGATTTCATCCAGCAGCGTCTTTTTGCGCTCATCCTCCGCCTTTGCCGCTTGGAGAAGCTCCTCCAAACGCTGGCCATTGGCCTCCGATCGCGCAATGCCAGCCTCAAGCTCGTTGATGAGTGAGGTCAGTCGCTCGCGCTCCGTTCTTTCGTCCGCAAGAAGCTGTTCCAACCGCTGGTTCTCGGCCTTATAGGCTTCGATGTCGGCAGCACACGGTCCGGTAGAGTTCGTTTCGATGTAAAGGCTGGCGGCTGGCAATCTGACCGGGTGCGCTGAAGCCAGGGCCACCGCATAGACCGCCCGCGAAAGTCCGACCGAGCCCTCGAAGTGATCGTCGCCGCGCCGCTCAAAGGTCAGCGCCGGTTCGTCGGCAATGGCGTTGTTGGATGGTAACAGCGCCGAGCCGACCATCGGCCGCTGCAACAAGCAACTGACATGCGTGAAATGACGGTGAAGCGCCTCTTCGAATTCGAAGATCGTCAGCTCTCGCACGTGAAACGGATTGGCCCCGGAATCCGTCGGCGAGTAAACGTCACGGTCCGGGGTGCTGACGATAAAAATGCCATCCGGTCGCAACACGCGGCGCACTTCCGCGATAAACGCGTCCTGTTCATAAAGATGCTCGATCGTCTCGAACGACACGGCAACGTCAACACTGCCCGCCTCGAGCGGAATGGCACGGGCATCGCCTTGCGCGAATTTCAGGTTGGGCCGCCCGTAGGCCACGGTCGCGTAGGCTACCACCTCGGCATCGATTTCGACCCCGATGACCGATCTGGCTACCTGAGCGATGAACGCCGAGCCATAGCCTTCACCCGAGGCAATATCGAGCACATCCTTGCCGCGGCACAATTCCCGCGCCAGGAAATAGCGGTGAAGGTGCTCGATCTCGATCTGACCGGAAATCGCCGACGTAAAACGCTCGCCGGTGAAAGGAAGCGCTTTGGCGGGGTGTTCCCACCGGAAAATCTCGCCCACTTCCTTTCCCTTTTCGTGCCGCTTAAGACCTCTTGCGCAACACCTCAGCAAAAAGATCAAGCCAAATCGACGGCGCGCCGCACCGGATCGTCGCTGAGCATCGTGTCAGCCACCACATCGGGCCTTGGCGCTTGGCCCAGCACATGCCGGTAGAGCGCCTCGTGCTGGTCGACCGCCGACGAGAGCGGAAACATCGTAGC
>Ga0181537_10000441_pt1 | contig 38925 bp, 31 predicted proteins | sample PEATcosm2014_Bin_39_FD_119765 | JGI IMG/M metagenome (GOLD analysis project Ga0181537, IMG submission 119765) | Peatland microbial communities from MTU Mesocosm Facility, Houghton, MI, USA - PEATcosm2014_Bin23_10_metaG | ecosystem: Environmental > Terrestrial > Soil > Wetlands > Peat | place... | reverse complement strand
CGCGAATGTGGTCACGACACCCGCCGGCGTTATTTTGCGCACGATGAAGTTGCCGCAATCGCCGACATAAACATTTCCCGCGAGGTCCGTGGCCACGGTGCCGTAACCTTGCACATATTCACCGACGGTGGGAATGTAATAGTAATAAGCGAGATTGAAGCCGGCCGCAGCGCCCGCGAATGTGCCAACCGTCCCCGCGGGCGTGACTTTGCGGATCGCGTTATTGCCCGTGTCGGCCACGAAGATATTTCCGGCCCCGTCCGTCGCGACACTGGTCGGGCCGCTGAAACGGGCGGCCGTTCCGGCACCGTCATCGCTGCCCGCGAGCCCCGCTGTTCCCGCGAGCGTCGAGACGGCGCCTTGCGCCGTGATCTTGCGGATGGTGTTATTGCCGGCATCGGCTACGTACACATTGCCGAGGCTATCCGTGGCCACCGCGCCTGGGGTGTAAAAGTCCGTCACGTCACCGAAGAGCGGGTCGGGGATTGCTATTATGGCGTGAAGATCAAATCTCGCGGCCGCCCCAATCCCATCCGCGTTACCCGGCCCTCCGAAGTCTCCTGCCAGAGCCTCGAGCGCAGGAACGCCGCAGGAAACTTTGATGCCGGTGACTGCGCTGCTGCTAACGCTGCCGATGCCGAACATTACATGGCACGCCTCACCCGCGGGTTGCGACATCACGGTGACCGCGTATTGGGTGCCGTCAGGGACCGCTTGAGCGAATTCAAAAGTCGTTGCGCCCGAAGCAACAGTAACGGTCATCGTCCCGTTGGCGAGCTCGAGACCCGACGCGACGAGTCCCGTGATGGTGCCGCCGACCGTATAAGTCGCGGGCTTACCGCCGCCACCACCGCCACCACAGGCGGTGAGGAGCAGAATCGGGACCGCAATTGCCGCTCGTGACTTTCCGGCGCAATAGATCGCCATGGCCCTATCATACTCGATTGGCGCACCCGGCCGTACCGGCGGTGATTCAACCGGCCGATAGTTGATCGAGCGGCACCTCAATCCGCTAGCATTGACTCCTATGCAAAAAATTCAGCGAGCGATGATCCTGGCACTAACCCTACCGGTGATGGCTGGTTTTTTGCCCCTGACCTGTCTGGCGGATCCGCCATCGCCGCCGGCCCCGGGTCCTGTCATGGCGACTGACCTCGCGCGCGTGCGCGACGCGGCCGTGACCAGCGACTGGGCTTATCGACGGCTTGCGGAATTGACCGACCGCATCGGACCGCGTCTGTCGGGTTCGCCGGGCCAATCGGCTGCCATCACCCAGGTTGCCGCCGCTCTCCGTGGCTTAGGGGCGCGCGTCACGCTGCAGCCGGCCAAAGTGCCGCACTGGATACGCGGCGAGGAACGCGCGGAATTGACGGACTATGCCGGGCGCCCGGCCGGATTGACGCAACGCCTGCATTTGACGGCGTTGGGCGGCTCTTCGGCCACGCCCGCCGCCGGACTTCAAACCCGGGTGATCGTGGTTCATGACTTTGCGGAGCTGCAAGCGCATGCGAATGACGTTCGGGGTCACATCGTATTATTCGAAGTGCACTTCGATCAGCTCTGGGCGGAATCGGGTCATGCCGGAAATGCCTACGGTTCTGCCGGAGAATATCGTTTCCGCGGGCCGGCGGCCGCGGCAAAACTAGGTGCTGCCGCTGCGCTGGTGCGCTCGATCGGCGGCGCCGACTACCGGCTGCCGCACACCGGACTCACGCGATGGGAGAATCAGACGCCGATTCCGGCCGCGGCACTCGCGGCTGAAGATGCCGACCTCATCGCGCGACTCGCGGCGCAGGGCCCGGTCACCATGAGTCTCGTGCTGACATCGCGCACGCTGCCGGACGCGGACAGTTTCAACGTCATCGCGGATTGGCCGGGGCGCGAGCACCCCGATGAGGTCGTGATCGTGTCGGGCCACCTGGATTCCTGGGATCTGGCAACGGGGGCGACGGATGACGGCGTCGGCGTCATGGGCGCGGCGGGCGTGATCGAGACACTGCGGAAGTTGAATCTGCATCCACGCCGCACAGTGCGCTTCGTCGGTTGGGCGAGCGAGGAGACGGGCAGCCAGGGCGCGCAGGCTTATTTCGAATCCGTGAAGGGCACGCTGCGGACGCAGTGTGCCGCGATCGAAAGCGATGATGGCGCCGGCCGTGCGCTCGGCATCGCGGCGGCAGTGAGCAAAGATTCCCGGGACATGCTCAAACCGGTACTCGAGGCGCTGGCACCGATCGGCGCGTCGATCCTCAAACCGCAAGAAGGAGAAGTCGGCGCCGACATTGCCGCGCTCCAGGAGTCAGGCGTTCCCGGGTTCGCACCGCTGGTCGACAGTCGACATTACTTTGACTATCACCATACCGCCGCCGACACGCTCGACAAGGTCGATCCCAACAATCTCAAAACGCAGGTCGCGACGATGGCGACGCTCGCCTATTTCCTGGCGGAGCGAAAAGATTGTTTGCCGCGCATTCCTGCCGAGTCGGCGGCTCATTGATCGCGGGGAGACAACAGTGACCGGGCAAAAACCTGACCTGACAACGCTGGGCAACGCTGCGAGTGCGGCGGACCGGTCAATACTGCGGGCAGCCTTGGAGGAGCCGGACTCGGAACAGCCGATCTTGGTGACGACGACTCCTGGCTCGAACAATGACTTGCTGTGGACGGAGATGGTCGCGCTCGGCTGGATGAGTCACGCCGAGCCCCTCGACGTTCCGGTCAGCTCGAGGGTGTTTCGGATCAATCCGACGGCGAAGGAATCGATTTGGGGCTTTTTGGCCGACCACAGCCACTCCGAATCGATGGCCAAGCTCATCAACGAGCTGCGGGCCGACATTCCGCCCAAGTTGATAGCAGCGGTGCATAGCGTCGATGGCACGCCGGCGGACCTTGCGATCATGCTTGCCGCCGTCGTTGAGAGCACCATGCGGCGCGCAATCAAACCCGAGCTTCACGACGACTTTTTGCGCGAGGTGGACAAGGTGGCCCAGGCGATGCGCTCGAACTGATGCAGTGCACACCGAGCGGTGGGCCCTTGAAAAAATACGCCCGCGCCCTATAGCAGGCCGGAGCGGTCCCTTTAACCAAACTGGAGGTTTGAACCATGAACACGCGCAACGAGCCCTGGTCCGTACTCAGCCAGCTGCAGAGGCACCTCAACCAATATCTCGAAGCCGATGGAGCGAACGGCAGCTCCGCGGCGACCGCCGACTGGATACCGCCCGCAGACGTGGAGGAATACCAGGACCGGTTCGTCCTCAAAATGGACATTCCGGGGGTGGACCCCAACGCGGTCGACATCACGCTCGAACAGGGCATCCTGTCGGTTTCCGGCAGTCGCGCCAAGGATCGTGTTGAGAACGATGCGGTCCAACGCGAGCGCACGGAGCGGGTCAGCGGCAGCTTTCACCGGCGTTTTGCGCTGCCGGAAACGGCAGACTCGAACGGTGTCCAGGCCGCCGGCAAGAACGGAGTGCTGCAGATCGTGATTCCGAAGCAGCCGAAAGCGCAGCCGAAGAGAATCAAGGTCGCGCTGGAAAACTGATTTCGTTCGGGAAAACTGCAAGTCCGCTGTTCCGGGGGCACGCCGCCCCCGGAACAGCGGCAACTGCGGCCTAGCCTCTCGGTGTCGACGGCGATGTCGCGATGGCGGTGAATATTGCGTGCAGCCGGCCGCGATTGCGCCAAAGGTCACAGCTGCGCTCAAAGAGACAGCGGCGAGACTCAAACTTTGCTTGTTCATAAGGCCTCCCGTAACGGCTCGGGATCACCATGCGCACTTCGCGGCGCATCTTGCAATGGCGCTTGGACTGCTTCCGGCTGAACACGGACCAGTTCCGAAAGTCCGGCTTGCTCGATTGGCGCATCGACGGCGGCGATGGGCGCATGCAAATCGGCGGGCGTGAGTGCCGCTTGCGCGAGGTCGGTCTCCTGATTTATCGCCGGCCCATTCCCGTGCATCAACTGCGCACTGACATCGAGCCGTGGGTGCGCCGGCTGCTCGATTCGGAGTGGAGTGCGATCGAGTGGGCGCTGTCCCGGGCGGTCGATTGGTCGAAGATGCGCCCGGCCGGATGTGGTTCCTGGATTTGAACCCGGAAGGACAATGGGCATATCTGGAAGACCGGTTCGGCGTGCGGATTTTGGATGGGATGGGCTTGGCTCGACGCTAGCTGAGCCCCGCCCTGCGAAACGCCTCCAAATAACGCTCCCGGTCCGCATCCAGTTTGATCGGCAGGTGCGTCGCAACCCAGGCGAGCGACACATTGGGCTGAACCTGGCGCAGCGCTCTTAGCGCTTCAGCGGCAACTTCCGTCTGACCCAGCATGCTCGCGGCCGCAGTCAGAACGCGGTGACCCCCGGAGAAATCCGCGCGTTGCCGGATCGACTCGCGCGACAGGCGCAGTGCCTCCGCGTAATCCCGTCCGACGAAGCGGCAGTAGGACGCGATGCCGCAATAGATGGCGGCATACGGATCGCGCGGGCTCAGCCGCAAGGCGCGGTGCGCGGCCTGATCGCCTTCTTGCCAGCGGCCGCAATACGACAGCGCCAGGCCGTAATAGCCTTGAGCGAGCGAAAAATTAGGATTGAGGCGCAGCGCCAACTCGAATTCGGCCAGGGAATCCTCGAAGCGCCGTGCGTAGAGATAGACGCAGCCGAGCGCCAAATGCGCCCAGGGGTCCTCGCTGTCGGCCCGCAGCGCCGCCGTCGCGGCGCGCTCGGCGACCGGCGCGGCCGCCGTCATCTCCTCCCAGCCCATGTGCGCGCTGAAGGTATGAGTCGCGGCCAGAACACCGAGCGCCTGACCGTAGTTCGGGTCGATGGCGATGGCCTTCTCGAGCAGCGCCTGGGCGACCACGGTGTCCTGGCGCGTGACGCGCCAGTAATAGGAAAACGCGCGCATCACGAGATCCCAGGCGTCCAGGCTTTCCGGCGCCTTGCGCTCGGCGCGAAAGTTCTCGGCGGCGTAGATCTGCGGTTCGATCGCGGTGACGATGGCCTCCGTGATGTCATCCTGCACCGCAAACACATCGGCGAGACTGCGGTCGTAGCGCTCCGCCCATACGTGGCTGCCGGTGGCGACGTCGTTGAGCTGCGCAGTGATTCGCACCCGGTCGCCGCTTTTGCGAACGCTTCCCTCGACGACGTAGCCGACGCCGAGTTCATCCGCGACCTGTTTCAAGTGAACCGCCCTGCCCTTGTACACGAAGGAGGAGTTGCGTGCGATCACGAAGAACCAGCGCAGTTTGGACAGCGCGGTGATGATGTCCTCGCTGATGCCGTCCGAGAAATACTCCTGTTGCGGATCGCCGCTCATATTCGTGAAGGGCAGAACGGCGATGACCGGGCGGTCGGACAGCGGCAGGGAGGAGCGTGCCGGTTCGCTGTTCGGCTCGCCGGCGTCGGGGGTGCAGACCTCGCCGACGAAGCGGAACCCCTTGCGCGCAATGGTGCGGATCAGCTTCTGGTCCTCGCCGTTGTCGCCGACCGCCCGCCGTGCGGCGTTGATGCGGCTGGTGAGGGTCGAATCCGACACGACCCGCCCGGCCCACACGGAGGCGATGAGATCTTCCTTGCTGGAGACGCGGTCCCGGTTCTGCAGCAGGCAGACGAGAAGGTCGAACACCTGCGGTTCGACGGCAATGGCCTGCGATCCCCGGCGCAGTTCCCGCCGGTCGGTATCGAGCGAATGGCCGTCAAACTGAAAAAGCACGTATCCCCCGAGACCTGCGGCCAGGTCGTTCTAACGAAATAATCAGGCCGGCCTGAAGAACAAATCAAGCGCCGGACAAGGTCTTCCGGCCGTGCGCCCACTATCCTGCCCGCCAACGAATCGCGATTCCCGCGATCCGTGGAACACGGGAGAGCCTCATGAGCCAAGCCCAAGCGATCAGTCAGCCCGTCCGCCGGCCCCTGCACCGGATCGTCGCATTTTTGTACGGCCTGCTATGTTACGCCGTATTCTTCGTGGCCTTTCTGTACGCGGTCGGCTTCGTGTCCGGCCTCGCGGTGCCGAAAACCATCGACACCGGCACCGCCGCACCGCTCGCCGAAGCGTTGGTCATCAACCTCGTGCTGATGTCCGCATTCGCCATTCAGCACAGTGTCATGGCGCGCAAGCCGTTCAAGGAATGGTGGACGCAATACGTGCCGAAATCGGTGGAACGCAGTACTTACGTGCTGTTCGCAAGCCTGGTTCTGCTGCTTCTGATCTGGCAATGGCGGCCCATACCTGCCGTCGTCTGGCACATCGAGGCTCCCGCGGCGGCGCGCCTGGTGATGGGCATTTCCTTCGTCGGCTGGCTGATGGTGTTGAGCAGCACGTTTCTGATCAATCACTTCGAGCTGTTCGGACTGCACCAGGTCACCAACAATCTCACGGGCCAGCCCATGCCGACGCCCCGCTTCCGTACGCCGCTGTTCTACCAGTTCGTGCGGCACCCGATATATCTTGGGTTCATCATCGCGTTTTGGGCGGCGCCGACGATGACGGTGGGGCACCTCCTGTTCGCCGCGGTGACGACGGCGTACATCATGGTCGGGATTTTGTTGGAGGAGCGGGACCTCATCAGCCTGTTCGGCGATGACTATCGCCGCTACAAGCAGCGTGTCGCGATGCTCATTCCCTGGCGCCGGCCGGGCTAGTCGGCAGCCGGGGCGCCGACGGGTCAGGCGCGCGTTGTCCTTTCGTGAACCACCACCGCGTCCGGCGACAGGACACCGAATACACTCCGCGTTCCATTGTGGTTTGGGATCGATGTGCATGGTGTATCTACACGCCGCGATTGCCGCGCTGCTGGCCGCCTTGCTGGGCTCCAATATCTTGGTGTCGCTGAATAGACACAACAAACGAACCCGGGTGGAGAGTCAGCTGCACGAGTTCATCCGCCAATATTCGTTCAGAGACGCGACCTACGACACTCAGCATTTCAAGGAAACGAAACAGCTCCTGATGCTCGACTGGTTGGATGCCAATCCCAAGTACACGAGTCTCGACTTTTGCAGCTATTTCGACACCTTGATCGACCGGTACTGCGAAAGTGTCGCCATCAACCAATATCTCGAGCGTCGCCAAATGACCGCCGCAAATGAAGCCATCCTGCCAAAGCGCACATCGGCTTGATCACCGGCCGCCGAAGTCGGCAATTTCACCAAAGACATCTCCTACGTGGGCACCCAAACAAAGATCGGTCTGCGCGTATAATCGCCCAACTAGGGGGTAGCAATGAAAAGCGTCAAGACTTTTGTCCTGTGGGCTGCTGTCGCGATCGTGGGAGCTGTATCATTCGGGGCGCTGGCGCTCGGACGCGGCGAAAGCGTCAATGCCGTCTGGCTGGTGACCGCCGCGCTCAGCGTCTACTGCATCGCCTACCGCTTCTACAGCAAATTCATCGCCGAGCGCGTGCTCAGGCTCGATGATTCACGCGAAACCCCCGCGGTGCGCCACAACGACGGCTTGGATTATGTGCCCACCAATAAGTGGGTGCTGTACGGCCACCATTTCGCGGCCATCGCCGGCGCAGGTCCGCTGGTGGGCCCGGTGCTCGCCGCCCAGCTCGGCTTCCTGCCGGGCACGTTGTGGATTCTCGCCGGCGTGGTCGCCGCCGGCGCGGTGCAGGACTTCATCGTGCTGTTTGCCTCGGTGCGCCGCGACGGCAAGTCCTTGGGCGAGATGATCAAGATGGAATTGGGCCCCATCCCGGGCTCGCTGGCGCTGGTCGGGGTGCTCGCCATCATGATCATCATTTTGGCCGTGCTGGCGCTGGTCGTCGTCAAAGCGCTGACTTCGAGCCCCTGGGGTCTGTTCACCATCGCCGCCACGATTCCCATCGCGCTCCTCATGGGCATCTACATGCATGTCATCCGCCCGGGACGCGTGAGCGAAGCATCGGTGTTCGGGGTGGCGCTGCTGTTGGGTTCGATCGTCCTGGGGCGAACGGTCGCGGCTGACCCCACCTGGGGGCCGGTGTTCACGCTCTCGGGAACGCAGCTCGCCTGGACGCTCATTGTCTATGGGGCAGTCGCCGCGAGTTTGCCGGTGTGGCTGATGCTTGCGCCGCGCGATTACCTGAGCACATTCCTCAAGATCGGCACGATCGTCGCCTTGGCCATCGGCATCTATGCGGTCGCGCCGGCGTTGCGCATGCCTGCGACGACCCGCTTCATCGACGGCACGGGCCCGGTGTTCTCGGGGCCGCTGTTCCCGTTCCTGTTCATCACCATTGCCTGCGGCGCGGTGTCCGGCTTCCACGCACTCATCTCGTCCGGCACCACGCCGAAAATGATCGAGAAGGAATCGCACATGCGTTTCATCGGCTTCGGCGGCATGTTGGCCGAATCCTTTGTCGCCGTCATGGCGTTGACCGCCGCCTGCGTCCTCGAACCCGGCATCTACTTCGTCATGAATGCGCCGGCCGCGATCATCGGCAGCACCGCCGCGGATGCGGCACACGTCATCTCGAGCTGGGGGTTCACGATCACGCCCGAGATGATCCAGCAGACGGCCAGCGACATCGGAGAGAAAACCATCCTGTCGCGCGCGGGCGGCGCCCCCACGCTGGCGGTCGGCATGGCCCAGATCTTGGGTTCCGCCCTCGGCGGCAAAACGATGGAAGCGTTCTGGTATCACTTCGCCATCCTGTTCGAGGCGCTGTTCATCTTGACGGCGGTGGACGCGGGCACGCGCGTGGGACGCTTCATGATCCAGGACATGCTGGGCCATGTGTACAAGCCGCTCGGCGACACCAAGCTGCTGCCCGCCAATTTTTTGGCGACGGGACTGTGTGTTGCGATGTGGGGATATTTCCTGTACCAGGGGGTGGTCGACCCCTTGGGCGGGATCAACACGCTGTGGCAACTCTTCGGCGTCGGCAATCAGATGCTGGCCGGCATCGCTTTGTTACTCTGCACCAGCGTACTCGTGAAAATGAAGCGCGAGCGCTACGTGTGGGTGACGCTGGTGCCGACGGTCTGGCTGCTCATCACCACCTTGACCGCCGGTGTGGAGAAGATATTCCACAGCGACCCGCGAATCGGCTTCCTGGCGCTCGCCCATAAGTTCAACACCGCGGCTGCACAGGGCACCATACTCGCGCCCGCGAAGTCGCTTGCGGAGATGCGGCGGGTCGCCTTCAACAACACGCTCGATGCCGTGGTCTGTGCTTTCTTCGTATTGCTGGTGCTGGCGATGTGCGTGTTCGCCTTCAAGATCTGTCTGCAGGCCCTGCGTAAAGCGCAGCCCACCGCCCATGAAATACCGCCCGCCGGGGTTGCCCGGACTCTCGCATGATCAGCAATGCTGACAAATCCGCAGTCGAGCCCGGCGCCTGGCGAAGCCGCCTCAAGGAGCGGATCCGCGCCGCCCGGCAAGGCTATCGCCAGGTGTTCGGGATTCCGGATTACGAGCGCTACGTCGCGCATCGGGCGGCGCATCATCCGGGCGAGCCCGTACTCTCGCCCTGTGATTTCCACCGCGCGGCAATCGAGCGCAAGTACGGCCAAGGGGGCGGGCAGCGCTGCTGCTGAGGCGTTCGACGGTCAGGCGATCGTGAGGCCGACGTCGACATTGCCGCGAGTCGCAAATTTTCCATAGCCCGCGGCGAAAAGCTGTTCGGGATTGTTCCCGGGTCCGCCCGCACCGCCCAACTCTTTGGGCGTTGCATGCACAACAGAGGCATACTAACAAGCGTGTTCCCCGATTCAAATCGATTGGTTCGATTAAAATGATCGGCTGCGCCTATGGGCGCGAGAGCGATTTTCCGAGACCCGTGGGGCCGTCAATATCGAGATCACCGAAGGGGTTGCGAGGAATTCGCCGCGCGACGAACAATCCGATGATGGGCACGGAGGCCGGAATCGCATCACGCAATCGGCGCTCGCAGCATTTGAATGATTTTCCCGTCGTGATCACATCATCGAAGAGCACGATCGTCTCGCGCAGCGGCTTGACGGCCAGCGCCACGGAGTCGACTTCGAGCAGCGCGTGCAACGCCTCGGGCGTCAGTCGATCGGCGGCCCTATGATCCGATTCGGTGCTCGAGGAGCGGCGCAGCAGCGGGCGAACGTCGGAGTCGAATCCGCTGCACCCCAAGGTGAGGGCACGAGTCAGTCGATCGTCGTAGTCCGGGTGGCGGAGGGACTTCGACGGCGGAACCGGCACGAAGGTCAGACGCTCGATCTGATCGCGGCCGAGGACTGCGCGCAGGCCCGCGGCGATCGTTGCGATCGCGCGCTCCTTGTGATTGCTGCGTGCCGGGTTTTCCCTTGCAATCGAGGGCAGCGTCTTGAAATTGAACATGAGCTGATTGGTGCCGCCGCCCTGGTAGCCTTTCCCGGTGAAATATTCACCGAAGAACAGGCACCGATCACCCTCCTGCAAAAACGCATGCTGGGTGCGGTTCGTCTCGTCGATTCCGGTGAGCCGCTCAGGCAGCGAGGTGGGCACGGATGTCGCCAAACTCACCGACCCGGATCGCGCCCCGCTCGAGGTACTTCGCGGGCCAGGTCAGCTCCGAATTTCGAAAGCAGCTGTCGAGAATGAAAAGCTTGCGGTTCTGCTGAATGGCGTGGCGCGCCTGGATGAGCGATCCCGACGTGTTGCCTGCTTCGACAATCACGGTCGCCTCCGTGAGCGCCGACATGGTGGCGTTGCGCTCCGGAAAGAAAAACCGATTGCCCGTGGGATTCTGGCGCGCATAGCGCACGATCGGCACCTGGCTGATCACCAGAAACTCTTCGGCGATCCGCCGCTGCAGATCCTCATTATCAGGCGGATAACTCGCGGTGATCGGCGTACCGAGCACTGCGACCGTGCGCCCCTTGCCTTCGATTGCCGCGGTGTGGGCGACGCTGTCGATGCCCCGTGCCAATCCAGACACCACCGTGAAATCATCCTTGACGAAATCTCGCGCGAGTTTGGCCGCCCGGCGCTTTCCGTCCTCGGTGGGGTGCCGGGTGCCGACGATCGCGACACAGCGCGAGGCCGTGATGTCCCAATTTCCCTGGAAGTAGAGCAGCTCGACCGGATGCTGCGCTTCGCGCAGCTTGGACGGGTATTCACCGGCGCCGTGAACGCGAATGCCGAAGTGCACAATGCCCGCCTCGCGAATGGCTGCGAGCGCAATTCGCGAATAGTGTTCGGCTTCGCGCGGCGGCACGAAATCGGACGGTATCGATCCCGGGTGGTCGCGAAACGTATCGGCCAGGGTCTTGAAGGAGGTGCCCTCGCGCGCCCAAAGCGCCTCGTAGGCACCCAATTCTCGAAAGGGCATGACGGCCCGCGACTCAAAATCCGCGGCGGCAGCTTGTGCGATCAAATCTCTCATGCGATGTTCGCGCTCGGTGAACTGTATAAATGTACAGAGATATCGAATCTGCGGCAACGGGCGGTCGGTGATTACTCTGCGGTGGTCTCGATCTTGTCGGTCCACCATCCTCCACCCAACGCGGTCAGGAGACTGGCGCTGTCGGTGAACTGCTGCACTCGAGCGCTGACGTAGATGAGCCGCGCCTGTGCGTAAGTCCTTTCCGCCGGCCTTGTTTCGAAGGTACGAATGCGCTATCCCTCGCCGACGAAATTAAAGTGTGACGATCTGACAGTCGCGGCTTAGCTGGAGCCGGCAATTTTGAACCAGGGGATGTTTCAAGCGACATGATGAAGACAACCGACGCGCACCCACGTTGGTTTCTCGCCGGCGTCTTTCTGACGTGTATGTGCGGTCTCATGTTGCAGATCATCGAGACGCGTGTTCTATCGGTGCTCGCCAACTACACGTTGGCGTTTGTCGCAATCAGCATTGCCATGCTCGGCATGACGGCAGGCGCGCTCCTGGTCTTCCACCGATTCGACACGACGTATTCCCCGGCCCGCTTATCCGATGCGCTGGCGCGCGTGATGTCCTACTTTGCCTGGTCTGTCCTGGGTAGTTTCGGCATCTTGTTGAATCTCGCCGTCGCAGCGAATTTCGAGCCTACACTGAGCTTCGTCGCCTCATGGACGGTCACTCTGCTGGTGCTGTTGCCGCCGTTCGTTCTGCTCGGCGTTGCGGTCAGTCTGGCGTTGACGCGCAGCTCGCTGCCGACCCGGTTTTCGACCGTATCCTGCGGGCTGACTCGCTTTGGGTCGGGGCCGTTGCTTACGCGCTGGTGGCGGTCGTCGGTCCGCAGCTTCTCAAGCTCGAACCGGCTTCCGAGTCTTTGAGCTATCTTCCGTGACAAATCGGCTGCGAAATAGCTGCGACATTCTTACCCCGCGCTGCCGCAAGACCTCGGCGCGAGATTGAGCGTATGATTGCGCAAGGGCGGTGGATAAAGCATCCCCCCAGACCGTGTTACGTGCTCCACAGAACACCAGCGCGAGCCGCATTACTGCACTCGGCGACGTTCGCCCTCTGAAGACGCCTCTTCGGTCCTTACTCTCCGGGAAGAGAACGTCGCGCACTGGGTCCGAATCTGATGTCAAAAGGTCGCCCTTGATCGAACCTTCCCGTCGTTTCTCGACGGCAGATTGGATTGTCGCGGGCTCCGCGCTGTTCATCATCTGCAACGGCGTGTCGGTTTGCATCGGATGGTGGGTGCGCATACCGATTCTGGTGCAACTGTCTCCGGACGCGCCCACGCATTTCAATACCGCTTTGATTTTCATTTTATTGGGAGTGGGAGAGTTGGGCTTGGTCCTGCGGAGTCGAGGTGTCGTGTTGGCGATGGCGGTTGTCGTGACTTGTGTCGTGGGCGCCGAATTGGCCGAATACGCGTTCCATATCAACTTAGGGTTAGATACGTTATTTGCGGTACCGTTCGTGGGTCTCGATGCCGCTTATCCTGGACGAATGTCGGGCAATACGATTGCGTGTTTTTTTCTCGTTTGCGCCGGGCAAATCCTCATGTCGAAGCCGGACACCGAAGGCGGTGCCGCAACCACAGCCGCTGTCATTTTGAAAACGCTGGCGGCCGGAATCGCCTTCCTGGCGCTGCTCGGCTACGTGGTTGGACTCAAGAGCGCCTACGGGTGGACCGATTCTGTCGGCATGTCGATGCGTTCAAGTGCGGGATTTCTGTTGATCGTCATTGCCAGAATCGCCGCATTGTGGCAGCGCGATATTGTGGACAAGCCCAACCTTCCTGAATGGTTCCTGCCTTTTCTGACGGTCGCCGTGGTTAGCATATCGACAGGCCTTATCTGGATATTCACCAGCCCTGTTGCCCGGCCATTCATGCTCGATCCTCTTTATGCAGCGTTCGCGCACCGAGTCTCCGTCGCAATAGTAATGAGCGTAGGTACGCTCCTTTTTCTCGGAACGATCAGCGTGCTGGTTGCGTGGCACAAAGCCGTGATGGCGCGGGTGAGCGAGAAGAAGCTCTCCTCGGTGCTGGAACACATGTCCGAAGGAGTGATGCTCATAGATGCCGAGGGGAACGCGTTCTACCAGAATCCCGCATCTTTGCGCATCCATGGCTTCGAACCGAACGGGACAGCGTTCATCAAGAACCAGAGCTTGCCGATTACCTGGAAAGGCTGGGATGAACACGGGCGACCGCTCGACGTCGATGAATGGCCGCTTTGCCGGGTTACTCGGGGGGAGCGCGTTCAAAACCAAATTCTACGGGCGCGCCGCTGCGACACAAATCACGAGTTCTTCGCCAGCTACAACGGCTCTGCGGTCTACGATGACTACGGAACGATCGCTCTCAGCTTTATCACCATACAAGACATCACCGGACGCAGGCAGGCGGAGAGGGAGGTACGAGTGACACAAGCGCGGCTGGAGTCGACGCTCGAAGCCAGCTCGGTCGGCACCTGGACCTGGGATATCGCCAGCGACCGATTGAGCGGCGACGAATTCACGGCCCGCATGTTCTCGGTTGCAGCGGATGCCGCAGCGCAAGGGGTGCCCGCGGCGGTCTATCTGCAGAGTGTTCATGAGAAAGATCGCGCCGACGTTGCCGCGGCCCTCGAACGCGCGATCCAGCTCTGCGGCCCTTACGATATCGAATATCGGGTCGTGCAGAGCGACGGAGCATTCCGGTGGGTACAAGCGAGGGGACGCGTGGAATCCGACGGCGCGGGCCACGCCACGTATTTTCATGGAGCGGTGATCGATATCACCGATCGGAAGCTCCTGGAGTTGTCGTTGCGCGCCAACAATCAACACCTGACGAGGTCCAACCGCGATCTGGAGGATTTCGCTTACGTTGCATCCCACGATCTGAAGTCACCCTTGAGAGGAATTGATTCCGCCGCAAAATGGCTCGAGGAGGATTTGCGCGCCAGCCTGTCGGATGAGTCTCGCAAGACACTTGAACTGATGCGCAACCGGATCAATCGCATGGAAAAACTGCTCGACGATCTGCTCACGTATTCGCGCGCCGGGCGCACCGACACAGCGATCAGCGAAACCAATGTGGCGGCCATTTTCGGCAGAATCCTCGAAGTCTTGGGCCCGCCCGCGCACATCAATGTGCGTGCTGAAGGCGAACTGCCCGTGATCGTCACTGCAAGTGCGCAACTCGAACAGGTGCTGAGAAACCTGATCAACAATGCCATCAAGCACCACGACAAACACAACGGCGAGGTGGTTCTGTCGGGAAAGTGTGTAGGAGATTTCGTGGAATTCGCCGTCCGTGACGACGGTCCGGGGATACCGCCCCAATTTCACGATAAGATTTTTCAATTGTTCCAGACGTTGAAGCGGCGCGACGAAGTGGAAGGTAGCGGAATGGGGCTGGCCTTGGTGAAGAAATTGGTGGAACAGCAAAATAGCCGAATTACGGTCCACTCACAAGGCGACGGCACGGGGACGGAGTTTCGCTTTCGGTGGCCGACAGTGCCACTTACCGATGACGCCAAGGAGATGGCCAATGCGTGAGCCGAACACCGTGCAGTTGCTGCACGTCGAGGACGATACCCTATTCTTGATGGGGCTGAACCGTGCATTCAAGGCCGGCAAAATCGCCAATCCAGTCAGTTTCGCGCACGATGGCATCGAGGCACTCGAGATGCTGCGGGGAACAAATGGCCGCCCCCGGCTACCGCGCCCTTATCTGATTCTCCTCGACCTAAACATGCCGCGCATGGACGGTATCGAGTTTCTCGAGGAGCTTCGCAAAGACGAGGAACTAAAGAAAAGCATCGTATTCATCATGTCGACCTCCGACGCCGAGGAAGACAAGGTAAAGGCCTACAACCTTGGGGTCGCAGGCTATATCCTCAAGTCGAATCCGGCGGATGTGTTCGCGGAAGCGACGGCGCTTCTTAAGATCTATTGGCGGGTGGTGGAATTTCCCGCCGCCTGATTTCACGCTGGAATCGGGATGCTCGAAGCCTCTCCGAGTGTCACGCGTATCGTGTGCCGGCGGTCGTCGTCCGCCAACACGATGTGACTCTGGGTCGGTATCAGTGTGCCGTTCAACTCGACCCGCGCGACCCCGCGGCTGACTTTGTGAGGGTTTTCGATGAGGATCTCGTAGCGCGAGGAGCCGTGCCTGAATGAGATTTGGACGTTCGCCCAGTCCGCCGGAATGCACGGCGTCAGGAGAAGCCTTCCGCCGCGCACGCGAAATCCCAGGAGCCACTCCAATCCGGCGCGATACATCCAACCGGCGGAGCCGGTGTACCAGGTCCAACCGCCGCGGCCGACGTGCGGCGCCACCGAATAGACGTCGGCGGCCACCGCATAGGGCTCGACTTTATAGCGCTGCACGTCCGCCCGGCTGCTGGTGTGATTGATGGGATTCAGGAACGAGAATAGCTTCGCGGCCTCGGCGCCATGCCCGCGCATCGCCTCGGCGATCACGGTCCAGGCGGCGGCGTGCGTGTATTGTCCGCCGTTCTCGCGAATCCCGGGCGGGTAGCCCTTGATGTAACCCGGATCGTGCGAGGTGTGATCGAAGGGCGGCGTAAAGAGCAGCACGAGGCCGGCGTCGGACCGGACGAGCTGGCTTTGCACGTTGCTCATCGCGCGCGCTGCGCGGCGGGGGTCGCCGGCCCCCGACATGATGCTCCATGATTGGGCGATCGAATCGATCCGGCATTCGGTGCTCGCGGCAGATCCGAGCGGTGTGCCATCATCGAAGTAGCCGCGCCGATACCAGTCACCGTCCCACGCCTCCTCGAGCGACTCCTTGAGCGCCGCTGCATGGGCGAGCCACCGGGCCGAGCGCGCAGGCTCGCCGCGCGCGGCGGCGATGGGCGCGAACGATGACAGGGTCGCGTGCAGGAACCATCCCAGCCAGACGCTCTCGCCCTTGCCTTTCTCGCCGACACGGTTCATCCCGTCGTTCCAGTCGCCGGTTCCGATCAATGGCAGACCGTGCTCTCCGAGCCGCAATGCATGATCGAGCGCGCGCGCGCAATGTTCGAACAGCGTCGCGGTTTCCTCCGATATCCCGGGCATGAAGAAGGCATCGTGTTCGTCGGGGTGCAGCACGCGGCCTTCGAGAAAGGGAATCTGTTCGTCGAGCACGGCCGCATCGTCCGTCGATTCGATGTACTGCACGGCGCAGTACGCGAGCCAGACCACATCATCGCTGATCCGCGTGCGAACGCCCTGGCCGGTCGCGCCGGCCACGACGGCAGGCAGCCACCAGTGCTGCACGTCTCCTTCGGCGAATTGCCGCGCGCCGGCGCGAAGCAGATGCTCGCGCGTGAGATCCGGTCTCGCGAGGGTGAGCGCCATTCCATCCTGAAGTTGATCGCGAAAGCCGTAGGCGCCGCTCGCCTGATAAAAAGCGGTGCGCGCCCAGATGCGGCAGACCAGCGTCTGATACAGCATCCAGCGATTGAGCATGATATCGAGCGACCGGTCAGGCGTCTTCACCTGCACCACGCCGAGAACGCTGTCCCAATGATCGCAGACCTTGCGAAAGACGGCGTCGAGATCGGCGCTGCGGTAGCGCGTGAGCAGTGAGCGCGCGGCCGCCGCATCTTGCGCTTCACCGAGAAAGAAGACGACCTGCCGCGTCTGGCCGGGCTCCAAGTCCACCGCGGTGCGCAGTGCGCAGCATGGATCGAGGCCGGCACCGGCGCGGCCGGCGAGCGGCGCACGCGTGATCATGGCGGCCGGCATTTCGAGAGTACCGTGGCGTCCGAGGAACTCGCATCGATCCGCGGTCCACTGCGATTGCTCTCCGGCGAGATCCGCAAAAGCGACCCGGGAGCCGAAGGCGGCGTCCCACGGGTTGCGGGCGAACAAGGCGCCCGTATGCATATCGAGTTCGGTCACTATGAACGGCGCCGAGGACCCGCGCGATGTGCCGAGCACCCATTCGGCGTAGGCGGTGAGCGACAGCCGTCGCGCGCGCCGCGCGGTGTTGCGTATCCGCAGACGGCAGATCTTGATCGGATGGTCCATCGGCACGAACAGGCAGAGATCGAGCGCGATGTCGCGCGCGGTCAGCTCGAATCTGCTGTAGCCCTGGCCGTGACATGCGGTGTAGGTTGCACCCGGATCGCGGATCGGCGCCGCCGTCGGCCCCCACACCTCGCCGCTCTCCTCGTCGCGCACATACAACACCTCTCCGGGACGATCCGCGACCGGATCATTCGACCAGGGCGTAATCTGATGTTCCCGGCTGTTGAGCGCCCAGGTGAATCCGCTGCCGTCGGCGGCAACCTGAAACCCGAAGTGAGGATTGGCGATCACGTTGATCCACGGCGCCGGGGTCGACTGTCCCGGGCCGAGCAGCGTCACGTATTCCCGGCCTTGCGCACCGAATCCTCCCAGGCCATTGAAAAATTCGAGATCTTGCGCCGTATCGGCACTCGTCGTCGGCTCGGTCGTCGGCACGCTCTTGGACAATGGCGCGAGCCCCACGGGCTTTCTTTCGCGGTCGAGTTGGTCCGCGAGGCCGCCGCGCCGTGCCACCAGGACGACGCGCGCCACGGCCGACAGGAGGCTTCGCGTCTGTTCGGAGATGAGATCGGCGCGAAGCACGAACACGGCGCCGCGCACGCTGTGCGCGCCCAGATGCGGCCGCGACTGACTCATGCGCACCAGGGTTTCGAGCGCGCCCTGCAGATCCTGAACGTAGGACGCCGCGCGTTCGTTCAGGATCACGAGATCCGCCGCCAGGCCCTTCATCCGCCAATATTCATGGGCCTGCACCAGCTGGCGGGCCAGGGCAATGTCTTCCAGGGCATCGATTCGCAGCAGCGCCGTCGGGATGTCGCCCGAAATTCTCTGGGCCCACAGTCCCGACGGAGGACCACTGCCGTCGCGTATGGTGTTCGAGGACGAGCGCATCGAGGCATCGGCATACAGCAGATGGCCGGCGAGGCGTTGGAAAAGGCTGGCCTCGGCCGAATCAATGCCGAGATGTCGCAGCTGCACCTGGGCTTGGGTCCAGGACAGCGTCGCCGCCCGCGTGAACGAGTTGGCTTCGTGATGCTTGTCGAGCAGGTCGAGCAGCGCATCTCGCGACGCTGCGACGCCCGTCCAGAAGGCAATGCGCGCGGTCGTGCCGGCGGCCACGTTGAGGCGATAGCGAAGCGCAAACACGGGATCGAGCACCGCACCTTCCGTCCCGGACAGGCGCCGGCCGTCGAGTACGGCGAGCGGCGATCTGACCTCCCGGCCGCGGCCGAGAAAACGCGCGCGATCGGTTTCGATTTCCGCTTCACCCAACACCGTCCCCTCGACGACCGCATGATGACCCGCCCAGATGTCTGTCTCGTCGGGCGTGCGTTTGCGGCGCGTGGCGAGCAGCGTGTGCCGCTTGGCGAGGTATTCGGTTTGTACGAAGAGCTTCGAGAAGGTCTGATGCGACGCATCGGCCGCAGGCAGGGCGAGCGCCAGTTCCAAATAGGACGTGACCTCGATCTCGCGGTCGCGAAAGCCGGAGTTGGCGATCGACACCCGCCGTACTTCGGCGTCGTCCTCGGGCGATACCACGATCTCGAGGGTGGTGGTCAAGTTCGCGTCTGTGCGGATGAACTCCGCGCGGTCCTCGGTGAAGGTCACGAGGTAAGCCTCGGGTTCGACACCGCTCGGCTGAAAGCCCGCCGACCAGACTGCGCCGCTCGCGACATCGCGCAGAAAGACATAGCTGCCGGTGTCATCGCGTGTCGCGTCCTCCCGCCAGCGCGTCACCGCGATGTCCCGCCAGCGGCTGTATCCGGAGCCCGCGCCGGTCACCATGACCGAGTAGCGGCCGTTCGACAATAGATGCGTTTGCGGCGTGGCGTCGTGGGCACTGTGCATACGACGGATGTTGGGCTGACTCGGATCGGTGAGCGGCGCAGCCGTTTGTACTTCCTCCGCCCGCGGGCGGACCACGGAGACATCGCGCGGCGCGCGCTCCTGCAACAGCAATTCGGTGGCCTGAATGCTCGGTTCGGCGTGAAATCGCGCGCGCATCTGCCCGGCGTGCAGAACATTCGCGACCGCCACGATGGTCATGCCCTGATGATGCGCCATGTAGGCGCGCACAATCGCCACCTCGGCGCTGTCGGGCACCCGCGAACGCGTGTAGTCGAGCGCTTCATTGAAGCCGTAGCGGCCGCGCGCCCCGATGGCGCTGAGTCGCTCGAAATTTTGCACCGCCCGACGCGGATCAACCATGGCTGCAAGCGCGGTGGCGTAGGGCGCGACAACGGTGTTTTCGCTGAGGCCGCGTTTGAGCCCGAGGCCGGGGACACCGAAATTCGAATACTGGTAGGTCAGCTCGAGATCGCGGGCATTATAGGCAGACTCGGAAATACCCCAGGGAATACGCTGTTCGACGCCATAACGAATCTGCCGCCCGACGATCAGGCGATTGGTCTGCTCCAGCAAGCTTCCGGCCGGCGCCCGCATGACGAGCGAGGGCATGAGGTATTCGAACATGGAGCCGGACCATGATATGAGCGCGGCGCCTCTGCCGACCGGCGTGATCGGGCGACCGAGGCGAAACCAATGGCGCGCCGGAATATCGTTTTTCGCGATGGCAAAGAAGCTCGCCAGGCGAGCCTCGGAGGCGAGCAAGTCGTAGCAATTGGAGTCGAGAGCGCCGTCGGCAGAACAGCCGATCGAGAGCAGCCGGCGCTGCGGATCGAGGAGGAAGCCGAACTGCATTGCGTCCGCCATCGCGCGCGCGCTCGCCGCGATGGCCGCCAGGCGTTCGTTCAGATCGCGCCGCGAATCCGTCGTCTGCGTGACATCCCGGCGCCAGCTCTCCATCGATCGCTTGGTTGCCTCGGCCCAAAAAAGCAGCTCCCCGGCCGCATCACCGCTCCACTCGCCGGCGAGCGTGCTGACGATATCGACCAGCGTCACGGCGAGCGGCATCAGCGTCGCCAATCGCGACGCAATCTCGCCGTTCGCGGTTGCGGCCTGCGCGAGCCCTTCGGCGAGTGCGGCCATGGCCGCATCGATCTGATCCCGCGACGTGGCGTGCATTCGGCGGTCATCGGGCAGTTCCAGCCGGGCTTCGCGCGCGAGATTCAAAGCATCGCCGATTCCGGCGAAGGACTCGACGGGCGGGAGCGACAGATCCATCCGCTCGCAGCACGCGTTCGCGAGAGCGATCAGGTGTCCCGCCAGATTGCCGCTATCCACGGTCGAGACGTAGCGCGGATCCAAGGGGCGCAGGTCCCGCGTGTCATACCAGTTGTAGAAATGACCGCGGAACCTCTCGAGGCGGATCAGCGTCGTGAAGGTCGCCTCCACACGCTCAACGAAGTCGAGGGTTCCCGACCAGCCAAAATCGCGGGCGCCCAGCGCGGACAAGAGATAAAGGCCCACGTTGGTCGGTGAGGTGCGGTGCGCGACGACGGGCAGCGGCTCTTCTTGGAAATTGTCCGGCGGCAACATGTGATCTTCCGCCGTGACGAAGGTTTCGAAGAATCGCCAGGTGCGGCGTGCCACCAGTCGCAATGCGCGCGCATCGGCCGCCGCTACGCGCAACCGGCCCGCCACGGGCGGCGATATGCTGATCCACACGGCCACGGCGGGCGATGCCGCCCAGAGCACCAAGAAGGGCGCCGCGAGCCAGCCATTCTCCGGCCGGAAGTGGCCGATGAGGGCGGCGTCGATGGCGGCGATCGCGACGGCGCCTGACATGCGGCGATAGGCGCTCGGCAGTGTGGGGCTCGACTTGAGCCGCGCCTGCGCCGCAGTCACCCACTCGAGCAGGTTGCGCCGGCTTAGGCCCAAGCGAAACAGCGTCCGGGCGATCGCATCCGCCATCAAACTTGCCTGGTGTGCCAGAAAGGTGAGGATCAACACGGTCTGTTCGGCGCCGAGCCAGGCCTCTTTGCGCATTGCGCGCAGATGGCTGCGAAGCGTGATGCCGGCGCGGCTCGGCACGATCCCGGCGATGATCGGCAGCAACGGCGGCAATGCGATGGTCGCGGTGATGAAGGCGCTCCAGAGAACTGCGGACCCGGTGGGAAGCAGCCATCCCGCGAGCAAAGCGGCGATGCCCGCCGGCGCCGACAGGGTGCGCCGCAGGTTGTCGAGCATTTTCCACAGGCCGATCAGTGGCAGGGCCCCGCTGCCGCGATCGGCCGCGGCATCGCCCCGGCCGAGTATCCAGGGCAGCAGCTGCCAGTCTCCGCGGGACCAGCGGTGTTGACGCGCCGCCGCCACGTCATAGCGCGAGGGAAATTCCTCGACGACTTCGATGTCGGAGACCAGCCCGGCGCGGGCGAAGGTGCCCTCGAAGAGGTCATGGCTGAGCAGTGTCCCTTCGGGAACACGACCGGCGAGCGCTGCCTCGAAGGCGTCGATGTCGTAAATGCCTTTGCCGGCATAGGAACCGAGACCAAAGAGATCCTGGTACACGTCGGAAGCTGCGGCCGCGTAGGGGTCGATTCCGCCGCTGCTGGAGAACACCCGCTGAAACAGCGAGCCCTCGCGTCCCGTCGGCAATGAGGGCGCGACCCGCGGCTGGAGCACCGCGTAGCCTTCGACGACCTGACCGGTGAGCGCATCGAACCTGGGTTGATTCAGGGGATGTGCCATTTTGCCGACGAGGCGCCGCACGGTATCCCGTGGCAGCCGCGTGTCGGCATCGAGCGTGACGACGTAGCGGACCTGCGCGGGGATGGCGGTCGGTCGGCCGCCGAGCGCGACGAATGTCGTGTCCGCCGCGCCGCGCAGCAGTCGATTCAATTCGTGCAGTTTGCCGCGCTTGCGCTCCCAACCCATCCATTGCCGCTGTCCCTCGCTCCAGACCCGGCGCCGATGAAACAGCGCGAAGCGATCGCCCGCCGCAGCGGCTGAGTGTCGGCGGTTCAGCCGCGCAATACCTTCGATGGCGGTGTCGAGCAGCGCCGCATCCGCGGCGGTGTGCTCGGTCGCCGCGTCCGTCCAGTCGGAGAGCAGCGCGAAGAAAAGCTCGCCGTCCGGCGAGGCGAGATAGTGGATCTCGAGGCGTTCGATGTGCTCTTCGATCGCCGCGGGCGTGGTGAGCAGTGCCGGCACCGCGACCAGGGTGCGTAGGTGCGTTGGAATGCCTTCGCGCAGCGCAAGTCCCGGAAGGATCGTCGCTCCCCGCCCGCGCGTGACCGAACGGTTCACGAGAGCCATCGCCGCGTCGACGGACGGCACCAGGCCCAAGAGCGCCAAGAGGGCGAGGTAGCCGTTGCCGACGCCCCGCGCCTGCATTTCAATCAGAGGAAGAACCAGAACCATCGCGGCAATCAGGGCGACGGCGCCAATATACTCCCCGGCGCCCTGGCTGGTGAAATGGGCGACCGCGCTCCACCGGGCAGCCCGATAGCCGACGCTTCTTTCGAACTCGAGCCGGCCCGCGCCGATCAGGCGGTAGCCGGGGTCACGCCTGCGTTCCGAATCCTGACCATCGAGCGCTGGATCAGCGTCCCCGGCCGACAAGGCCGCGGCCGCGATGGTGAGTTCGGTCTGCTTCGATCCGCGCGCCAGCTGCTCGATCGCACGACGGTACAGATCGCGGCTTGCGAAATCCATTGCCGCGAAGCCGCTGCTCGAGCGCAGCAATTCGTCGATGAGACTCACGCTCTCGAAGAACTCGGGCCAGTCCACATCCGAGAGCAGCCGCATGCTCGTGATGATGTTGCGTACGGTTACGTTCGAAGTACCCTGCCGTTGATGCTCGTCGTGGACGAGTTCGTCCGCGGTGGTTCCCTGCGAGTCGAGGTGCGCCTCCAACCACTGCCGGGCCGGCGTCGTGTTCGGATCCTGATCGCGCAGCCGCAGCACCAGCTGCACGACGAACGCCGCTGCGAAGGCAGCGCCGGTTGCGCCGCGGCGCGCCAAGGCGTCCGGCTCCGCGGCATATCCGTTCACCCCCAGCAGACGGTCCGCCGCGGTGTCTGCCTCCTCGCGCGCCGCACGGCTGCTGACGATGCGTACGGCCGCCCGGCGCAGGTTCTCGACCAGTACGATGCGCAGCGTGATGGCCACCGCCCACAACTCCCCGATGGTAAGCGGCTGCACGCGCTGATAGGCACGCACGAACAAGCGCAGCGAATCCGGATCGAATCGACTGTCGCTGTGGGCAATGTAGGCCCAGGCGAGCCCGAACACGCGCGGGTAGCCGACGAACGGACCTTCGGCGAGCTTGGGTAATTGCCGATAAAAACCCGGCGGCAGGTCGGCCCGAATCTCGCGGATCTGCTCCTCGACGAGATGGTAGTTGTCCAACAGCCATTCGGCCGCGGGCGTGATCGAGTGGCCTTCTCCGACCGCGCTACCGATGGTCCGATAGGCGCTGAGCAGAACGGACTCGTTGTCCTTCAATCGGGCGTTGAGGGAGCGCCGGGCCGAGCGCCGCCGCGTTACCTGCTGGGCGGCCGCCAGACTTGCCGCATGCTGCTCGAGCCGCTCGCTGCTGAAGAGCTCGGCGCGGAGGATCTCGTCATTGTCCCAAGGCGAGACCGGCGCGCCGAATCGTGGCACCTGCGAATTTAGCTGCGCGCGGCGACCGGTGCGCCATTCTCATCGCCAATCACCACTTCGACACGGCGATTCAACTGTCTGCCGCCTGAATCCGCGTTGTCCGCGACCGGAAAGTTCTTTCCATAGCCTTGACTGCTGATCCGCGTCGAATCTATCCCCCGGGTCACCAGCGCGGATTTCACCGCGTCGGCACGCCGCTGCGAGAGATCGAGATTGTACGACTCGCTGCCGACACTATCGGTAAATCCGTCGATCTGCAGACGCCGCTCAGGATGATCGGCGAGAAACTGCGCCAGCTGATCCAGCTTGCGCGCAGCCCCCGAATTCAATTGCGCTTTCCCCGTGTCGAACAGCACATCGCCGAGGGTCAAGACCAAGCCGCGCGGCGTGGGCTTCGCTTTGAGTTGATCCACTTCTGCTTGCAATCGAGCCGCCTCTTCCGCGGCCTGATCGCGCTGTCCCAAGGCGGCACTGGTCGCCATTTTCGCGCTGTCAACGTCCCGAGTCCGCGCCGCGAGTTGAATCCTGTCGCGCTCACCCTGACCTTCCGCAACACGGGCATCGTCCGCCTTGGCCGCCGCATGGGCTTGCGCCAGACGTGCTGCCTGCAACGCGAGATACGCGGGCTGCGCGACGCCGGCATCGTCATGATGCAGCGCTGCGTTCTCCGCAATATCGAGTTCATTCTTGGCCGCTTGCAAGTCCAAGGCCGCATACTTGTTGACTGCGGGATCCGCTTGTGCCGTCTGCACCGCGGTCCGCGCATTCAGCAATGCGATATTCGGTTGGGGTGTGGTGGCGCACGCCGCGAGACCGAGCAGCAGCGCCATTCCTGTCACTATTTTTGCGTTCATATCGTCTTCCTTATTGGGTCGGGGGGGAGCTGCGCAATGATTCCTGGCGCAGTGCCGACATGCTCGAGTCGAATTCCATGGCTGCCTTGTGCGAACGTTGCTGTTGCGCGGTGGCTTCGGCGAGTTGTGCGTCCGCGTTCGCCTGCTCGGCCAATTGCGTGGCCGGCACAGGCTCCTTGTCGGCATTGGCCTTTTCCGCGCGGGCGAGCTTGTCGCGCGCGGCGGCAAGTTCCACCGGCGCCAATTCGGGAGCGCCGGATCCTTCTGCACGCTGCACCGACGCCTTGGCCACGGCGATCTTCTCGTCCGGGACAGGATTCGTGGCACACGCCGCCAGCGTCATCAAGCCAGCCGCGAATGCCGCGGCCGCCTTGGTCTGTGTAAGTAGTCTCTTCATAGCATCACCTGGTCCTTGAATATCGGCGAACAGTTCAGCGTCATTTCTTACGCGCGCCGGCTCGCCAGGAGGGGGGATTGAGCAAGATACCGAAGCGCGGCAAGATCGTCGGTGCGTTGCCGCACGTAGCTCATCGGCGATTGTGTTCGCCAGCGCGCTGAGGAAATGCGCGCGCATCACGTAAGATCGGCACTGGATCAGAATTTGGAGACACTGCAGTGACCGACGTGGCCGGCTCGCCGGAAAAATTCGACACCGGGCTGAAGAGAATCGGACATGAAATCAAGAGCCGCCTGGTGCTGCACGGCCTCTTCGGAACGATCGACCACAGCACGCCGAGCGACATCCCGGACGGCCCGCGAGTCGCGATTCACGCGAAGGGCAAAACCGTGGAACGAACGTTCAACCGGCAGCAAATCGAGGGCTGCTGCCTCCGGGTGGGCGGCAGCGTGTTGTCAGACATCATCGCCATGGTGAATGAAGTTGCCGAACGCTAGACTGCGATTGAAGCGGGAAGCAACCGGTCGTACTCGCGCTTCACGACCGCATAGCACTCGCAGGTGCGAGCCTCGAGGCCTTCGCGATCGAGGATCGTGATACGGCCCCGGCTGTATTGAATGAGGCCGGCCTTTTGCAGCTTGAGAGCGCCCTCGGTCACGCCTTCGCGGCGAACGCCGAGCATGTTGGCGATGAGTTCCTGGGTCATCACGAGTTCATCCCCCTCCAGGCGATCGAGGCTCAAGAGCAGCCACCGGCACAGCTGCTGATCGAGGGAATGATGTCGATTGCAGACCGCCGTTTGAGCCATCTGCGTGATGAGCGCCTGGGTATATCGCAAGAGCAGGTGAAGAGCCGGCCCCGCCTTGGCGAATTCTTCTTTCATGACTCCCGCCTTCAACCGGCATCCGAGCCCCGCACTCTGTACGACTGCCCGGCTGGGAGTCGACTCGCCGCCCATGAAAAGCGAGATGCCCACGATGCCTTCGTTGCCGACCACGGCAATTTCCGCGGAGGCGCCGTTCTCCATGACATAGAGCAGGGATACGATGGCCGTGATGGGAAAATAGACGTAATTGAGTGCGATGCCGGACTCGTACAGCACCTGGCCGAGCGGCATATCGACGCGCTCGAGCTGGGGAGCCCAGCGGCCCCATTCCGCGGCCGGCAACGCGGCCAAGAGGCGATTTCCTGTGAGGTCTGCGTATCTTTGCACGGGTGATGCGGCATGCCCTATGTCTGGTGGCGCACAGAGCGTACCACGCTCAGCCCGTTACCGGCGGGGTTCCGCCGGGGCGCAATAGCAGGGCGGTCCTGCGTGCGGTAACAGACAGACCGCGTTCGTCGGCACGCGCACTCTGGAGTATTTCGCGCCAGTTGCGCGGCACGTAGGATCGATATGATGAACAAGCCCTTTTCAATTGCCGCGATCCGGTCCATCGGTCGATAACATTGCGGCGCGGGGCAAGCGCGAGCGCGAAGGAGATCTTGGCGCAAGCGGCACTGGCCTGGATTCATCACGATGCCTCCACCATGGGGGCTGCGCTCGCGTTCTATACGGTGTTTTCCGTTGCGCCGATTCTGGTCATCGCGATCGGCGTTCTAGGACTCGTAATCGGCACGCAGACTGTGAAGGCGGATCTGCTGCCGCAAATGCAGATTTTGTTCGGCGATGCCGGCGCCGCGGCCGTACAGACCTTGCTGCTGAGCGCGAACCACATGGGAAACAGCCGCCTCGCAACGCTCATTGGAGTCGCGACGTTGCTCATGGGTGCCTCGTCGGTGTTCGTCGAACTGCAAAATTCACTCGACCGTATTTGGGCTGCGCCGGGGCGGCAAAAAATGCGCGGATTCTGGCGCGTTGTGCGGGCCCGCTTTTTGTCGCTTGGTCTCGTGTTCGGCGTCGGCTTTCTGCTGCTCGTGTCGCTGCTGGTCAGCACCGTGCTTGCAGCCCTCGATACGTGGATTGCGTCGTTCCTGGGGGACTGGCGAGAACTGCTGCCGGTCGTTGATTTGATACTTGGGCTCGGCATCACGACGGTGCTGTTCGCCCTGGTTTATAAGTACATTCCGCAGGTCCAGATGGAATGGAGCGACGTTTGGGTCGGCGCCTTGGTCGCGGGCCTCCTGTTCAATGTCGGCAAAGTGGGGATTGGATACTATCTCGGCAGAAGCGCATTCGCGTCCATCTACGGCGCGGCGGGATCTCTTCTCGTACTGCTCCTCTGGGCCTATTACTCGGCGCAAATATTTCTGTTCGGCGCGGAATTGACCAAGAGTTATTCCTTCATTGCGGGGACGCGGCAAGGGCAGAAGTGCTAGCGCACCTCTTCTAATGCAGCAAGCGGGCGTACGCCTGCCGGTCCGCGGCATAGCAGGTGCAGCTGACAGCTTCCAAGCCCTTGCGGTCGAGCACAGTGACCCGCCCGCGGTGATATTCGATGAGCCCTTTGCGCTGCATGGCGCCGGCTGCATCGGTGATGCCGACCCGGCGCACCCCGAGCATGTAGGCCATAAACTCGTGAGTCACGCCGAAACTGTCGCTATGGGCCCGGTCCTGCATCATCAGGAGCCATCGGCCAAGACGCGCATCGATCGGGTGAAAGCGAATGCAGGCGGCCGACGAGGCCAGTTGATTCATCAGCACATACAGGTAGCGGCCGAGGACGCGCCGGAGCGCGGCACCGCGTTCCAGTTCGCGGCGAAATGCGCCGAGTTCGAAGCGGTGAGCCGACCCCGGGCCTTGGACCAGCGCATGCAGGGGTTGAGTCGGCACGCCTAGGAGCACCTGAGCGCCGAACATCCCCTCGCGTCCCACCATGCCCACCTCGAGGACCGGCTTGCCGCCGATCGAGGTGACCAATGAAATAAAGCCCCCGATGGGAAAATAGACATGGCGGTTTTGTTTACCCGCGGTGCCGAGCACGTCGGACTGGACCAGGTTCACCTGAGCGGCGAGACCCAACAAGCGCTTGCGGTCTTTGGCCGGCAAAAGCTCGATCAGGTGATTCTGTAGGGTCGCCAAGAAATTGCTCCACGAGTCATCCCTGCAGTCTGCAAGCCGTCCCGCAAAGTCACCGTCTGATAGCGCACTTAGAGCGCAAATCAGGGCGTCGACGAGCGTATGCTGGGTGATGCCTGCGTATTTTCGTGCCCGTGAGACCAGCAGAGAAGATGAGATCGACGGTCTGCCGCTGGCCTCATTCAGCCGCCGGGCTGTGGGATTCGGCATCGACTTCATCTTGATTTCGATGCTCAGAAAGCCGGCCGAGTTCCTGTGGGAGAACTATTTCCCGCATGGGTGGGAACGGTCCGCGCGACGGGTCGAATATTAGGTTGTGGCACCCGAAAAGCCGACGAACACATTCCGCTGTTCATCCCACAAGCGAAAACTGAGTGACTTGAGACTCGCCAGCAACGTGACCGGCTTGATCGTCTCGAAGAAAGGGTCCGCGTCATGACATCGCTGCAGATGATAATTCGGAATTCGCGGGCTCAGGTGATGGATATGGTGGAATCCGATGTTGCCGGTGAACCACTGCAGGATTCTCGGCAGTTTATAGAACGAACTGCCTTGTAACGCCGCCGCGGTGTAATCCCATTCCGGGGATCTCGCCCAATACGCACCTTCGAATTGATGTTGAACATAGAACAGCCATAGGCCCGTCGCACCTGCGAATGCCGATACGGTGAGCTGAATCAACAAGAAGGCCTTCAGACCGATGACGGCGCTCATGCCCAGTGTGATTCCGAGCAGCGCCCAGTTCGTACGCCGCACCGAGCGGCGCTCGCGTTGCGGAGCACCCGCCACGGCAAAGCGATGATGCACGACGAAGACATACAGCGGTGCGATTACAAACAGCACGAGGGGGTTGCGCGCGAGCCGATAGGCAAAACGACGCCAGCATGTGCTGTGGATGTATTCCTGAACCGTGAGCGTCCAGATATCGCCGGAGCCGCGCCGATCGAGATCGCCCGCGGTGCCATGATGTAATGCGTGCTGCCAACGCCAATGTCGATAAGGTGTGAGGTTCAGCAATCCCGCAACGACACCCATCGCGTTGTTGGCACGTTTCGACTTGAAGAAAGAAGCGTGGCCGCAATCATGAAAGATGATGAAGATCCGCGCGAGGAAGCCGGCGGCGAGAATCGCCAGCGGCAGCATGAGCCAATAGGAAAAACTCAGTGCGTACACCATCGCCACCCAAAGCAGCACGTAGGGCAGAAATGAGTTGACCACCTGCCAGCGTGCCCGTCCCAATGACGCGACCTCAAATTTTGCAACAAGGTCTTTGGACACTGGGACTGGGGTGACTCGAATGGGGCGAATGGTGCTTCGATTTTCCATTGGAACCTATCCGGGGACTGGAGCGGCCAACGTATCTTTTTTTTCGCCGTTCGGTCTGTACGGCATCGAACACTGACGGACCGTAACTGCCTACAGGGCCTGCAATGCCGCCATGAATTCGAGTGCATCATTCCAAGCCGCGTGGCGCGCCGTGTTGTCGAATACACACCAAGTCGCGGCGGCCCGCGTTCTCGTGACGGCGGCGGCGAAAGAGGCGAGCTGCGCCTGCGAATACTTCGAGTAGTAGAGGTGCGGCGTGCCGTGCCATCGATAGTAGGTGAAGCGGCGCATTGCGCCGGGTGTTTCCGCGCCGGCGGATTGCTCCATCCCGCCGTGCCGACCTGAATGCGCGTACGATCCTGCGCGGGCGTGCGAGCGGCGTTCAACGCGCCACTGCCCGCGCGATGAGGTTCGCAAACAGGTCAAACGTGTGGCGCGCACCGCGAAGGGTCTCGGCGCCGGCAGCACGGCCGGCGCTTTCGGGGGGATCCAACTGCTGAAGGAACCGCGGCCAGGGGAGCGTTGGAGCGAAGTCAAGAAAGGATGAGGGCCGCGAACTTGGCACGCGCAACCGCAGTACGCCGGCGTCCAGCCGTGAGCCGCGCAGGACGTAGGCGATCCCGAGACGCTGACCTGCCGGCAAGGGCGTCCTCGAGGCCAGGTGCGAAATCGGGATCGGGATCTTCAGGGCCTTCAAATCCTCTCGTGCACAACGCAGCATCGCCGCAAAATCGCCACGATCCTCGTCCCGCCAATCGGCCTCGAGGCTCTGCAAGGCCGCGTTGTGCATATGCAGGAAGATCCCGTAGCCGGCTGCAGAGCTCCAATTCAATCGCAGAATCGATCGATCCAGGGCTACATGGTCGCTGCGCGTCGCTGCTTGCAGCGCGCGATGCAGAACTCCGGGCACCGCGGTGTGGACGGGTGCGACACTGCTCATGCTGCGATACCCGAAGTCGAGTCCATCGGGCTGCGAGAGGAGCGGGAATGCGGAGCTCTTGAGGCTGCCTCTCGATTTACGATCCATGATGGCGGTGTATACGCCAACGGCCGAGTTAAAGCTGTAGGCGTCTCCGCGCAATGCATCGCCCTAGATATTCCAGGCAATGCCGGCACGCGACAAGCGGGCAATTGCCGCCACGCGCGTAATTGTAATTGTTACAAGTTCGATTCTTACGCTGACCCGGCGATCGAACCGATGTCCGGTATCATCAATCAAAGGGTGGGGATGGGCGGGATGGGATGGGGATGGGCGAACCAGCGATGGCGGCAATTCATGTCAAAAGTGCATGCGCACCCCGGGCCCGCGGCCGCTTGCGGGGCTTGGCGGTCGCGCTCATGGTTTTGTGCCGCACCGGCATTGCATTGGGCGATGCGTCGCCGTCCGAAGATCTCACCCAGATGTCGCTCGCCGATCTCGCGAAGGTAGAGGTCACTTCGGTTTCCAAGCGGAGCGAAGGATTGCAGCGCGCGCCCGCCGCCGTCTACGTCATCAGCCATGACGATATCGAGCGATCCGGCGTCACGAGTGTCCCCGAAGCGCTGCGGCTGGCGCCGAATCTCCTGGTGACCCAGACTTCCTCGAGTGCCTACGTGATATCGGCGCGTGGGTTCAGCGGAAACGTGAATGCGCAGAACTTCTCGAACAAGCTGCTCATCTTGATCGACGGACGCAGCGTTTACACCCCCCTGTTTTCGGGAATCTACGCCAATACGCTCGACGTCATGTTGGAGGACATCGACCGGATCGAGGTGATCAGCGGTGTGGGTGCGACGCTCTGGGGCGCCAATGCAATGAACGGCGTCATCAACATCATCACGCGTGCGTCCTACCTGACTCAGGGTTCCATCATCGATGCCGCCGCCGGCAACCAAGAGCAGCTCGGCGCGGCACGCTACGGCGGGCGAATCGATTCCGACACCACATTTCGCGTCTATGGCTTCGGCTTTCACCGGGGCGCGATGGAGCTCGCCGACGGTTCGAGCGCCCATGATGGCTGGTCCAAGGGTCAAACAGGTTTTCGCGCCGATTGGACCACCGAGCGCGATTCTGTGACGGTGCAGGGCGATTTTTACCGGGGCAGCGAAAACGTTCTGGACAATTCCGATGGGTCGCTGCTCGGCGCAAACCTCGTCACTCGATATCAGCATCACGGCGCGATCGCGGACACCCAAGCCCAAGCCTACATCGACCAGACGCAACAATTCGCCCCGGCGGGCGGCACGGCTTTCGTGGTGCACACGTACGATTTCGAGCTGCAGCAGACGATGGCCGCGGGACCGCGAAATCGGGTCGTTTGGGGCGGCGGCGAGCGTCTCTACAGCTACGGAATCACCAATACGGCCACCTTCTTGTTCGAGCCCCAGCATCGAGATCTCACGCTCGGCAATGTGTTCGGACAAGACACCATCAGCCTGACCGATACGCTGAGCGCGGTATTGGGAATAAAACTCGAAGATGACCCATTTTCCGGATGGATGCCGCTGCCCGATGCCCGGCTCTCCTGGGCCATCACCGATCATGCCTCGATGTGGGCGGCCGCGTCGCGCGCGATTCGTTCTCCCACCCCGTTCGACACGGAGGTCATCGAAAAACTGGGCACGGTCACTTACCTCGTCGCCAATGCGCAATTTCGCCCCGAAGCGGTCCGCGCGTATGAGATCGGCTCGCGCATGCAGCCGAGCGCCGACGTGTCGTTCACGGTGGCCGCGTTTTACAACGTTTATGATGACTTGCGCACCGTCGATCCGGCTTCCAGAACGGTGTTTCTGCCGCTGTACTGGGGAAACGACATGCGCGGCGACACGTATGGACTCGATGCCTGGGCGAATTGGCAGGTCACGGACTGGTGGCGACTCTCACCCGGCGTCAGTTGGGTGCGTGAGCGGCTTGCTTTCAAGGCGGGAGCCAGTGAGCTGCTGGGCGTCGGCCAGGCGGCCGATGATCCGAGTTCGCACGCGAGCCTCGCTTCCTCGATGAACTTTCCTCATCGTTTGAGTTTCGACGCCACCTTCCGCTATGTAGGGGCTTTGCCGGGCCCCACCCTGCCGCACTATTACGACCTCGACGCCCGTCTCGGGTGGCAGGCGAGCCCCACCCTCGAGCTATCGATAAGGGGCTCGAATTTGCTTCACGAACGGCATTTCGAACTTCCGGCGGGCGTCGGCGGTGAACAGATCACCCGCAGCGCCATCGCCGAGGCCCGATTCAAGTTCTGATGGACGCGGTTCGCCACCCAGCTCGCTCCATGAAAGCCGCGGCGGCCATTCTCGGCGTGGTGGCGCTGGCGTTTTTCGTGGGCCGCGCGAGCGCTGCCGAGTATTCCGAGGACGCCGTCAAAGCCGCTTACCTGTATCGATTTGCGGGATATATCGACTGGCCGCAACGAGGATCGGCCGCACCATTCACCATCGATGTACTCGGCGCTCCCGGGATCGCGCACGAATTGCGGCGCTTGCTTCCGGGGCACCCCATTCGCGGCCAGGTGGCGGAGGTGCACGAGGTCACCGATTCTCGCGATGTGGGCAATGCTCAGATTTTGTATGTCGCCGCGGGGCACGCAGACATGATGAGGCTTTTTCTGTCTCGGGCCCGCGGCGCCGCGATGCTCGTGGTGACCGATGAGGAAGGTGGCTTGAACAGCGGCAGTACGCTCAATTTCCTGACCGTCGACCGCAACGTTCGCTTCGAGGTGTCGCTCACGGCCGCACAGCGGTTCGGACTCAAGATCAGCTCGGAACTGCTCGGCGTGGCGATCCGCGTGCAGGGGCGCGCGGGCCAGTCATTCCTGGGCTGTGGCCCGCCATTTGACATCGACCCGATTCACATTCTGTGCGCACCCCGCATCGCGCGGCAGCCCAGGCGCATGGCGCTTGCAAACCCGGTGCCGAACGGATGAGTGCGCGCCCATGAGCAGCGCACCGCGCTTCTTCGCGCCGTTGCCGAGCTTCGTCGGCGTGCGCACCACGGTGCGCGGCAAACTCATGCGCGTCGTGCTCGTCACCACGCTGATTGCATTGTGCGTGGCGGGCATCGCGATGCTCACGGTCGATTTGACGCGCTATCAGAAATCGTGGGCATCGGATTTGTCGACGGAAGCCTCCATACTCTCCGTCTCCATCGCTCCGGCACTCGCGTTCGACGATCACGAGGCGGCGGTGCGCAACTTGTCCGCACTCAAAGCGAGGCCGCGGGTCATGGCGGCGGCGCTGTACCGGACCGATGGCACGGTGTATGCCTCCTTCGTGCGCGACGGCGCGCTGCCGCTCCCCAGCGAGCCGCCGCCGGAAGGTATCCGCGCAACCGGTCAACGGGTCGAATACTCGCACGTGATCGCGCGCGACGGCGAGGTGCTCGGCACGCTGTACTTGAGAGCTCGGTATGATACGGCGGGCCGGGTCACGGCCTATCTCGGAATCTTCGCGCTCGTAACCCTGCTCGCCGTGGCGGTGGCATACTTTTTATCCCGCCGGCTGCAGAGAGGCATCACCGAGCCCTTGGATGCCATGGCTGCGCTGGCTCGCGCCATTGTCATCCGCCGCGACTACTCGTTGCGTGTCGAGAGGACCTCGGACGACGAGATCGGCGTGGTCGTCGATGCCTTCAACAACATGCTCGAGGAGGTGGGCATTCGTTCCCGCGCCCTGGAAGACTCCAATCGGGCGCTGACGGAAGAGGTCGAAATCCGCAAGTCGACGCAGGCGGCGCTGGCGTTCGCGACCGCGCGCCTCGAGAGCACCCTCGCCGCCGCGGAGATCGGCACCTGGCTGTGGGACATTGCGAAGAATGATTTCACCGCCGACCGCAATCTCACCGCGCTCTACGGCCTCGACGAGCGCGCCCTCGATGGTTCGCCGGATCTGCACTATCGGCACGTACATCCCGAGGATTTGGAGGCTGTCAAAAAATCCGAGCAGGACGCATTGAGGACAGGGGTTTTCGCCTCGACGGAGTTTCGCGTCAAGCTCGCAAACGGCACGGAAAAATGGATGGCGCGGCGCGGCAAGGTGCAGCTGGACGAGCACGGCAAAGCGACCTTCATGTCGGGGCTTCTGATCGACATTACGGCGCAAAAGCAGGCCGAGAAAGCGCTTCGCACCAGCGAGAAACTGTACCGCGCGATCGGAGAGTCGATCAACTACGGGGTCTGGGTCTGCGACCGGCAGGGACGCAACGTCTACGCCAGCGAATCGTTTCTGCAGTTGCTCGGCTTCACCCAGGAACAATGCTCGAATCTGGGCTGGGCGGGAGCGCTGCATCCCGATGATGCTCGAGGCACGATCGAGGCCTGGGAGGAAGCCGTTCGAACGGGCACGGTGTGGTATCGGGAACATCGGGTTCTCGGGCGCGACGGTCAGTACCATGCGATCTTGGCGCAGGGCGTTCCCACGCGCGGCGAGGATGGGGAGATTTCCGGCTGGGCGGGCATCAATCTCGACATCAGCCGCTTGAAATCCACCGAGGAAGCGCTTCGCCTCGCCGACCGGCGCAAGGATGAATTCCTCGCCACCTTGGCGCATGAGCTGCGCAATCCACTCGCGCCCGTGCGCCACGCCGTCAAAGTGCTCGAGTCCAGATCACTCAAGCCCGAGCAAGATCAATGGGCCCGGGATGTCATCGCGCGTCAGGTACGCCGCATGGCGCTGCTGTTGGATGATCTGCTCGACGTGTCGAGAATCACGCAGGGCCGGCTCGACTTGAAGATCGAGACGGTGTCCTTGAATTCGATCATCGATGCGGCGGTCGAGACGGCGCGTCCCCTCATCGACACCAAGCACCACCAGCTGATCATCGAGCTGCCCAAAGAGCCGCTGATGTTGGTGGTGGATCCTCTGCGCATGTCGCAATCCTTGTCCAATCTTCTCACCAACAGCGCCAAGTACACGGATGAGGGCGGTCAAATCATCCTGAGCGTTGCGCTCTCTTCCGAGGAGATCATCCTGTCGGTCAAGGATACTGGGATCGGGCTCGAGCCGGAGGCCTTGGCGGGCCTGTTTGAAATGTTCTCACAGGTAAGATCCGCCATTGCGCGATCGGAGGGCGGGCTCGGGATCGGCCTCGCTTTGGTGAAGGGCCTCATTCAGTTGCATGGCGGCAGTATCGATGCGCACAGCGCGGGTGCGGATCTCGGCAGCGAGTTCAAGATTCACCTTCCGCGGTCGGTGGTCGCACCGATCTCGGTGACGGCCCCCGAGTCGCGGGCGCGGACGGATCAGACGCCGGGTCACCGAGTGTTGCTCGCCGATGACAATCGCGACGCGGCCGACAGCCTCGCCATGCTGCTGGAAATGAATGGCTACCACGTCACCGTGGGCTATAACGGCAGCGAAGCTTTGCAACTCGCGCGCCAATCACCGCCCGACGTCATGATTCTCGATATCGGGATGCCCGACATCACCGGGTTTGAAGTTGCGCGACGCGTCCGGCTGGAGTCCTGGGGACGAGACGTGTACTTGATTGCGGTCACGGGCTGGGGACAGAAAGAGGACAAAGCTCGCGCCATTGCTTCGGGATTCGACCAGCATTTGACAAAGCCGGTCGACCCGGATGAAGTCGAGAGCGTACTGCAAGGCTTCTTCAACCGGCGGCGCGGAGGGGACGTGCTTATTTGAGGTGGCGCACCGGAGCTTCGTTCTCATCTTCGCGTTCGTCGGCCGGATCGTCGTCATCGTCCACGGTACCGGTAGTTGATGGCGGAATCGCGAAATCAGGCGGCAATTTCTCTTCGCCTTCCGCGATCGGATCCGCTTCGCCTTCTGTGATGCGATTTCGCTCACCTCCCGCAATGGGATCAGCTTCTTTTTTAGGTTTCGCGATCATTTGATGTCCTCAAGGGAAAGGGAAGGTTGCTCCGAGCAGGCTGCTCGCGGGCCTTGGATGTCGCACAAAGCATGTTGCATTAATGATCCGGGCGTCAGGCGGCCCGTTCCTCGACCTACGGTAGGACTTGACTCACGAGCGCGGGGTGAGGCGCTGGCAGCTTTGTCCGGCATCCGCTAGGGTAGAGACAAACCACCGTCGGGAGCTTCGCTGCATGGACATCGTCATTCCGAACGCAACGTCGATCGGAGTTTTTTGCCTGGCGGCCATCCTGCTGCTGCTGACGCCGGGTCCTGCCGTTCTCTATATCGTCGCACGCAGCGTCGAGCAGGGCCGTATCGCCGGCCTGGCCTCGGCTTGCGGCATCACGACGGGAACGTTGGTACACGTATTGGCGGCGTCGCTGGGACTGTCGGCGCTGCTGGCTTCATCAGCGTTTGCTTTCGCAGTCGTCAAATATGCGGGTGCCGCGTATCTGATCTATATCGGGGTGCGGCGGATTCTCAACCGGACCGACACTGCGGCCGCACGGACTGAGCTGCCGCGCCGCAGCCTCGGGCGGCTCTATCGCGACGGCTTCGTCGTCAATCTGCTCAATCCGAAGACGGCGCTGTTCTTCCTGGCATTCCTGCCCCAGTTCGTCGATCCCTCGCGGGGCGCGGTGGTGTTCCAGGTCGCCTGCCTGGGTCTGCTATTCACTGCGATGGGTTTTACGAGTGATGCTCTTTATGCATTGGTCGCCGGCACGGCCGGGCGCTGGGTCAAGCGCAATGGTCACTACCTGCGCTTCGAGCGCTACGTCACCGGTGGTGTGTTCATCGGACTCGGCGTGACCGCCGCATTCGCCGGTAACGGACGTAAATAGCCAAATCGCCAGTCCGCCTTTAACCGGCGTTATCAGGCGTTCAGGCGGGAGCACCCGAGCCGAGCGTCATCAACGCGAACTCCTCAAACAGCAACTGCGCCGCCAGTTGGCTTGTGTTCGTGGTCGGATCGTATTGTGGAGCGACCTCGACCACATCCGCACCGATGACGTGAAGACCGCCGAGAGCGCGCAACAAGGCGAGTCCTTCGCGCGCTTCCAGGCCGCCGGCTTCCGGCGTGCCGGTGCCGGGCGCATACGCCGGATCAAAGCCATCGACGTCGACCGAAATGTACACAGGCCCTGTCCCCACGACGGCGCGTGCGCGCTCGGCGACGGCAGGCACACCCATGCGCATGAAGTCTTCCATGTAGATGACGGTCATGCCGCTGGCATGCGAGAACTCCCAGAACATGTTGGATGAGCCGCGGATACCGATCTGAATCGTGCGCTCGGGGTCCAACACCCCGTCCAGTACCGCAAGACGAAACGGTCCGCCGTGATGAAATTTGGAGCCGTCAAAGGCGCCCATGGTGTCGCAGTGGGCGTCGATGTGAACCAGAGCGACCGGCGCCTTCCTTCCCAGGGCTTTGAGAATCGGGTAGGTGATCGAGTGATCGCCGCCGACCGACAGCGGCCGCACGCCGAGCGCAGTGAGTGCGGTGTAATACTCCTCGATGTCCTCGAGCGATTGTTCGAGGCTGAAACGGCTGCGAAATGGCACATCGCCGACATCGGCCGCCCGGACGGCCGCCTTGGGCACGCCGCGAAAAGTCGGATGATACGGTCCTATGCGCTCGATGCTGCGCACGGCGCGCGGTCCGAAGCGTGCACCGGGTCGATTCGAAACGCCCAAGTCCATCGGCACGCCGACGAGCGCAATGTCCAAGCCGGCCGCGCTGTCTGCCGCGGGCAGGTCCAGAAACGTCGAGATGCCGGTGTAGGGCTTGGAGCGCCGGCCTTCGGGCGACTGCACCTGCCGGCCGGCCGCAGTCAGGACCGGGTCTTGTCCGTCGTGAAATACCTCCCGGTTGCCGAAATTGGCGCGCAGTTGTGCAAGCTTCGACTCATCCATATCCGTTCCCCGCAATGGTCGTTGCTCGCATTCTACTGCGGTATTCGTCTCCCTATGCCTTCGGCGTGTTCGAGCGTAGGCTAGCGCTTACTTGGGCAAAACGGAAACAGGGGATTCATCATGGACTCTCACGTGTACAAGACCATCCAGGTTACCGGCACTTCCACCTCGAGCGCGGACGATGCGGTGCGCAATGCCGTAGAGCGGGCGGGAAAAACGGTTCACAATCAGAAGTGGTTCAAGGTCACGGAGACCCGCGGTTACATCAAGGACGGCCAGATTGCAGATTGGCAAGTCTCGATCGATCTCGGCTTTGCGCTTGATTAATGCATTCAACGGTCAATTGCGAACTTGACCTCGGGCGCCCATCCGGCCGCCGCCGGCGGTCGACCCACCGGCTTACATAGCTCTGGATCTATGAAGGTCGGCATCGATTTAAGTGCGGGCGTGCCCTTCCACAGCTAAAATCCTGTTGGAGGCGATCAAGAGTTCGCAGCAGAGCCAGGGCATCGTCTCTACCATCGTCAGCATCGCGACGCTGTTGAACGGCGCCACCACGGTGTTGTCGGCGCTCGAGACCTTGCTCGAGCAAATTTGGAGGATCAATCAATGCAACTCAAACGCGCCGGGTCCCAACCATCCACCAAGGGCCCCTCCGAGTTTTTTACCGGAACGGTTCGAATCGATCCCTTGAACGTCGCACCGGAGCCCGCCCGCGTT